>Ga0157375_10000041_pt1 | contig 162765 bp, 140 predicted proteins | sample M35metaG_FD_115311 | JGI IMG/M metagenome (GOLD analysis project Ga0157375, IMG submission 115311) | Miscanthus rhizosphere microbial communities from Kellogg Biological Station, Michigan, USA - M3-5 metaG | ecosystem: Host-associated > Plants > Roots > Rhizosphere > Soil | place: USA... | reverse complement strand
CATACATCATGTTCCAGCCACGTTTACCTTTGTTGTTATGCCAGATGCCTTTTGCGGCCGCCGTTCGATTGAGAGTGCCATCCCCCGGATCGCGCGTACCGTACCAAGGCCAATCGCCCTGAATGATCTTCGTCGAGGGTCGCAGCGCAATCTCGCTTGACTTGATGGGCTTGGATTCGGGCGTGCCAGCGGCGGCGAAGCGGTCGCCGGTGACATGTTTCACGCGATAGATGTCCAACGCCCACTGGACAAGGTAGCTGTTGCCCCAGCCGTCATAACAAGTCTTGGCCTCGGGCCAGAGGGTATCGCCACGGTCCGAGGGACAATGAAAGGTCTCGAACGCCGGGACATATGCGTTCAGCGGCCGGTTGGTTTCCCCGCGAGAATTGTGGACGGTGACTGTGCCGCCGGTCGGGCGTCCGCCGACGGTTCCCCAATCACCATGGAGGGGAAACAGATCCTGATTGTCATCTGCGTACATATGATATCCGAGATACTGCTGATGCTGGTTACTCACACAGCGGACGGCATTAGCCTTCACTTTGGCCCTCCCCAGCGCTGGCAGAAGCATGCCGGCGAGAATGGCAATGATCGCGATTACCACCAGCAATTCAATCAGGGTGAAGGCGCTTCGGAAATGTTGATCTGGTGGGCCGGCGACCATGGCTAAGGTGTTGGGTAACACTTTCCATAGCATTAATCAAATGGAAGCTAATTTGGCCCTGCGAGGAAATCGCCAAAACCTGGGACGCAGTACCAGCATCAAGGGAAAAGGGGCAAACCACAGCTCAGTTCGGTTTAGCTTGACGAAAGACCGGGAAACCGATGTGCGATTACAGAAAATGGTGAGATGCGCACGCGATGGTAGCCCGAGCTGCGGCATCTGGTGGAGGGAGAGATGGCCTCCCTCCGCGTTAGGGCGGAGCGGTCGGCTCGCCCGAGGCTCGGTGGCGGTGGACTCGCGTCTCCCGTTCGCTGGGCTCGCGGGAAGTCTCGGGGGCTTTGCTGTGGCGCAGCCAGTGGAGTTCGATGGTTTTGCCGAGCTCGACGTAGTTCTCAAAGTCGCTCGGTTTGACCATGAAAGAGTTAGCGCCGAGTTGATACGCCTGGTTGATGTCGCGGATATGATCGGAAGCTGTCAGGACAATTACTCGCAAGGAGCGCAAACCCGGCTGCTCACGGATCCATTGGAGCACTTCAAAGCCGTCGGTGCCGGGCATGGCGAGATCCAGCAGGAGTATGTCGGGCAAAGGATATTCGTCGCGCAGTGAGTAGCGACCCTTGCCTTGGAGGTATGCTATAGCTTCGTGTCCGCTTTTGACGCTGTAAACTGGGTTGGGAACGTGAGCCTTCTCGAATGCTTTGCGGATGACTGTGATGTCATCTTCGGAGTCGTCTGCAATTAGAATGAGTGCTCTTTCGGACATTACGGTGCGGTTCTCGCTTGCAGCAGTGTCGCCCCCCGTGCGGGTGTTTACAAGGGGTGATTGCCCTCACAAGTCAAAATGGGGGTAGGTATAACCCTACTGCCAACCCCAGCCACTGATAAAGAACCAGCATTAACAACGAGACTAGCAACGGGACGGGCGGCTCGCCCGGGGGCTTGGTGGTTTTCAGGATTGCGCCTGTGTAGGCGGGCGGATCGGGCTTACTGCCTAACCGAATGCAGGGATGTCACCACTATAGGACCCTTCCCAGACATTCATAATTTTCGCTGAACGCCCGAACTCAATGCGATTCGGGCCAGTGCCGCGAGCATGAAATTCGGGAGCGCCAAACCAAAAATCGGAGGATACACTCAGAGCGCCGCGGGAAGGTCAATGAGCCGTTGGCGGCCCCTCCGCGACTCCCGAATTGCCAAGCTGCGGCGCGGGGCTGCCATTCGGTGCAGCCCTGGGTTCGCTCTTGTGAGATAAGATTGAATTGCCAAGCAAGCAAAGCCCGGCAACTACGAGCAGCCCGTAGCTGACCAAGTGCATCCTCCACGTCGCTGGCGCTAAACTCACAGGTCCACGGCTCTCACCGAAGCTCTTTCTGTAAATCTGCTTCTCAATGAATACGGTGACAAAAAACGCGGGAACCAGCAATACGATGCATGCCGTAGGAATCATCCAATACAAGCGGTCCTCAAAGGGAAGGAGCCAGGCGGCTTGCACAGTCACAGTGTAAACGGAAAACCATGGCTCCGTTAACTTCGGCGAGGAACCACCCCCAACAATCATATCCAGGAGAACCAGGGCAACCCATAAAATTGGAAACCCGACCACTGTCGATATCGCATTTGCAATTCCCGTCCACTTCCATGCTTGCCGCCAGGAGACAGCAAGCCAACGCCTGCACAAGGCTGCTTCGACAGCAATAACCACGGGCAGCGTTATGAGCAAAAGAGGCATCTGGACGAAGAGCATCGGAACACCAGCGTTGGCGAGCATGGGTTTCATCGTTTCAGCGAACGTTGAGCCTCACCTACCGCCACCCATGACGGTGGTGGAGCGCAGAAAAGATAAGCAAATTTGCATGAAGCGGCGAGCGCAAAGTGCTGGCGGTCGGCTAGGCGAAGCCGCCTTGTTAAGCGTCATTGGGGTCCTTCTGGAAGCGGTGGAAGGGACGCACGCCGTGCGAGCTCGACCTCTGCGTCGCTCACGGGCATGTATAGCCCTCGGCTGAGATGATGCTCAAACACTTCGACAGCATTGGAGTCAAACCATGTTTGAAGTGTAGGTGTGTCTGAAAATTCACGCGGCAACTGTGCGCCCTTGCTGACGCGTTCGAGAAAGTGCCGGTGTAGGACGCGTACATCCCGGGTTGGGCAGAGAAAGACCCGGTGCCCCGGTGCAGGGTCAAAGTGGTATCTCTCGTTCGTGCAGCTCAGAATCTCCTGGGAAAAGACTGCGGTGAAGGCGACCCCGACGAACTCGCGCTCGCTAGTGCAGGGTAGCGGTCCCTGCAAGCGGACGTAGTATGACAGTGTGCAGAAGTGCCGCCGGCACCCGCTGAGATACCAAATCCCGCCCTGATCCAGAATCTCGGGATTTAAAAGTCGCCTGGACTTGTGCGGGAGTACCTGGGCAAAGCCTAGCCGCTCCAGTTCGGTTCGGTGAGCGTCTGTTGCCTTGAAGAAGCGCTTGGTTAAGTCCTGTTCTTCGCATTGCAGTTCCGCCCACAAATAGGGCAGCCAAGTTTGCCCGCTTGGTTGCATAAACCGGCTGGCGATGTAAGCAAATGGCAGCCGAACCAGTCCAGACGAACGGGCTACCTCGCGAAAACTCAGGGCGCGGGGGTTCGACTTGTAGTATTGGGCGGGGCGCATGGGTACGTCTTTTCGCTTAACAAGTTTGTTTGGCCTGAAGTGAAGTGGGGAGAGGTGAAGTCGATATAGGGCGACTTTCTCATATGAGGAACCTGATTGTTGGGAAGGTTCTTGTCAAGAGTGCTGGACGCCGGATGGCACGACTAAGGCTTCATTCAGGGTCATGAGCCGCTGGCGGCTCAAGCGAGCATACCCACTCGCATGACTATCCATAAAATGAACAAGACATTCAAAATTCCGCACAAGTCAAAAAAAATGCGTCTTCGGTCCTCTCACCCTTCTTCGTTCCCTATCCCCCGGCTATCTACAGCCACAAACCAAGCTACCGCTTCGTCGCCTTCAAAGTCACCAGGTATTCAACCAAATCAACGATCTCATCTTTCGTCATTGTCTGCTGCAACCCTGCGGGCATGATTGAAAGCTTCTGCTTTTGACGGCTGATGATGTCCGCTTTCCGATAGCGCGTGACGATTCCGCCAACCGTTTTCATAACCAATTCTTCGGCCGTTTCGCTCACTATCAGTCCAAATGCTTCGCTGCCATTCTTCAATTCGAGCTGCCATGCTTCATAGCCGAAGGAAATGCCTGCGCTGGGATCGAGGATCGATTCATACAGAGCATCCTTGCCGAGCTTGCCGGCAATCTCGGAAAGATTAGGACCAAAATCAGTACCTTCACCGTTGACCTGATGGCATTTGTTGCACCCGACAGCTTCGCGTCGAAAAATTTCCGCGCCACGCGCCGGATCACCCTTGAGCTTCACCAACTCCGAAATGGGCGGCAGCGGTTCGGCGTTCTTTACTTGAGGCAATGGCAAGACCTCTGCCGCGCGGGCTTTGATTGGAACCCAGCGAACGTTGTTGAGTTCAGAGCTGGCGATCAGCTTAAGGTCATCGGGCAATTTTTGTTCCTGGGCTAAGTCTAACAGAGCGGCGGCCCCATTCTCGACCCGGGCGAGGCCCCGGACAGCCGATTTGCGCAGAGCGGCTTCGCGAGCAGGATCGACAACTATCGGCAAAAGCAATGGCACGATCTCTTTATCGCCAGTGTTGCCGAGAACTTTTACCAGGTTTGGCGCATTCGTGCTGGCCAAGCCAGATTTTAAGCATTCGGGGTCGTTTTCCAGCAGCACCAGTCGCATGGCTTCGACACCTGCAGAATCATCGGGGCTCTTGATGGAGAGTTCCATCAACTCTCTCCCCTGCCCTTTGATCTGAAAATCGCGAACAATTTCCACGAACTGCGGTTTTCCACGCACCTGGTCGAGCACTTTTAACACGGCTGACTTCAAAGCCGGGTTATTTTCAATATCCATTCCTTTGAGCCGGCTGAGCGCTTCAACAGCAATGGACGTGCTGCCGCTTGCAGGACTCGTATCGGCAGCAGCGGCCAGAGCCAACCCAAGACACATCAGAAGCTCCAAAAAGCAAACACCGAAGGTCCGCCAGACCGGGCATCTCTGGATCCTGGGATTTAGAATTTGCCTGGAACCTGGATCTTGAGGCTTTGATCTTCTCACTTCTCTGTCAACAACTCAACCAGTGCCGCATCTTTTTCCGGCCCGCTCACAAAATCCAAAGCGCGAAAGAAATGATCCCGCTCAGAGGCGTTCAGCGTTTTATCCTTAATGATTTTTGCCAGCAATGCGGGGGTTTTTTTGCCGCGCGAACGCCAGATAATTTCGCGCCCGGCGGCCGTATCGCATTGGCTGCCGACCTGCGCCAACCAGGCTTCGAGGTACGAATCCCATTGCCCATCCGCACCGATTCCAAGGGCTTCCAAATACCAGCGGTCATGGCCATCGTATTGCGCGGCAAGGCCGGCCCATAATTTAGGAGCTTCCGGTGACGAATGATGTCGCAGCGCGATGGAGCACTCGCGGCGGACTTGCACCGAATTATCACGAGCCAACATCCTGATTGCCGGAACCACATCGAACTTCAACTCTCGGGCGATGCGTAATCCTGTAATGCGAATATCCGGATCCGAATCTTTGAGCGCGATATCAACATATTTCTTTTCCCGTCCCTGGATACGGGCCAGCAACTGCAACGCCCGCGCGCGCATCCTCGGGTCTTTATTCTTCCAAAGCTTTTCAAGAGCGCCTTCTGCGGATCCCTGCATTTCATGGAGTTTGGACCAAGCCAGGTAACGGGTCGCCTGATTTGGAGATTGAAGGGCCTGAACACAACCGGCAGCATTGTTCAGATTCAGCTTCGCAGCAGTCAGGTGGCTGCCTTTGGGCGCAACGCGATATACACGGCCAGTCAATTCTTCCAGGCTTTGATCCGCCATATTGTGCCCGCCGACCCCAGCATCGTTCCAATCTGCCACATAAATCGATCCATCCGGTGCAACACAGACGTCCGCGGGCCGGAACCATTTATCCTCCGTTGATAAAATGTTCCGGGTTTGGGCCTTGTATCCTGCGCCATCCGGCAGCGCAGGATAGGCGCGGACGACGCCTGGGCCGGCATCGCAGTGGATAATTCGATTCCAAAACACCTGCGGCAGCAGGCGTCCTTCGTACAGCAAGATTCCCGTGGGCGAACCTGCGCCGGTGTGCAACAGGTTCGGCACTACACCCGGGTCGAGCTGGTGCCATTCATAGAGGATCTTCGTCTCTTCCGAAGCGCCTTTGGCCATTGCCTTTTTCCAACCGTCACCCCAGCCGGCCCCGGTCATTTCGTCGGCATAGCCGTAATTCCCGAATTCCATCACATAATTGATCCGCACACCACGGTTGCCATCGTCATCGTTGTCCGATTGCCACATCGTTCCAAATGAATCAACTGCCACTTCGTAATTGTTTCGAAAATTCCAAGCCAGCGTTTCAACTCCGCTCCCATCCATGTTGCACCGAAAAACCATTCCCATTCTGTAAGGTTTTCCTTTGTCATTCACCTCGTGGCCCTCTAAATCAACCACCGGTTTCATCTCGACTTTTCCAACCTCGCCATGCAGCGCAAGAGCTCGTTCCACTGGATAAAAGAGCTGTTTCCCGGCATTGCCCATATTGAAATAGAGTTTGCCATCTGGACCGAAAACAAAGGCGTGCACTCCATGGTCATGGTCCTTCCCGCTAATGCCGGTGAAAAGCAGTTCTCGTTTATCTGCTTTTCCGTCCCCATCCGTGTCCGTCAGAACGAAAACATGAGGCGAACACGAAACAATCACTTTGTTTCCCAGCACACAGACACCCAGGGCGGCATTGATGCTCGGGTCCTGGTAAAACACTGTCTCCTTGTCTGCAGTGCCGTCTCCATTTGTGTCTTCCAGGATCACTATGCGATCCCCTTTGGCCTCTAATACACCCCATTTTTGAAAGCTCGATCTATAATTGGCTCCTTCAGCGATCCAGACCCGGCCACGGGCATCGACATCCATATCGGTGGGGTTGCGGACCATAGGTTCGCAGGCAAACAATGATACCTGGAGTCCATCATCGACCTTAAAGCTCTCAACGGACTTATGCGCCGCGTCAGGACCGACACCGGAAGGATTGGCCGCTAACGCATTCTGGGTATGCACGTACGCGCTACTTAGAAGAATTGCCGATAAATACTGAAGGAACTTTTTCATGCGTCACAAATGATGAAATATGCCCCGGGAAATGCAAAGCCTATTCGGAAGTTCAGCCAATCGATGGATTATGCACGGCAATCCCTTCACTGTGTCGGGTAGGCGCGTCACCCGTACGCACCGTTTTAGAGCAATTTTGTAACCGGTCAGTCACGGCAGGTAGGGCGCGTCACTCCGTGCGAGCCGTGTGTTTGGCTGACGGCGCGCAACGGAGTGACGCGCCCTACCCGCTAGGCATTACAATTTTACTGATCGCGGCTTGAAAAATTGCCATTTGGATTTATAGTTTACGCGTTTAATGATCGCTCGTGGCATAAAGATCTCTCGCAGAATGCTTTTCGCATTCGGTTTGGCAATTCTGGTTGTTCCCCTGATTTGTTTTCCTCACGAGCGTGGACTGCCTGCACAAGAAGGAATTGCTAACTTTGAAAAAATTAGCGACCGCCTGTTTCGAGGAGCCCAGCCCGATTCCGCCGCAATGGCCAACCTGGCGCGGCTCGGGGTTAAAAATATCATTGATTTGCGCCTGCCAAAGCAGATTGAAAAACTGGAAGAGGTCGAGGCTCGCGCCCATGGTATCTTTTACACAAACCTTCCGATGCAGAGTTTGGGACGGCCAGCCGATGCCCAGGTCCGGACCATTCTATCGCTGGTGGAAACTCTTCCGGGACCCGTTTTCATCCACTGTCAATACGGGTGCGACCGAACAGGGACAATCATTGCTTGTTACCGCATCCAGCATGATCGTTGGTCCCACGTTACTGCTCTTCAAGAAGCTGCGCGCCACGGTATGTTCTGGTTCGAACGTGGAATGAAACGGTTCGTGCAGGACTTCAGCAAGAGCATTCCGCTCGTGAGCGCCAAACCGCAAATCACCGCCCTGGCTGAAAAGTAGAACGGACCAAAGCGAGCGTTTGTTCTTCTGTCCCTGAGGAAATAGAAAAGGCGGAGAAAATTCTCCGCCGGGAAACCATCGTGAATTGATGATCGTTCTTACTTCTTAGCGCCCAGAATCGCGTCCTTGGCTGCTTTGGCCACGCGGAATTTGACCACGCGCTTTGCGGCAATCTTGATTGTTTCACCAGTTGCGGGATTGCGCCCCATCCTGGCTTTGCGGTTGACCAACACCAATTTGCCCAGCCCTGGAAGGGTAAACGTGTTCTTGGCATTTTTGTATGCCAGGGACACGATCGCTTCGAGAGTAGCGGCAACTTGTTTCTTAGATAGATCGACTGTGTCTGCAACCGATCCGATGATTTGTGCTTTAGTTAGTGCTTTTGTCATTTCGGCGCAAAGAGTAATGAAAAGCCTGCTTAGCTCAAGTCTGAAGAATGGAGAACTTTTCTGCCCATTATTCCATCCCGAACCCGCTGGATGTCATCTCAACGCAGGTGTAGTCTGTTGCTTCTGAGATAATGATACCAACGAACCGAATAGTAGGCATTGATTTGGGGACAACAAATTCCCTGGTGGCAACCGTAGATTCAGGCATCCCTTTGGTCATTGCCGATTCGGAGGGAAGTCGTCTGACGCCGTCAGTGGTTTATTTTCCGGGAGTTCATTCCGAGCCAATCGCGGGTCGTCCCGCCAGTCGAGTCCGTGTGATTCACCCTGAGGAAACAGTTTACTCTGTCAAACGTTTCATCGGACGCCGGGGCGAGGACATCTCCCAGGAAGAAATGCTGGTTACCTATCCCCTAAGTGGAAAAGGGGCCGGACCGGTTACCATTCCACTCCATGGCCGACATTATCAGCCCGAGGAGATATCCGCCGAGGTGCTCAAGAAACTCAAAAGAGATGCCCAGGCGTACTTCGGCGAACCGGTTAGCCGCGCGGTGATTACGGTACCTGCATATTTTAACGACGCCCAACGCAACGCGACAAAAAAGGCAGGGGAGTTGGCTGGCTGGACCATTGAGCGCATTATCAATGAACCAACTGCGGCCGCACTGGCCTATGGATTAAACCGCCTCAAAGAGCATGCAAGGATTGCAGTGTACGACCTGGGTGGAGGCACGTTTGACTTATCGATTCTGGAGCTGAATAAAGGAATATTCCAAGTGTTGGCGACAAACGGCAACACTCGCCTCGGCGGGGAGGATCTGGATAAGCGCCTGGTCGATTTTTTATTGAAGGAAATTCGAGCGGAAGGAGGGCCGGACTTGGGCGTCAAACAAGAAAGATCCCAGACAGCGGAACACGAACTGTCGTTGCTCGCGCGAATCCGCGAGGCCGCCGAACTGGCCAAAATTAAACTCTCCACGGAATTGGAAGTGGAAATCGCACTGCCTTTTCTCACCCCAAATTTCAGCTTCAGTCATAAACTTTCCCGCGCTGACCTCGAAAGGCTCACGCGCGATATTATTCTCCGCACGCGCGAGCATTGTCTGCGTTCGCTGGCTGACGCGAAACTGGAGGCCAAGGACCTCGACCAAATCATTTTGGTCGGCGGACAAACCCGGATGCCCCTGGTCCGCCAGTTCGTGAGCGAGTTGTTCGGTTGCAGTGAGTTTGAAGAAACTCGGGGAACAGTTCGGATGGGAACAGAGTATCATCGTCCCGCTGGGCCTCAGTTAAATACTTCGCAGAATCCGGATGAAGCCGTGGCGCTCGGCGCTGCCATTCAGGCGGAGATTCTGGCGGGTGGGTTTCAAAACCTTTTGCTGCTGGATGTCACGCCACTTTCGCTCGGAATCGAAACATTTGGCGGCTTGATGAACGTCATTATCCCACGCAATTCAACTATACCAATCAAAGCGGGTGAACTATTTACCACCGCGATGGACAATCAGCACGAAGTGCTCATTCACGTGCTGCAAGGCGAACGGGAACGCGCCAGGGACAATTGGAGCCTGGGGCGTTTTACACTCGAGTTCGACCCCGCACCGCGAGGCATACCGCGTCTGGGTGTTCAATTTGAAATCGATGCCAATGGCATCCTGCACGTGCTTGCTCGAGACGTAAAAACGGGTAAGGAAAAAATCGTAGAAATGAAATCAGCGGTGGATGTTGAGGATGCAGCGGTGCAACAGATGGTCGAGGAATCTGTCGAACACGCTTTTGAAGACCTCGCTGCCCGACGCTGGGTGGAAGCGAAGCTCAAAGCCAATCAGCTCAGCACCGCAACGAGCAAAGGTTTGATCGATTGCGCAGCGGAGTTGGACGCGGAGTACAAAGCTCGCGTCGAATCTGCACTGCGCTCCCTTGACTCGGTTCTCTCGGCCGAAAATCCGGAAACCCAAATGGGCGATGTCCGGCAGCTCCAGGCAGCATGCACGGTCCTTGATGAAGCGACGAAGCCTATGGCTGAGATGTTGATGGAAAAGGCCACGGACGCCTGGTTGCGCAAACGAGGTGTTCTTCGTGATGCCTGAAATAGCGCCATTGAACACTATTCACTCGCTACCGAACCTCCGCCAATCCGTTCGGCCCGGACCTTTGACTCTGCTTCTTCCAGCAATGGTATTTGCGCGGGGTTGATCTTTGTCTTTGCGGTCGCTGGGTCGAACCACTCAACCCGATCAATTTCGGGAAACTGCTGAGTCTGTCCTGAGCGTGGAGGCCATTCCATTTCGAAGAGGTTGCTGTGAATCTGCTTTGGATCAAAGTCTCCTTCGAAAGCCCAGGCGCGCACTACCTTCCCGCTCTTTTGCTTCACCGCAGTTAAGGGAATCGGCTTGATTTGCGGGAGGAAGCCGAGTTCCTCCGCGAATTCGCGTTTCGCGGCTTCGTACGCGTCCTCGCCCTCGCCGATTTCTCCTTTGGGAATGGTCCATGACGCCGCATCCTTATTCCGCCACACAGGACCTCCGGGATGAGCCAGCAGAAATTCGATTTGGCCGAGTCGGAAGCGATACATCAGTAAACCTGCGCTGGTTTTCATCCGGGCTAGATCTAACAAGAGTAGAAAAGTTCTGCCATGGATAATGCAAAAAATAGTGACGATAATAACACTGTTTGATAAACCGTTGGAACCGGCTTGATGCATCTGGCGCTCATTGATTGGTTAATCATCATCCTGTACATGGTTGGCTGCATGGCTGCCGGCTTATGGATGCGCCGCTATGTTCGGAACGTGGAGGATTTTGCGATTGCGGGCAGATCAATGGATTTGAACCTGGGGATCGCCTCGCTCGCCGCAACTGAATTGGGTCTCGTCACGGTCATGTACACAGCGCAGTTGGGCTTCACCCATGGATTTGCAGGCGCCATTATTGGTGTGCTGATGGCCGGGGCAATGTACTGGGTCGGCGCCACGGGTTTTATTATCGGGCCGCTCCGAAAGGCAGGGGTAATGACCATCCCCGAATTGTTTCAGAAACGCTTTGGCGTCAGAGTTCGTTGGCTGGCTGGGCTCTTTGTCGTGCTGGGTGGTGTGCTTAACATGGGAATCTTCTTGCGGCTTGGCGGGGAGTTTCTGGTCGCCGCGACCGGCATGCCCGTCGCATGGCTCGAGTGGGTCATGACTGCATTGCTTGGAATGATCCTGCTTTACACTGTGCTCGGCGGAATGTTGTCGGTGCTGGTGACTGACTATATACAATTCATCGTCAAAGGGGCTGGCATAGTAGTCACCTCGCTCCTGGTTATCTACAGTCTGGGTTGGCATAATCTCGTCACAGGTTTATGGCTTTGTTTTGAAGGCACCATCGCCGGAACGGGCCAGACTCTCAAAGCCCATCCGTTTAATCCTTTTGACTCAACCAGCTTTGGCTGGGGCTATCTGCTCTGGCAGTTGATGTTTCAAGTCGCGGCGGTTACCACCTGGCAAACGCAAATCTCGCGTGTTCTCTCGAGCCGCGATGAGGCTACTGCCCGTAAGATGTACCGCCGTACTGCCTTTTACTTTGTTGGGCGTTTCGCCTTGCCTGGATTATGGGGCGCTGCGGCACTGGTCTATTTCTCCCAGCATGGATTCACACCTGAATTGAAAGGGCTCTCGCCACTGGAAACGAGCTTGCGCGCGACCCCGGTGTACCTCGGCTTATTGCTGCCGACCGGCTTTATTGGTTTGTTGCTCGCAGCAGCTTTAGCCGCGGAAATGTCCACCGATAGCGGTTACCTGCTTATCTGGGCCACGGTGATCTATAATGATCTGCTGATGCCTTGTATCAAAAAGCCGCTTTCCCAGCCGGCTCGTTTGCTCATTACTCGAGGACTGGTGCTTGGGATTGGATTATTCCTTCTTTTTTATGGTTTGTGGTACCAAATGTCAGGCAATGCCTGGGACTATTTGGCCGTCACAGGAAACATCTATCTTGCCAGTGTCTTTACCCTGCTGGTAGCGGCGTTGTACTGGCGGCGAGCAACCGCCGCAGGCGCGTATGCAGCTTTGATTTTGGGCGCAATTGGACCGATCACTTTTTTGGTAGTGAAGATGCTTGCCTTAAATGCGAGCCAGCTAAACGTGAATCTTCCGGCAGCGCTTTCATTTCGACAATCCTTCCTCTTGCACTTCCACCAACTGTTTCCCAATGCGGGCTCAATCCCTCCTGCAATTGCTGGCGCAAGCTCTTTTGCTCTCATAGGCATGGCTGCAGGTTCGCTCCTGTCGCGTCCGCCGGTTGGGGCAAACTTGCCAGCTACGGAGGCACGCGCATGATTGAGTTGTTCGTAATGTTCTGGACTCTTGTGATCTTCTTATCGATTACCTGGTACGGTGTGCTTTTGTTTTATGTAGGTGTTAAAGGCGGCAAAGAAATTCGTCTCATGGCCAAACACCTGACGGTAACCGAGCAACCGCCGAAGGAGGATTGACCGCGCTTCTTTGCACCGGAAGGGCAAAGCAAAAAACGAAGGCGCCGGAATACAGCGCACTCCAAACGCTGGGCGGGTTCTGCGCTGTTTATCAGGACTTGCCAGCAGGTTTCCCACCTGGCTCGGTGGCCTTTGGATTATCCTTCTCTTCGCCCATGGCCGGAACCTGCTTGATGGCTTTCAGAACATCATCGGCTGGGAGAATGATGGCGGTAAACCCTTCAGGTTGCATATTAAACATCGCCCCTCCACCACCGCTTCTGCCTTTCATTGAGCGCATGACGAAAATGCCCAACAACTTTCCATCCACATTGAAAGCCGGCGCTCCCAGCGTGCTCGTTCCAATCGAAGCGTCGGGAACATAAAACAAACGCGGCCGCTGCACAATTGCCGAGATCCTCTCGACGATTGCCGAATAGGCTCGACCAGCCGAATTGCCGAGACGATTCAACGCGATGACTTGATCGAGGATCTCCGCTTTCGCGGATTTTGTCAGATCAAGCGCGCTTAAAGGAGTCGTCAACTTCGTCTTGGGCCGGATAAACGCCAAATCCAGGTCACGATCGCGCAAAACCACTTCTGAAGCTAATTCAGATCCATCATCTAATAGAATCTTCACATCGCTCAGTTCAGTTTCCATTTTGAATTTGGACTCTTCATCGGATCCACCGGAGAGCATCGTTTGCAAAATCGTTCCAGGATCGGTCGCCGTGAGCGATAACACTGTCAAGCCGGAAGGATCTACGACCGTTCCCGTGACATCCTGGCGGGATTCGTTTGATTCCGCACCACGGCCAGGCATGGAAAACTTACTTTTCAGCACCAGTTGGACCGTGACGACAGAATGCTGATGTTCTTTGAAAATAGCACGGCCTCTGTCGGCGAGGTCATCGGCCTGGCAAGCTGCATTCAGCAAAAGCGCCGATGCAACTGCAACAAAGTAACCGTGGGACAATCCTCGTGTTGTTTGCATATCGTTCCTTCAAACCCCGCTGCCATAGATCGGCACGCTCAATAGCCGCCGGTTGGACTATTTGGCACGCACCAAAGTGAACCCGGATGGCTGGCGGCTTCTTGTGTGTACTTTGAAAACGAAATCCAATGCACCCGTGCGTCAAACCCCATGACAGCCGCGCCCTTGACATGGCGGTCGCCTATGCCTTCTGTGGTGTTTGGAATCTGGCTTGCATCGTGCCCTGTGTTGTATGCGTATTGGGTGTTTGATTCCTTATTGACCTTCGGCTCCCACTGGACGTAGGCGGCTGGGCTAAATTGAAAGATTTTAAACTTCGGTTTGGTATAATTGCCAAATCCGCAAACTGCTCCGTTCATAATATAACTGGAAACACGTTGTTTGCGATACTTGAAGTCGGGGTTTTCCTGCTTATCCAGGGGGCAATAATAGACCTGCCGATTATTCACATACGGATAGTAGACACCTGCTTCGACCCAGGGCTTGGCGGCGGGGTTTTCTTCAAGGCTCCCTCCAGCAACCCCATTCAACCATCGAAACGGGTCCGGTGCATTGCCGTTCGTTGGCATATAAATCCAGCTTGGTCCATAATCGTTATACCACTGGCACCAGGGCATCATGTCATTGTTATCATGGGTGTACATGGACATCGCCAATGCCAAATTCCTGAGGTTGTTAATGCAAGCTGTCCGATTAGCCTTCTCCTTTGCCCTGCTGAGGGCCGGCAAAAGCATTGCTGCAAGAATGGCAATAATTGCAATAACGACAAGCAACTCAATAAGGGTGAAACCGAGCCTGCGCTTGCAATCGTCAATCCTCATCGAAGGTCCTCCGCGTGCATCGTCATAAATGAAAGCAATTCGAAACACGGTATCGGTGTTTTCTAACAACTTCATTCAAAGATTTCCAATCATGGATCCGCAAATTCAGCCCTTTCTGAAAACAACCTAACCTATAGTTATGGCAGCCTCAGCCTCGCTGTCAAGGATTTGTTCTACCCTACAAGTGCCAATGGACCAGTCTGTGCTTCGTCAAAAACCATTAGGAATCAAGACCACAGCCATCTGATCAGGCCAGCATAAAAGAGGCTGGGCAAATAGTCCGCCAGGGCAATCCTTTTTAATTGAAAGATCACAAGAGCAACGGAGAAAATTAATAAACCACCGGTTGCATTGACTGCATCAAGCAGCCCGTGTTGTCCAAGAAATGGCGCAACCCATTCCGCGCAAGCGAGGGCTATCGTTCCCTGCAATGCGAGCACCGGCAAGGCAGCGAGCATGACGCTCCACCCAAAAAGCCGGGCCAGGCCCATCGCGGCCAAACCATCCATGAATGCTTTGACGATCAAAGGATAATAATATCCGGACAGTCCATCTTCGGCGGCGCCCACAATGCCTAAAGGCGCTGCGCAGAAAAGAACTGCGCAAACCTTAAACCCTTCCTGGGAAGCTTTAGGCCCATCCAATGCCGCCGCGTTGATACGTTCTCGCGCGGTCTGGCCCAATCCGTTGGAGGTTCTCTGAAGCCGCAGAAGCCATCCAGTCCACCGTCCAAGGGATAATGCCAGTATGATAATTATAATTTGTTGAAGGATCTGAATGGGAGTGCCATTCAGGCTGAGCCAGGTCAAACGCAAGCCGTAGAATACTGTGAATACTCCGAGTGCAACCTTGAAAAAGGATTCCTGGGCAGGCGAAAGTGGCTTGCGCCGAATCACCCCGAGCAGGCCGCCAACCAGGATCCCCACGGAATTCAGAACGGTGCCGAGCATTGGAGGCGCATCATAGGTCCAATCTTGAGAATTCCAAACCGTTTCAATCGTGCCGGAACTCCTGCATGGCGACGGCACGGAGGAAAGACGTTGCGCCCGCCGAATCCGACATATACACATCTGCTAAAACAAAGCCGAAAACTGAATCTTCATCATGGAACGAACTCTCAAAATCGGTTTGGTAGGAGCAGGTATGTTTGGCGGTGATGTTCATTTGCGCGCTTACGGCGACTTGCACCGAGCCGGAATCAGCCCGCAACTTGGCCGTGTGGGCCTTGATAGTTGGGCAAGGGACTTTGCTGATATAAAATTCCAACTGACAGCTCTCGCGACGCGAACCGCGAAGTCCGCTCGCATTTCAGCAGACAAATTCAAAACTTTGACCGGAGATAAACCGAAAAATTATTCCGGCGAGAAGCCCTGGCTGCAAATGCTCCAGGAGAATCCGGACCTTGACGTTGTTGCCGTTGCAACACCTGATCATCTGCACACGGATGTCATTCTGGCTTCTCTTAGAAATGGGATGCACGTCATTACCGAAAAACCGATGTGCCTGGATATCCGTGAGGCCGACCGCATTATCGAACTAGCCCGCAAGCAGGAACGGATCGTTGCCGTCGATATGCATAAGCGCTTTGACCCGGATCACCTCCGCATTCGTGAGGATATCAAAACGCGAATCGGAGAGCCGCTTTATGGAACGGCCTACCTCGAGGAGCCGCTGGAGGTTTCCACGAGCACATTTAAATGGGTCGAGCAAAGCGACCCGTTCAGTTATGTGGGCCCCCATTGGGTGGATCTGATTTATCACTATTACCAGAGTAAACCCGTCTCGCTCACGGCTGTGGGACAGAAAAAGCGCCTCGTGCGGGACGGCATCAACGCCTACGACGCGGTCCAAGTACGTGTCGACTTTGCCAACGGCATGAGCATCAATTTTCATAACAACTGGATCACACCGCCTGAGTTTGAAGGGCCGGTAAATCAAGGACATGAAATAGTCGGCGCTGACGGAAAAGTTGAAAGCGATCAACAATATCGCGGCTTCCGTTGGTGGAATAAAGGCGGGGCCAGCCGCACCGCCAATAACCATTTCACCCGCGAAGTGAAGCGTAGCGACGGCTCATCCGCGTACATCGGCTATGGCGTGGATAGCCTTACTGTTGGTTTGGCAGCCATTTGTCGGATGAAATTTTTCGACGCGACGCGGGAGGAGGTAGCCGGTATCTATCCTACCGCGGAGGATGCTCGCATTACTGTGGCCATCGTTCATGCAGCGCGCCTGGTGCGGGATTTGAATTTCAAATATCTGAGTCAGGGCAAAGGGGCGGGCGTCACGGCACGTTTTGGGAAAGATGGAATAACGATCGTGGATCCGAACCGGGCAGAGAAGAATGAGGTTTTTCAAAACATTTATGATGAGCCTATCTGAGCATTTTCTTGACTTCACTCCGATGCTGTCCCATTTAGCGAGGGCAATAATTAAAGCGCCCAAAACTTCAGCCCACAAATGAACTTATTCCGGCGAAAAAGCATTACCGATCTGCAAGCGGAGGCGCTGACTGATCAGAGTTTAAAGCGCGCACTAGGACCTTTGAATCTCACCGCGCTGGGCATCGGCGCCATCATCGGGACCGGAATATTCGTGCTTTCAGGTATCGCCGCCGCGCAAAGCGCAGGCCCAGCAGTTGTTCTTTCCTTTATTGTGGCGGGGACTGCATCTGCCTTCGCGGCGTTGTGTTATAGCGAGTTTGCATCACTCGTGCCAATGTCCGGCAGCGCTTACACTTATGGCTATGCCACTTTGGGCGAGCTGTTCGCATGGATTATTGGGTGGGATCTGGTGCTCGAATACGCTGTAGGAGCGATTGCGGTTTCGGTGGGCTGGTCGGGCTATGTCGTTTCTTTTCTCCACGATATCGGAATAAATTTCCCAGGTCAGCTGGCTGCTGCTCGCGGAACACAGGTCATCGATTTACCTGCTGCGCTCGCCGCTTCCCTCAAACTACGCGCGGGCTGGACGGGACTCAGCGCCGGCCTCGCTGACCAGATCCGTAGTCTCGGTACTGATCCAACCACTCTGCCACAAGTCACTGCGTTGTTTAATCTTCCGGCCGTAATCATAGTAGCGGTAGTGACCCTGCTGCTCGTGGTAGGCATAAAAGAATCTGCCGGATTCAACAATATCATTGTAATCATCAAGGTCGGTGTGGTGCTTCTCTTTATCTTTGGGGCAATCCGTGCTTTCAATGCTGCCAACTGGCATCCGTTCATTCCTCCAAACACAGGTACCTGGGGTGAGTTCGGCTGGTCCGGGGTTTTTAGAGGCGCGGGGCTGGTCTTTTTCGCTTATATCGGTTTCGACGCAGTCAGTACTGCCGCCCAGGAAGCAAAAAATCCGCAACGAGATATGCCAATCGGCATCATTGCGTCCCTGCTCATTTGCACAGTGCTTTATATCCTGGTGTCGGGAATTGCGACCGGCGTTGCTCCTTACCGAAGCCTGGATGTCGCTGAACCCATCGCCGTGGCGGCTGACCACGCCGGGCTGGGTTGGATGGGAAAACTCATAAAGTTGGGCGCAATAGCGGGACTTTCTTCGGTCATTCTGGTAATGATGCTTGGACAGACCCGAGTTTTTTTCAGTATGTCGAGGGATGGTTTGTTGCCACCATTTGTGAATAAGGTTCATCCACGTTTTAAGACGCCGTGGGTGATCACCACAATCACCGGAGTCATAGTTGCCTTCTTCGGAGCTTTGCTTCCCGTCCAGGACGCGGGAAATCTTTGCAATATTGGAACGCTCTTGGCTTTCGTGATTGTATCGATCGGCGTTTTGGTGTTGCGTGTGCGTGAACCGGGGCTTCCCAGGAAATTCAAAACTCCATGGATTTGGTTTGTCGCTCCCATGGGCGCGCTTTCGTCATTTGGCCTTATGCTCACTCTGCCGAAAATGACCTGGCTTCGTTTGCTGGTGTGGTTTGTAATCGGTATGTTCATTTATTTCGTATATGGAGCACGCCGGAGCAAACTTGCGCAGGGAATTTGTGCTTCCGCGTCAATACCGCCGCCTAAGTGAATTTGAGGGGATAAGAGGATACGGGACTCACATCAGGAATTTAGAATATGCTTTGGTTTCGATCCATACGCTCCCCTAATTCACCGTTTCAATCGCAGCCCAGAGCGGCCTTCACTTTGATCGAGCTTTTGGTTGTCATTGCCATCATTTCTATTCTGGCGGCGATGTTGCTACCGGCCCTATCAAAAGCCAAACGCAAGGCCCAACAGGTCAATTGCACATCCAACCTCAAGCAGTGGGGCGTCATTTGGTATTGCTACACCGATGATCATCAGGGCTCATTCAGCACCGGCAGGAATGTCACCTGGGAGCGGGGAGAGTGGGCTGTGGCGCTGCAATCCTATTACCGGAAAAAACCGTCCTTGTTAATCTGTCCGACGGCCACCATGAGGCGTGGGCAACCAGGCGCAGGCCCACAGGAAGTTCAGGTCTCGCTGGACTCTTCGAGCGCGGTAAACAATGGCGGAGCCTTCACCGCCTATGCTTTTGCGACGGTGGACCTCGAGGCGCCCTCCTCCAGCCCTAACCGAATGCTCGCTGGAAGTTATGGAATTAACTGCTGGATTTACAACCCGCCAAGTGGCTCGACTGCAAGCGATATGCAAAATCGCGACCCCGCTTTGCACTGGCGGAAACTTCATTTGGCCCCACACCCAAGTGACACCCCAATCATGGCTGATTGCTCCTGGCGTGGAGGCGGCCCGGATCTAACTGGCGATGACGGGGCCCGGCCGGCTTATAACGGCCAGTTTAGCGGAGCTGGCTTTGAGTTCGAACATTTCATGATGCATCGCCACGGGAAAGGAATTCAACTCGCTTTTTTCGACGGCTCTGCTCGCCATACCCGCGCCAAGGGTTTATGGACACTTTATTGGCACAATAGATTCGATGTCACCTACGCTGACAGGCAGGCATCCACTTTTTTCCCTGCCTGGATGCGTTGAGACCCGCAAAGGAAATTTCCGCGTAGCAGACCAGGTGACGAGGCTCTGATCTCTCCTCCGGAGTCACCGGCCTTTTGATCAGAGCCTCGTTACCTCCGCTTCTACAGCATATTTCATCGTTGGGTGGGCAGTGGTAAATCGAAGTAGAAAACCCGTTTCGAATCTGCTTCCGAGCCAATTTGCTGCGGTGCAATCAGCAGCTTGTCGCCAAGAACGGTCTGGTCAAGGATCTCCCCTTCCGGTGAAGTGACCAGGAATTCTGCCGGGTGCACAAAAATAATGAATTTGTGAATCTCTCGAGAACGTGCTTGTACGATCGGGTCGTTGCTTTTAGGACCGAACATGCCTCCCGACGGACAGAGCAGGAAATCCGCGCCAGCGTCGCTAAATCCTTTCACTACGTCCGGAAAACGACGGTCGGCGCAAATCATCACGCCGAGATTACCGTAGGAAGTCTTGAATATGGACGATTGCGTTCCTGGCGTGTTGCGCACGATTTCATGATCGAGTTTCTGCTTGTGGTACTTAGACAAAAGTTCACCCGCAGGGCCAATTGTAACAGCCGTATTATATCGCTCGTTTCCGTCGGCCTCGAGCATACCGGCCACCAAAATGATTTTCAATTCTTTGGCGAGAAGCGAAAGACGCCGAAAATATTTTCCATCGGGGATCGGCTCACCCAAGGCGCGGTACTCTTCCAAGGGAATCGCTTTATCGGCGATCGCATAGCCGTCTAAAAAGCACTCGGTGGTGCATACGATCCGGGCGCCATGGGCCGCCGCTTCGCGGATGAGCGGCTCGATCCGTGTATAGTTGGTCTCTTTATCACCTCGCAACCATTTCAACACAATGCCTGCAACGCGAACAGTTCGGGGTTTGGCCGGAGCCTGTGACTCCCCCGCTGACATCACGCTTAAGGAGCAGCAGGAAATCACTAAGCCATTGAGTACGACGCGCTTTACATCGCATCGGGCAGTGCTCATATCAGATTGTTGCGCCGCAAAACGCGGAGGTCAAGACCCTTGACCGCTTCAACCATGTCCTCCTATCAGGCTATTTTCTTTCACCACTCGCAATTAAAAAACTGACAAGAGTCCTCGGATGAGATTTATTCTCCGCCGCGTTAAATGCCTAAGCGAACAGACATTCATTCAGTCCTGATCATCGGGGCGGGTCCGATTATTATTGGGCAGGCTTGCGAGTTCGATTACTCCGGCACTCAGGCTTGCAAGGCGCTGAGGGAGGAAGGATACCGGGTGGTTCTGGTAAACTCCAATCCGGCCACGATCATGACCGACCCGGAATTTGCCGATCGCACCTACATCGAGCCGATCACTCCCGAATGCGTTGAAAAAATCATCGTTCGAGAGCTGGAAGAAATGCGGCGGGATAAGAAGCCGGGCGCTCCTGGCAAACTCGTGTTGCTGCCAACTTTGGGTGGTCAAACCGCGCTCAATACTGCCATGGCTCTGCACCGCAACGGCACCCTGGAAAAGTACGGTATCGAAATGATCGGCGCAAACGCTGGCGCAATCGAACGCGGCGAAGACCGTCAGGTATTTAAAGATCTGATGATTTCCATCGGCCTGGATGTGCCTATCAGCGGGACCGCCCATACCCTGGACGAGGCGCGCATGATCGAGGAGAGGATTGGCTCGCTGCCTCTGATCATCAGGCCTGCATTCACCCTCGGTGGCACCGGCGGCGGCATTGCGTATAATCGTGACGAATTCGAAGAAATGGCCAAACGAGGGCTTGAACTATCCCCCGTTTCCGAAATCCTCGTCGAAGAATCCCTCCTGGGCTGGAAGGAGTACGAAATGGAGGTCATGCGGGACAAGTCGGATAACTGCGTCATTATATGCTCGATTGAGAATTTCGACCCCATGGGCGTCCATACGGGAGATTCTATCACGGTAGCGCCTATTCAGACGCTTTCGGATAAAGAATTCCAAATCATGCGAGATGCTTCCTTTGCAGTGATCCGCGCCGTCGGAGTCGAGACTGGTGGCTCCAACATCCAGTTCGCCGTTAATCCGGACGACGGCCGCATGGTAATCATTGAAATGAATCCGCGCGTTTCCCGGTCTTCTGCTTTAGCCTCAAAAGCCACCGGTTTTCCCATCGCCAAGATCGCTGCCAAGCTCGCTGTGGGCTATCTGCTGGACGAAATCAGGAATGACATTACACGGGAAACTCCCGCAAGCTTCGAACCGACGATTGATTACGTCGTCACCAAAATCCCCCGTTTTGCCTTTGAAAAATTTCCACAGGCTGATCCGACATTAAACACGCAGATGAAAAGCGTCGGCGAGGCCATGGCCATTGGGCGGACTTTCAAAGAGTCGTTGCAAAAGGCTCTTCGCTCTCTGGAAATCGGCCGTTACGGTCTTGGCGGTGATGGCAAACCGTGGCGATTCGGGGATACAGTTTACGCCGACAGTGATATTTTTCCGCGAGAGCTTATTTCACAGAAACTAACCGTCCCCAATGCGGACCGCATTTATTTTATCCGTCATGCCTTGCGGGCTGGTTTTACCGTCGAGGAAATTTTCCAGCTTACGAAAATTGACCGCTGGTTCCTGACTCAAATTCGGGAAATCGTGGACTTCGAAGCGGAACTCGTCGCCACGAAGAGCAACCGGCCCTCAAATATCATCCAATCTGCCAGTGCTGTCCCCCACTCTCTCAGCGGGCACGCCTAATTTATCGAGCATGGACAAATAAAGATTTGTCATAGGCGTTTCTTTACTAAATCGCACGTGCCGGCCAGCTCGAAGCGTTCCTCCGCCTTTCCCCGCCAGGAGAATAGGGAGATTATCGTGATTATGCGCGTTGCCATCACTGATGCCTCCCCCATAAACAATCATGCAATTATCCAGCAACGTCCCCTCCCCTTCCCGCACAGATTTTAGCTTCTCGAGAAAATATGCAAACTGCGTCGCATGAAATCGGTTTATTTTTGCGATTTTCTGCTTCTTTGTTTCATCGTTGCCATGATGAGAAAGATCATGGTGTCCCTCAGCTACTCCGACTGCAGGATAAGGCCGGTTGTCTCCGTCATGGGCTATAATGTAAGTGGCTACTCGGGTGGTATCGGTTTGGAATGCCAGCGTCAGCAAGTCAAGCATCAGGTGCATATGCTGCTCGCGATCCTTCGGAATGCCCTCCGGCTTGGCAAAATCAGGAGTAACAGCCGGAAACTGTTCCGCGTGAGCAATTCTCGATTCAATTTCGCGCACAGCGGTCAAATATTCATCGAGCTTTCGCCGATCGGTGTAACCCAGGTTTCGTTTCAAACGCCGGGCATCATCCGCCACAAAATCTAAAATGCTCTTGCGATTGTGAAGACGAGCCAAACGACTGCTTTCAGATTCTCCCGGTATTTCGTTGCAAAAAAGCCGTTCAAAAACAACGCGCGGATTCACTTCCGGAGGCATTGGGGTGGAAGCCGTTTTCCAGGATAAATTGAACTGATAAGCGCAACTGTAACCCGAATCGCAATTGCCCGAGGGACGAGCCTTGTCCCCGCTCAATTCGAGCGAAGGCAGGCGTGTGAATTTGCCGACTCTGTCAGCGGCAATTTGATCCACGGAAACTCCCGCCTGGATATCTGCACCGGCGGTCTTACGCGCCTGGCACCCTGTTAAGAAGCTGGCAGAAGCGCGGGCATGATCACCGGCGCCATCTCCGTGCGGTCGCGCCTTGTCATGAGCCAGCCCCGTAAGAATTTGTAAATCCTGTTGAAAGGGTTTGAGCGGTTCAAGGATATAGGGGCATGCGAAATCTGTGCCGGTTTCTTTCGGTGTCCAATCCGCCATATTCGCCCCATTTGGAATGTATAAAAACGCCATCCTTTTCGGCGCCGCTGACGACCCTTGCGACTCAGCCGCAGCAAGAGCCTTCAGGGCTGGGGCCATCGCTTCAAGCGCGGGCAACGCGATGGCTGTGCCGAGACCTTTGAGAAATGTTCGCCGGGGGATTTGCCAGGATGAGTTCATTCAGGGTTTAGTTCTGTCACATTAACATAGAACATTCAAGATTCCAAGTGCAGGCACGCAGCAGATGAGCGGCCGACGGCAAATGTGGCAACGGCTCCCGCGAAGCGTCTGGAGTGCGCCGTACCCCGGCGTGTTCGATAGGATTTCGCCTGCGATCTTAAGTAGTTTCATCACAATTCTTAATACGACGGGAAGAATGAAAAGCGCCGGGATAAGGAGCACTCCACACGCTTCGCGCGGTTTGTTTGCAGTCCTTGTCTGTTTGTTCACTCAGCTTTTCCTTCCGAAGTCTGCGCCACAGTTTTCACAGGCGCGCTCTCTCCGCGTATCATCTGAAACGGCGTGCTTTTAACGATTTCCAGGATCAATGCCGAGAATTTGTAATGTTCCTTAGCCAGCCCCTTGCTGATTTGTTGGACCGCGCATTTGTCATAATACTCGAGTCCCCTGCCCAGTGCGTAAGTCAGAGTTTTTTCAGTTAGGCAGCGAATGAAATCATCCTTCTTTTGCATCAGCAGCAATGTTTTTAGTTCCGTCGGCCCGTTGAAAGACTCGCCGCTGATGAGCTTGCCCGAGGGATCGATTTCAAAATCCTCCTCTTTATCCCGCCAGTGTCCGATGGCGTCGAAGTTCTCTAATCCAAACCCAATCGGATCCATTCGCGCATGACACGAGGCGCAATTCGGATCTGACCGATGCTGCTCCATTCGATGACGGAGCGACCCGCTCAACGCTTCCTTTCCTTCTTTGAGTTCTGGGACGTTGGGCGGAGGCGGCGGTGGAGGGGCTCCGAGAATATTCTCCAGAACCCATTTGCCGCGCTTGACTGGGGAGGTGCGCGTCGGGTTTGAAGTAATCGTCATGATGCTGGCTTGAGTGAGCAAACCGCCACGGCGAGTGCCTGCGAGACTCACCCGACGAAACTGGTCACCTTCGACACCAGTTATTCCGTAAAGCTTTGCCAGGCCATCGTTCAAAAAAGTGTAATCCGCATCGATAAAATCCAAAACGCTTCGGTTCTCGCGCCAGATAGATTCAAAAAACAGCTCCGTTTCGTTTTCCATGGCCTCTCGCAATTTGTCATTGAAGGCAGGAAACTGTTTTCGATCGGGGGATACTATTTTCAAATTGCGGAGTTGCAGCCATTGGCCGGCAAAATTGTCCACCAAAGCATGGCTTTTTTCACTCTTGAGCATGCGTCTGACCTGGGCATCCAGGTTTCGCCGCAAAGATCCCCGGGCTGCCTGGGCAAACAACTCGTCATCGGGCATCGAGCTCCACAAAAAATAGGAAAGCCTTGAGGCCAGGGCATATTCATCGACTGCGTGAATCGATTTCGAATTATCAGGCTCTGTTTGAACATCACCCCGGAAAAGAAATTGCGGCGAGATCAGCACCGCTTCAAGCACCAGCTTGATGGCGCTATCAAAAGGTTCGGCTTGCTCATCCATCGATTTAAAAAGCGCCAGCAATCGCTTTTGCTCCTGGGTCGTCACTGGCCGGCGAAATGCGCGCGTGGCAAAATTCGCAATGATTGGGCGCGCCCGAGCTATTTTTTTCTCGCGATTTCCCCCAGGAGCTATGAGACGCTGATAAGCGGTACTGTTTGTCGAGCCATGCTTTTCGAACGCCGAGTTCATTATCTTTTCCGCCGCCGCCAAGTATTTCTCTAACAAGACCGGTGAAACCGAAAGCACGTCGCCGATATTATCGAAGCCGTAGCCGGAATCATCGGCGGGGAAATCGGCTGCCGGTTGAAAGTCTACGCCTACCAGATCGCGAATGGTATTATTATACTCGACGCGGTTAAGCCGCCGAATGGTGACCCGGCCGGGATCGGGGTGATTACAGTCACATTGAAAAAAACAGGAGATAACCCAATTAGTGAGCATCTCGCGCTGTGGGACACTCGGTTGGGGTTTATTTTCCGGCGGCATTTCATGAGCCTCAAGCTTGGCGAGGACTTTTTCAAACACTGCCCGGTCCTGAAGGGCCAAAGCCTCGTTTGTGTAGATTCGAAAATCCAGCCCACCTTTCTTTTTCTCACCGTGACAGCCGACGCAGTAGTCGTTTAGCAGTGGCTTAACGTCTCGGTCAAAATCCACCTTGGAGGATTTTGGTTTCGCACCCATCGCTGGTTTAGCCTGAACAGTTATTGTCCAAAGCGGCCCATAACTCAGTCCGCTTGCCAAAAGGCAAAGCACTGCGACCCAGCGAAACGTCATATGACCCAGTCAAGATAACGTAATTAAGTCCCTCAGCAAGACGCTTAAATGGTGTCGGACCGCGAACCGTCTCTGGCTTGCGGTCCGACACCCGCAAAGTAATCAGCCAGAAATTGCAGCTTCACGCACACGCTCCAGAATTACCTCTGCCAGCGAGGGCTCACTTCCAACGCTGCGCGAGTACCAAACCAGTTTTCCTTTTTTTTCGGTCGGATTGCGCCAGGTCGGCTGACCTTGTTGCAATCGTTGTCGAACGTTACGCTCGGTCTCTCCAAGCAGGATAGGAATATCCTCCTGCGCATGCAGTCCATCGCTGATGAAAAAAGGTACCAAAACAATGCTCCTCGTTTCAGCGAGTTGATAACATGACGCGATGCGTGGCTCTTCTTCCAGAAAGACCGCATGAACCGCTGAGTAAACGTTCAACTGCCGGATCAGTTCCACCTGCTTTTCGATAACTTTGCGAGAATTTTCGTTCTGCTCGGTTCCATGCCCGGCAATGAACAAGGTGGTATCTTCTGCTTTCGGCGCGCGTGGAAAAGGGAAGCGCTCGATGACCTCTCTCGCGCGCGTCAGCAGCACTTCCGTCATCCGCTCGTGGGTGCCGACTGGCTTGCAGTAAAACAAAATTTGATTTCCCTCGTGAATCGAGCGACTCCAATCCATTTCCCCAGGCTTGCGAAAGCCTAACCCTTGAGGAATAACGTCTTCGGAAAAATACCCTTCGCTGATGAACAGCGGCACAACAAATACGCGCTCGGTCGCTGCTTTACCCATAACGTCGGCCACACTCGGCTCCTGTTTCCAAAAAGCTTCTCGGACCTCAGCAAAAGCCTTCCTGCGCCGCAACTCACTTGCGTGCTGATAAATAGGTGCAGACGAGTCCGCGTTTAACGTGGTCCCATGTCCCAGCAAAATCAGCGTGGCATCTGAGAAATCCGATTTCACGTGGCATGGTTATCTCACCGGCGGGTCCCGTGCAAGAGACTAGCTTCAAACGTCTCGATAAAGTTTGCGGCGAAGAACTAGTTTCATCGCGAATTAGCAAAAATCCTTGCTCCCTTTTGGCTGCTCAGAATACACTTTGCCGTCACATGAGAAAAATTTGTCCCGCTCGCTTAGTTGCCTGCTTACTTGCTTTTTTCACCTTTACCCTCTGCGCTGAGACGCCTCACTGGATTTGGCGTGGCAGCAAAGGTGCGCCGATACAGCCGGAGGAAACATGTTTCCTCAGAAGAACGTTCCGTGCGGAAACAAAGCCCGACAAGGCAGTACTGACCATAGCAGCCGATGACGAAGCGACCATTTTTATCAACGGCCGAGAAATAATTCGCCCAAAGGGTTACGACAAGCCCGCAGTGGAGGATGTAACGCGCGATATCAAGAAGGGTGAAAACGTCATCGCAATTCGCGTAAAAAGCGGCAAACCCGAACAGGCGGGGGTTCTCGCGGTCCTCGAACTAAAACTAAAGAAAAATCAAATCGAATTTGTGACTACAGATGAGAAATGGCTCAGTTCCAATGAGGGCCGTGAGGGATGGCAGGAGCTGGCATTTGAAGACAAATCTTGGGGCAAAGCTCTCAGTCGGGGAAAATTGGGCGACAAACCCTGGGGCGACGTTTTGAAGACCTCCAAGGCGACCGCCGCTGAATCCATCAAGGTTTTACCCGGTTTCAAGGTTGAGTTGATTCATTCATCACAGATAGGCGAGGGCTCCTGGATTTGCATGACCAGGGACGCCAAGGGCCGGATGATTATTTCGCCTCAAGCTGATAATCAGCCTTTGCTTCGAGTCACCCTTGACCACTCTGGCCAGGTTAAAACTATCGAGCAGATTGATGCGCCGATTCATAGCGCCATGGGCCTGCTTTACGCCCACAAAAGCCTCTATGTCACAGGCCATGGGCCTCAGGGTACTGGTCTTTACCGTCTGATCGATGCCAACCACAACGACAGATTTGAAACGAACGAGGTGCACTTCCTGAAACGTATCGAGGGTGAAGGCGAACATGGTTACCATGCTCTCGCACTCGGGCCCGACCAAAAGATCTACGTCATGAACGGGAACCATACCAAGGTGCCGAAAGATCTCGAGCCGACTTCGCCCCACAAAAACTACCAGGAGGATTTCCTTTTGCCGCGGCAGTGGGATGCAAATGGACACGCCGTGGGAATTCTTGCGCCGGGCGGATACATCGCTCGGACTGATCCCGATGGTAAAAAGTGGGAATTGGTTCTGGCGGGTTTCCGGAACTCGTACGATTTCGACTTCAGTCCGTCGGGCGAAATGTTCACTTTCGATAGCGATATGGAATGGGATTGGGGTCTTCCATGGTATCGCCCAACGCGCATCAATCATTGCGTGATCGGCGGTGAATCCGGCTGGCGCTCGGGTTCGGCAGTTTGGCCGGATTATTATCCGGACAGCCTCCCGCCGGTCGTGAATATTGGCATCGGCTCACCCACTGGGGTGAAGTTCGGAACCAAAAGCAAATTTCCCCAAAAATACCAGCAGGCTCTTTATGCAATGGATTGGTCTTACGGACGGATCTTCGCCGTGCATCTTCACCCGGACGGCGCAAGCTACACCGGCGATTTTGAAACGTTCATCCAGGGCAAACCTCTCAACGTTACTTCTCTCCAGATAGGGCGGGACGGGGCGATGTACTTTATTACCGGCGGCCGGGGGACCCAGTCCGGTCTCTACCGTGTCACTTATGTTGGAAATGGCTCCGAGCCGGCCCAAAGCAAATCGCAAGTGGCGCAGAACAAGGCTGCTACGAAAGCCCGCGCCCTTCGTCATCGGCTCGAAGCCTATCACGGGAAAAAAGATCCACAGGCGCTCGATTTCGCCTGGCCTTACCTGGGCAGCAAGGACCGATATCTGGGCTACGCAGCACGAATTGCCATTGAATCGCAGGACGTGGGTTCCTGGAAGGCACGCGCCCTCAGTGAAAACAATGTCGATGCCGGCCTGAATGCCTTGCTCGCTCTTGCGCGTTGTGGCGGGAAAGACATCCAGCGCGACCTGCTGATGGCCCCTAAAAAATTCCCGCTCGATTCCCTGTCCATCACGCAAAAATTGGAAAAATTGCGCGTCATCGAGCTAAGTTTTATCCGACAGGGAAAACCTGATCCTGAACTTGCAAAAGTGGCGATCGAAAAACTCGACCACGTTTATCCTTCAGACAATGATTACTTGAACCGTGAACTTTCGCAGCTACTCATTTATCTGGAAGCGCCTGATGTCGTGAAAAAAACCCTCGCCTTGTTGGATAAAGCCAAAACCCAGGAAGAACAAGCCCAGTATATATTTTATCTGCGCAATCTTCAAAAAGGTTGGACCATCGAGCAACGAAAACATTACTTCGCAGCTTTCCCGGCGCTCGAGAAGGATGCAAAGGATGAGGTCGCCCTCCCTGGCGCAAGCGCTCCACACTCCATCGCTCCAAAAATTCCCGAATCCCATCCTGCTCCCCTGCTCGCCTGGTTTAAAGAAGCCAATCGTGATTACTCGGACGGCGCCAGTTATCGGAAATATATAAGAAACATTCGCAACGATGCGATTGCTTCGCTATCGGAACAGGAAAAGCTCGCGCTCGGCAGCCTCATTGCCGAAGGAAATGGTTGGGTTGCTTACACGCCTACCAAGGAACGTCATTTTGTAAAGGAATGGAAAATGGCGGATTTGGAACCTTTGCTTGACCAGGTCTCACGCGGCAGAAACTTCGACAATGGGAAAGCCGCTTTTAATGACGCCCAATGCTTTATGTGCCACCGCTTTGGTGAAACAGGCGGGTCTTTGGGACCGGAATTGACCGCAGCTTCGAGCAAATACGGCCGCAAAGATATTCTGGAATCAATTCTGGAACCTTCGAAAGTCGTTTCCGACCAATACCAAAACTATACGGTAACTCAAAAACAAGGCGCCGGCTTTACCGGCCGCATCGTTGACGAAACCGATGAAAAAATTGTGGTGCAACCGGCTTTGCTCTCTTCAGAGCGTATCACCGTTAAGAAAGCCGATGTCGCCAGCCGTGCTCCATCCAAAGTATCACCAATGCCCGAAGGCCTGGTAAATCTGCTTACCGCCGACGAGATCCTCGACCTGCTCGCGTACATCGAAAGCAGCGGCAAGGATAAGGCTTCTAATTTCAAGACTGTGGCTGGAAAGTAACCTATGGACTACCGCCTCAAAATGAGCCGCTAAACTCCTTTCATCCGCTCGAACTGATTTTTGGGGTTCGCTGGTTCATTTCCCAGAACTCGACTATTTGCTGCCAGATTCCCGGGGGCTGGTCCATTAGGCCATCATGATCGAGGTTTGGGAATTCCCAAAGCCGTTTAGGGCCGGCGTACCGTTCATAAAGAGCCCGGCCGAATCTCTGGGGCACAACCGTGTCCTTCCCGCCGACCAGCACTGCCACAGGTCCGCGGTAATTGCGCAAATTTTCTTCGGAGGGAAAATGCTCCGAAAGCATCCAACGCACTGGAAAGATTTTGATGTGCGCCTGAGCGACATCTGCAAGCCGTGGATAAGGCGCGAGCAAAACGATTCCACCGATTTTTTCTGGATATTTTCCAGCCAGGTGCGCCGCGACACCGGTTCCAAGAGATTCGCCTATAAGATAAACTGGGGTGGCGGTGGCGAGGGACTCAAACGCCTCGCTGGCAGAGCCATTAAGGGCAGCTTCGCTCGGTTTGCCCGGGCAATCCGCATAACCTGGGTATTCTACGATGAAGACATCGAACGGCGCGGATGCCTGGATGGCATCGACGTAGCGGCGGCATTGAAAAGCACAGCAGGCATTGCCATGGCTGACCAGCACACTCCCACGTGCCGGTTGCCTCGGTGATAGCCGTTTCCATCCAATCGGTTTTCCCGCAGAAGTTTTCCATCGTTCCAGATTTTCCGAGACAGCCATTTCATCCACTTTTTCTGCGCTGAAAATTGTGGAAAAATATATCAAACGACGCTGAAAACTGGCGCAGCCGATGCAAGCCAAAAGGTAAAGGCCGGCGCAAAGCAGCAGGGTTCGCAGGCACCGCCATCGGAGAGTCGGCTTGCCTTGCTGCATCTTTTCCATGGCGAATCAACGGTGACTTAGAAAAGAGCGACACGCCAGTCCAAAGCGGCTCCGCTCAAATACTGTCCTTAAGCATCAGCGACGGGAGACGGGAACGATTATCTCTGAGCTTCAGGTGCTTCGGTCTTTTCACTGGCGCCCGTCACCTTAATGGAGAGCTGACTTAAGCCCACCGCAGTCTTATTGAGTCTCATTTTTGATCGCTGTGGAGCAACTCCAAAGCCTTCGTCGCGGTGATCCTAACATCGTCGCTGGTGTCAGACGCAGCAGTCTTTAATGCAGTTAATGACTCTGGCGAATCCACACCAATGCGGCCAAGAGCTTCCACGGCACATGTCCTCACGCTGGCGTTTGTGTGTGTTGTTAATTGAATCAAACTTGGTAGGGCTACATTGGCAGCTTTGCCAATCGCACCTAGGGCCTGAATGGAATAAATTTGAACTTCACTGTCGGTGTCCTTCGCAGAAATTATCAGTGGTCGAACAACATCATGGACTTCCGGTGCGTTAGGGTTACGATAGCAAATTCCGCTCATAGCAAACGCCGCTTTGGCCTGTTCCTGAGGTGACTTACTTTCACGGAGCACCTTTGCCAGGTCTGGCATAACTCGCGGACCAGCATCATTGAGAACGTCGGTCGCTCGGCTGGGGAAACCACTAATTTCCACTTCATTAACCCACGCAGCGACTGTCCGTCCTTGAATCATATTTTGCTTATGGGAACAACCTGTAGCAAGCAACTGACATGCTAAAACAGCCAACAGGAGAGCTTTCGTATGATGACTCATAACAAGTGACTAAAAACACCTCACTGGCAACTTTTCACCCCATGGCTGCGAATCAACGCACAACTCCCCAAATCCGTTTGAGCGGGTTTTTATAGTGTTTATAGATTTTAAAGTGGTGGGTTGGGAGGGACTCGAACCCTCGACCAACGGCTTAAAAGGCCGCTGCTCTACCGACTGAGCTACCAACCCACAAACTCTTCAAAGCGGAGGCGCTTGGAAAAAAAAATCAGAGCAGGCCCGAGACATTTCATTCGCGCAAAAAAGCGGACTCCGGAATTAACCGCCAATCGCAGGCCGCGAAAATAAGCGATGAAGTCCTGACGCGCAAGGACTTTTGCTTGCCTGTGGAAGCACGCTCTGATACAATAATTGTATCCGTGTGTAATCTGGCGCACCCCTGTTGGGTGCGCTTTTTTTCTTTTCAATCCGCGGCGGAAACTCCCAAAAACGGCTTGAAAATCCCGGGCAAAGCGCTCATTTATTGACCCATGCAACCGGGCGATTACGAAATAGCGTCCTTCTTTGCGCTAGTGGCAATTTTTGGAGCGTGTGAACATTTTTGGCCGGCCAGACAGATTGATTACTGGCGTGACCTGAGGCTGGACGTGCTGTCGTTTGCTTTTGCACTGGCTGTCAACCGCGTGTGCACCCACCTGATTCGGGGTTGGGTTGGCGACATAACGCCATACTACCTGGCCGGAACCATTCAGTTTCTGCAGGGGCTACCCAGCCCGATCAAGATTATCATGGCGGTGTTCGTCGTGGATTTCATTATTTATTGGATTCATCGCGCGCAGCACCATTATGAAGTGCTTTGGAGGACTCACGCCTGGCACCACTCGATCGAACAGATGTATTGGTTTGCTGGTTTCCGTACCAGCTTTTTGCATTCCCTGATTTACAACATTCCGCAGGTGGTAATCCCGGTCACACTTTTTCGGTTAAGCCCCGCCGAAGCGGGGGTCGGTTATTCGCTGGCGTTGCTGATCCAATTTTGGGAACACACCAATTTGAACGTGAATGTTGGCCCGCTTGCGTGGTTGATTATCACACCCGCCTATCATCGGATTCATCACTCGGCCACAGCGCAGCGCGGAAAAAATCTGGGAACAACGTTTTCGCTGTGGGATCGCATGTTCGGCACTTATGTTGATCCTGCCTCTGTTCCTGATTGTTTTCCTCTTGGATTGGGGGAATCGATTTCGGGAAAGAAACTTCCCCGCATGTTTCTGGGAATCTAGCAGCAACTCGAAGCCGTTTTGGTCAACGCGCGCAATAAAACATGCGCGCGGGCATGAGGTTGGACGATTCAACTTCCCTGGAAACAGCCCCAAACACTTGCTCCAGATAAGGCAGCACCGCGGTCGAGAGTTGATAAACCAGGAAACTGCCCTTTGGCCGCAGCACCGAATAAGTCTTCCGCACGATAGTGTCACATAAATCGTGCGGCAGCGTTTTAAAGGGAATACCAGAAATGACATAGTCGGCATGCGGGAGTCCAAGACGCGCCAGCACGAGGTCCACCTCAGCGGCAGATGCATGCACGAGATGCAATCGTGGGTCTCGCAAAAAGCCGCCGAGGTACTTAACGAAATCATCGTTCGTCTCCAGGGCGATCAGTTTAGCATCGGGACGCATCCGCTCGAGCAAATGTGTCGTGAAAGTCCCTACACCTGGTCCGTATTCGACAATGACCCGCGCGTTCTCCCAATCAACATGCTTCAATACAGAATCCACAACAAAAGGAGAACTGGGAAGCATCCAGCCAATATCATTCGGATGTTTTACAAAATTTCGAGCAAACAAAAGCAATTGTGAAATTCGGCTTGCGGGTTTTGCGGCAGGTTTGGAGCAGTCGTGATGGTTGATTTCCTTTGAGATCATGATTCCCATAGCTTTATACGATACCCTTGATCCTGAATCCATTGCTTGCGACGAAGAATGTTAGCATTCAGTGTAAAAAGTTCAAACCGATATAAGTCCTAAATCACAAGTTATCTCGGCCGAGTGGCTAAACAACGGGGTAAATCCCGCTAAGCCTACGAGCCGGCGCGCGTCATTTCCTGGATGAGATCCTCGAACCTGGTCGTGCGCTGCCAACCGAGGAGGCGTTGCGCTTTGGCAGAGTTGCCCACCAGGCGCGCTGGTTCGTCCGGCCGCAAGAACCGCGGATCCTGTTTCACATACTTCCGCCAATCCAACTCCACTGCGGCGAAAGCGAGTTCAACGACGTTCTGCACTGAGTGCAGTTCTCCCGTAGCGAACAAAAAATCTTCCGGAGTCGGATGCTGCAGCGCCAGCCACATTCCACGCACGTAATCTCGAGCATCTCCCCAATCTCGCTGTGACGCCAGGTTGCCTAAAACAAGCTCGGTTTCCCTGCCCTGTTTGATGGCAGCAGCCCCAAGACAAATCTTCTGTGTCACAAAGTTCTCCCCACGGCGCGGCGATTCGTGATTGTAAAGGATCCCATTACAAGCAAACAGTCCGAAGGTCTTCCGATAGACCTGAACCATTTGAGTGGCAAATGCCTTCGCGCACCCATAGGGATTTACTGGAGCAAATGCTGTAAGCTCATCCTGGGGTATTTTTTCCGGTCGTCCAAAAATCTCGCTTGAAGAGGCGTGAAATAATCGAGGCTGCTGGGCGAGATCTCGTATCATCTCCAGTAGACGCAGCGTTCCCATGGCGGTCAATTCGCACGTGGATTCGACCATGTCAAAGCTTAGGCCCACATGACTCTGGCCGCCGAGATGGTAGATTTCTTCAGGAGAAGTCTGACTCAGAACGCGACGCAAGGAACCGGGATCGTCCAGATCGCCATAATGCAGGAAGAGCTTGGAATTATAGATTGCCGGGTCTTTGAAAAGATGTTTCAAGCGCGACCGTTCCAGGGTGCTCGTCCTGCGCACTATTCCGTGCACCTCGTAACCCTTTTCAAGCAGCAATTCGGCAAGGTACGACCCATCTTGCCCCGTGATTCCTGTAATGAGCGCGCGCGACATGATTCAGCAACTGACTTTGATTCTCCCTTCCCGATGGGCTTTGAGCAGTTCGATGTCCGCCTCGACCATCAGCTTTACCAATTCATTGAAAGTGGTCCTGGGCTTCCAGCCCAGTTGTTTCCTCGCCTTGGTTGCGTCTCCCATCAAAACGCTTACTTCAGCAGGACGGAGATAACGGGGATCATGGACTACATACTTTTTCCAATCCAATCCGACATGGCTGAAGGCATTTTCCAGGAAATTCTGCACGGAATGAGTCTCGCCTGTAGCCACAACATAATCTCCAGGCTCCTTTTGTTGCAGCATCAGCCACATTGCTTCCACATATTCCTTTGCATAGCCCCAGTCCCGCTTGGCGTCGAGATTGCCGAGATAGAGCTTATCTTCCAGGCCGGCAGCGATGTGAGCCACAGCGCGGGTGATTTTGCGGGTGACAAATGGCTCTCCGCGGCGTGGCGATTCGTGATTGAATAAAATTCCGTTGCTTGCGTGAAGACCGTACGCCTCCCGGTAATTGATCGTGGCCCAATACGCCGCCACTTTGGAAACTCCATAGGGACTGCGAGGATGGAACGGGGTTCTTTCATGTTGCGGGCTTTCTTGAGCCAGGCCGTACATTTCGCTTGAGGATGCCTGGTAGAATTTTGGCTTCTGTCCAGTAGTTCGGATCGCTTCCAGTAATCGAAGCGTGCCTGTCGCATTTACGTCGAAAGTATATTCCGGGTTGTCAAAACTGACCCGGACATGACTTTGGGCCGCAAGATTGTAAATTTCATCGGGTGCAAGCTGCTGCAAGAGACGCGCAAGAGAACCGGGATCGCCCAAGTCCCCATAATGCAAAAACAGCCGTGTTTCATTCAACTGGGGATCTGACCAAACTGCATCCAGGCGGCTACGGTTGAAAGTGCTGGTCCGCCGCACGAGTCCATGAACTTCATATTTCTTCTCGAGCAGGAACTCCGCCAGGTAAGAACCATCCTGCCCAGTGATACCCGTAATTAGAGCCTTTTTAACCATCGCACGCGCGCAGATTCGGCCAACCTACCGGTGATGACAAGCCAATTTGACCCAGGGTAAATTTGACTCAGCTCCGCCAGCAAGACCCAGAGTCGCAGCGTTACGAGCGGCGCGCTTGTTTCTCCAGCCACTCACAAGCTGGCGGCAGGATGTAATTCCACTGAAATTCTTTTGTGCGTTCGCATGCGTTGATACGGAATTGCTCGTACTTTTCCGGGGTCTTGAGCAGTTTCACAATGCGTTCCGCGGCAGATTCGGGTGTCTCGCGTTCAGTTACGATCCCTGTTTGTTCATCGAGAGTGGCGTCGACAAGACCATCCACAGGATAAACAATCGCCGGGGTGCCCACCGCGTTAGCTTCGAGCACATTCAAGCCCCAACCTTCGCGAATCGACGTATGAATCAAAAGATGCGAGCCCCTTAATTGCGCGTCCTTTTCCATCTCAGGAAGCTGGCCCGTAAAAAGAATTCGCTCGGCAAGGCCCGTTTCCTTCGCCAACTGCTTCAACTCGCCTTCGACTTCGCCCGTGCCCACAATGGTCAGGTGCGCCTGGACCCTTCGCTCCAGGAGGGTCTTAAGGATCAGGATGGCATGATCAATCCTTTTGTTTGGCGCGAGCCGCGAAACAGCGATTAATCCCAAAGGCTCATGGAACGGTTTCGGTTCCAGTTTAGCCAAAGGGGTCTGCTTGATCCCGTAGTGAACAACCGTAACGTCACGAACCCCTCGCTTGTGCAAAGCCCGTTGAGTTGATTCAGACCCGACCCAGAACGGACTTTTGCGATAGAGCCAATGCACAAATCTTTCCTGCCAGCGTCCAATCATGCTGATGGGCCAGGGATAAAAGGCTTCCCATATAGGGCCCAAAACTTCGTGAAGGTAAGAGATGCAATTGGTCTTGCACCACCAGGGCGCGAACCACGGAATCCCGTGATGTTGATCAATCACCAGGTCGAAAGGCTTTTGTTTTCGATACCATCGAATGGCTTCAATAACTGAAGTGCCCTGCCCGCCGCCTCGAACAATTTGCACACCCTGGATGACCTCTGATGAGCTGCCACCTGGAAATTGATTTGCAAACCAATAAACCTCGTGGCCTCGTTCTTTAAGAGCCGCAAGATATGCAATCGTCACTCGTTCCGCGCCGCCCGATTTCGGGTTGTGCGGATCGCGCCAGCTTAGCATTAGAAAACGCATCTAAAGGCCCGTGGTTATTCACGAAAACTCCCCGACGAACAACAAAAAAAGCTCAAAATGTTGAAAATCAAGCGATCGTTCGACAAACTATCAGGAAGCGGACTGGCGAGAGAGAACGACAACCCTGATGAACTTTTGCTGAGTTTCGACTGGCGCAGGACAGTTTCGCGATCATCATTAGCAGACGGGGAAGTTTGCCAGGGTTGTGTGCCAGGGTTTCTGAAAAAATTTCCCCCACGTCATCGGTTTGAATCCCAAGCCTTCCGCTCTTCCTGACGAACATCAAAAGCCCAACGTCTGGTTTATCTTTGATACACTGGCAACAATTGGTAGGGAGGTGTTAGAGAGAGGACGGCCAGCGCCGTTGTGTATGCATTCCCAAATTTATCGTCTCCGCTGTGCGGTTCTGCCGGCCAGGAGCCGTCGGCGGCCTGGTTTTCCAGAAGAACGTCTACTAATTGGGGAAAGAACTCTTCCCAATAGCGCCCTCCCAATTGCGCCATGGCCTGGCTGCAATAGTAACAGCTATAAAAAAAGCGATCGTCACGTGCATTCGGAACCGGATCATTAAAAGTTTTGAATGGATGTTCTAGAAGCCAGGAGCCGGCCGATCGAGCCATTACGGAGTCATGTTGACCGGCCATTGAGAGGCAGAGAATGCCTGCGCCCGTCATTCCTCTGGTTACTCGGTGGTCGGGTCGAGAGGGGTAATTGTGCATCACGTAATTGAAACCGCCGCCGGTGGGGGCCCAAAGCCTGCGAACATATTGTACCGCCGCGGTAATCGCTTCCTCATTCACGTTGAATTCGGCATTTTTAGCCGAGCGCAAAAACATCAATTGCCAACCGGTTATGGAAAGATCGGAATCCACTGGATAAGCCACGAGCCTGAGATAGCGCCAGCCGCCGGTATCGCGCGGAAACTTCGGGCGCAACTGTAGATCCAGTGAAAACTTCAAAGCCCGCTCGATTGCCGTCTTCACATTTTTCGCGCGCTCACCGCTGACCTGCCCATAGACTTCTCCAAGCATCAGCCCCGAGATGGCATGGTTATAAATCGCAGTATGGGATGCTTCCCTGTCCTCGTGCACCGGGCTCGGTTCCTGAGAAGAAAAAAGTCCATTACTCCGTTGACAGGAAAGAACGAAGTCGATGGCTTTATTGATGCCTTGACCGTAAGTCCCGGCCGCGGGCTGGTGTCCACGCGATAGGAAGGCCATCGTGCAAAGGCTGGTCACGGCTGGCTGTCCCGAAGGATAGGTTGGAAACGTACCGTCGGCAGCCTCGCGAGCGGCCAGCCAGCTCAAGGCACGATCAACCGCCTTTTCGACGCGTTGCCATTGTTCGGGTGAAACGGCTGAGGAGAGCGGTTTCGAGTCGTTGCGCTTGGCCGGCGGCTTGATCGTTTTTTCGGTTTCGGCAGCGAGCGCCACCACTCCGGATAGAAAGTACAGGCAAGCTGAGGCCATAAGTTTGCCTAACGGGTGAGGCATTTCCGGGCAAGGTACGCGGATTTAAAAGCGAAAGTCAAAATCATAACGCACGCAAGCTGCCAATCGTGCCGAACGTAAAAGGCCAACACCAAACCAACTCAGCCCGCCGCTGTCTATGCGCTGCTCTGCTCATCTTTGATAAACCGGCAACAGTTGATAAGGAGGAGTCAGCGAGAGAACGGCGAGGGCAGTTGTGTAGGCGTTTCCAAATATAGCGTCTCCACTGTGCGGCTCTGGGGGCCAGGAGCCGTCCGAGGCCTGGTTCTCGAGAAGAACGGCTACCAATTTGGGAAAGAACTCTTCCCAATAGCGCCCTCCCAATTGTGCCATGGCCTGGCTGCAATAATAAGCGCCATAAAAAAAGCGATCCTCATGTGCATTGGGAACCGGATCATTAAAAGTTTTGAATGGATGCGCTAGAAGCCAAGTGCCCGCCGAGCGAGCCATGATCGTGTCATGTTGACCGGCCATCGACAGGCAGAGAATGCCTGCGCCTGTCATTCCTCTGGTTACTCTGTCCGCTCGAAAGTCATCGTGCACATAATTGAAAGCCCCGCCCTCTGTGTCCCAAAGCTTGCGAACATATTCTGTTGCCGCAGTAATCGCTGTTTCGGGCACATTGAATTCAGCATTTTTAGCCGAGCGCAAAAACATCAATTGCCAACCCGTTACCGAAAGATCCGACTCAGCTGTTGGAGAAGGAAGCGTCCTGAGATAGCGCCAGCCGCCGGTATCGCGCTTCTTCTTCGGGCGCAACTGTAGTTCCAGTGAAAACTTCAGAGCGCGCTCGATTCCAGTTTTCACGTTTTTGGCGCGCGTGCCATTAACCTGCCCATAAACTTCTCCAAGCATCAGGCCGGACATGGCATGGTTATACACCGCGGCATGTGATGCTTCCCTGTCCACGTGCTTCAGGCTCGGTTCCTTAAAAGAAAAGAGTCCATCACTTCGTTGACAGGAAAGAACGAAGTCGATCGCTTTATTGATGCCTTGACCGTAGGTCCCGGCCCCGGGTTGGTGTCCACGCGACAGGAACGCCATCGTACAAAGGCTCGTTACCGCCGGCTGTGCGGACGAATAGGTTGGAAACGTACCCTCGGAAGTTTGTCGAGCTGCCAGCCAACTCAAGGCACGATCAACAGCCTTTTCGACGCGTTGCCATTGTTCAGGGGAGACCGCTGATGAGAGCGGTTTCGAGTCTCCGGGCTTCGCCAGCGGATTGATCTTCGTTTCAGTTTGGGCCGCGAGGGCCAACACTCCCGACAAAAAGTAGACCCAAAAGCACGGGTGATATCTGGTTGAGAAGTGGAGCATGTGCGCGCCGAAGCTAAGCGATGCTTGGCAAAACTGAAACGGGAAACATGCTGCGTCCCGAGCGCAGTTTCAAATAGCTGGGTCCGTTTGAGTTGATCATGCACAAATCGCGATCCGTCACCGCGCCTTTACCAATCTGATAGTTACTTTATTATCCCTGCTTAGACCGATTACTCGTTGCCTCGTTCCATTTTCAGTTTTCCTGGCACATTGCCCGGTTGCAAAACGAATTCACGAACGGTGCTGTAGCCGCGGCAGCTAACTGTGAAAGTAACCGGGTCGGCCGGCGCGGACTCCCAGCGGAATTTGCCTTCGGCGTCGGTATAGCCAAATCGCTGCAACCACGAGCCGCCTCTCCAGGAGGTTGCTTGAAACAGCGCGTTGGGCAGCGGTCGACCGGATTGGTCCTGGATAATGGCTTCCAAAGTTTTAGGTGGCGGTAAGGAAATCGAGATGGAATTCGTTCCTGGGTCAACCTTTTGCAGTTCCGGGGAGGAGCGTTCACCGCTAAATAACAGCCAGACGGGGCTAGCCGGAAGACCGGAGAACTCGAATCGACCCTCCCGATCCGTGTGAATGCTCAAGCGAGTCGCAACCGGGCTCTCCCAAAGGAACAGGGTCACCAGTGCTCCGGTGACCGGTTTGCCTTCGCAGGTTGCCGATGCTTTTAGTTGCTGGCCTCTCTTAATTTTAAAAATGGCCTTCGATTGCGCTAATTCTTGTCCGTTGAACGCGAGTGGCCCACGGGTCGTGTCGTCCTGCTCAAAAATTGTCACGGGCAGCCAAGGAGAATGCTGAATGCTCACCACGAGGTTGGTAAGAACTGCGGGAGCGCAACCGAGCGACCAGTCGCCGTTAGTGTTGGAAATGACCGGCGGCCATTTGGCGGTGGAGAACTTGCCTGATTCGTCCTGCTGCGGCGCACCGAGCGTAACTGTGGCTCCGGCGACTGGCCGACCGGCTTCATCCATCAACCGGCCGCCGATGCGTTTTCCGCGGCGCATCCTAAATGTCATAGTCCCGTGATTGTTGGCAGGGACAGAGAATCGTGTGGATACATGACTTTGCCCGGTGACGAGGAGTTCGATTGGCGGTGCCTCCGTTTCGGGCGGGAAATCAATGGCAGCCACCCCATCCTGATCACTCTCAATCGGCGCCTCCTGCAGTATTTGACCCTCTCTTGGCACAATTGCTTGCACGATGGCGCCGGCAATCGGAGAACCCGACTGTTCGTCCACCAACTTGATCCGAGTCACGACAGGTTCTCGTATTTTGGGCATCGGACCTGGGTGGCTTGATTGTTCAGCAGGCGGAGTCGCTGAGCCCGATTCAACTGTGATCGCAGGCATGTTGTAGCGTACCTGGCTAAACAATGAGCGCACTTCGATGGAAGTAACTTCGACATCTGGCCGCGGATTAACCAAGTCCGTCTGCCACATCGTCACGACCCAGGGACCTTCCGTCCGGTGTGGGGCTGTCCAAACTATCCGGCTGTTTGGATCCGAACCGTTAGCATTGCTGCGCACAAATTGACTCCAATCCTGGAAATGAACGCCATAACGCAACACGAATTCATGCTCTTTGGCGTCGGAATATCGCACGACGAACCTGGCAACAGGCTCGCCCTGGCCACCGGTAAACTCCGAGAAGTGCAGCAGGTGAAAACGCGCGACACGACTGCGGACGGGGATATTGCGAATGCGCGTTGGATAGCCGTCGAATCGGGACTTTTGGGAATTGACGCACCTGAATTGAACTGCACCGTCGATTTGGAATGGGATGCCGCCTAATTTTTGAAGGCCGCCGGGCGGACCATTCCAGGCTGGTGACGGCCGAAACTGGTCCCATGGGAACGTCACGTGAGGAGATAAATCGAGCGGAGTAAAAGTGTTGGTGGCGCTAAAGGCGGCGGTGGCCAAGAGCAGCAGAACTGATAGCAGTAAATTTCTCATCGTTGATGGACTGGGAGCAATTGATACGGAGGCGCAACAATGTCGCCGCAAAAGGCGAGGCTCCAAACCAGGGCGACCAAAATGATGGGAGCGCGGTGAGAAACTGGGGGAGTGGCACAGTTGGCTAAACAAAAAGTGCGTGTTCATAGTCCTTCCTGTCGCCTGAGAAATTATCCGACTGACGCGGAAAATCAATCCACAAACGCGGAGATGAGCGGATCGAATTTTGCGCTGAGGTGCAAAATCGCGACCGCATTGTGATTGCTGGAGCCGAGTTTGAGCAGATAACGATAATGCGAACCGACCCGTGTTCTTCTCCAGCCATGAATCCAAACCGCAATCAATCACTGATCTTTGGCACCTTCCCTCGCCAAGAGTGCAGGGGCGATTCGCCGCAAAACGTTGGTTACTTGCATCCTGCCATACACGTCGTCGATGTCGGTGACCATTTCCATGACCGCAGGCGCAGCGGACTGAGCGTGTGTCCCGAACCGTCCCAGAGAGTATGCGGCGTTGTATCGAACCGATCGGTTCGGATGACGCAGACTGGCCACCAATACTGGCACAGCAATATTCGGCTCCTGAGCGAGCTGCCCAATGGCGCCTGCGGCGCCCGATACAATTTCCCAGTCTTCTTCGTTCAAACACCCAATCAGCGGCGCCACCGCCCAAGCGGAGTTTGTGCAATCCCAACTTACATACTTAAGTGCACATTCTCTGAACGCGACCGTATTAGCTCGATTCGTGATCACCGCCATCAAACTCGAAAGACCGGTATCGCCGAGGCAACGCAGAATCAGCATCGGCCAGTCGCCCCTCGAGTTCTGCGCGTTCATCGCTCCCACTACCTTTCAGCTTTATTTTTGCGGTCCGGATTCAATGTTCCACGGCGCGATAATAGGCCATTCCTGGCGGCGCGTTGGTGTCACTGAAAGTGAAGGAGCCGTCCGGCGTGGGAGAAAGCGGGCTGGTGGTGACAGTGGTCCAGGTAACCGGTGGGTCGAGGCTGATGGTGCGCTGCACATGGTATTGATAGCCGGTGACTCCACAGAACTCAACAAATGCGGTGGAGTTGGACAGCGTGACCGCTTTGGCGATATTGCCGACGCGGACCTGGGCCATACGCACAGAAATCTTTCCGCCAGCCATCAAAAACTGTCCTCCGACATAGAGTTTCTGGCGGGATACTGCCAGCGCATTCACTCGGTCGATCACCCCCGAACCGAGGGAGGACCAAGCACTTCCGTTCCATTTGGCGATATTAGTAGCCATAACATCTCCAGCCGTTCTGAAAAGGCCACCCGCATATAGAAAATCGTCCGAGACCGTCAGCGCATACCCATACGGACAACCGTTGATACAGGTACCGCCTAGCCCGGAGCCGAGCGGGGACCATCTGCTCCCATCCCATTTCGCGATGTAATTCACCGGAACACCGCCCGCGGCCGTAAAATGGCCGGTGGCATACAAGCCGTTCGGTGACGCCGCCAGGGCAAACACGTCGGTACTACCAGAGGGATTGTCTATCCCCGAACCGACGGAAGACCAAGAATTCCCGTTCCATTTGGCAATGCGACTGGCCGGAAAGCCATTTGCAGTTGTAAAACCGCCAGCAGCATATAAATCGTTTCCCCAGGTTGCCAGCGCCCATACTACGTTGTCCATTCCCGAGCCGAGCGCTGACCAATTAGTACCGTTCCATCTTGCAATACAGTTCACGGTGACACCCCCGGCCACCGTGAAAAAACCTCCCGCATAAAGATCACTTCCTGACACCGCCAGCGCGCGAACGGTGTTGTTCAGTCCCGAACCCAGCGCCGACCAACGGTTTCCGTCCCATTTAGCAATGTTCTTTGCCGTAATCCCACCGGCGTTAGTGAAGATGCCCCCCGCATAGAGATCGCTGCCCGATACAGTCAGCGCATGTACCGCGGGATAAGCATCATCGCCGCCTGTAACCCCAGAACCGAGGGCAGACCAATTGCTCCCGTCCCATCTGGCAACGTAGTTGACTGTGATACCGCCGGCAGTCAAAAATTCCCCGCCTATGTACAATTCACTGCCCGAGGAGGCTGCTGCCGAAACATAAGGAAAAGCGTCAGGACTCCCGTCGATCCCCGAACCGAGCGCCGACCAGGTGCCGTTCCATTTGGCAATGTGCCGCGCCGCGATGTCCCCGGCCATGGAAAAATCTCCCCCCACATACAACTCAGTGCCGGCCACTGAAAGCGCATTCACTTTGACGAAATCGCCAGGGTATTGCACGCCAGGAACAAGAGCGGACCAATTGCTTCCATCCCATTTAACAATCCCTGAAAAAGAGCCTCCGGCATAAAGGTGATTATCGCATCCCGTCAAGGCATACACCTTGGAGCTCGCCCCGGCACCAAGACCCGACCACCCGCTTCCGTCCCATTTAGCAACATATTTCGCGAGCGTGCCACCTGCGCTCGTGAAGTCACCACCTGCGTAAAGGTTATTACCTGAAACCGCGAGGGCACGCACAACCGGAAAACTACCGCCTCCCATACCCACGCCTAAAGCAGACCAATTCGTTCCATCCCACATGGCGATGTTGGTTGCCGCAGTGCCGCCGGCCTTTGTGAAGCTGCCTCCTGCATACAGATCATTGCCCGAAATGGCCAGCGCATAAACAATGGGACTACCGGGGCTCATTCCCGAACCAAGGCCTGACCACGTACTGCCGTTCCATTTAGCAATATTAGTAGCGGCGACACTTCCGGCCCTCTTAAAAAAGCCTCCCGCGTAGAGATTACTTCCAGACACTGCTAGTGCATACACGGCGTCACTCGTCCCGGAAGCCAGTGAGGACCAAGTGCTCCCGTTCCATTTTGCAATACAGGAGGCCGGAGCCCCTCCCGCAGTGGTGAAAAAGCCCCCTGCGTACACGTCATTGCTGGAGACAGCCAATGCGTACACTGATCCGTTCAACCCCGAGCCTAGGGAAGACCACCGGCTGCCGTCCCATTTGGCAATGTTGGTAGCGAACACATCGCCTGCAATAGAGAAATAGCCGCCTACATAAACATTCGCCGAATCATCCGCTGCCACGGCGAAAACGGTGCCGCTTATTCCCGGAATGCCTCCCATGCTAACCCAATTGTCGTCGCTGAACGTCGGGTCAATGCGCACTGGATACACAGCGGAGGTGTCGTTCACCAAGATTGCCAGGGCAGGAGCATCAAGCGTCTGAGTGTCTGAGCGTGAACGGTCAGGGTGTAAAGCTACGACCTCTATGTAGGCAGGCAGCTCCTTGCCGTTCACATCGGTCACCCGCAGCCGGTTATACGCGATATTGCGGCCGGAGCCGTCGAGCACGAGGCGCGCGCCATTGGCCAGAGGCTCGGCCGTCGCGCCCGTCACCGCCAGTTCGACGCGTAATTCACCCTCACCTTCTGGCTTCGTTTCGATAACAAAATCCTGCCGCACTCCGTCCATGCTCACGGAATATTCTTCGATCACCCCGCTCCGGATGAAGCGGGCGACCTTGTTTGCTACGGCCACTGTGCCGGTGGGAGGAAGCGCAGCACCGCCTTGGATTCCGGCAGTCGTGTGTCGCTTTCGGGGTGTGGATGGTGCAAAAGCGCCGATGGACTGGCGCAATGCAAAACCTGGCGGCAGTTCGCTCGCAGCGCGAAGGACATAATCTTTACTAGTCGAACGGCCTAACCCGGTGGCCATGACCCGAAAACGATCGTTCACCGTGTTGGTGACAATCGACGTCAGCCACATCCCTTCGCTGGTGGCTTCGCCTTGTAGCCTCTGGAATGCACATCGCAAGTGCGCCCCGCCATCCACGGCGCACACGGATAGGCCGTTGCCAGAGTAGTGATTCTCGGCCGTAGAGCCGATTTGCTCGAACGGGATCGCCGGAGCGGGCTTCTTTCCATGGGATCCCACCTGGGTGAGTTCAGCGCCAAGGGCGTGTTGCGCTGGAAGGCTTTCCGGCAGACCCGCAGCCACGAAGCCGCCCAGGGTGAATACAAGAAGGGGTTGCATGGCGGTGCCTCTGTAACGATACGGTATTTCTAGCAAAACACGGATGAGAAATCAAGGCAAATGCCGCAGCAAATCCGGAACCATTATCGTGTCGGTCCTCACTTTTTACACAGCCCAAGAAATTCTGCGGACGGGCGTAGAAGATCATGCATTCAAACTGGAAAACGGCCCCCTTTGAGCCTGAGAGCACAGGTGTCCCGACATGGACTGTCGTAGATCGTCCCGTCCAGACTCAGCATGTTCATCCCGTACCCGCCGCGTGCGATCGCCGCAACATTTGTGGCTGCTGGACTCGACGAACCCCCAGGAAGTGACAAATGTTTCGGCACTGGCACGTTCCAGGCAATGTCAATCAAAAAGATAATGGCGATAGCGCAACAGATCAACCTGCGCTAATATCCACCTCATGATCAGCCTTTCAACACGCCGCGGCGCGCGGGGCTTCGCCTTTACCTTGATCGAGTTACTCGTGGTAATCGCTATCATCGCGATTCTTGCGGCCATGTTGCTCCCGGCGCTGTCTCGCGCAAAAGACAAAGCAAAACAGATCAATTGCGTCAGCAACCTCAAGCAACTGACCATGGCCGCGTTCATGTACCAGAACGATTCCGGCACTTCGCCAGGAAGCATTGGTTACGGGTCAGTGGGCAGCCTTTGGATGGAGACCTTGATCATTCACTATGCCCGAGTAAATGCCATTCGAATTTGTCCCAATGCTCCTGATAGAATTCCCCCAGCCACCAGCACGATTCAGGGGGATGCTGCTACGTCGTGGTTCTGGAGCGGAACAACCAACTACTCCGGCAGTTACGGAATGAACAGTTGGCTCTATACCTTCGAGGGAGCGAGCCAATGGTTTCCCCAAAAAGAACTCTATTTTCTCAAGGATACCGCCATTACATCTCCGTCGAAAACCCCGTTTTTCATGGACGCCGTTTGGCCGGATCTATGGCCGGATGCAAAAAGTCATCCGGCACGCAATTTGTACCTGGGAGACGTGGATATGGACGGTGGCCGGATGGGCCGCTGCACCATCGCGCGCCATCTCAATGGCAGCCCAAAGGCAGCGCCAAGGAGAGTTCCGCCGAAGCAAAAATTAACCGGCGGAATCGTCGTTGGCTTTGCTGATGCCCACGCTGAAGTTGTGCGCCTGGAAAACCTTTGGCAACTCTACTGGCATCGAGGCTACGAGCCACCGCTTCAGCGCCCCGATTGAATTGTTTAATCTTCGTCCTTCGCCAGAGGGCTCGGAACAATCCACCACCAACACGCAGCACCCAGCAAGGCGAACAAAGCTCCCAGGCTAATCCCCCAGGTCCAGCCCAGTTTTGCACTGACCCATGGCGTAACGATAGGCGCAAGAAATCCGATCCCATTACCGCCGGTGTTCATCACTGCTGCAGCCGTCCCGCCGCGAGCCCCTCCTGCCTCGACCGCGGTGGTCCAGAAAGCGCCTTCACATAAGCCAAGCGCTCCCAGCGACAAGGTCAACCAAAGCACAATCCAAAAAGTAGTCGTGGCGGAAATTCCAAGCAGCAAGAGTGCCGCGCTCGCCAGCATACTGACGCGCGGCACCAGAGTGCGACCGCGTTGGTGCCCGAGAGTCTCTTCGGCAAAATCGGTAATCCAGCCTCCCAGCGGCATTGCCACAGCCATCGCCAGGGTTGGCAACCCGGCGTAAAAGCGGCTCTCGGTTTTTCCCATGTGCAGGATGTGATCGAAATAATAATGCATCCAATAGAAGAATAAATATTGGAAATACCCAACGGCTGCATAGCTAAGGGTGAGCAGAATAATATTTCGACTGCGGAGCATAGAGCCGAGGCTACCTTCACTGTTGGTCGGATGTGCTCCAGCGGCAGCAGGGCTTTGTTTGGTTTCCCCAGCTACGCAGGCCATCAGCGAACGTCTTGAATCGGACTTCTCGCGTTCCCAGGGATAATCGGTCGCAAATACGGCCCAAAGCAGCGTCAGCAAAGCTGTGCACGCGCCGGCAACGAAAAATGCCTTTTGCCAATCGACCAAATCGATCAGTGCGCCGAACACCGGATGAACAACCGCATAAGCCAGCAAAGCAGCGCCCGTAATGAGACCGTTGGCCAAAACGCGTTGGTGTTTTGGAAACCAATTCGAGGCCGCGCGCGCGCACCCGGGATGCAACGGAGTCGTGAAGAGTCCCATCAAAGAACGGACCACGAGAAGAGTCAGCCAGACATGTCCTGCACCCACGAACCCCCAACTCACCGCTCCAGTGGTCGCGCAAAATAACGCCGTGCCAAATCCCATTAACATCAAGGCGGCACGCGGGCCGAAACGGTCAATAAACAATCCTCCCGGCAACATGCAGATGGTATAAACAATGAGAAAAGCCGAATACACCCAGCCCATCGCCTCAGGCTTGATGTTGAATTGCTTCATTAACCTCTCGTCGCCCGCGCTGGCCATGCTGGCGCGATTAAAGTGGCTGATGAAACATAACGCCATGAGCAGGACCAGAATCAGCCAGCGGGATCGAGGTGAGCGGTTCACGGGAGTGGGCAAAGGGCCGACATTCCTGTCCGGAGGTACAGCGGCTTTTTCTGAATGCGCCATTTAATTTAACAATTGCTCTCGACCGCCTGGACAGTTGTGGCCGCGCTCTGTTCACTTTGCAGCATTGTTTCAAGACTCATCATTTTTGCCAAAATTTAAAAAAGGTAACGTTACTTTCCTGCGCTTGAATTATCAGAATTGCATCGAGTAACGCGAAGCGTATGGAGTGCGCCGTATCCCGGCGCTTTTCATTCTTGTCCATAAGTCAATCCAAAGCGCCGGGATACGGCGCACTCCATACGCTTCGCGGGTTCCGTTGCTGCTCTCTCCACTCTGTAATTTCCTTGCTGGTTGCGGCTTGCTCGCTATCTATGCTCTACCTTCCTGACTCTGCTACGAGATGTTTGGCAATGAACTCTTCATTGAGCGTGACACCCAGTCCTGGCCGGTCAGGCACAGTGATCCACCCATCTTCCGCTTGAATTCTCTCGTGGGTGAGTTGATGACGCATGGGTGAATCATCGACGCAGTCCTCGAACAGGAATGCATCGCGGCAGGTGGCGAGCCAGTGCGCGCTTGCGGCCACGGTCACGGGGCTGGTGTAGCAATGGTTGCAAAGGCGCGCTCCAATCTCCTCCACCCGCCCTCGAAGGTAAGCAGCATCCGTGAAACCGCATCGGGAAAGATCGACCTGGTAAACGTCCAACGCATGACGGTCGATTAAGGGTCGAAACGATTCGCGTCCGCACTCAGCTTCGCCGGCGGCAATCGGCACAGGCGAACGATCGCGCAACCAGGCGTAGCCTTCCACATCTCCCGGACGCAATGGTTCTTCAAGCCAGCCGATCTTGTATTGGGCAAAGGCGTGCGCCCTTTGTAAGGCCGTGCGCGCATCCCAAATACAGCCGGCATCGATCAAGACCGTGCCATCTTTGCCAACGCCTGCCCGTGCGCCCTGGACGAGTTCTAAATCCAGCGATTCATTTTGGCCCATGGGCTCCCATCCAAACTTGACGGCTTGATAACCTGCTTTTACCCATCGCCGGCCAATCTCTTCAGTTTGCTGACCGTCTCGACCGAACAGGATTGAGGCGTACGCTTTGATCCTTGTATGGTGTTTTCCCCCGAGCAACCGGTGAATCGGTTCGCCGAAATGTTTTCCTTTCAAATCCCAGAGTGCCATATCAACAGCGCTCATGGCAGCAATGGTCACTGAGGTGCGTCCGAAATATTGTGTGCGGCGGTACATGGTTTGCCAAAGCCGCTCGTTTTCCAGCGGATTTTCCCCGATCAGTATCTGTCGCAGACCGCAAGCTATGTTGTGGCTAAATGGGGCATCGACGATAGCTTTGACCACCTCCGGTGAGGCATCCGCTTCACCAATTCCCTCCAATCCGCTGTCGGTGCGCACACGGACCAGGACCACGTCCTGCGAACTGGCGGTTTTCTTTTGGACATCGCTGACTCGCAGAACCTGACAAAGGATTTTATCGATCTTCATTTTCAATTCAGGAGGACAGAGTAACGCTGCAGCGTCTTATGGACCGGAACAGGCCCGATGTAAAGATACTTTCAAGCGTTCTCGCAAACCAATGGTCAGGGCAATATAAAATTGAAATTCAGAGTTTACATCGTCTGAATTTGGGGTCTGAATATATCGTCAATTTTTAATACCATGAATACCAATTCCAACAACGCTCTTTCCTCCCGGCGAGAATTCCTTAAAACGTCAGCAATGGTCGGCAGTGTGCTGGCAGCCCCTGCGATCCTGCCCGGAAACCTTTTTGCCAAAGAAAACACAGAGACGCTTCGCGTGGGCTTGATAGGCTGCGGCGGGCGCGGTTCTGGCGCCGCGGATCAGGCATTGAAGGCCGACAAAAACGTCGTGCTCACCGCGATGGGCGACGCCTTCGACGAACAGTTGCAAAAGAGCCTGCAAAGCTTGCAGAAAGGCCAGCCGGACAAAGTGAAAGTGACACCGGATAAATGTTTTGTTGGTCTGGACGCCTATCAGAAGGTAATCAACAGCGGGGTAGATGTTGTGTTGCTTGCAACCCCGCCCGGGTTTCGCCCCTTGCATCTAAAAGCGGCCATCGACGCGGGCAAACATGTCTTTTGCGAAAAGCCGATGGCTACCGACGCCGCCGGAGTGCGTTCGGTCTTCGAATCCGCCAAAGCTGCGAAGGAAAAAAAACTGTCACTCGTCGCCGGATTCTGCTGGCGTCGTGATGTTCCGCGCCGGGAGTTTTATCGTCGCATTCACGACGGTGCAATCGGCGACATTAGGGCAATCTACGCGACCTATTACACGGGACCGGTCAAGCCAATGCCTGCTCCGACCGAGCGTCCGTCCGGAATGGGAGACCTCGAGTGGCAGTTGCGCAATTGGTATAATTTTGTCTGGCTATCCGGTGATGGTTACGTCGAGCAGGCTTGCCACAGCGTGGATAAAGTTGCCTGGGCGATGAAAGACGAACCGCCTCTGAAAGCCGTGGCGGTGGGCGGACGCCAGACCCCGAACCACGAAGGCAACATTTTCGATCATATGTTCGTCGTTTATGAATTTGCCAATGACGTGCGGGCCTTTGTCGGACAGCGGCAGGTCGGCAATACCTATTCAGAGAATTCAGACTATCTCATGGGCTCGGCCGGCATCGCAAAAATTCCCGGCTGGCAAGCGCCTTACATTAAGGCAAAAGAAAATTGGCGTTACCGGGAGGCCGGGGCAAAAACTGATATGTATCAAAACGAGCACGATGCATTGTTCGCCAGCATCCGCAATGGCAACCCCATCAATGACGGACAATGGATGACTCAAAGCACCCTGATGGGCATCATGGGCCGCATGGCAGCCTATACCGGCACCGAAGTGACCTGGGACCAGGCTTTGAATTCCAAAGACAAACTCGTGCCTGATGAAATCGATTGGAAGATGAAACTCGAGATTGCGCCGATGGCGATGCCCGGAACGACGAAATTTGTCTGAGATTTTTCGGTTCAATGAGATCCAATTAGCATGAATCGGCGTGAGTTTTTGAAGGGAGGGGCCAGCTTGCTGGCGCTGTCTGCCATTTCTAACGGGGCTTTCGCGGGCGATGCCAGCGATAACCCGGAAACTCACAAGCGCTCGATCAAAAAAGCGATCATGTGGGGGACAGTCGGCGTGAAAGGCTCGGTGCTTGAAAAAATGCAAGCCATCAAAGAAGCAGGCTTCCAAGGCACTGAGATGATGAGCCATATGGATCAAGACGAGGTATTACGGGCTCGGGACCAAACCGGATTGATATTACCGAGTGTATGCGGATCCCATCATTGGGCGAAACCGTTGTCCGATCCGAACCCCAAAGTGCGTGATGAAGGGTTGGCGGCGCTTCAGCAAACTTTGCGAGACGCCAAACGTTATGGCGCTACTTCTGTTTTGCTCGTGCCGGCGGTTGTAAACCAGGATGTATCGTACCTGGATGCCTACACACGATCGCAAGCGGAAATCCGGAAAGCCATTCCACTCGCGGAGGAACTAGGCGTGAAGATTGCCATCGAGAATGTCTGGAACCAATTCCTTCTGAGCCCGCTGGAAGCTGCGCGTTATGTGGATGAGTTCAACAGCCCCGCAGTCGGCTGGCATTTTGATGTTGGAAATGTAATTACCTACGGCTGGCCAGAACAATGGATTCGGATTCTCGGAAAGCGCATTCAAAAACTGCATATCAAGGAATACAGCCGTAAAAAGCGCGATAATGAAGGCTTGTGGAAAGGCTTCCAGGTGCCATTTCTTGAGGGAGATAATAATTGGCCGAGTATCATGAAGGCACTGGACGACATCGGCTATGATGGGTGGGGTATTGCCGAGCAAGGCGGCGGAAGCACTCCCGAGGGTTTAAAAGATCTTTCCACCCGAATGACGAAGATATTTGGAAGCTAAGGGCACGGACGTATCCGCCGTTGGTATGCCTCCCACACTGCCTGTGCATGCGAGCCGAGGGGTCTCGCGGCCCTTTTCTTTCGTCCGTTAGGCATCCTGGCATCCTGTAGATCTGTAGTTTCCTATTTGCTCCCTCGAATCCGCTGGTATATTAGTTATAGCAATGCAGCAGCCAAAGAAAACGAGGACGGCGGGTGTGGTGTTTCCAACAAAATTGCCGTTTACGGTCCAGCTAAACGTGACCGTGGCAATTCTTTCCCTTTCATCGGTTCTAAGCACCTTGGCGACAACCACGACAAATTCAACGCGCTCTGTTTCGACTCCAACCACACCCCGCGAGTTATTTAATGCGGGCACGCGCGAGTTAGGCGCTGGCAAGCTTCGCGAAGCCGAAGCGTTCCTCGAATCTGCCTTGGCGAGCCAGGACGAGCATCTTCAGCCCCCTGCCCTTTACAATCTTGGCCATGTCCGATTTTCCCAGGGAGTCGAAGAGTTGAAAAAGGGGCCTTCTGCGGCGGCCACTGCTGCCCGCAGCCAACTGGCGACAGCAGAAGGAGAGGCAGAGATCCGGGCGATCGATGACGCCCTGGCGAGCAACGAAGTGGAAAAAATGGTTGCTGCCTATCTACATGGCCGCGGCAAACGCCGTGAACTTAAAGCTGCCCGAGAAGCAGTGGTTCAAGCCCTCAAAGCGCACCAGGCAACTCTTGGCAAATGGGAGCGCTCCACAGGAGATTTCAAAAGCGCGCTTGAATTACAGCCTACAAAGACCGATGCCCGACTTAATGCGGATGTGGTGGATCGCAGAATCGCGCAACTGGTGGACAGCATTCGAAAAATTGAGCAGCAGATGCGAAAATGCTCCGGTGCGTGCGACAAACTTGGGACCAAACTCAAGCAACTCAAAGGTCGCATTCCCGGCACGCAGATGCCTGGCGGCGCCGGCGATGAAGATGACGAGGAGGATGCCCCCATGGGCCCACCGAAAGATTTTAAGGAAGCAGCTTCCAGAGATGGCAAAGAGATTTTGCTTTCACCGGAGCAAGCCGGCTGGTTGCTGGATGGCTTCAAGCTTGATAGCGAACGCCGCCTGCCAATGGGCCAGGAAAAGGCCGGCCAACCAAAAGCGCGTTCGCAAAAAACGTGGTGATCTCCCGTAGCGTAAGGGGGAAGGTTCGGGGAGCCCCAAGGGAAGCAAACCTGAAATTTGCTCAATCCGTTTGGCGTCCGGCTTTGGCGGGTTTCTCCATCATCGTTTTGTTTTTGGCGATCGCGGTTTGGGGGCAAGCCCCGGCTGCAAATCCGCCGCAAGATCCGCTGATGACTTTACTGCTTTCGCAGCCAAAGATCGAGATAGGCTCGGCTGTGACCGCGATTGCGTGGTTTGATCCACCTGTTGTGCGCCCAGGGCAACTCTCTTTTTATCGGGTCACATTCAACGCGCTTGAGGAATCGATCGAGTGGCCGAAAGAGATTGCGGCTGCTCCGAAGCTTGAATTGCGCCCGGGAGCACGCGGCCAATTCTTCCAACCAACGGGTAGTGGCACTGAACCGCGAACCACCTTCAGCTACCGGGCGAAAACGTTCGAGCCGGGTGAAACAACCATTCCCGCTTTTACCGTTCAAGTTTATGGAAAGCGAATTTCCGTGCCAGCGGCGCGCTTGCAGGTCGATGCGAATGTGGCTCAAGCTCCCGCACAGCAACTGATCCTGGATATAACCAACACCAATCTGTTTGTTGGCCAGCCCGTCAGTGTAAGGGTTCTCTTGCCCAGTGCCGCGCCTGGTTTGTTGCAAGTGTTCACGCAAATGCAATTGGTTGGTCAGGGCTTTATTATGGATCAGGGCGCCGCGCATCAAAAAATGGAAAGCATGATGCGGGACGGCAGCAACATTACGGTTTTCATTCACGACACCATGCTCATACCGGTCGTTGCCGGAAAGGTGAATGTCTTTGCTCAAGCGTTTACTGTAGGCCAAAGGATACCTCACCCGACTCTGACCAACAATCCGGCCACTTTGACGCCAACCATGCCGCAATTCGTTCTAATTGAATCCGAATCGACGGAGCTCTCGGTGAAACCCCTCCCCAGGGATGGGGAATTGCCAGGCTTCACCGGTGCCATCGGCACCTTCAGCATCGACCAGCCCAAACTGGCTACCAATAGTATGCGCGTGGGCGATCCCGTTAAGCTGAGTGTCACCGTGCATGCCACCGGATTTTCCCGCCTCGTCCCGCCTCCAGCGCCCAAATCTGCCGATTGGCAAGTGCTGGCAGCCACGCCTCAGGGGGAACCGGCTCAAATGCTTCAGACACGCGGCGTGGCCACATTCGATTACACCCTCATTCCCATGAGCGAGGGAACACACGCAACGCCGCTGATCCCTTTTTGCTGTTTCGAGCCAAGTCGCGCTGCTTATACCGACCTCACGATCCCCTCGTTGCCGATCACCGTCCTTCCGGGACGCGCGCCGGTGGACATGGCGGCGATGCTTCAGTCGGAAACCAACTCGAACGAGATCGAGGAAGAACTGACGCTGAGCGGACTGGCCAATATACCTGGCCGTCGCGCGGCGACGCTTGTTCCAATCCAGGGTCAAGCCTGGTTCCCCGCTATGCAAATCGCACCGATTGCGATATTCCTGGGCTTACTAGGATGGGAACGCCGGCGGCGGTATCTTGAGACCCACCCGCAGATCCTGGTGCGCCGCCGCGCGCGCCGAGCCCTGCGGCGGGAACGCCGGACTCTGCGAAGGGCCGCACAAGGCGGGAACGTCAGCGTCTTTGCGGCTTCTGCCGTGCGCGCATTGCGTATCGGCTCCGCTCCGCATTTTCCTGCAGAGCCGGGTGCGCTGGTTGCTGGCGACATCCTGCAATTATTTCGAGTGGCCGACGATGATTCACGGCAACCGGATGGAACGCTGGCGGTCGTTCGCCGCTTTTTTGCGATAACCGATGCTTCCCGATTCTCGCTCGCCTCAGCCAACCCCGCCGAGTTACTTATTCTGCAACCCGAAATCGAGCGTGTCCTGGCGCAACTGGAGGCCAGGTTATGAGCGGATGCGAATGGCGACTTTTTAGTCGTGGGACGCTGGCTGTTCTTTTGGCTCTCAAGCTGGGAATGCAGAAAGGTTTTATTTCCTGGCTGAGCTTATTGCTGGTTTCATTTTATCCATTTTTTGCGAGTGAAGCGCGCGGAGCTTCCCATGAAACACTATTCCGCGATGGAGCCAATGCATACCGGGCTGCCGATTACGAAACTGCTGCAAAAATTCTGCGTGAATCGGTGCTGCGGTATCCCGCTTCGGGCACTTACCAGAACCTGGGTTTAACCGAATGGCAACGAAGTCAGCCCGGCCCTGCTGTCCTCGCGTGGGAGCAATCGCTCTGGCTGGATCCCTTCAATCAATCCGCTCGCAATAATTTGCGCTTTGCTCGAAAGGCCGCGCAGCTCGATGCCCCGGACCTTTCCTGGGACGAGGTCATCTCTACGTGGCTCCCGGTTAACTGGTGGGGCTGGATCGTATGCCTGAGCTTGTGGCTGGCGTTTGGGGCGATCTCAATACCTATTTTCCTGCGACGTCCCAAAGCTTCCTGGCACCAGAGCATCGCGGCTTTTGGTCTCATGCTGTTTTTGCTTGGCCTGCCAGCACAATTTGGGGTGCACAAACGCGAGCGCATCGGTTTCGTAATGGAAAAGGGAACTGCGTTGCGGCTGACACCAACTTTGGAAGCTCAAACGACCTCTCAATTGTTTCCCGGAGAACCGGTTCGTTGCATGCGCTCGCGTGGCGAATTTCTGCTCGTTCGCAGCAACCGGTCCACCGGCTGGGTCCAACGCAAGCAGTTAGGTTTTCTTGCAACACAGCCAACTGGTAATCCCATCGTGAATTGAACCGGGGAATTTACAGGAAATAAGGAGTTAACAGGGGGAGGGAACCGTTTTGATGCGCAGATTTTGCTCATCGCATTACACAAATGTAATGAAAAATCGTTCGCTTTTTTGAAACTAAAGATGGCGCTTCGGTGTCTGGTAGATCAGATATGCGAAAAAGAAATTCGAAGTTGAGAGGGATCAACGAATCGTTTAAGAAAGCTCAACCGCTTCCAACCTGGCCACTGGCGAGGAAGCAAGACGCCAATCAAGAAAATCATACGACCTTTTCCGTTTGGAGAATTTTCGGCGCAAAATCTTTTGGCGCATTGACCGATACAGCAGATTGAAAATCTCAAATTGAATGGTTCGACATGGGGCCGACTTATGAAAAAGGTTCCTCGGACTCTACCGCGTTAGGAGGCGTGAAATCCTCGCCACTGTCAGTGGGAATGGACTTGAATTCGAGTTTTCACAAATGGTACCCCCACCCCGAATTGAACGGGGATCCACGGTTTAGGAAACCGCTGCTCTATCCATTTGAGCTATGAGGGCCCTGATGGCTTGGAAAGTTTACTTTGGGATGGGGAGAAAGCAAGATTGCTGGATTGTTTCGATTATTTCCCGAGGGTTCCCCCGCTGACGCCAAGTCAAAAGGCCAATTCCAGATACTCTCCGGGCCGCACCCGGTTGACAGCATCACTGATGGTAGCGAAACGCGGCAGGAGCGCCGGCAGGGAGTTGGTAGGCAGTTCCACGATTGCAATTCGCCGATGCGCAAGCTGCTGCTGATACCGGAGATTCTTGTCCGCGGTCACAAGCACGTCGAAGCCACCGTCCTCGGCTGCTTCGAGCAAGGCTCCGTTCTTGAGTTCGCTCCAGTTGCGCTGATACGCAGTCGCGACCTCGCAGCCCGCCAGGGCCTGTCGAACTCGACGCGGAACGCAATGGTCGAGCAACACGCGCTTCATGCGTGCGCCGGTTCATTGCGAAATGAACGGCGCGCGAATTCCAACACGGCAACTGCTTGTTCACGCGTGACTCCTTCGAATTCGTCAAGGAATTCGTCGAGGCTCAAACCAGCTTCGAGGTTCTCGAACAATGCATCCACCGGTACGCGCGTACCCGCAAAGCAGACGCGACCCCCGAGTCGCTCAGGGTCGCTCCACACGGGCAGGTCACTTTTCACGGTGACAGCGTATCATGGGCGAAGGTTCGCGGCAAGGGCGCGAGCGGGGCCGCACTGCGCCGGTCCGACAGATTCGTGGCAATCTTGCGCATCACTCTACTCACCAACAAACCAAGACCATAAAAACGATTTTGATTTCCGAGTGAGGGGGAACAAGTCTTTTAATGCGGGTTTTGATTGGGTTGCTGGGGCGAAACCATGATGACCGGTCGGCGCCGATATTGCGAGCCGCAAGCGTGGCCGGTGCTGCCAGAAAAAAGCCGAGCTCATCCGAGAAATTGGCTCAGAAATCGGACCTTTTCACTGTATTCACAGGTGTGTAGAGAGAAGCTTGCTACCTCAATGGAATAGCGCAAAGCATGTCTGACTTAAAGAAACCGGAATGGCATCGCCTTTTTGTAGCAGTGCCTATACCAGAGCCGATTAAGATAGCTATTGCAACGGCTCAGGCGGAATTGAAATTAAACATACTTAATACTGTCGTTGCCTGGACGAGGACTGAACATCTCCACATCACCCTCAAGTTTCTAGGCAACGTGGCCGCAGCGCGGGTGAAGGCTCTGATCGGTCGGCTTGGCACAGCTTGCAAAGTCTTCTCGCCGCTTGAGCTTCGTGCTGAAAACGTCGGGGCCTTTCCCAATATGCGATTTCCACGTGTCATTTGGATTGGGGTCAGCGACACTCACCGCGAATTGATCGCCATGCACGAGGCTGTAGAAATGGCCACCAAAGAGTTCACAAACGAGAAACCGGAAGAGAGTTTCATTCCTCACGCGACGCTCGCGCGCGTCAAACGCCTCAATGCGCGCGATCAAAAACTGTTGGCCGAATTACTTTCCAGGATGAACAAGAGATTGTTCGGCGAATGGACTGCGAGCGAGATTGAGCTTGTTCGAAGCGAACTCTCATCGCAAGGGGCTCGACATACTTGTGTTGCGAGGATCCACTTGACCGGGCACCCAAAGGTAATTCCTTGAAGCAGGCGCACGTGAAAAGGTCTTTGAATTGTAACTTGTCAGTCACCTCGGGTAGGGCGCGTCACTCAGTGCGCGCCGATGCCTCGCCAAACCAAAACGGCGCGCACGGAGTGACGCGCCCTACCCTCCTGGGAGGCTTTACGTGAGTCATGCTTCGGACAAACGCGCCGAGGAGTTCTTGAAGATTAGCTCTCAGTTCCAGCTTGGCGGGCTGGCCACCGAAAGCTCTCACCCGATTACTGCCAACTTAAGCGAGACGGCCAAAGACAGTATCGAGGCTGCGCTGAAGCTGTTGTTCGATGTGGATGAGGACGTCATCGAAAAGTATCGGGAGTTTTCCGAGTCTGGCAGGCTACAGGAGATTGCGTCATGCGCAATTTCCACATTGGAGAACGGTGGGAAAATCTTTTTCACAGGCTGCGGCTCGACGGGACGGCTGAGCATTCAACTGGTTTCGATCTGGCGCGACTTCTGGCAGCAACAACGCGCTCGCGGCCTCCAATGTTCGCCTTCCCCTGAAGCATTTGAGCAACGCGCTCTGAGTGTGATGGCTGGCGGGGACTTTGCTCTCATCAAAGCAGTTGAAGGTTTTGAAGACTTTGTTGAATTTGGAAAGAAGCAGATCAGCGATCTCGAAGTTTCTTCAAAAGACGTGGTCTTCGCCATTACGGAAGGCGGCGAGACGTCCTTTGTGATCGGCACTGCCTGGAAAGCGCTCGAAGCGGGGGCAAAGGTTTATTTTGTCTATAATAATCCCGACGATGTGCTCTGCAAAACAGTCCAACGAAGCCGAGAAATCATCGAGGAGCCGCGGATAGAAAAAATAAACCTTACCACGGGGCCAATGGCGATAACCGGCTCGACACGCATGCAGGCCACAACAATTCAATTGTGTGTTCTGGTATCCGTGCTGGAAATAGTCGTGCGAGAACTCATGCAAAAGCTCGAACCGGGAGGTCCGTGCGATCTGCCGGCAAGGGATGTAGCAGCAATATTTCTTGCGCGATTGAAGGAGACCCATGAAATTTTGAAGTCACCTAATCTCCTCAATCAACTCGCCAATCTCATCTCCTTTGAGGAAACCATTTATCGCTCCGGTCATAAGGTTAATTATTTTGCAAGCCGCCTGGGCATTGATGTTTTGACCGACACGACCGAGCGCTCACCGACCTACTGCACGCCGCCCTTTCGTAAATTCGATGATCAGACCGCAACCGAGTCGTGGGCTTTTTTATTTTTACCTTGTAAAAAAACAGCGGAGGCATGGGAGCAGGTGCTTAAGCGCCCTCCGCGATGCATCGATTGGAGTGATACTGAAGTCAGAACTCTGGTGGATGAGGCGGTATACGAACGTACCTTTGAAACCATTGGAAAAATTCGTTACGAGGAACTGACGCGCTTTATGATAGGTCTCGATGGGCTGCCGCATCGATTGTTACAACCTCAAGACGGTGCTGTGGCGGTGGTTTCGAAAGAGGAAAAAAACTCTCTTCTTTCGCAAAACGGGTTCTACCAGACCCAATTTAAAGCAGCGCGGGCTGCGGGCGCAAAAAACGCCCTGCTCTACATTGGCTCGGAAGATACGGCTGCGGAGATTAGCGGCACGATTGGGTCGGAGCCTCCTGATTGCGCGGTGTTTCTGCCTGTCCCCAAAACGGATTTCCTCCTGGATGGCGTGACGCGGGCAGGAGTAAAGATGCTATTAAACGCCCTTTCCACCTGCACGATGGTCCGCCTTGGCCGCGTGATGGGCAACTTCATGATCTGGGTGGTGCCCAGCAATCTGAAACTGATTGATCGCTCGACGCGCTACATTCAAAAGCTGACAGGTATGGATTACCCCGCTGCCAACCGGTTGCTTTTTGAAGTCATTGAATACATTGAACCCCGCATGAAGGCCGGCCAGGCCTATCCGCCTGCCGTCGGAATGGCAGTACTGCGAGCCCGGCAAAAGATCGGGAATGAAGAGGCGGAAAGACAGTTCGCCGCCGGATTCGCAAAGTTGGCTTGATTTCCACGCCAAATGACCAGGTTGGAAGAGCCGCCGCCAGGTAAGGGCTCAATGTAAACTACATCTCAGCCCGATATCACGGAGCGAGTAAGGCGAGCCTGTTGGTTTTTCTCGCCTGCCTTTCTCGCGGCCAATAGCATTCTTATGGAGGAATGCACCCCATTTTGATTCGACCTTTCTTGGGCCAGGATTTCGGCGCACATGAAATGCTTAACTGTTCTAAATGTGTTGTCGACGGCACTGGGTGTTTTCTGCATATGTCCAGCAACGGTTGCGCAGGTCAACGTTCTCACCTATCACAACAATAATAGCCGGACCGGCGAAAACTTGCAGGAGACCGCTTTGACTCCTGCTAACGTCAATTCACGCACCTTCGGGAAATTGTTTGCTTATAACGTAGATGGTTACGTTTACGCGCAACCGCTTTATGTGTCCGGCTTGAATTTTTCCGGCACTTCGAATGTCGTTTTTGTCGCTACCGAACACAACAGTGTTTACGCCTTCGATGCCGATCGAAACTCCGGTCCAGCCGGAGGTTTGCTTTGGCAAGTGAACCTTGGCCCCTCGGCGGCAACACCCAGCACCGATTTCGGGAATCGATTTGGAGCATTCGATGATATTGTGCCGGAGGTCGGTATCACAAGCACGCCGGTGATCGATCTGGCTTCCGCGACTATGTACGTGGACGCCTTTACATACGAGGGCGGCTCCTATTTTCATAGAATTCATGCGCTGGATATCAGCACTGGAGCCGAGCGGCCATTCAGCCCAGTCGTTGTTAGCGCCTCGATATCAGGCAAAGGAACCGGAAGCACAAATGGAGTGCTGCGTTTTTTAGCCAAACAGCAAATTCAACGGGCGGCGCTGACGCTTTCAGGTGGCATTCTGTACGTTGCTTTCGCCAGTTACGCGGATACTGATCCTTACCATGGCTGGGTGATTGGCTATAATCCAGGCACTCTCCAGCAACTCCCTGGTTATACATTCAATTCCACTCCCAACAGCACTGAGGCTACATTCGGAGACCAGGCCGGGGGCGGGGGAATTTGGATGAGCGGCTGTGGATTGTCGGCGGATGCTAACAACAATCTGTATTTTGCGACAGGTGACGGGGCTTTCAACGCTAATAAAGCCGGCACCGAATTCGCGAACAGTTTTATTAAGCTTTCGACCGCCAGCAAACTTTCTGTGGTGGACTACTTCACGCCCTGGAATCAGGCTTATTTGGCAACCAACAATTTGGACCTGGGCTCGGGAGGAGTGATGTTGCTTCCCGACCAACCGGGCACTTTTCCACACCTGATGATCGGAGCCGGCAAGTCCGGATTGGTGTATCTGATGAATCGGGATCGGCTCACTACGGGAAATAATCATTTCAATACGAACGGCCAAACCGACGCCGTCGTGCAGACGGTCTCACTCCAAGGAGGCGCTTTTGACACACCGGCCTATTTTAAAGGAACAATTTACTATGCGGGCGTCCGGGATGTGCTGACCGCCTTATCGCTATCCAACGGATTGTTGCCGACCCTTCCGAGCTCACTTGGACCGCGCACTTTTGGTTTTCCCGGCGCGACCCCAAGTGTTTCCGCAAACGGAGATGTCAACGGAATCATCTGGGCAATCCAACGCGCCAGCCCTGCCGTGTTGGCAGCCTACAATGCAACCAATCTTACAAAGGAGATTTACAATAGCAGCCAGGCTGGATCGCGTGACAAACTCCCAGATGGCGTCAAGTTTGCCGTGCCAACGATTGCCAATGGAAAAGTGTATGTGGGAGGACAATACGCCATATCCATTTTTGGTTTGTTGTCAGAGAAGTCTACCTCCCCGTTTTCGTCCGCCACCTATAGCGGTTTGTTTTATGAATCAGGCGGAGTGAAGTATCTCACCTCAGGTGCATTGACGGCTCGGACCACTAAGCGCGGCATGTACAGCGGAACCCTCCAGACAGGGAATCGACGGTTTTCTTTTAGCGGGCAACTCGATCCCAGCGGATCCGCAACCAAAACGATTACCAGGAAAGGGGAAAACTCGCTAACCATCAGTTTGCAGGTACAAAGTGGAGACAATAGCATCATGGGCGGGACCGTGGGGGATGGATCGTGGCTCGCCGAGTTCACTGCTTACCGCGCCCTTTTCAACCAGCGCACTAATCCCGCTCCCGCGGCAGGAAAATATACGGTTGTCGTCCCAGGTGCTGGAGATGGGAGCACCCAAACGCCGCAAGGGGATGGTTTTGGGACAGTAAACGTGAACTTGTCCGGACAAGTTAAATTTAGCGGCGCGTTGGCGGAGGGCACAAAAGTTACACAGTCGGCATCCCTTTCGCAAAATGGTCAATGGCCCTGTTTTATTCCGCTTTCTCAAGGAAGCGGTCAGTTAATTGGCTGGTTAAACTTCACAACCGTACCGTCCAAAGACCTGGGAGGGCAGCTCAATTGGATCAAGCTGCCAAACTCCCGAACTCGTGTTTATCCATCCGGATTTGAGTTTGAGCCAATGGCAAGGGGTTCAGCTTACCAGCCGCCCGCGAAGAATACACCCGTCTTAAATTTTAGTGATGGCCAAGTCGCGCTCACCGGCGGCAATTTAGCGGAGGTTCTTATCAATCACATCATCCTGAATACTAATAACAAAGTCACCAATCTGAGCAGTAATAAGCTCAGCCTCACACTCGCGCCCTCTTCAGGATTGTTCAAAGGCACAGTTCTCAATCAAACGGATGGCACGTCAATTAGTTTTCGGGGAGCTGTCTTGCAGGACGAGAATTCCGGATCGGGATATTTCCTGCGAACAAATCAAAGCGGGAGAGTCTTTTTGGGACCTCGGTAAAGTTCGGTTGTTGTACAGCGAAAGGAGCCGGTACAAATACCAGCCTTCGAGATCACGAAGAGGTGAGCTTGGAATTTGTCGCATTCTGCTTTGGCCTCAGAACTTTAATCTTTACAGTGGAACCAATGATCGTCGAGCTCATCAACACCGGCACCGAATTAATGGTAGGACGTGTCCTGAACACACACCAGCAATGGATCTGCAGGCGGATGGCGGATTTGGGTTATGTCATCACACGGCAGGTTGCAATTGCGGATTCCGCTGGGGAAATCAGGCAAGCCGTTCGCGAGGCGCTCTGCCGCGCCGGCCTGGTCATATGTACAGGCGGGCTGGGACCTACTTCTGACGATCTGACACGGGATTTGATCGCCGAGCTACTCGGAAAACCGCTGCGCGAGGACGCAGCCCTGCTGGGTCATATTAAAGGGTTTTTCGACGCGCGAAATCGCGCCATGCCTGAACTGACGCGAGTCCAGGCGCAAGTTCCTGAGGGAGCTTTGGTTTTGCCTAACCCGAACGGCACCGCCCCCGGGCTGGCCATGAAGGTGGATCCCAATCCCCTCCAGAATGGAGGTGCTCCAGCCTGGCTGATAATGCTCCCCGGACCTCCACGCGAACTTCGACCGATGTTCTCAGAGTCGGTTGTGCCTCTTCTGCGGCGGGAGTTGCCGCTAAATATGCCCTTTGTATGTTCCACGTTGCGAACTGCCGGAATAGGGGAATCCATCGTGCAGGAGATGATCCATGACCCACTGGCACATTTAGTGGCATCAGGTTTGGAGGTGGGGTATTGCGCGCGCCCGTGGCAAGTGGATATACGCCTGGCTGCTCGGGGGACCCAGGCGGAAAAGCTTGTACGGGAAAGTGAACTCATCGTGCGACAACATCTGAACAAAAGCATCTTCGCGGCGAATGACGAGGATCTCCCATACATCATTATCCAAACCTTGGCGGAACGAAAGGAGACGCTCGTGCTGGCTGAATCCTGCACCGGTGGGTACATCACCAACCAGTTAACCAACATTCCGGGCGCATCGGCGGTTGTTCTAGCCGGACTGGTCACATACAGCAACCAGGCTAAAAAAAAGTTGCTTGGCATTCAAAGCGAGGTTTTAGAAGAGCATGGCGCGGTAAGCAAAGCGGTTGCGGAACAAATGGCGGAAGGGGCTCGGAAGGAATTTCAATCGAACTATGCGCTGGCGGTCACTGGAATTGCGGGTCCCGGTGGAGGCACACCTGCCAAACCGGTCGGCACGGTTTTCATCGCCTTGTCGGGCCCATTTGAAACAGTCGTCCAACAGCATTTAAACCCATACGACCGTGAAACCTTTAAACAGGTAACTTCCCAACAAGCCATGGAATTACTGCGGCGAAGGGTTCCGAAATAAATCCCCAGCTCGCTTAAGACGCGTCGCCATTATCGCCGATAGCCTCGACGGGACATCCCTCTTTCGCTTCCTTGCAGCGGGCCTCCTCCTCAGCGCTCTCCGGCTGCTTGTAGACAAAAGAATAACCGCCATCATCATTGCGTTTGAAATTATCCGGCGCCGTCTCGCGGCAAAGATCGCAATCGATACATTGATTATCGACGTAATATTTGCCCAGGGTGTTTTCGGGATATCGATTTGCAACATCAGCCATAAATTATCGGTCCGCAATATGACGATGCCGTGACGCTATCGCAAGCGCTTTCCCGGTCCTGTTCACGAAGGTTTTTTTCTCGGCCTCGACTCATGCTGTCGTGAAACCTATTCTGCGCGCATGAATAACAGCGCTCCACGTAAAACCAAGATCATTGCCACACTCGGCCCAGCAACGGATTCCACCGAGATGATTGGTCGTTTGATTGAGGCAGGCGTTAACATTGTCCGGCTGAACATGTCGCATGCGCCGCATGACTGGGTGCGCCGAGTGGTTCGAGATGTGCGCAAGAGCGCCAAGGCTCGGGAGCGGTTCATCGGCATTATGATGGATACTCAGGGCCCCGCCATCCGGACTGGTGAGCTTCGTGTGCCACTGGACTTGCAACCGGGAGAAACGTTTACCCTTACCGTCCGAGGCGAGCAAAGCGAGGAGGAACGCTCTGTGGACGTGAATTATGAAAATTTCATTAATGACATCAACGTCGGGGATGTCGTTCTGATTGATAACGGCGCGATTCGCATGAAGGTGCTGGACAAAACTGGCAGAAAGGTGAAGTGCCAGGTCCTCACACAAGGCAAACTTGGGAGCCGGCGGCATATCAATCTCCCAGGTGTAAAGGTCAGCCTGCCCGCGCTTACAGTGAAAGACATTGAGGATGTAAAACTAGGCTTGGAACTGGAAGTCGATTTCATTGCGCTCTCCTTCGTGCGCGAGGGCCGCGATCTGATGCAATTACGGGAACTCTTTCCCGAATCCAAAGCGCATCCATTGGTGATCGCCAAAATCGAGGACCAGGAAGCGCTCCAAAATCTCAATGAAATTATCCGGGAAGCTGACGCTGTGATGGTTGCCCGTGGGGACCTGGGAATCGAAATCCCTTATGAAGAGTTGCCAATCGTTCAGCGGCGGATCGTAAAACTGTGCCTGCGTTTTGGAAGGCCCGTCATCGTCGCAACTCATATGCTCGAGAGTATGATCCAATCGCCTATGCCAACCCGAGCAGAAGTTACCGATGTAGCCAATGCCGTTTTCGAGCAGGCGGATGCGATTATGCTCAGCGGCGAGACTACCGTCGGCAAGTATCCCCTCGAATGCATCGAAGTTTTTGATCGCATTGCACGGCGCACTGAGCGAAGCGGAGGCGCGAACTATTTTGCGGACGCACAGCTTCTGACCCAGCGCGAAAAACTGGTCAGGAGCGCGGTGGTCCTGGCGGACGAACTAAAAGCGGAAGCAATCCTTGTGATCACGCGCCGAGGCCATATGGCGCGCCATACAGGATGGTTGCGCCCCCGGTACTCCCAAATTTTTGCGCTGTGCGCGAGCGAGGCTGTTGCCGCCGGACTAACTTTGAGCTGTGGCGTAACGCCCTTTGTGGTGCCTTTTGACATGATAAACCCGGAGAACACCATAAAGGAGGCGCTTACAACCTTGATGGAACGGAAGCGTCTCTTCGCCGGCGACACCGTCGTGATTATCGGGTCCCTTTTAGTGAACGAACAAATTGTCGATGCTGTTCAGATGCGGTCGCTCTAATTGGGAGCAGTCACGCTGGTGCATGATTCGCGAGCAAGATAAACTCAATCACCGCCAGCAAGCTTGTTCCAGATCAATATAAACGCGCTGGCAAACTCTTGCGGCTTTTCCTCGATCCAGCGGGTCAGTTCATCAGGCGCAAACCAGCCGCCGGCATCGATTTCGTCCACGTTTAGTTTGAAGGGGCCTTCCGCCTCGCAACGGTACACCCAAAGGTGCTCGTGGTCGGTCCCGGGACTGGCAGTCATTTTGAAAAGCCGCCGTGGGGCTCTTTTTAAATCCAAGCCAATTTCCTCCTGCAGCTCGCGGACCGCTCCCGCCTCGTAATCTTCTCCTGCATTCAAATGGCCTGAAGCCGAGGAATCCCACACACCAGGTTGTCGATCTTTTTTGAGTGAACGCTTTTGGAGGAAGACCTGGCCGGCAGAATTAAACACCAAAACATGCGCGGCGCGATGCGTAAGGCCTTGACGGTGCACCTCGGAACGAGGGGCTTGGCCGACCACCTCATCACGCTCGTTAACGATGTCGAAAATTTCTTCGGTCACGGATCAGATCAATTATTGTTACTTACCCATTTATAGATTTCAGCTACCGCAAAGGCAGGAAACCCGAGGCAAAATCCTGCTATGCTTCAGTGGCCTCCAGGGACGAGCCGTCGAATTTCATTGAGGAGCTGGCTGGGGGAAAAAGGTTTGGTTAGAAAAAGAGATGCGCCAGCGGCTTCAGACTCCTGCTGGGTAACGTAATGGGAATTGGCGGTGATCATGATGACTGGGATCTCCTTCGTATCATCTTCCTTCTTAAGGGAACGCAGAGCAGTCAAACCGTCCATCTCCGCCATCATGACGTCCATGACAATTAACTGAGGAGCTTCGGAGTTGGCCAACTCCAGCGCTTCGCGACCATTCGTGGCGCCGATCATTTCGTAACCAGCGCGCTCGAGGTGATGTTGGAGCAACCGGTGCACGATCGGTTCGTCATCAACAACAAGGATCTTGGCCATAATGTAGTGCGTGATTAACCCGCCAAAATTAAAACACTACAGACTCGCTTCCGCAAGCTCCATTCGCGTCTGCGCGTCTAAATGCGCGGGACAAATTAACAGGGTTGCATCATCGGTTGTTTTAGCTTTTCGTGATTTGAAACAGTTGATGCATTCGGGTCAGCTCCAGGATTTGCTGAACGGCAGGCTGGGGATGGAGCAACCGGAGAGCCCCTTTTCGGGCGCAGGCAGTTTTGTGAAGCGCGATTAATGCACCTAAACCGCAACTGTCAATAAAACTGGTTTGCGAAAGATCGATTTCAATATGCTTTTGGCCATCACTGAGCGCGGCCCGCGCCTCATCTCGAAAAGCATTGGCGTTGGCGGCTCCGAGCTCTATGACTTCGGAAATGCGCAAAGTTTCACCTTCGCTTTGCATCTTCATAACTAAATAACCGTGCCATGGGGCAGCACCCCGTTCTTCGGAATAACGACAATGCCGTCCCGAATATAGAAATTCTTGCCATCCACGTTTTCGGCCTTCCCGGCAGGCGATATCATCACGTTATTGCCAATCCGGGCGTTTTTGTCCACGATTGTATTCTCGATCCGGCAATTGGAACCAATACCAATGCGGGGTTGCCCGGCTTTTTCATGCTCGGTTATCGATTCAAACGATTCATAAAAATCACTGCCGAGAAGAATTGCTCGATTAAGTATGGTGCCCGGCCCGACAAAACTGCGGACGCCGACAATGCTGTGAAGAATGACAGCCCTGTTCAAAATGCAGCCGTCAGAGATAACAGCATGATCGATTTGGGCGCCGTTAATCTTTGAACCCGGCAAGAACCGTGGCCGGCTGAAAATAGGCGCGCTCATGTCGAAAAAGTTGAACCGAGGCAACTCGCTAGTCACATCGAGATTGGCTTCGAAAAAAGCCCGGATAGTGCCAATATCTTCCCAATAGCCCTGAAACACAAATGAGAAGACACGATAATTTGAGATCGCATTCGGAATGATGTCGCGGCCAAAATCCGACAAAGTGTTGTCGAGCAATTTAAACACTACTTCGCGGTTGAAAACGTAAATCCCCATCGAGGCAAGAAACAGCTCCGCTCCGTCTTTGATGTCCAACTTTTCATACCAGGCGGGATCCAGCCGCAGCGAATCCTGGACTGCCGGGTCGCCGGGTTTTTCGACGAACCGTGTAATGCGCCGCTCGGCGTCCATCTGCATGATGCCAAGCGAGCCAGCCTCGCGGCGGCCCACCGGAATGGTGGCGATGGTGATGTCGGCTTTGGTATCAACATGTTGGTTGATGATGTCGCGAAAATCCATCCGATACAATTGATCCCCGCTCAATATCAAAAGGTAATCCCAATCGTGGTTGCGAAAATGAATGGTGTTTTTGCGAACGGCATCGGCCGTGCCCTGGTACCACGACGTATCGGCAAACGTTTGTTCAGCGGCAAGGATTTCAACGAACCCGCCGGAAAAATGGTCGAACTTATAAGATTGCGAAATATGACGATGCAACGAAGCGGAATTGAACTGGGTCAACAAGTAAACCCGGCGCAATCCGGAATTAATGCAGTTGGAAATGGGAATATCCACCAGCCGATATTTTCCTGCCAGAGGAACGGCCGGTTTGGCCCGCTCCTTGGTCAGAGGAAACAGCCGCGTACCCTGGCCGCCCCCCATGATCACGGAAAGCACGTTGCTGATGTTAATTGTTTGTCGGCCCGTATTTGACATTCAAATTCTTTCGTTATCCTACGTCCTTAGCGAATTTTTACCCCTTCCAAAAAATTGCGCAAGCAGCTTCGCGGAAGAAATGAGCTGGTTGGATTCCGCGATGGACTTTGTTTTCATTGACTTCTGAGAATCCAAAGAATACGCAGCTTGGCTTTAAGTGAGGCTTTCACCCCCTTTGCTTTAACCCCCGGTTCAAGTAACCTACGGCGCGGGTCGGGGTCGCCGCTGTTTTTAGTTCCATGCCGCTGGGAAAACGCCAACGAAAAATTCTACTGGTTTTATGTTTTGGCCTCGCAGGAATCATTCTGCTCTGGTCATCTTGCCCGCTTTGGTTTCCCTGGGTGCTGCGTCCGGTAGCAGCTCGATTTGGGGCGAGTTATCACAGCTATGCCCGAAATGGGTATGGTGGGATTGTGTTCCAGCAGATCACATTCACAAATGAAGACATCAAGATTAACGCTACTCAGGTCGAGTCTGTGGCCCCGACGCTTTGGCTTTGGCGACGTACTTTTGGCAATAACCGCGCTCCCGTTTTCCAGGTAAAGGGTTGGCAGCTCGAACTTAATTCCCCAGGATCCGGATCATCTCCGTCCATTCCTGAAATCGTTGACCAAACCAGTGCCATCCTTCATGCCTCGAAAAGTTGGATTCCTGCCGCGACGCTCTCAGATGGCGCCATTCTCCTGCCTGGTGTCACTTTTAAAGTGCCGTCGGCCGTCTGGACTGCAGGAGCCCTGCATGTGCCAAAGTTTTTCGTTAACATTCCTGGCCTCGATCAAATACTGGCCAGGTCCTCTTTGGGTGAACTGACCAACCTGACGCTCACCTCCTCTTTAGGCGGGCCACAGCCATGGCAAATTAGGGTCAAATGCGAGCCGTTACGCCTGGAATCCGCGATTAAAATTTCAACAAACGCACTCGGTATCGGTGTTCAAAGTACCGTTTCCTGGCCAGGCAACCAGGTTTCGTGGGATGCGCAGTTTGGGTCTCAACGACTGCTGCCGGAGAAAGCGACATTCCAAGCGACTGAGTTGCATTTTCGGGGAGAACAGCTTCAGTTAAATGACTATTCGGAAGTCAACAGTGCGGTTACCGCCAGGTGGAACGGCGTGCATTTCCTCATCGACGCGAATGCCTCCGCTCTCCCGAGCCAGCCCGGAACAAATTTCCCGCCATTCAAAGTGGATTTCCACGCCTCGGGAGATACAAATTCAGCGACGGTTCACTCGGCGGCAATCTCCTCTCCATGGTTCACCGCCCAACTCTCCGAAGATTTTACACTGTTCTTTTCGGGGCAACTCGTACGCGCCCCCGCCACAGCGAGCTTATCGCTCGATTTCACCAAACAGCCATGGCTCCCATTACAAGGAGTTTTGCGTGGTGAGGCGCGGATCAGCCCTGGAAAAGAAAAGTTCCCCTCGGCGGAGTTTCATTTGAAAGGTTCCAACTTCGGCAACAGCAATCTATTGACCTCTGTTCTCGAAACAGGAGGAACCTTTACATGGCCGAGACTGGAAATTACTCAAGCTGCCGCGAGCTTTGAGGATGGTTCGAGTATCACGGCACGAGCGAAAGTTGACTTCGAAAAAAAAGAGATAACAGGAGCCGATCTCGATCTAAACGGCGGTCTCCTTCAACGCTGGTTGCCCTCGGGATATTCGTATGCCGGCCTTCATCTTACAACCTTGGCCCATGGCCCTTTCCAATCACTCCAGCATAGCGGCCGCTTGGTTATCACCAATTTTACAAGCCCGCAGTTCTCGCCGCTTCAATTGCAGGTGGACTGGAGTGGCACTCAGACGAATCTCGATCCAGTTTCTTTGAGCCTGTCTGCTCGATCCTCCTCTCTCGCATTTCAGGGATCCCTCGCGATTGGGACATTTGGAACAAATCTGACTCTTCAGTCAGTCACGCTTACAAAGTCCAATCAACCGATGCTAACGCTTACAAAACCGTTGGTCATTTCGTTGAACCATGACTCGTCAAATGCGTCACTCTTAAGCGTCGATTCATTCAATTGGCAAGGCAGAGCGGGTGCGGTTCAGGCCAGCGCGATTTTGGATTGGCCAGCCTGGGGGTATTTCAATGCTTCGGCTACGAACATACGCTCTGGCCTGGCAGACGACTTTTTGAAATCACCTTTGGAACCCTTCGAGATTCACTCGTTCAAAGCTGTTGGTGGGTGGACTAACGGACCTCTTGAGTTCACAGTCGATGGTTCGGGCAGCACCGATGCTCAAAAAGATCTCCCGCTCGCTGCCTTGCTCAACCTGCGTGGCAATTCGCAAGGCATTACAATTTCAAACCTGGTGGTGAGCAGCCAAACATCCTCAGTGGCCATCGCTCAAGGTTTTTTACCCGTGAGCTTCGAGCCGGGAGCCACGACAAACCGTTTCCACATAAATGTGCGCGAAGATTTTAACCTCGTTGCCAGTACTGAGCCGCAGAGTTTATTCTGGGAAAAGGTAGCGGCTTGGAGCGGCTTGCGGATGGTCGCCCCGAATTTGCAGCTCAATGTTTCCGGAACATTGCAGGCCCCTCAAGGGGTTATTCAATTTCAAGCTTCCCAGATCAGACTTCGCAACGCAGTGACGAACATTCCACCCCTCGATGACATTGACTTGGAAGTTGTTCTCGACCGTCAAACCGCGCGGATTAAGGAATGCAATTGTTTGGTGCAAGGTCAGCCTCTTCGGTTAACAGGTGAAATTCCTCTTGGCGAGTCGTTTTGGAGCCAGGAAGTCAGCCTGCCGGATTGGAAGGCTGCTCACGGACACTTGTCCATCCAAAACGCTCAATTGGCCGCGTTCACGCCGATGTTTCCGCAAATGTTGAGTCCACAGGGCGAACTAAATCTTGATGTCGAAATGCAGCCGGGCCCCAGGTTCGAGGGCAGCCTTCGCATTCGGCACGGGCGGACTCGTCCACTGGCTGCATTAGGCCCCATCCGGGATATCGAGGTGAATTTGAAGCTTCACGAACACAGCGTGCTTCTCAACTCAGCAACGGCGAACATTGGTGGCGCTGCGGTGTTCGCAAATGGGCGGGCTGAATTGGCCGGCATGGATTGGCTCAAGCCCAGAGTTCCGCCCTTTAGCTTCGTCTTGCGCGGAACTAACGTGCCTTTGGCACGTCAGCCCGAATCCATCATTCGGAGCGATTTAGATGTGACCGTTACAAAAACCAATGACAGTCCGGCGCTTGTTTCCGGAAAAGCTCATTTGCGGGATAGCTTTTTTCTTCATGACCTCGCGGATTTGGTGCCTAAAAGAGTTAACAACCCGAGCCGCCGCCCCCCTTATTTCAGTGTCGAGGCCGAGCCCCTTGCTGATTGGCGCCTTGCCGTTCAGGTTACGGGCGAGCGGTTTCTTAAAGTGCGCAGCACGGTTTTTAACGGCCAGGTATCGGCCAACCTTAATGTCCAGGGCACCCTCAAGGAACCTTTGGCTTTGGGGGATGTGCGAGTCGATTCTGGTTTGGTGCGGTTCCCTTTCGCCAATCTAAAGGTGCAACAGGGCTTTGTCACGCTCACCAGCCAGGACCCTTATCGGCCACACCTAACGGTCTCTGCAGTTTCCAGGCAATATGGCTATGATATAAAAATGGAAGTGAGCGGCCCGGTGGACGCCCCCATTTTGCAATTCAGCTCAACGCCGCCTCTCACTTCGGAGCAAATCCTTCTCATGGTTACTGCAGGCGATCTGCCGCATGAGGAGCGTTCCCTCTCTACTCAGCAACGAGCAGAAACCCTCGCTTTATTTGTCGGTAAGGATTTGCTGACCAAACTTGGTTTTGGCGATCAGCAAGATCAAAAGCTCACCATCCATTCTGGCGAGCAACTTTCCGATCAGGGTCGGCCTACCTACACTGTCGAATATGAATTAACCGACCGTTGGTCGCTCGTGGGTGAATACGACCGATTCAACGCATTCAATGCCGGCTTAAAATGGCGCATCTTCTCCAAATGAGCAGGCCGGCAAGCCCCTTCCCATGAACCGCCCCCTTCCAGGACAAACTGGCTACAATTCCCCCTCTCCCATCGGATGGGAGAGGGCTGGGGTGAGGGGGACTTTCTATCTTTTCTCGTTGCTTCTTATTTTGCTCTTCGCAAAAAACATTAAAGCTGAAGAGTTCCCCGCGCCCGTTACCAGGACGAATACGCCGCCCAAAGCCTCTCATCCGAAACCCGCCAAACTCAAAGTATCCGGTTACGGCCTCCTGCGTAATCGCGAGCTGAAGCGGATTCTCACCACGTTGGAGCTGGGCGGGCAAAAACCCGAAGTCCTGGCTCCGGCTTTCGTTGAAGACGCGGCGCTCATCCTAAGCTCGCGAGTAAAGCGTGATGGCTATCTGAAACCGTTCATTACCATTCAACTTGTCTCCGTTAATGGCGAGCACCTGAAGACCACCGCCGAGGACTTGCTCGAAAATCCACTGCCAAGGGAATCAAGATTTCGCCAGGTTTACTTCCAAATTCGCAAGGGCCGGCTTTATCATTATCAGTCGCTTGAATTCGAGGGACTCGAGTCGGTGAAGGAAAAACAAGCGCGTTCTTATTTTATCGAGACTGCCGTCTTGCTTGCGCTCAAGGGAGGCCGAATCTATACACCTGAAAAATTGCGCAATGGGATCAACAGCCTCTCGGATGTTTTCGATCGACAAGGCTATCAGCAAGCCAGGGTCGAAGTCGGGGATCTCAAGCAGGATGATAAGACGGGCGGAGTCAGGGTCCGGATTCGCGTACAACAGGGGTTGAAATCCATCGTACGCTCCGTGCGCGAGGAAGTCATTGTCGAGGGTGTCACCAACGCAACTCAAACCCGGACGGTTCATCCCAACAAACCTTACTCGACCTTTTGGGCCCAGGATTTTCGGCAGAGTCTCCGGACCAACCAGTTCAGGCAGGGATACCCGGACGTGACGGTTGACATGCAGAAGCTCGATGAAAAACAAGAGGGCCAAAAGATCTTTCTGAACCTGTTAGCAACGATAAAACCCGGCCCTCAGGTGCGAATTGGCAACGTCGAATTCAAGGGACAGAAACGGACCAGGCCTTCGCTGCTTTCGCGGCGCGTCCGTGTGAAACGCGGTGAGTTGTTGGATCGAATCAAAGTTGAGGAAGGCCGCTTTCGCCTGGCCCAACTGGGAAGCTTTGATAGCGTCGAGCTGGACTACGTGCCTGTGGACGACCATACCCGGGATGTGACGTACCGCGTTCAGGAAGGCAAACAATTCAATGTAAGCTTGCTGTTCGGTTACGGCAGTTATGAATTACTGCGAGGCGGTTTCGAGATCGAGCAATTTAACATCTGGGGCCTCGCTCATCGTGCCCGGCTCAAAGTGGTCCAATCGTTCAAGGCGTCCAGCGCTGATTTTACCTACACCATGCCTGAGTCAATCGGCAATGATGTGGACGTTTTTATCAACGCAAACGGCCTGCGTCGCGAGGAGATTTCCTTTACCCGCCTTGAATATGGCGGCGGCTTCGGCGCCCACAAATATTACCGGCCGATCGCCACAGACATTACTCTCCGTTATAATTACCAGATCCTGAATGCCGCCGAGGTGAACGGGATAGTACTTTCGGACGGCGTCACGAACACCCCGGTCGGCGCTATTATTACGGAGCTTAAGCATGACCGCCGCGACAATCCGTTGTATCCGCGCAAAGGTTACAAGCTTTTCGGCACGCTCGAATTGGCCTCCGAATACCTCGGTGGCGACGTCAATTATGAGCGAGTGGAACTCTCGACTTCGTGGCACAAGCCAATCGGTGGTGGCCGTTACCTGAGCCTCGGTCTGAGCCACGGCGTTGTGCTCACCGTCGGCACGACCGCCAAGGATTTGCCAATCAATCGCAGATTTTTCCCTGGAGGACAAAACTCAATTCGCGGCTATCAAGAGGGAGAAGCTTCGCCCCGAGACGCTCTCGGACATATCGAAGGAGCCGAATCCTACGCCCTCGGAACCGTCGAGTTCGAGCAATCTCTTACTCCCCAGTGGTCAGTGGTGCTGTTTTCAGATTCTTTAGGTACCGCTCGCTCGAGCAACAATTATCCTTTTAATACCGGCCTCTTTTCCGTCGGTGGCGGCCTGCGCTGGAAAACCATCATCGGGCCGGTCCGACTGGAATATGGCTACAACCTGAATCCTCGCCCGCGGGATCCCTCCGGCACTCTGCAATTTTCTCTTGGTTTCCCTTTTTGATTTGATTCCAAAGTTCATGGGCCTGGGGTTCCTGAATTTGCCGAATAGCCTGGGTTGCGGTGGAGCGTGCTACCTGGGGTTCTCTCTCTTCCTCGTCCTCCTTCTCCTTCTCCTCCTCCTCCTCGTCCTCATTCTCGTCCTTCGTCCTCGATCGAACCAAGTAGCCGAGGCAGCCGAGGCTCAAACCGAAATCCTGAAAGGATGAATCATACCAGCCCAGGATCGCGAAGAATGAGCCATCCTGGGTACCACAGCCCCAAAAAAAGACCCCCTCTCCTCCTCTGGAGGAGAGGGCAGGAAGAGGGCCCCTTTCCAACTCTTTCTTGCCCCAGTTCAGAACGTCAGTTTTTTTTGAAATGTCGGCTCTCAGCTTTCAACTTTTGTTTCAGCTCTCCCCCTAATCTCATGTAAAAAATCAGATTTCCGGTTTTCTGATTCCAGCTTTCAACTTTTACAGCTTTCCGATTTCAGCGTTTCAGCGTTTCAGCTTTTTTCTTATTTAAGATGTTTGCCCAAACCCATTTTCTGTTTAAATTAACCGGTATGCGGGACGCAATCCAAACTTCCAGGTCGTCCAAGCACCCCGCTTTCAGTACCAGCCAAACAATCCATCACTTGAGCTTTTCCAGTTGCGCCCTAATCGCGCAAACATCAAGTCGCAACCGATGAACCCACCTGTTTACCTGGCTTTCCTGCCTTACAACGCCCTCCCGAGCCACTTGATTCTTTGCCAGGTGACTTCAGGCCAAACATACTGTTCCGCGTAAGAGCGCTTGTTTTTCGATCGTGAATTTTGTGATGCGACGTGCTGATTTTTGTGGAAAGGGAAACCAGAGGCTAGCGACGGAGAGCCTGGGTCGCGTTGCTAAGGTCGCCGCCGAACAGTCGTTCCTCCGTTGCGGCCACAACCGCCCGCGCAACGCGACTCAGGTTATCGGTCGGGTGGCCTTTTGTCGATCAAATTTTGTTTTCAGGAGCCGCTGGTTGGGGGGAACAGTGGTGCAAGCTTAGAACAAGCGCTCTTACGCAGAACAAGGGCGTTGGAGCTGACGCTGAGCTGAGTCATGAATAATTTAACGATTTGCGAGGCATGTGCGACAAAGCAGTTCCTCCATCCAACCGGCGCGCAGCTCAACAGCCTTCGTTAATTAATATGCTACACTTCTTCAAGCCAGCCGTTGTGGCCATGGCCTCACTCATCTGCTCCCTGGGGTTTACTGGCTGCGTATCGGACAAGGCAGCTAAAGACATCAATCGTGAATTCGTCATGGCATTCAGCGCCCCGCTGGTTCTAGCCACTGCCTTCACCTATACAGATCTGATTTACTGCTCCAGGTCATTTCGTAAGAAGACTGAGCGTTGGCCGAAGGACTACGCGGAGCTTTCGAACTTCGTCCAGCAGTCTAATGGGTATTTGTGGCTTGACACCTATGAGCGGGTGGATCTTGCGCAGCTTCCGGAAGACGTCCTTGCAGTCAGCCTTGTTCCACGAGGCAGTACCAACGAAATAAAGTTCAGATTGAAAGGGGACGTAACAGTGATCGTTAACAAGCCGATGAATGGTCCCCAAATCACACGCTAGCCAACGCTAATCCCGTTCCTCACAATTTCCACCTCAGCCCTGCTTTCAATTTTTATTTCTGCTTTCTAATTTCTACTTTCAGCTTTTCTCCGGCCGTCTCCGTTACCTTCGTTACCTTATGTAAGAACTCAAGTTTCTGATTTTAGCTTTTCAGCGTTTTAGCGTTTCAGCGTTTTTCTTTTATGTTAACTCAATTAGTCACCGTAAAATCCCGCCTCGCCCTCACCGTCATCGATTACGACGACCTCCTCACCGCCGCAATAAAAGCGATCAGCACCCGTTTCGACAAAGAAACAAACCGCACCCTGGCCCGAAGCACCGGCCTCACCGACGAGTTCTCGGCCACCGATACGGAAGTACCGGTCACCTGCTTTCCCATCGAATCCATCACAAAATGGGAAACCAAGGCAAACGAAACCGACGGCTGGATCGAACAAACCAACGTCCAGTACCTGATCCGCCGCGCCTGCGTCATCTCCCTGCAATCTCCAATTAACTCTCAACCCTCAGCCCTCAACCCTCAACCACTGCTTGCCCGCGTAACATACACCGGCGGCTACGTCCTCCCGGGCGACACCCCCGCTGCCGGCCAGACCGCCCTCCCCGACGATCTCGAACAAGCCGCCGTCGAGCAGATCGCCTACTGGTTCCGAAACCGCGACAAGTCAGGTATGATTCGTTCCTGGCCCCACGACGGCACCTTCGAAGTTTTCGCGCAATTGGATCTACTTTTCGACGTGCGAGCGGTTCTCAAGAAATACGAGCGGTTCGTTTTATGAGCGCAAGCGTTTCTGCTTTCCCAGTCCGGGCCGATGAGGAAGAACCATATTCTTGACCGTGGCCTCTCCCTTGATCTACCCTCCCTGCCCTGCTTGAAGGGCGACTAATGTCTGGCGTCAATTGGCGGGTAATTAACAAAAGGTTTGTTTGTGAATGTGACCGTGGAAAATCTGGCTCCCTGCAAGAAATTGATGCGGGTTGAACTTGAGGCTCAGAAGGTGGAAGAAGCCTTCGACAACGTAACGCGCGCTTTTCAGCGCGAGGCTTCATTGCCAGGTTTTCGTCCGGGCAAAGCTCCGCGCGAAATGGTTCTGCGCAAGTATGGCAAAGACATCGAGGACGAGGTCAAACGCAAACTCATATCCGATTCTTATAAACAGGCGGTGGACGAGAGGAAGCTGGATGTTTTAGGTTACCCGGACATCGAAGAGATTCAGTTCAGCCGGGGTCAACCGCTCCAGTTCGCGGCGACAATGGAAACAGCGCCCGAATTTGAGCTGCCCGAGTACAAAGGAATTCCTGTCAAACGTGAAGCCCGAAGTGTCACGGATGAAGATGTCGAGAGGGCTTTAGATGCATTACGTCTGCAACAGGCGACTTTCCAGAACGTCCAAAGGCCGATTCAGACCGGTGATTTTGCCGTCGTAAATTACACCGGCTCCTGTGAGGGAAAGCCTATCACCGAGATTGCTCCGACTGCCCAGGGTCTGACTGAGCGAAAGAATTTCTGGATCGAAGTGCCCTCAACTTCCTTTATCCCTGGCTTTTCGGAGCAACTGCTGGGAGCGAATGCGGGTGAAAAACGGACCGTGTCCGTCGATTTTCCAGGAGATTTCGTCACCCCTCAACTCGCCGGCAAAAAAGGCGTTTACGAGGTTGAAGTGGTAGAGGTGAAGGAGAAAGTGTTGCCGGCCCTGGATGAGACTCTGGCCAAACAGTATGGCGCGGAAAGTCTCGAGAAGATGCGAGCCGGCGTGCGGCACGATCTGGAAAACGAGTTGAACTTCAAGTCGAATAAGAACATTCGGAACCAATTGATCACTTCACTCCTGGAGCGCGTCAACTTCGAATTGCCGGACACGTCGGTGGACCGTGAAACACGCAACGTGGTTTACGATATCGTGCAGGAAAATGCCAAACGGGGGGTCTCGCGCGAACTGATCGAGCAGCAGAAAGAGCAAATTTATTCCGCCGCCAAGCATGGCGCCAGGGAGCGTCTCAAAGTCGCTTTTCTGCTGCAGAAAATAGCGGAGAAAGAAGACATAAAGGTTTCCCAGGAAGAGATTGCCCAACGCATTCAAACGCTGGCAGCGATGTACCAAATCCCACCTGAAAAATTTGCAAAAGATTTGCAAAAGCGAAATGGTGTAATCGAAATCTACGATCAAATCATGAATGAAAGGGTGATCGATCTGCTCCAGGAAAACGCGAAGATCGAGGACGTCGCTCCCACTCCAGCCTCAAGTGTTGAACCCAAGACTTAAGCTTTCTCAATGAACCTGGATACGCTGTATTCTGAACTAACTTTGAAAAACGAGGCCAAGCTGGTCTTGCTGGTTCTGGACGGGCTCGGCGATGTCGCGACCCGCGAACAGGGTTACCTCACTCCGCTCGAGGCCGCTGCGACTCCAAACCTGGATGCTCTCAGCAGAGATTCTGCCCAGGGACGGATGCTGCCCGTCGCGCCGGGCATCACGCCGGGAAGCGGGCCCGGTCATCTTGCATTGTTCGGCTATGACCCGCTCGAGTTTCAGGTCGGCCGCGGCGTCATTGAAGCCCTCGGCCTCGGTCTGGAGTTGAAGGCCGGCGATGTGGCTGCGCGAGGAAATTTCTGCACATTGGATAATAAGGGAATCGTGACGGACCGCCGGGCTGGCCGCATTGATACGGCCGTCTGCGAGGAACTCTGTGCTTTGCTGGCTCAAAAAATCAAAAAGGTAGGCGATGCCCAGGTCATCATCAGGCCAGGCAAAGGCCACCGATTTGTCGTGCTCTTCCGGGCGAAAGGTCTCGAGGGACCTCTTACGGATGCCGACCCGCATCGAGAAGGTTTGCGCGTGCCACGGTCCGAGCCAATCAATCCCAGGTCAGCTTCGGCGAAAAAAACAGCCCGACTCGTGGAGGCATTTTACAAGGCCGCCCTGCCGATTATCGCAAGCAGAAAGCCCGCGAACGGGTTCCTTCTGCGCGGAATCGCCCATCAGCCGGCAATCCCTACATTCGAGGAGCGCTATGGGCTGAGATCTGGATGTCTGGCGGTTTATCCCATGTACAAGGGTTTGGCTCAATTAGTCGGCATGGTTAAGCTCGAAGGTCCTCAAACCATTGCCCAACAGTTCGAGCGCTATCTTGCCGAGTACAAAAATTTCGATTTCTTCTTCATCCATTACAAATACACCGACATGCAAGGCGAGGACGGAAACTTCGCCGCCAAAAGAAATGCAATCGCTGAACTGGATGCCGCGCTACCCATCCTCTTGCGGAAAAAGCCCGACGTGTTGGCTATTACCGGCGACCACTCAACGCCATGCGTTATGAAAGGCCACTCCTGGCATCCTCAACCGGTTCTGCTTCATTCAGCTTATTCGGGTTCGGACAAACTGGACCGTTTCACCGAGACCGGTGCAAATATTGGTTCGTTGGGACTTTTCGAGGCCAAGTACCTGATCCGGTTAATGCAAGCCAACGCGAAAATGTTTGATAAGTTCGGAGCGTAAGCCCCGGCTCAGGAGAGTGGATGACAGGCCGGAAAGCGATTCATTGTGGCCAGACTTATTTTCGACATAGAAACTTCGGCACTGCCTATCGATCAGTTTGATGAAGCACAACAGGAATACCTGTTCCGCGAGTGCTCCAAACTGACGGATGAGCCTGCGCGCAACGCGCGCCGCACAGAAATCGAGAAGCAATGCAGCCTCTGGCCCTTCACTGCCCAGGTCGTCTGTATTGCGATGCTCAACGCTGAGACTGCTCGCGGAAAAGTGCTTTTTACCGCCGAGGATCATGAGGATACCGTCGACCCGGGGCCTGTGGAATTTGTCCCTTGCAGCGACGAGACCGAACTGCTTGCGGCATTCTGGGACCTCGCAAAACATTATGAATGCATCGCTACTTTCAACGGCCGCGGGTTTGATGTGCCTTTTATCTATTTGCGTTCGGCTTTGCTCAACGTGCCAATTTCCCGCAAAGATTGGCTCGGATATCGCTTTCAAACCGAGCCTCATTGCGATTTGGCTGAACAATTCACATTTTACGGAGTCAGTGGGCGTGACGGTGCCGCACGGCGTTTCAACCTCGATTTTTATTGCAAAGCTTTCGGCATTGAATCCCCCAAGAGCCACGGCGTAACCGGCAGCGATATGAATGCCCTGATCGAGCAGAAGCGTTTTCGCGACATTGCCGAATACTGTTTGCGCGATGTGAAAGCCACGGTGTTACTATACGAAATCTGGAAGGACCGGCTTCAGGGCATCAAATGATGCCCGCCTAAATGCAGTCTCCACGACAAATAGTCGTTTGTTTCGCGGTCAAGGAGGAGGCGCGCTTTTTCAATCCCGATCCAGGTTCAAACGGAGGAATCCAGACTCTCGTCACCGGCATGGGTCCGCGCAATGCGGAAAATGGAATTCGCAGGTTGTTGGCCGTTGAACATCCTGGACTGGTTTTAAGCTGCGGCTTCGCTGGTGGCTTGCGGCCCGGCCTGGAGAGAGGGAGCATCGTTTTTGCTGTCGATTCGGAAACCAACCTCCACTCATCGCTGCTGGCAAGCGGAGCGATTCCAGCCCAATTTCACTGCGCTGATCAGGTGGCCACGACCGCTGGACAAAAGCGAGCCCTGCGCCAATCCACTGGCGCCGATGTCGTCGAAATGGAATCCGGCATCATTTGTAAGGCGTGCCGCTCTCAATACATTCCAAGCGGTACAATTAGAGTTATTTTGGATACGGCTGAGGAAGATCTGACGCTGGATTTCAACAAACTCATGACCAAAGACCAGCGCATGGATTACAGCAAGCTGGCCATGTCCCTTGTGAAATCGCCCTGGAAAATCCCCGCACTGCTGCGCCTCCAAAAACAAAGTGCTTCCGCCGCCCAAAAACTGGCGACGGTTCTTAATCGGGTGTTAATAAAGTAGGATTTTGCGAGAACCGGCGCTTTGCACAAGCCGATGAACCCAAACTGAGCGATGCTCGCACAAATGTAACCGGACAGGGTCAACCGCGATTCCAGAAGGCAGAGTCTCTCACGGCTCTTTGGACGCCGCAGAGACCGGCGGTTTTGATTTTAAATGCTCGCTGTAGCTGATGAGGGCAGCCCCAATCATAATAAACACGACACCTGCCCATCGCACGAAGGAGACTTTTTCGTTTAAAAACACCAATGCCGCAAAAGTGGTCATCACAAAACTTAACGCCGTCAGCGGCCAAAGAAAACTGATGTCGCTTTTGGACATCAGTATCAACAAACAAGCAAAGAACAATGCTTCAAAGAATACGCCCATTACTATCCACGGATTGCTCGCGCCTGACTTGACCAACCGAATCATCTCGGATGGAACGATTTTACTGACCTCACCGATTTGGTTCATCCCTTTCTTGAGCAAAACGACTCCGGCCGCTTCGAAAACAAGGCCTATCATCAAAATCAAAAGGAGTTTGATCATGTTACAGATCCCGGTAGCCGATGAGTTCAATACCCAAAGCGTCAATTTGAGAGCGGACGCGCGGACTCACCAAGGCATCCAGTTCGTTCTTAAACTCCTCCAGCGAGGGATGGGAGTAAAGCTCCGAATCGCCCGCGGGAAGCCGAGGGAGCAATTTGGCAATGTAGGTCTCGTCAACACGAGCGTTCTGCAAAAGACCAAAGACAAACCGGGTATGGCGGATGCCGCGGCGATCAAGCGAGCCCCGGGCATTCGCCGACAGGCAATGATAAATAAGCGCGTGCATCGAGCGATATGCCCAATGGCCTGACGCAAGAGACAAATTCAGCCAGAATGGGTCGAAGGTCAGGCGCATGCGCTCGATGCCAAGCTGCTCCGCATCTTCTGTTAGGATTCGAAAAACAGTTGGATGCAAATGCAGATGTAGATGCCCGTTCACATGGTCCAGCGGAAGCCCGGTTTTCCGGAACTGTTTGAATTGCTCGTGGATCTCCCGACGCAATTGTTCACGAAGCTCACGGCGAAAAAAATATTGATAGCCGGCTTTTACAGGGCTGTCCGTGAATTCACCCGCTTCATTTACCAGGCCGGGAATCTGCTGTTGCCGCAACGCTGAGTGCCCGCAAAGGAGGGTTAGATGCAATCCAACTCCAAGCCCTGGATGCTCATGCGCCAACGCGACTGCTTCAGCCGCGGCCTGCTCATTGACCATAAGACTGGCTGTGGTCAGAATCCCCTCTCGATGCGCGCGAACTACGGCTCGATTAATCGAGCCAGAGCGGCCGAAATCATCCGCATTGACGATCAGGCGGCGTCTGCCCGGGGTCTCTCTAGAACCCATAATTTGGTGACATGCCGCCCGAAGCAAATCGCCACCATGTCCTCAGGATGAGCAGCATCTTCTGTCCCTTGCTGAGGCGCGTGAGCCTCGGGCCAAAGACAGCAAAACGTTGCCGCTCCAGCTTTCGCAATAACCGCCAATACACCGATCCCATCAACTCGGCGGCGACCATCGCACGGCAGTCCACTGACGGCAAAGTCTCGGAGGCCAATCGGTAAAAATGCCTTGCCCGGCTCGCGACACTGCTGGCGAGTGCAACAAACGCTTCGGAGTGTTCCATCGCCAGAATCTGCGCTGGAGCAACCCCATGGGCGGCTAATTCAGACAACGGGATGTAAATGCGCCCGCGCTCGGCGTCGGCACGAACATCCCGAAGAATGTTGGTCAGTTGTAGAGCCTTGCCCAGGTAAATGGCGTATTGGCGGCAACGCGGATCCTGATAGCCAAAAATTTCGATGCTCAACAAGCCAACGACGGAGGCGACACGATAGCAATAAAGCTCTAATTGGTCATAATCCGGATATCGATTGATATCGAGATCCATCTCGACCCCGTAAAGCAATTCATTGAAGTAATCGAATGGCAAACCATATCGATGGATTATCGGTTGCAATTCGCGGTTCACAGCGAACTGCGGAACCTCGTTTCCACAAGCGCGCGCAACATCAGCTCTCCAGGCAGCGAGTTGCTCGCGGCGCCCATTCACGGGAATCGATTCATCATCCGCCACGTCATCGACCTGCCGGCAGAAAGCATACAACGCAGACATGCCATCGCGCTTCGGTTTGGGCAACAGCACAAAGGCCAGCGCGAGATTGGAGGCGCTATTACGCGTAATCGTGCAACTTGCTTGCATGTTACGGGGATGAACCGAAGTCCCTTTCCGGCTTGATTGGCGGCAAGCCGCCGGTCTCGGACAGGGTGGGGTTCCGGGGGCGATGTTCGCGCTTGCGCCGGTGTCTTCTCCCTCTTGCGACCGGAGCTTCATCATCGCTGACGACACTGGTTTTTTCCGGGTGGGAAGGTGAACTTGCCCGAGAGTGGTGGTGATGTTTCCGGCGGCCACGCTTTCTCAAGAAAACCGCCCAGATGAAGGGAAGTAATATGACCAACAGCATTGTTCCGATAACCACCAGGCCTTCACGCATACCAGGGCCGATCTTTTTCCAGCTAATAATGATTTGGTTTGGGTCCATTTTTCAACGCGCCTTATTCATTCCAATGCATTCTTTCCCGTCACAGGGGTCGTCTCGTCCTCTGTTTCAAGCGCGATATTGAGACGCTGCATACGATAGCGCAACGCGTGCCGGCTGATTTTTAATTGCTCAGCCGTTCGTCCAAGATTGTAGCGATTCTGCCCCAGGATCGAATTGATGAGCTCGCGTTCGAAGTTTTCGGTCATCTCATCCAGCGAACCCCCGCTCGCTGTTTTGGGAAGATTAGCAGGATGCAAACGCGCTTCGAGTTGGAAATCCGGCAGGCTTTCAGGTTGAATTTCCGCGCTCGTTTCCAGAATTAACGCGCGCTCGATAACGTTGCGCAATTCGCGCACATTTCCCGGCCAATGATGTAATCGCAATTTTTGTCGCGCAGGGCCTGAAAGATCGCGCTGTGGTTTGTTCATTGATTGGCCGAACATCTCAACAAAATACCGGGCCAGTAGCACGACATCTTCACCACGTTGCCGCAACGGTGGCAGCCGGAATTGCACCACATTAAGACGATGAAACAAGTCCTCACGGAACTGGTCCTGGCTAATGGCTTGTATAATGTCCCTATTGGTTGCGGCCAACAGCCGCACATTGACGCGCAATTCCTGTGTCCCACCTACGCGTGTGAAACTCCCGTCCTCAAGAAAGCGAAGCAGCTTGGCCTGGAGCGGCCGGCTCATGTCAGCGATTTCATCCAGAAATATCGTTCCCCCATCGGCTTCTTCAACCCGGCCCGGCTTTTGCTTGAGCGCTCCGGTGAACGCCCCACGCTCATGTCCAAATAATTCCGATTCGAGAAGAGTCTCAGGAATGGCGGCGCAGTTGATGCGCACATAACTGGATTGGGCTCGATGGCTCAAACTGTGCAGAGCGCCCGCCACCAACTCTTTTCCCGTCCCGCTTTCTCCTAATATCAGCGCACGGGCATCGGTAGGCGCGACGGTTTTGATGAGTTGGCGCAGTTCACCCATCACCGCGCTTTCCCCAACCAATTGTTCAAGGCGAAAAGCCTCAGCCGTGCGAGCGCGCAAGCTGGCATTTTCTCGCAAAAGTCGGTAACGCTCAGCGCAACGTCCGACCGCATGGAGCAGTTCCTCGGGAGCGAAAGGCTTCGCCAGGTAATCAATCGCGCCCGCCTTGATCGCTTCCGCAGCAAGTTTCGGAGTGGCATAAGCCGTAATCATCAGCACCGGCAGCTCCGGCCATTGTGCCCGAGTCCGTGACAAAAGCTCGTAACCGCTCATTCCTCCAAGACGCGCGTCGGTGATGGCCATGAAAAACTCCTCACTTGCGAGCGAGGCCAGGGCTTCCTCGGCCGAATCAACCGCCCGCACGAGGTAGCCCTCATCGGTTAAAACTGTTTTGAGAGAAAGACGCATGTTTTTCTCATCATCTACCACGAGGACCGCTGGAAGTGGGACGCTCATAAGAACACGCCATTCCTAAAAGCAGGGTTGGCGCACCCGGCCTTGATGCCACAACTGCCGAAGACTCTCGATACTAACTTGTGAGCTTTGGGGTTCAAATTTTCCTGGATAATTGAACTATGGTTCTAGCTGGGAATAATAGGATAAACCGCGCGCCTTTTCCAAGCTCAGATTCCACTCGAACCGTTCCGCCATAAAGTTCAATATTGTGCTTCACCGTCGCAAGTCCAAGGCCAGTGCCCTTCTCTTTGGTGGTATAATAGGGCTCAAAGATTCGCTCCACCCGATTGGGAGGAATCCCTGGCCCATTGTCTCGAACTATGACTTCGATGGTATAATCGGGCTGACATTGGGCGCTGACAAAAATAGTCCCCTGCTTGCCTGTGAGGGCATCTCGGGCGTTTTGCAGGACGTTATTAAATGTCTCGGAAAGATGCCGTCGTTGCATGAGCAGCGGTGGAAAGGCCGCTCCGTAATCGCGAAGCACCTGGATCGGAAATCCTGCGCCGGGCGGAAATATCCGTTCCACTGCGGCGTCCAATTCGGCGATAACGTCTAGTTTTTCCACTCGGCCTTCTGTGAGTTGCGCATAACCCATAACCTGCTCGACGATGCGGTCGGAGTGCTGGACTTCCTCCTGGATGATTTGGATTTGTTCGTTCAGGTTCGGCCTGCCTTCCTTCAAGGCCCGCTGAAGCGAGTACGCGGCATTATTGATGATCGCGAGGGGATTCTTGATTTGATGAGCAAATTCAGCCGCAAGCCGCCCAGCCGAGCGTAATTGGCCTTCCCGAAGCCCAAGCTCGCGCGCTTCCTCTTCCACCTGACGCTGTCGCTCGAGCAGGACCTGAACCGCGTAGGAACAGAGCGTCATCAATAAGAGCAGAACTAATCGCACAAACAAGGGTTCCGCAGGATTGTCGTTCGGCCCCGATAGTCCCAACATTCCGCGCGAAACTTCATCCTCGACCGATCGGTTTGTGTCCAGTCGAACTCTGGGTCGGACGGCTCGCGGAGTCGGATTGGTGGTCCCTGGCGATTCCAGACGCAGCATCTGCCGCGTTGCGCTTGCAACTCTTGTCATCTCCTGCATCGAGGCATTAGCACGAAAATGTTCCTCAAGATTCCGAGCAATGGAGATCTCAAAAATTCCCGCCAGGACGTAACAAAAAACGATCGTGAGGTTGAGCAAAATTTGCGAGGTGGCCCTCGGCACGCTGACAGCGCTACGCACGATCAAGCCAAGAAAAAGCCAGTACAGTAAACTCTGATAACCTCCGGTCACCAATGTTAAAGCCGAAAGAAATAAGCCATCCATCAGAATCATGGCAAAAACCACCCATTGCATGAGCGCCAGCGGAAAGCGTCGCATCGCCAGCAGAAAACAGGCAACCACCACGTTCACTCCGACGTACACCCAAAAAAAGGACTCGACAGCTTCGACCTCAAGATCCAGCTCCGTGTGTACCGCATAAATCCATTTGTTAAAATAGAAGTAGTACAGCATGGCAATCCCAGCAGCTTTGATAGGAAGCATGATGTGACGTTCCATCACGGTAATCCGCCGGATCCATTGTGGCGCTTCCGGCGCAGGTATTTCCAATAAACGGAGCAACCGCTCGAATAATCGTGTGAAGGCGCGGCCAACCGGAGAGGCTTTGAGACGCTGCGGGAAAAAGCTCATTGCAACGAAAAACTCCGCGGGCGGGTCCCGGCAAGTCGAATGGTGACGCTGGGCACGTACGGTTCGACGCTTCCGGATCGGCAGTTCATAGGGACTCAGGGCGGCGGGGCTCGCAGGATCTCTGTCACGCGCACAGCAATTTTTTCGACCGGCCATAATCGGCCTAGACCTTCATAACCGCAGGATAAGAGACCTTCATCCGGCCCGATGAATTCCACGCCCCGGCTTTTGAGAACCGAAACATTTTGCTGTGTGGCAGCGTGCAACCACATTTTTCCGTTCATCGCGGGCGCAATGAGGATTCTGGCTTTGGGATTGAGGGCAAGTGCAATGCAAGTCAATGCATCGTCAGCTATGCCCAAAGCAAGTTTCGCAATGACATTCGCTGTAGCGGGAGCAATGACCAGCAGGTTCGCTTCATCAGCCAGTTTGATATGAGTCGGCTGCCAGCCTTCTTCTTCATCATACAAATCGGTCACCACTGCATGACGTGAAAGAGTTTTGAATGGTAACGGCGTGATAAAGCGAAGCGCGTCGGTTGTCATCACAACACGCATTTCGCAGCCCTGCCTGGCAAGCATGCTCGCCAGGTCGGCCGCTTTGTGCGCGGCAATCGATCCCGTGACGCCCACTACCACATTGTTGCTCATGCTTCCAAAGTGAAAAACGAACCGTTAACTAATAACAACTCAGAATTCGGGCGCCTGTACCCGAGGCGGCCTCATTTTTTCCGCTTCGATTATGGCCAACACCCGCCTCAAGTCCTCATTAATCGTCAGGCTAATCAGCAAATAATCGAAGTTTTTCCACTGCGCGAGCTCCTGGCGGGCAACTCCCAGACGTTTCTGAACCATCGCTGGAGAATCGGTTCCGCGCTTTCTGAGGCGCTCCTCCAGAACTTCGAGGGAAGGAGGAGTCAGGAAAACGGATACCAGAGCGCGTTTCAATTCCAGATCCTCCTCCGCTTTCTGCCGAATAGTCGCTGCGCCTTGCACATCCACATTGAGAAGCACATCTTTCCCCTGCCGAAGTTTCCCCAGCACCTCCCCTTTCAGGGTTCCATAACTATTGCCATAGACCGTGGCATGTTCGAGAAAATTCCCCGCCTGCACCCGTTTCAGAAACGAGTCCGCGTCCAGAAAATAGTAATCGATTGTGTCCTGTTCTCCTCGCCGGGGCTCGCGTGTTGTGCAAGTCACAGCTCGAGTCATTTGGGGTCGCGCGGCCAGCAGTTGATGGCACAGCGTGGTTTTGCCTCCGCCAGATGGAGCGGAAATAAGCACTAGCAAAGGGCTGACAATGGGCAGAGTTTTGCCTGGTGTTTCCATTTTCGATAGCAGCGTTTCCCTCATGATTTAAACAGCCGAAAAGTGCTCCTCATTCGACATTTTGCGCTTGCTCGCGAAATCTTTCCAGCTCTGCTTTGAGCGTAACCACCTCGCGCGAAATCGAGCTGTCGTTCGCTTTCGAGCCAATGGTGTTGATCTCGCGGTTCATCTCTTGTGCGAGGAAATCCAGCATCCGGCCCACCGGATCCTGCGTCTTGAGGCAATCGTCGAACTGTTGAAAATGGCTTTGGAGCCTTGTTAACTCTTCGGTGATGTCCGAACGGTCAGCAAAATAAACCACCTCTTTGAGCAACCGCTCGTCTTCGGCCACTGGCGCTTCCAGTCCTGCGTTTTTGATCCGTTCGATCAACTGGTCGCGATATCGCTTGGCAACGGTCGGGGCTTGTTTATGGATTTTCCCTGCGGCTTTGCGCATGTGCGCAACTCGTTTGGCAAGGTCCGCCAGCAGATGCGCCCCTTCCCGTTCGCGCGTTGCAACCATCTGGTTCAGCGCTTTTCTCAAAGCCTTTTCGACTGCCGGCGCAAAATCCTCTTCTTCCACTATTTCTTCGTCCGTCTGGAAAACTCCGGGCGCATGCGCTATTTGGTCGAGGGTTACCGGCCCAGGAAGCTTGAGCTGCTTCGATAGTCGATTCAGTTCCAGCGCATAGGACTTCGCCAGCGGCACGTTGAGGTGCATCCGGGCAGAATCTTTGCTCACTCCCGCATGAAGCGAAACGCGCACGGTGAGACGTCCTCGAGCGATGTGGCGGTTGATGCTGTCGCGGATTTGAGCTTCAAGCATTTCCAGCTCGCGCGGCAAGTTCACCGAAATTTCACTCTGCTTTCGGTTAACCGAGCTCAGCTCGACGATAATTTTAAAACCGTCCTGGGAGCAATCCCCCCGGCCATATCCCGTCATCGATCTCATCTTTGGGAACTATGCAAAAGCGGCGCCCCGGGCGCGAACAAAATCTGCTTACTTCGGCATCTGCAAACCAAGTTTGTTCGCGACTTGTGCCACATCTTTATCCCCTCGGCCACTGACATTGACGATGATTAGCTTGTCCCGTTCCATGGCGGGTGCCCGCTGAATGACTTCTGCGACGGCATGCGCGCTTTCCAGCGCAGGGATAATCCCTTCCAGCGAAGCCAATTTCACGAAAGCCTCGAGCGCCTTGTCATCGGTGGCATATGTGTATTCGACCCGCTGTTGGTCTCGTAACCAGGCGTGCTCCGGACCGACTGCGGCGTAGTCCAGCCCGGCCGAAACACTATGCGTGAGTTGAACCTGGCCAAATTCATCCTGAAGCAGAAACGAGCGTGTTCCTTGCAAGACACCGAGTGACCCGCCCTGAAAACGCGCCGCATGCTTGCCCGCGTGAATGCCCTCACCGCCGGCTTCCACGCCAACCATTTTGACCGACTTATCCTCCAGAAATGGAAAAAATAAACCCATCGCATTCGAGCCACCGCCTACACAGGCGATAACCATATCCGGCAGGCGAGATTCTTTTTGCTGAATCTGATCCCGTGCTTCGTCCCCGATCACCCGCTGAAAGTTCCGCACCATGAGCGGGTAGGGGTGAGCGCCATACACGGTGCCCAAGATGTAATGGGTGCTTCGGACGTTCGTCACCCAATCGCGCATGGCTTCGTTGATGGCTTCTTTGAGCGTCTGTTGGCCCGCCTTCACCGGCACCACCTCAGCGCCGAGCATTTTCATTCTGAATACATTGAGCGCTTGCCGCTCACAATCTACTGCGCCCATATAAATGACGCACTTGAACCCGAACATCGCGGCGACTGTAGCCGTGGCCACACCGTGCTGGCCTGCCCCAGTCTCGGCAATGATTCGCGTCTTGCCCATCCGGCGGGCCAGCAGAATTTGTCCTACGCAATTATTAATCTTGTGCGCCCCGGTGTGGAGGAGGTCTTCACGCTTCAGGTAAATCTTCGCGCCGCCCAGTTCGCGGGTAAGCCGCTCGGCGAAGTACAGCGGCGTCGGCCGCCCGCAAAACTCTTTCAGGTAATATTTCAGTTCGCGTTGGAACTCGGGGTCTTTTTGAGACCGAATGTATTCCTCCTCCAACTCCTGCAACGGATGCATGAGAGTCTCCGGAACAAAACGTCCGCCGTACGGCCCAAAATGCCCGTGCGCGTCAGGCAACTTCTCGATCGCGATTGAAGTCATAGCGCAAGATACCCGACCCCCACCAGTTCGTCGAGCAGGCAGCGCAAGAGGGTTCAGATGCGAGCGCCAAGTCTAGACAATAGAATGGGCTAGGAGCCCACAGAATCGTTAAACTTTCAATGCGGGCCCGCCTTCCCGAAGGAATACACGACCGACATCGAACATCTCCCATACCTCGTGGTGGTCGGGATCTCTCCGACATGCATTCATTGAAGCAGAAATGATGATTTCAAGATTTGCGTGCTGTTGAATCATATTTGCGGCTGGAAACCGAGGTCCACGGCCCGTCGCTCAGCCGCAATTATCACCTTATTACAGAGCTTGTTCTTTAGTAGGAATAGTGGACTTAATAAGGGATAGTGAAGAAGAACTCTCGTCCCGTTGCGATTGTGACTGGTGGGGCTGGCTTGGGCATCGGCCACGGCCTTTCAGAAGCATTAACGTCAGCCGGTTGGGATTTGGTTATTACCGATCGGAACGCGAAGCGCGGGACCGCTTTGGCAAAGCGTTTGAGCGGGAGCGGCGTGAGAATTGAAGTCGTCGTAGCTGACGTAACGGACCCGGACGCGCCGGCAAAGACCGTATCACTCGCGCTCAATCGTTTTGGAAGGTTGGATGGACTCGTCAATAACGTGGGTACCGGTCTGGTTACGAAAGCCGGGGACGCAGGTGACCGGGAGTTCCTCGAGTTGTTCAACGTGGATTTTCTCGCCCCATTCCGCTTCGTCCGTGCCGCACTGCCCGCCCTGGTTAAATCGCAGGGAGCAATCGTTAATATCGGGTCGGTCCACGCGCGGCTTGCGGCCCAGAAGTACTCGCTCTACGCGGCCACAAAATCTGCTTTGGATGCATTCACGAGGGGGTTGGCTGTGGATTACGGACGACAAGGTGTCCGGGCCAATATTGTTCACCCCGGCCTGGTCGAGACTCCACAGAACCACGCCCTGCTTGCGAAGCTAACAAAGAATCCTAAAAAATGGGTGGCGGAGTTTACCGCTGCCCGGCAGTGCCTCCCGCAACCAGTAACGGCGCGCGATGTTGGCGAGCTCGTAGCGTTCCTTTTGGGAAACAATGCGCGGGCGATTACTGGGCAAAGCATTTTCATTGATGGAGGGACAACAACACTCCTATGGAACAATGAGAAGGAGCCATCTCATCGGTAATAATCAAGTCTGGGCAAATTGAAATATGAATTCAAAAAGCAATTACATTCGAAAAGATCCTGCGGAAGTCACCCCCTGGGCCGAGACCTGTGGGCAGATCAGGCCATTGATAGAAGAAAAAGATGGCGCCGCGGCTGAAGTGCATCATCTTGAAATCACAAATGCCAAGCTTCATTACCATGAACGAACAGATGAAATTTACTATGTCATCGGCGGTCAGGGTAAAATGCAACTCGATGAGACAACGCTGGAGTTGCGAGAGGGGGTCGTGGTTTATGTTCCGCGCGGAGTCAAACACAAAGCCTGGGGGGAACTCAAAATTCTCGTAGTATGCATACCGCGCGGTGTCTTGCATGACGTTCATGAACTTGAGTAGTCCACCGTGACAAAGTTGAGCAAAAAGTGAGAAGAGGTCAGGAGCTTCAACCAAGCCTTCTATTTTGAGTCTTCTCTGTGCTCTGCACGCCCTTTGTGTTCGAACGAATCGAACCAATTGCCTCTCTTCTTTTTGGTTGGACAAAATCGCGCTTACCGCCTCACCTTCTGACGTTCTAAATTGGCAAAAATGACGTCATGAAGATCCAGGAACTCCGAACGCAAGTCCGAGCCGGCAATATTGACACAGTCATCGTCGCTTTTCCCGATCCTTTTGGCCGGTTGGTGGGAAAGCGGTTTCGCTCCGATGTTTTTCTGGATTCCGTGTTGAAACATGGAACGCATGGCTGCAATTATCTTTTGACAGTCAACATGGAGATGGACCCGTTGGATGGCTTCAAAGTCGCTAGCTGGGACGCCGGCTTTGGGGATTTTGCGTTTCGTCCGGATCCGGACACGTTACGCGCGCTGCCCTGGCAACCAGGTGCCGCACTGGTCATTTGTGATTATGTTCGAGCCGATGGCTCCCTGGTGGCCGAGGCACCACGGTCTGTCTTGCGTCAACAGCTTGGCCGGATCCAAAAACAAGGCTATACCTGCTTTTGCGCCAGCGAGCTGGAGTTCTATTTGTTCAACCAGACTTATCACTCCGCTTTCGCTTCAGGTTACCGCGATTTGCAACCTTCGAGCGATTACCGCATCGATTACCATGTCATGCAACCGACCCGCGACGAACCGTTGATGCGCGAGATCCGCAACAGCATGACGGCGGCGCGCGTGCCGGTCGAGAGCAGCAAAGGGGAATGGAGTCGGGGACAGCATGAGATCAATTTTATTTATAACGAACCCCTGCCCATGGCGGATATGCATGTGCTGTTCAAACAAGGCATCAAAGAGATCGCCGACCAGAACGGCAAATCCATTTCTTTCATGTCGAAATATGCGCCTTCGGAAGCGGGCAATTCCTGCCACATTCATATGAGCCTGTGGAAGAACGGACGAAACGTCTTTTGGGAACGATCCCCTGCCAAATCTCGAAAACAGGCCTCACACCAGGGATCGAACCATGCGAGATCCAAAATATTCCAGCAGTTCCTGGGTGGGCTGATCAAGTACTCGCCCGAACTCTGCCTCTTATTCGGGCCGACGATTAATAGTTATAAACGTTACCAGCCCGGCAGTTGGGCGCCGACGCGTATGGCCTGGGCGGTTGATAACCGCACGGTCGGGTTCCGCGTGGTGGGTGAAGAGAATTCATTCCGCATTGAGAACCGCATGCCGGGCGCTGATGCAAATCCTTATCTGGCCTTTGCTGCAATGCTTGCCGCTGGCATGGCCGGAATAAAAGAACAACTGGATTGTGGAAACGAATACAGCGGAAATGCCTATGTGGATAGTAACCTGGCGCGTTTGCCGGGCAGCCTTGAAACAGCAGCGAATTTGTTCGAACAATCCCAACTCGCTCGCGCAGCTTTTGGTGATCAGGTGGTAGAGTTTTATGTTCACCATGCGCGGCTGGAGATTGATGCTTTCAACAATGCGGTGACGGATTGGGAAAAAAACCGTTACTTCGAGCGGATTTGATTTTGTAACTGAGTGGGACCAATTGCCAGAATCTCATTTCCATGAAGCAGCCTCCTACTTGTTCTCGTTCTCCTTTTCGTCCTCGGCCTCGGTTTATAGTTCCAACGACGAGCGGGAGAAGACTCGGAACTTTGGCAGTCTTATGCTGGCTGGGAATGATGCTATGTGGTCGCGCTCAATCTCAGAGCGCGACTGAACACGTGGGCCGATTCAGTGATGGCCGAATTGTCACTCCCGTGAACCAGGTCTTAACCCCTGCCGGGTTTCAGATTGAATTACCTGAACTTCGTCCGCAGGCCATTGCCTTGCGGCCTGATGGTAAAATTCTGATCACTTCGGGCAAAACTCCAGAGTTGTTGGTCATAAATCCGGATACAAAGCGCATCCTCCAAAGAGTCTCCCTGCCTGCCGAGACCGCGAATGAAACTCAGGTTGGGCCGGTAACTCCCCATATCCTGGTACCTGACAAATCAGGCCAACTTAGCTTCACCGGTCTGATTTTCTCGCCTGATGGCACGAGGATTTACCTGGCTAATGTAGACGGAAGCATCAAGGTTTTCGGGACGCAAATGGATGGGCGAGTGACTGGCCTGCGCTCGTTTCGGCTGCCGCCGGCCAATGCGCCCGATCGCAAAGCGGAGATTCCCGCCGGCCTGGCGATCTCGCGAGATGGGAAACGCCTGTACGTGGCGTTCAATCTTTCAAATCGACTGGGTGAATTGGATGCGGAAACCGGACAAGTGCTGCGCCGATGGGATGTGGGAGTGGCCCCGTACGGGGTGGCGCTCGCGGAAACAAAAGTTTATGTGAGCAATTGGGGCGGCCGCCGGCCGGGTCCAGGAGATCTAACCGGACCGGCGGGACGAGGCATGCGGGTGCGTGTAGATCCCATTCGGCACATCGCTAATGAAGGTTCCGTTTCAGTGATTGATCTGAGTGAAAACGAGCGATTTGGAAATGCGAAAACCGAAAGTGGCGTGTCAAAACTCGAAATTCCTGTCGGTTTGCATCCCTCAGCCTTGGCCCTTTCACCTAAAGGAAGGCATTTAGTGGTGGCAAATGCTGCCAGCGACACCTTAAGCATCATCGACACTAAGAACGACAAGGTTGTGGAAACAGTATGGGCTCGGCAGAATCCTACTGACTTGTTCGGTGCGAGTCCAAACGCCGTAGCCTTCAACAGCTCAGGCGATAAACTTTTTGTCTGCAACGGAACACAAAACGCTGTGGCAATCTTTTCGTTCGCCGCAGGAAAATCGAAGCTGCAAGGCCTGGTGCCAATGGGATGGTTTCCTGGTGCAATCAGCTACGACAGCCGGCGAAGAGCTCTTTATGTCGCCAATATTAAAGGATTGAGTCCGGGAGAGGTCCGCACGAATCAATCCACACAATTCAACACACATCAGTTTCATGGTTCGCTCTCCCTCCTTTCCGAGCCTACAACCAGACAATTGGCCGAGTGGACCAGGAAAGCACTGGAAAACATGCGATATCCTCTGCTCGCACAAGCCGGTTTACCGCCACGACGCGACCAGCCCGCTCGCCCAGTGCCTCAACGAGCCGGAGAACCGAGCGTTTTCAAGCATGTGGTCTATATCATCAAGGAGAATCGCACCTACGACCAGGTTTTAGGAGACATACGGGAAGGCAATGGCGATCCTTCTCTCTGTATTTTTGGGGAACGCTTCACTCCAAATCAACACAAGCTGGTCCATGACTTTGTTTTGCTCGATAATACCTATTGCTCCGGCGCGATCAGCGCGGATGGTCATGAATGGGCTACCACCGCTATCGGAACCGATTATTTGGAAAAGTCGTTCGCGGGTTTCCCCCGGAGTTATCCCGACGGGATGGAGGACTCGGATATCGACGCTCTGGCTTATTCACCTGCCGGCTTTATTTGGGATAATGCGATCGCTCACGGTAAAACGCTCCGCGATTACGGTGAATTCGCCATGACGCGGAAGTCGTGGAAGGACAAATCGCGCAAAGGAGAGCCCGCGTTTCGAGATCATTACCAGGAATTTCTGAACGGAACCGACACCATTCGGCTCTACAGCGATCCGGCGGTAGAATCATTGAGGCCTTTCCTGAATACGAATACCGTGGGTTGGGATATGGCCGTGCCTGATGTGTTTCGAGCGGCTCAATTCATTAAGGAGCTTAAACATTTCGAGGAGAATGGAGCATTCCCAAACCTGGTCATCATTTGCCTCCCAAACGATCATACCAGCGGAACGGCGGCTGGCTCCCCTACTCCAGCGGCTCACGTAGCAGATAATGACCTCGCCTTCGGGCAAATCGTCGAGGCTCTTAGCCGCAGCCGGTTTTGGCCGCAGACTTGTATTTTTGCAATTGAGGACGATCCGCAGGATGGATGGGACCACGTGAGTGGCTACCGAACCACGGCCTATGTTGCCAGCCCATACACCAAACGGGGCCAGGTCGTCAGCACCCAGTACAACCAAACCAGCCTGCTACGAACGATCGAACTGATTCTCGGGCTCCCTCCGATGAATCAAATGGACGCGACTGCGACCCCGATGTTTGACTGCTTCGTCGACACGCCCGATCTAACACCATTCGTTTCGTTAAAAAATAACATCCCCCTCGATGAAATGAATCCTGAGCCGAAAAAAGTGGCTGACCCGCTTTTGCGTAAGTACGCTTATGCCTCGGCACGATTGCCGCTCCGCTTACCTGACAAATGCCCGGAAGATTTGCTCAACCGGATCCTCTGGCATGCGATGAAGGGTTCACAAACACCCTACCCTCTTTGGGCCGTGCAGAAGGTGGACGACGATTAAGCCACCAGGTGACCGCGCGTCGGCGACGGCGCGCACGGCACGATACAAGAGATCGAACCTATTCCACACTCCTGCCGAGGTCTCACATGCGAGCGTGGACGGCTCCTGGTCTCGCTACACATTGGAGCTCTCATTTTCTTCGTGAAATTTGGCGATTTCATGGCACTATATTGGCTCAATGCTGACTTTGTCGGGTATTACCAAAGCTTACGGGGCGCGCGTATTGTTCGCTGATGCAACACTTCAAGTGAACCGAGATGATCGGATTGGTTTGGTCGGTCCAAACGGCGCGGGGAAGACGACTCTGTTCTCAATTGTTCTGGGCGAGGAAAAGCCTGATGAAGGCAAAATCATGCTCGAACGAGGTGTCAGCTTTGGATACCTGCCCCAGGAGAATGCGCCAGTTGGCGATGAAACCGTCATCGAATTAGCGACTGCGATTGTACCCGAATACACAAAGCTGCGCCGCATTCTCAAAGCATGGGAGGCTGATCATCCTGAAGCAGCTTTGCATCCGGAGGATGTGCATGATGATGTGCATGATCGTTTTAACGACCTGGGAGGCTACCGCCTGGAAGCGAAGGCCAGACAGATTCTCGACGGCCTTGGGTTTCGTCAGCGTGATTTCGACCGACAGGCCCGCGAGATGAGTGGTGGTTGGGTAATGCGCGCCCATCTCGCGCGACTCTTAACACAGGAACCGGACCTTTTGCTGCTGGACGAGCCGACCAATCATCTCGACCTTGAAGCACTGCTCTGGTTTCAGGATTATTTAAAGCATTATCCTGGCGCAATCCTCGTCATCTCCCACGATCGAGAATTCCTGAACCAGCTAGTTGGCAGTATCGTGGAGATTCGGTCCAGCAAACTGATGCGCTTCAAGGGCAACTATGATTCGTACCTCGAACAACGCGAAGCGCATGCTGAACAGCTCATGGCCGCTTACAAACATCAGGAGCGCGAGATCGGGCGCTTAATGGACTTTGTTAATCGGTTCCGGGCTAAGAATACAAAAGCAAGCCAGGCTCAAAGCAAGCTGAAGCAAATCGATCGGATGGAAAAGGTGGAAGCGCCAGTCGATGACCAGAAAAAAATTGGATTTGAATTTCCCCAACCGCAACGCAGCGGGCAGCGCGTTATCAAGCTGGAAGGGATTCACCACGCTTACGGAGAAAACATTGTTTACCGGGGAATGGATTTTCAAGCTGAACGCGACCAACGAGTCGTTCTGGTCGGCCCAAACGGCGCGGGCAAGTCAACTCTGTTAAAGATTCTAGCCGGGGTTGTCATCCCTCAGGCGGGCACTCGCACTCTGGGTCACAATGTAAAGGCGGGTTATTACTCGCAATACCGGGTGGACATGCTCAACCCGGCGCGCACGGTTATCGAGGAAGCTTTTGATACGCCGCAACGGATAACTGAACAGTTCGTGCGAACGTTGCTCGGCTGTTTTTTATTCCGGGGTGATGACGTATTCAAACAAATCAGCGTGCTGAGCGGCGGAGAAAAAAGCAGGCTGGCACTGGTCAAAATCCTGCTGGACCCTCCCAACCTGCTCCTCATGGACGAACCGACGACCCACTTGGATATGTCGAGCATCGATGCGCTGGCATATGCACTGGACCAATTCAAGGGGACACTTATTTTTATCAGTCACGATGTTTATTTCATTCGTGCCCTGGCTAATCACGTCGTTCACGTCAACGCGGGACAGCTCACCCAATATCCAGGTGGCTATCAATATTATCTGGATAAAACCAAAGCGCTCTCCGCTCGTGCGGGTCTCACCTCAGCCGGAATTCCTCCAGCTAGCGGCTCATCAAAAGAACAGCGAGGTAACGCATCGGTCAGTTCAAGAAAAGATCAAAAACGCCTTGAGGCTGCGCACCGGCAGGCGCGCTCCAATAAACGCAAAGCGCAGCAAGAACGAGTTCACCATTTGGAAAAAGAGATTCAGAAACTCGAATCTCACCAGGCGGAGTTGATCGTGGAATTGGAAAAGCAAGAGACTTATGAAAAGCCGGGGCGCGCGCACGAAATCAACAGGGAATTAGTCGCTGTGCAGCAACACCTGGCCGAATTGAACCCGCAGTGGGAACAACAAGCGACTCTTCTTGCAGCACTGGATTAGCATGCTATAAACGAAGAACCGTCCGAATCCTCTCGTCCTCGTTCTCCTCCTCGTCCTCGATCAGGTCCCAACGCACGATTTTGCAATGGGGCAGCCTTTCCTGGATGATCAAAACGACAATCTAGATCAACCCTCAATTGTGTTGCGTCAGTTTTGGCGCAGCTTCTGAAGTCCCCGCAATAGCCCGGTTGCCAAAGACCACCGGCTCGGTGCCCGCATTTCTGGTTCGGGAAGTTGCTCCCGCAATCCCAGCGCCAGCCGAATTTCAGACCTAAGCTTATCGCCGTCGAACAGAATGCCAAAAACACTGTTCGCGCCCGCTTCAAGCAACAACATTTCATAATCCTGACGAACACCTACAGCGATGATTGGCACGGAACGCCGGCTTTTGATCGTTTGTATGCAGCGCGCTGCGTCTTCCATCGAAGGCGAGGAGGCTCGTTGCGGCGGGCCAATAACAAGATGAGTCGGGGCCATACAGATCAGCCCTAGGTTATCGACGCAGCCTCGATGAAGCAAATCATCCAGGCGACCAGTGATTGCACATTCCACCAGCATTTGTTCATAACAAACATCACGCACTGCTACCTCAATGAGATTGTTCATCCGTCTATCAGAATTCGCTATCAGGACATGGACCGTGTTCATATAAATTGCACCATGCCCGGTGCAAAGCAGCCTGATTGCCAAGATCTCAAAGCTCCCTAATCGACCTCAAATATAATCGAACTAGCCTCTTCAACCTTGGTTAAACGTCTTGTTTTAAGACACCGAATCTTTTAACACGGCATGAGGTTGTGGAGTGTGAGCGCGGGGCGAACTTGCCGGATCCCTTTCGAACAAGAGATTGAAAGGAAAAACTTTCCAATCGTTACTGGCAATCGTTTGTAAGGTTATTGTTGACACAGGCGTGAAGAGGGCTAGCGAGGCTGAAGCACCGGTCGACCGTTCAGGCGCGATCGCGCTATTCAAATTTAAAGCGCATCTCGACTACTGGAATGCGCTTAGTTGCTCTGATCCTTTTTGATGTGATCGTTTCTGCTCGACTATATCTCCTCCTCACTCCAAAAGAGGGCGGTGCGCACTTGTGTTATTTTTAATCCTGCCGCCCGCGGCGAAAAGGCAAAGAAGTTTCGGGATTATCTCGATGCCATTGGCGAAGAGTGCAAACTGAAACTTACCACCGCCGCGGGAGATGCAAGACGCCTGGCAGCAGAAGCAGTAACGGAAGGGTTTGAAATCGTCGTCGCGGCGGGCGGCGACGGCACCTTGAATGAAGTTTTGAATGGGATTGGGGATGCGCCTGAGGGTTTTGAGCGTGTACGCCTGGGGGTCCTGCCGCTGGGGACAGTGAATGTTTTCGCGCGGGAACTCGCGCTACCCACCCGGGTCGAGGCGGCCTGGGATGTCATTCGTAAAGGCCGTGAAACGCGCATCGATTTGCCAAGCGTAACTCCCAGCGACGGTCAACGCTATTATTTCGCGCAATTGGCGGGAGCGGGATTGGATGCGCGCGCCATCGAATTGGTAAAGTGGCAAGTAAAGAAGGCGGTTGGGCCACTGGCCTACGTCCTGGCTGGATTGCACGCAGTAATGGGCACGCCTTCAAAAATCATAGCCACTGGCAGTGGCCATTCCATTAATGGAGAACTTGTCTTGATTGGTAATGGCCGCCTTTACGGTGGACAGTTTATACTCTTTCCAGAAGCAGATTTGCGGGATGGCCTGCTCGAAGTGTGTGTCCTCCCGCGGGTCAATTGGCTCACCCTTGCGCGTTGCGGCCCGGGTCTGCTTCTGAGCGGTCGACTCCCAGCTTCCGCTACAATCCTTTTCAAAACGAACTCCCTCACCTTGACCAGCCCAACTCCTGCCCCGGTCGAGATCGACGGCGAATTGATCGGCCATTTGCCCGCAGTTTTTGCGATTGAACGCTCGCGATTAAGAGTAATCGTACCGGCGTAAAAAACCTCGGCCTGAGCCACTTAAGAAAATCGGGCGAGAACCCGCGAAGCGTTTGGGAGTGCGCTGTATTCCGGCGCTTTGGATTTGCGTTTGCCACAAACAAATGGTGACGGATGCCATCGTGTGCATCTGCAGATTCAAGTAAACAAATGAAAGACCTGTGCTCTAAAGAAGAGTAGTGAATGCAATCCACGATGGTTCAAACGCGTTCTCTATCGAAGCCTCCCGGACCAATTATCAGCGCTGCTCGCCAGACCTGGTGGACTTTCACCCCGGACTCACATTGCTTCTCGAAGCCCTCCGGCTTTCTACTTCTGTTCCTACTTGGATTCATGATTGAACTCAAACGCTCGATGTTTTAACCGGTGATAGAGTTTTACTCCGCAAAGAAACGCGAAAATTAATTGAAAGCAGACCGCGCTATCGTACAAACGCAATTCCCCACCGAATCTCCTTGGCTCTGGATAAAGCGTAGCGCCAAGCGCGACCGGCACAAACAATCCGGCACCCAGGGTCATAATAAACGCAGCCGGAAAGTTCCGGCATCGCAGCGAATAATACAACCCGATCAACGGTAACGACAAAAAGGTGCTCAGATGAAATATAATCGGCCCGGCGCTGGATCTCCCTGGAAACAGGTTTTCGAAAAAGATCCAGAGTGCAAAGAGCATTCCGAAAGCAGGCATAAATTGCCCCCATAAACCGCGCAGGCGTCCGAACATAATATCTCCCTCCTTCAATGGCGACACCAGGAGGAGTTCGAGAACGCCGGTTTCTCTCTCCCGTCGAAAGCTGCCCGCTGCGCTCACCGCAAGACTGCCAGCCAACAGCCAGGCCATGGCATTTTGCACACGATCCAATCCTCTAAAAAAATTCCGATCCCCTAACGCTGCGGTGTAAAAAGATATGACGACCGCAAACCATCCCCAGGTCACCAATCGACCACTCCAGCTTCTTCGTTCCAACCAGCCGATTGGATTACGTTCGATTTGCCTCAACATCCATCGTCGAAAAAATCCCAGCCAGAAAATGGGTGTGCAAAAGGTCGCTTGCAACCATGCTTGCAATCGCGAAGGCGGCCCCGCTTGCCAAACACGCCGTGTTTTCTGCCCAGCCAACACGATCGCAAGGAGTAATATTAATACGGAAAAACTGCCCAGCAAACTGATGGACCAGAGCAACTGCCCGTTTGAGATCCTGAACAGGCGCGTGAAGCCGGTTCCTCCACCGATAAGGGCGAACCCGCTAAGAAATACAAAATCCGAACTCGTCTGCCAGGTCCCGCTGAAACCTCGTGCTCCCTGCACCATCGTCTGTCCGACCAGCATTCCAAAAACAAACAGGAGAAAAAATGAAAGGATGCCCGCTGCGAGCATGGAACGCATCCAGCTCTTGCTCCAGGCTGAGGCCAGCAAACCGGCAGCCAGCCCCCAACAAATCGCGCTGAAACTAATGGCAACCGAAACCAACCCCTCAATCCAGCTTACGCCACCCAGCAGAAATGGGATTGTTAGGACCGGCAAGGCTGCCAGCCATAACGTCAGCGCGCGCAAACCATGCGCCAGGCTTTTTGCCGTCACGATATCCGTCGCGCTGAGCCGGGTAAGGAAGAGCAAACCCAATGTGCCTTCGCGCCGTTCGCGGCTGATGCAATCCGCGGTAAGCAATGGCACGAGGATCCAAATTGCGCCAAATAGCGTGAGGTGCAAACTGCCGAACAGTTTGTTGCCCGATGTGGGTCCAAACCCATGATTCATCCCAAATAGCAGACATTCGACCAATAGCGCGGTCATGCCCACAGCGCGTAAATAATATGTGAACGGCTGGCGCGCGCAGGCGCGCAACTCACGTTCTATGACCGGCAGCACCATTCCTGCCGCAGCCTATCACCTCGCTCTTCAATTACAAACTAACAGTGAGCCAATGCGTTGTGACGCCGGACAGAGGAACATTCAAAAGCCGCGCTGCTATTTGACCCGATGACCGGCATTTTTTAATCGCGCTCACGGCTCCCTTGCTCTTTGCCGTGCAGCAGGCAAACTGAGACCACATGCGTGAGCGGTTTCGGGTTTGGTTGGAAAATATTGAGACCTTCTTGTTGGAGGTCATTCTGGAAGAACGTCAGGGATTTCGCGAGGACCTCGTGCGCGCCCTGGCATACGGACTCTCCAAGGTGTTCCAGGTTGCGATTAAGGCGCGGCGTTTCCTCTACAATGTCCGCATTCTGCGGGATTCGACTCTGGGAGTGCAGGTGATCGCCATAGGCAATCTTACTGTGGGCGGCACGGGCAAGACGCCGGTCGTGGAAAAATTCGCGCGTGAGTTGCGGGATCAGGGACGAAATGTTGCCATCCTTTCCCGCGGGTATAGATCCAAACCTCCGCCCATTCACCAGTGGCTGTTGAACAAACTTCTATTAAGGGATGATACCACCCCGCCCCGTGTTGTTTCGGATGGAAAATCACTGCTGCTCGATTCCGACATGGCTGGCGATGAACCTTACATGCTGGCGTCGAATTTTTTAGATGTCGTGGTGCTGGTGGATAAAGATCGCGTCAAAAGTGGCCGTTATGCGATTGAAAAGTTCGGATGTGACACTCTTTTGCTTGACGATGGTTTCCAATATTGGAAACTAAGAGGCCGGCGGCAGGATATCGTGTTGGTGGATCGGCAGCAGCCTTTCGGCAATGAACGTTTATTGCCCCGCGGAACGTTGCGTGAGCCACCATCTCATCTGGCGCGTGCCAACACGATTTTTATCACCAAAAGCGATGGAAATACCGACGAGCTACGGCGCCGAATCGAACAATTTAATCCCACCGCGGGCATCATTGAGTGCATTCATCACCCTCTCTATCTGGAGGATGTATTCACGGGCCAGCGCGGCGGACTCGACATTTTGCAAGGCCAGCGGGTGGCATCCTTCAGTGGGATTGCCCAGCCTGAGAGCTTCGAGCAAAGTTTGGTGCAATTGGGCGCCGAGCTGGTTTATACCAAGCGTTTTGCGGACCACCATCGGTTCACGCAGCAGGAAGTGCTTAATGCCATTAATCGAAGCAAGAAACGGCAGGCTCAACTCATTATCACGACGCAAAAAGATGCGGTGCGCTTTCCGAAAATTGATCGGCGCGATTTGCCAATTTACTTTATGCGGGTTGAGATCAAAATCATGAGTGGCGCAAATGATTTTCAGGATTGCGTGCGCAAAATCTGTTTCCGCTGAGCTAAAGCTTCGAACGCATGGAACGGCTGATTTACTTACTCGCCCGCGCGGTAATCGCGTTTGTTCAAAGTCTCCCTTTGCCCTGGGTTGCGCGTCTGGGTCGCTTGGGTGGTGGGCTGGCTTTTTTGGCCGATGCCCGGCATCGGCGAGTAGCCCTCGCGAACCTGGCGATGTGCTTCGGCAATGAAAAATCCGCGCGGGAAATTCGCGCGCTTGGTCACGAGAACTTTCGCCGCATCGGCGAAAACTATGCTTGTGCAATTAAAACAGCGGCCATGGCTCCTCAGGAACTGCTGCCGTTTGTTGACTTCGTCCTGCCAGTCAACCTGCAGAACCTGCCAATCGAGCCAAAGCCATCCAGCATCGTGGTCGCCATTGGACATTTTGGTAATTTTGAATTGTATGCGCGTTTTGGTTCGTTCTTGCCCGCGTACCAATGCGTCACAACATATCGCGGTTTGCGACAGCCCTTGCTGAATAGCCTGTTGCAATCGCTGCGGGAAAAGTCAGGTTGCCGTTTTTTTGAGCGCCGGTTTGAGGCGCCACAGTTGAAGGCCACGATGAACCAGCCCGGTATCTTACTTGGACTCCTGGCGGATCAACACGCGGGGCAGAGCGGCCTTCGCGTGCCATTTTTGGGCCACGACTGCTCAACTTCGCCTGCCCCCGCGCTGTTTGCGCTCCGCTATGATTGCCCATTGTACACAGGTTTTTGTTACCGCGTGGGACTAGGCCGCTGGCGCATCGAAGCTGGAGAACCCATCCAAACGCGCGAAAATGGCCGCGCACGTTCCACGTTGGATATCATGGCAGACGTTAACCGCGCTTTCGAAGTTGCCGTGCGCCGCGATCCGGCAAACTGGTTTTGGGTCCACAAGCGCTGGAAACAGCAGAAGGCTCGGGAAGCGCATCGACCCGTGATCTCAAAACCTTTGCTGAACGAGACAGAAACCAGCAACCAGCAGTAAGTTAGCCTCACCCTAAAAGGTGCTTGGCCCACGTTCAAACTCAGGCATCATTCCTTGAATAATTCATTGTTAAGAGCCAATCCTTCACAAGAGCCGGGTCGCATTCTGGTCCGTGGTGTCAATTGGCTCGGGGACGCCGTGATGACCACTCCGGCGCTGCTGCGGTTGCATGAAAGATTTCCTCGCGCCTACATCGCCCTGCTCACCCATGAGAAACTTGCCGGACTGTGGAAGCGGAATTCAGACCTGAATGAGATTCTAACTTTCTCGGCAAAGGAGAACCCATGGTCGATTGGACGTCGTTTACGTGCACTACATTTTGATCTGGCGGTCGTGCTTCCTAATTCGCCCCGCTCAGCCTTGGAGGTTTGGTGGGCACGCATTCCAAAACGGATTGGCTATGCCAGGCCCTGGCGCAACTTTTTTTTGTCCGAAACCGTGTCTTCAGAAGCTGGCGGCATGAAAAAGCGCGCGCCGGGAGAAATCAGGCGGCTGATTGGTTCTGCTGCCCAAACGGCAAAGAACAGCAGCGTTGTTGAGGCGCAAGTAACGCAACCGAATGGTTCCGAGTTTCTCGCTCACCATGTCCGGGTTTATCTCCGGCTGATTTCCGTGCTGGGCGCCAGGTCTGAACTTTTGGCGCCGAAATTGGTAGTCGGCGATGACGAACTTCAAACGGCACAGGCCACATTAATTGCGAACACCACCAGCAGCTCCGAGGCAAGCGATAAGCCCGTGTGGATGGGCCTAAACCCTTCTGCCGCTTACGGACCAGCAAAACGATGGCCTGCTGAAAACTTCGCCGCCGCCATTCGTGCGATATCGCTTAAGGTTGGCGTGTGCCGTTGGCTCGCTTTCGGCGGCCCGGAGGACGCAATACTTTGCGACAAAATCGCCGGTATGGCGGGGGTCAACCTAATCAATCTTGCAGGCAAAACCAGCCTGCGAGAATTGATGAGCTTTCTGAAACTCTGCCGAGTGCTGCTCACAAATGACAGCGGCCCTATGCACCTGGCCGCAGCTCTCGGCACTACCGTTGTTGTTCCGTTTGGCAGCACGAGCCCTGAATTGACTGGACCTGGACTTCCCGGCGACAACCGGCATTTCCTGCTCAGAGCAAACGTCCCCTGTTCGCCCTGTTTCCGCCGAACATGCCCCATTGATATGCGATGCATGACCGGAATCTCGGTCGAACGAGTCGTGGAAAGCTCCCTCCTCGCTTTGAAATGAAAGGGAACGATACGCCTGGGTAACAGGTATTTACGTCGGTTCAAAACGGGAAATTCGGATGAGACAAACTCTATAAGCATCCGAAAAGCATGTCCTCGCCTTGCGTTCCTGCTCTGCTTGCAGATATTCTGGCCCATGCAGTTGACCGTTAGCCAGCTTACTGAACGATTGGTCGCCTCATACGCGCGCGTAGGCGGTATCAACCATTTGGACGGGAAAAACCTGCCTTCCAAGCAGGCCATCTCGGCAGTGACGGTAAATTTACTGCGGCTGCTATTCCCCGGTTTTTTTGACGAAAAGCTAGTCCATTCTTCTGAGATCAAAGTCGAAACCGCTACGCTCCTCGATTCAGTGCTTGGCAGTTTGGAAGACGAAATTCGCAAAAGCCTGGAGTACAATCCTCCCCCTGAATTGCCTAAAAAGGAACTGCGTTCAATTGCTCACGCTTATACGCTTGAATTTCTCGACAGCCTCCCCCGCCTGCGCGAACTGCTGCAGACTGATACCGAAGCAGCCTTCAATGGTGATCCCGCCGCATTGAGCAAAGAAGAGGTAATCGTGGCTTATCCCTGCATCGAAACCATTGCCGTGCAAAGGATGGCCCATGAGCTTTACCTTAACAAAATTCCGCTCATCCCGCGTATCATGACCGAATGGGCGCATGCTCGCTCGGGGATGGATTTGCATCCCGGCGCGCAGATTGGGTCTCATTTTTTTGTGGACCATTGCACTGGAACAGTCATTGGAGAAACCAGCATTGTGGGCGACCACGTCAAAATGTATCAAGGCGTTGGTTTGGTCGCCAAATCGCTTGCAAAAGGCCAGCAATTGCGCGGATTGAAGCGGCATCCCACGATAGAGGATCGAGTCACTCTCTATGCAGGCGCAACCATCATGGGCGGGGATACTGTCGTTGGCGAAGGCAGCACGATTGGCGCAAACGTTTTTCTGACCAGCAGCGTTCCAGCCCATTCATTCGTCGTCCAGGAAGAAGCCAAGGTGAAGGTGATGAGTAAAAAGGAATACCTGCGGCAAAAAGAGGAGTTCGATATTTGACCTGGAGTTCGAGGTCCCCCGCCGCTTCCGGAGGGTGCTGATTCATTCGTGAGGATCGCGAACAGGCTGTTTTGCCGCGCCCCGCTCTTCCGCCTCTTTCAAACCGACATTGCCATTCTTTAGGCCTTGTTGTTTAATCAGCGCATATGTCCATGTCGAAGATTTCTTATAGCCACGCTTTCACGCTGAGCGCTTGCTTTTTCGCCTTCAACATCATTGCTGCTCCCGCCACGAAAAAAGGTGACAGTAACATTCGGGACCTCAACACGCCTCGCGATTTTCCGACAATAGCATCACGCGAGCAATGGCAGCAGCGAGCCCACGCCATCCGAGAACAGGTTCTCGTTAGCTGTGGCCTCTGGCCAATGCCACAAAAAACAGCGCTCAACCCGCACGTCTTCGGCAAAATCGAGCGCGATGGTTACAGCATCGAAAAGGTTTACATTCAAACACTCCCCGGGTTTTACCTCGCGGGCAATTTATACCGGCCACTCGGACATGGCAAAGGCCCGTTCCCCGGGGTTTTAAATCCGCACGGACATTGGAAGGAAGGCCGGCTCACCGATACCAAAGATGGCAGCGTGGCGGCGCGCTGCATTAGCTTCGCGCGCCAGGGCATGGTGGCCTTTTCTTATGACATGATAGGATTTAACGATACGCATTTCGCCGATGCGGCGACCAATAAGCCCTCGTACGACGTTCATCGTTCTTTTGGCGCGGCGCGAACTGACCAGCTTTGGAACATCAGCCTCATGGGCCTCCAAACATGGAACAGCATTCGGGCCCTGGATTTTCTGGAATGGCTGCCGGACGTGGATAAAAAACGTCTCGCTTGCACTGGCGAATCCGGCGGCGGCACGCAAACATTTATACTGGGCGCAATTGATGATCGGCTGGCTGTCCAGTCCCCTGTGGTCATGGTTTCCCATACAATGCAAGGCGGCTGCAGTTGCGAGAATGCCCCAGGATTGCGCATCGAGTACTCAAACATGGAAATCGCCGCCGCCCCTGCCCCTCGCCCGCAAAAACTGATCGCCGCATCCGGAGATTGGACGAAAGACACGCCCACGGTTGAAGGTCCCGCAATCGCCCATATCTACGACCTGTTAAATTCACGTGACCACTTTGATTTTGCCCGATTCGATTTCGGACATAACTACAATCAAACGAGCCGTGAGGCAGTTTATGCCTGGTTTGGGAAATGGCTTTTGCCGAATTACGATGCCGCTCTCCTGAAAGAAAAGCCCTACCAAAAAGAGCCTGATTCGGATTTGCTCGTTTTTCCTGATCGCAAACTGCCTGCGAATGCTTTGACCCGTGAACAGTTCACCGAATCACTCAAAACTCTTCACCGCCGCCAATGGGAGGCGCTCTTGCCCGAAAACAAGGCTGGCCTCGAAAAATACAAACAGGAAATGCTGCCCGCTTGGCGCCATACTTTTATCGCGCATTTGCCTCTGAGAGTTCCTCAGATCGAGTCAGACAAGTTAACTACTAATGGACAGTTCCTCGCAGCGAATCTCAAAATAAAACCGCGTGATTCCACTGTTTCGATCCTTGCCTCCTACTGGGCGCCACCAAAATTACTATCTACTCCTACACCAAAGGTCGTCGTGCTGATCGAGCCGGATAAACCACCCATGGCTAAAGAGCAGTCCGGTGAGCCTGCCGGTTTAGCCCTTGCGTTGCTTCACCGAGGAATTGGCGTGATCCAAATCAACAGTCATCCCCCCGCGGAATGCCCCGATCAATTTGCAAATTTCTATACGACCTACAATATCACCCGGCTCCAACAACGCGTCAGAGATCTCGTAAACACCTGTGCCGCCGCTCAAGCAGCCGACCCGCGAGGGCACAGACCTTTCCGCGTTGTCCTCCTGGGCACAGGAGTCGCGGGGCTTTGGGCATTGCTCGCTTCACCCGCCGCGGATGCGGTCGTGGCCGATGCAAACTACATGGACGTCTCTGAGGACCAATCCCTGCTTGGTCCGGATTTATTTACCCCGGGGCTGAGAAATATAGGCTCTTTCGAAGGGCCTGCCATCCTCGCTGCGCCCCATCCACTTTTGATTCATCATACCGGCAAACGATTCTCAACATCACATACGCGTTCGGTTTACAAAACGCTGGGTTCCATGAATCGGCTCAGGATCGAACCGGCAAATCTTACCGACGACTCGCTGGCCAAGTGGATTGTTGAGTTGTAATCGGGCAGGCTTTCATGGTCTGAAGAAACATCGAAGCCTTAACTGACCCGGCAACTCGCTCGGAAGCTTCCAGACATTTTTATCTGTGATGCTCTGCGTACGTGATTCTTTGCCGATTGCATTTTAAGTTGAAGAAAATTATCCTGCTGCCCGCATGAAAGGCATCATCCTGGCAGGGGGGGCTGGTTCCCGCTTGTTCCCTTTGACATTGGTGGCAAGCAAACAGCTCCAGCCCGTCTTCGATAAACCAATGGTTTATTATCCATTGGCAACACTCATCGAAGGCGGCATCTGCGAGTTTTGCCTGATCTCTACCCCCACTGACTTGCCACGGTTCCGGCAACTGTTGGGAGACGGCGCAGCTTGGGGATTACGAATTGAATACCGCGAACAACCCAAGCCTGGAGGTATCGCCCAGGCGTTTCTAATCGCGGATTCCTTCATCGGCAAAGATGCCGTCACTCTGATTCTGGGCGATAACGTGTTCTACGGCGCCGATACTTTTCACGACGTTTTTACCGCGTTCAAAACGGGTGCGACGATTTTTGGATATCACGTCAACGATCCGGAAAGGTATGGGGTGGTGGAATTCGATGCCGAGGGCCAGGCCATCTCGATTGAAGAAAAACCCAGGCGTCCTCGAAGCAACTACGCTGTCCCGGGCCTTTACCTTTATGACAACAGCGTTGTAAATATTTCACAAAACTTAAAGCCCTCAGCCCGAGGCGAATTGGAAATTACGGATGTCAATGTCGAGTACCTTCGGCGCGGCCAACTGCGCGTCCACAGATTGAGCCGGGGATTTGCCTGGCTCGACGCCGGAACCAGCACCAGCCTCCATGAAGCCTCGGCTTATGTGCAAACCATTGAGAAGCGGCAGGGCGTAAAAATAGGCTGCCCTGAAGAGGCGGCTTTCCGTCAGGGATTTCTTTCGCTGACACAACTGCAGGCGCTGGTCGCAACATTGCCGAATTGTGAATATCGTTGCTACCTTGACAGTGTCATTGCCGAAGCTGTGCGCCTGAGAGATGCGGCCAAACCTTCCGCGACGAAAAGCAACCATTCGAAGGTGGCGGGACCTGCCGCCATACCTTAGACCAATGATCGTATTATTGGGTGCCTCCGGCTACATCGGTCAGGCTTTTGTACGAGCATTACAGGAGCGCGCCCAACCATTTACCGGCCTGGTGCGCAGCCAGATGGATTACACACGCTATGATCTGCTGCTCAACTTCCTGCGCGAAACTCGGCCAGCCTTCCTCATCAACGCGGCGGGTTATACCGGCAAACCCAACGTGGATGCCTGCGAAACAGCCAAGGCAGAAACTTTGGCGGGCAACACATTATTTCCCCAGACCGTGGCACATGCTTGTCTCATTTCAGGCACACCCTGGGGTCATGTTTCCTCCGGTTGCATTTATTCGGGCGCGAAAGTCGCTACTGACAACGGGATTCGCGTCGAAAAGGATCTGACCCGGCCAGACCTCAAGAAGCTGGCGGACAAATCTCCCCATTTAATCAGTGGATACTCCGAGACTGATGAGCCGAACTTCTGCTTCAGGCATCCGCCTTCCAGTTTTTATAGCGGAACAAAAGCGCTCGCCGAAGAAGCGATCAAAGCTGTGGGCCAAAGTTACCTCTGGCGTTTGCGCATTCCTTTCGATGAATTCGACAATCCCCGCAACTACCTGGTAAAAATCCAACGATACACAAAAGTGTATGACAACGTGAATTCCATTTCTCATCGAAGCGAGTTTGCAAGAGCTTGCCTGGAACTGTGGGACCGCCGGGCGCCATTTGGCATTTATAACATCACAAACCCCGGTTTCATCACTACCCGCCAGGTGGTGCAAATGATTGAAACCATCATTAAACCCAAACGAAAATTCGAATTCTGGCAGAATGATGAAGAGTTCTATCGTATGGCAGCCAAAACCCCGCGTTCCAATTGCGTCCTCGATGTTTCAAAATTGTTGTCCACAGGTGTAAAATTGCGGCCTGTGACTGAGGCGCTGGAACAATCACTCACGAATTGGAAGCCCGAATGAATAAGCCGTTTGCCTCACATCAATACACAGACAACCGAGCTAACTCATGAATCTTTTAGTCACTGGCGGAGCGGGCTTCATCGGTTCGAACCTCATTCATCAGATCATCGCGCAGCCTGGCATCCGCCGATTGGTTAATCTCGATTGCCTGACCTATGCCGGACACCTCCAAAATCTCGAATCCATTTCAAATCATCCAAAATACGTCTTTGAAAAAGTTGACTTACGCGACAAACCGGCGGTGACAAGGGTGCTCGGTGAGTACTCCATTACTCACGTGCTGCACCTCGCGGCAGAATCGCACGTGGACCGTTCCATTTCTGGCCCCGGCGATTTCATCCACACGAACGTTGTGGGCACGTTTAATCTCCTGGAAGCATGCCGCGCATTTTGGCTGGATCCTTCCCCTGGCGCTCCGAAAGGCCCAAAACGCTTCCACCATGTCTCGACTGACGAAGTTTACGGCAGCCTCGGACCCGAGGGCTATTTCACCGAGAGCACTCCATATGCTCCCAACTCACCCTACTCCGCCAGTAAAGCCGGCAGCGACATGCTCGTGCGCGCTTACCACCACACTTACGGTCTCCCGGTGGTTATTACAAACTGCTCGAATAATTATGGCCCATATCAATATCCAGAAAAATTGATCCCGGTGGTGATACAAAGCGTTCTCAGCCGCAGACCGGTCCCGGTTTATGGCGATGGGATGAATGTTCGGGATTGGCTTTATGTGGGCGACCATGCTCAGGCCCTCTGGCTTGTATTGAACAGCGGGCTCGAGGGGGACACTTACAACATTGGTGGCGACAACGAATGGGCAAACCTCCACATCGTTGAACTCATCTGCGATCTAATCGACGAGTTCTCTCCTGAGTCGGGGGGCAATTCGCGCAAGCTTATTACGTTCGTCAAGGACCGGCCCGGTCACGATCGTCGTTATGCGATAGATGCAAGCAAACTTAAAAAGGAGCTGGGCTGGCTGCCAGCCCATCCATTTGAAGCAGGCCTGCGCAAAACAGTTAGTTGGTACTTGGCAAACCAGGATTGGGTTCAAAGCGTCTTGAAAACCCGATAGCATTTTCCCTCTCTCACTCTTTTTGGCAACGGCCCAACGTTGGAACTTCCGTGTTGCTTCACTATTCAAAATAAGCCATATACGCTTCAAACCATGCGCAAAGCTGAAACTTCCTCTTTCAACCGTCGGCAATTTCTACGTCGTGCCGGGGCCGGGACCGCTCTATTCTACATTGCACCACGTTCCGTGCTTGGAGGAGCCCAAAAGGCGGGACCCAACGGCAGGATCAACATTGCGGGAATTGGTGTTGGTAGCCAGGGCGGAAGCGACACAGACGCGATAGCGAAAGAAGGCGAAAACATCGTCGCTCTTTGCGATGTGGATCCCAATTACGCTGCGAAAACGCTCTCCCGGTATCCCCATGCGCGGAGATTTACCGATTATCGTGACATGCTCGACAAAATGGGCAAGGAGATCGATGCAGTGATCATTGGCACTCCCGATCACACGCATGCAGTCATTGCGATGGAGGCAATGCGGCACGGTAAACACGTTTATTGCGAGAAACCCCTGGCCCACAATATCCATGAAGTTCACGGGCTTATGGCTGCCGCCCAGAAATACAAAGTGATGACGCAACTAGGCAACCAGGGTCACTCCACCGGAACCATTCGCCAGCTCTGCGAATGGGTATGGGCCGGCGCTATCGGGCAGGTGCATACCGTTCACGCAGGCTGTGATGCTTTTAAAAATGTTTATTGCCAGATTCCCAATCTGGAAAAAGTGCAGCAACATTACGACGTTCCGAAGGACCTTGATTATGAACTGTGGGTCGGTCCCGTGCCGTTTCGTCCTTATACACCCCTGTGGGTTCCCTGGAACTGGCGCGGCTGGCTGCACTTCGGCACTGGCACCATCGGCGATTGGTTTTGTCATGTGGTGGATCCTTCATTCTGGGCTCTCAATCTCGACGCGCCAGAAACCGTCCGAGCGGAGGTAATGGATTACGATGTGACAAAGCATGGGTTAACCTATCCGCCGGGCACAAAGATAACTTTTGGGTTTCCAGCCCGAAAAGAGCGCGGTCCAATCACGCTGGTCTGGCACGATGGCAATACCACCATCCCAAGGCCGGAAGGCTTCTCCAAAGACGACAAACTTCCAGGAACCGGAGCCGTGCTTTTTGGCGACAAGGGAATGATCGTGCATGGTTCTCATGGGGCTGGCGGTTGTTACCTCACTCCGGAGAAACTCATGGATGAATACTCAGGGAAAAACGCTCCGCCGCAGAAGATAGCACGCATCAAAGGACATCATTGGGATTGGCTGGAAGCCATTCGCACGGGACGGCCGGCGGGTTCAAACTTTGATTATGGCGGTCCGCTCACCAAGGTGGCCTTGCTGGGAGCGATTGCGATCCGCTTTCCGTCTCAGACGTTGAATTGGGACAACAAGAAAACTCAGTTCACCAATAACAATGATGCCAACGCATTTATTAATCCGCCTTACCGCAAGGGCTGGAAGCTGTAACCCGTAGATCAAACGGACGAGGCGGGCTTGCATGCCTCAGATGACTATCTCATTTCCAGGGTGATGTGGCGTCGTTCGAGGGTCGAACCTTCATTCTGCGCAATCTGCGCCAGGGCGATATTATAATCTGCCAATGCGCGGATTTCCGCGGAACGGGCCGTGGTAAGATCTCGCTGCAGACGGAGGACTTCAAAGCTGGTGCTTTTGCCACTCTCAAGCTTTTTTTGTTCGGCCCCTAAGGCTGCTTCAGCATAAATCCTGGCTTCGCGGGTGGCATCTACGCGCTGAAAACTAGTGCGGGCAACCGCAATCGCATTTTCAATTTGAATCAAAACGCCTTGCTCGAGTTGTTTAAATTGTAATTCGATTTGCTGCTTGGTCGCTTTGGCAGCCCTGTAGTTATTTCGGGCAGTCCTGTTGCCAAGTGGAATCGATACTTGCCCGCCAACGCTCCAGAAAGGATTGTCCGCGCCATGAAACTGATCCAGGGCGCCACTCAAATTGACACTGGAAGCACTGAGTCCGTAATCGCCCACAAGGTCCAACTGCGGGAACAATTGGTTTCGCTGGTACTTGACCACATATCCTTGCTTTTCCAGATTCAACTGCTGCTGCAAAAGCTCCGGTCGAGACCGTAAACCGCGTTCCCAGCTTTCCTGTAAGTTGAAGGTTTCGGGCATGGCAGTCATGGCGACATTCGGTTTGATCGAAACATCTTTCCATTTCGAATAATCATCGCTCAATAGGTTCTTCAAGACTCGAGCCTGGGTATCCTCGGTCCCCAAAGCAGCCAGCAGGTCGGCCCGGTTGGCAGCCGCCTGAGCCTCGGCCTGCTTTTCATCCAGCGGGGCCAAAGCGCCAACCTCGACTCGTTTCTTGTTTTCAGTCACTAATCTGTTGGCCAATTCAAGCGCTGTTTGTTGCACTTTGATGCTCTCCTGCGCAAACATCAGATTGTAATATGCCGTTTCCACATCCGTTACTGTCGAGATCACTTGTGCGCGAAGATCCAATTCCGAGATCTTGACATTCTTTCGATCCAGATAAATTTGCAAGCGAGTGTTATCGATCCAGAAGTTTCTCAAAAGGGGCTGGCGTAGTTGCAGCAAACCAATGCTGCCGGCTGCGTTCGAGAACGGCACCCGTGTAATGAGATTGGTCGATACGCCGTTTGTATCCACAATTGTGGGGCGTGTGCCATAGGTATCGTTGAGGTTCCCCCCTATATTGTAAGTCAGTCCCCAGGGCAAAAGACCCTGAAAGGCAGCGCTGAGACGGTTTACATCCGTTTCAGTTCCGCCAAACGGGCGGCCTTGTGCGTCAAAACCTCCTGCAGACTGGCTGTGATCGTGCCCACCCGCTGCCGAAAACGCCGGATCGTAAATGCCATAAGCTGCACCGAGGGTAAACCCGGCGATTTCCGGATTATACCGTTTAATTTGGATATCCAGGTTGTGCTCCAGGGCTATTTGAAGGCAATCCTCCAATGATAATGTCCGGACCTCAGGTGTATTCGTCTGAGCAAGCGCCCCGACCGTTAGACCCAGCAAGGCCAACAATATACTGATTCGTCTCATCGCGGGCGAAGGTTGAAGCATTCGAAGGATTTCGTCAAACAAACGTCGTATCGAAAATAGGACTTATAAGGACTTTGGCGCTTGTGATTCGTCATGATTGGCCGTTGCTCTTTTCAGACGATCCCCAATCGCGAGCCATTCATTGGTATTCGGAATATCCTCAACAACGATCAGTTCCGCCCCAAGCTGGTCGCAAAGGTGTAACTCGGCATAAATTGCCCGGGCAAAAGCCTCCGGATCATGGGGAATCACGGAGACGCGACCGAAAGACTCGGCCGAAGGAATTCGGGTATGCGCGATAATATGAATTTTTGCGAGGGAGCCTTGCGTCCTGAGTTGCTCGCGCAAATGGAGATCGTTGTTCCACGAAGACATTAATAACTTTGCTTTGGGCGCATAATGCTTCTGGAGCAAACCAGGGCTTTTGAGGACTTTCGCGCTATCGGCAGAGCCGAACCGCAACTCGCCGGTCACCGCCAGTAATGCCTGCGCGTCAATCATTCCTGGCCGAAGCAGGCACGGCGGCGTTTCTGAAAGATCCAAAACGGTTGATTCAATTCCAACCTGGCACTGACCGCCATCCACAATCAATGGAATGCGATCGCCAAAATATTTGCGGACGTGTTCGGCGTTGGTAGGTGAGATCTGGTTGGCGGGATTTGCGCTAGGCGCAGCCAGGGGAAAGCCGCATTCTCCAATGACGGCCTGAATAAAAGGGTGATTGGGCCAGCGCAGTCCCACAGTCGGCCCGCCGGCGGTGACGACATCAGGAATGGACTCAGCCCGCGGAAGCACCAAAGTCAGCGGACCAGGCCAGAACGCGCGCGCCAGCCTGGCCGCCATCTCCGGCCAATTTGCGACACAGCTTTCTGCCAGCGAATGATTGGAAACGTGCACAATGATGGGGTTGTGGGCGGGACGTCCTTTGACTTCGAATATCCTGGACACCGCCTTTGCATCCAGCGCGTTGGCAGCTAAACCGTATACGGTCTCCGTGGGCAGGGCTACCACTTCACCGGCACGCAGCAACTCCACTGATTTCCTAACCGCCGCCTGAAACTTGCGTTGTGTGTCGGTGCTTAATACTTCCGCTTTAAAATCGAATACCACAGAACTGGAGAGTTACAAAAATGACATTGTTACAATGTTACAAATGACGTGGCCAGCCTGCTCCGATTCAACCATGCAAGCGCGTAATTAAGCTATTTATTCATACCTCAAAGCCTCTATCGGATCGAGCTGGGAAGCTTTTCGCGCGGGATAGAAGCCGAAAAATATTCCTACGGCTGCGCTAAAAATAAAGGAAAGAATCACTGAATCGGGGGACACCAGCGTGGCCCAATTTTTAAGGATTTTCAAAAGTTGAGCCCCACCCACCCCCAGGGCTATTCCGAGCAGACCGCCAATCGAGCTGAGCGTAACGGCCTCGATCAGAAACTGCAGCAGGATGTCGCGACCACGCGCGCCCACCGCCATACGAATGCCGATTTCACGTGTACGCTCGGTGACGCTGACAAGCATGATGTTCATAATCCCGATTCCGCCAACGAGCAGTGAAACTCCGGCAATACCCGCAAGGAGAGCCGTCATGGTTTCAGCGGCGGCGTTTTGCGCTTCCAGAAACTCCTGCGGATTGCGGATCATAAAATCATCATCGCGGCCAGGTTGAATGCGATGTCTTTGGCGCAGCAGTTCGGTTATCCCATTCTGAGCTTCGGTAAGTTGCTCGGCGCTGGCTGCTTGCACATTGATGGTGCGCAACGTTGTCACTCCTGCAAACCGCTTCATCGCCGTCGTGTATGGCATAATAATCGTGTCATCCTGATCCGAGCCCATCATCGACACGCCTTTGGCTCTGAGGACACCCAGCACTTTCATCGGCACATTGCGAATGCGGACCGTTTGGCCAATAGGATCTTCGCCGATGAAGAGTTTGTCGGCTGTGGTCTTGCCCAGAACGCAAACTTTGGCCGCAGAGCGCACATCGGCTTCGGTAAACATTGAGCCCTCAGCGATGTCCCATTGCCGGATCGAAAGGTAATCGACATCTTCGCCGCGACCTTCGGTGCTCCAATTGTTGTTCCCGGCCATAATTTGGCCACCGGTGCGGACCTCAGGACTTACAGCCACGACTCCTGAAACTTCCTTTTCGATGGCTTGCGCGTCCTCGACCGTTAGAGTCCCTGCCCCGCCAAATCCCGAGTAAACTCCGCCTCGATTGATGCTTCCGGAAAAAACCATCAGAGTGTTTTGACCAAGCGATGCGATGCGCGCCTGCACCTGCGCTTTGGCCCCGCGGCCCAGCGCTACCATGGCAATCACTGCTCCCACCCCAATGATGATGCCCAGCATTGTGAGCACCGTCCGCATCTTGTTTCGTCGCAATGCCCGAAACGCAATTTTGATGATAGCCAGGTATCGCATATATTAACTACTTAACTGCGCCGCCTTGTGTTCTTGCTGCAATCGGCCAAGCTCGATTTCAACATTCAAACGATTGATAACAGGAGTGTCGCTGACGACTTTGCCATCGCGCATCACAACCATTCTTTTTGTGAATTGAGCGACGTCGGTTTCGTGTGTAACCATGACGATCGTGATGCCCTGGTCGTTGAGTTTCTGAAACACGCCCATGATTTCCACACTGGTGCGGCTATCCAAATTCCCTGTGGGTTCGTCGGCCAGCAATAAAGAGGGATCATTCGCCAAACCGCGGGCAATCGCGACGCGTTGTTGCTGGCCGCCGGAAAGCTGGTTTGGCGTATGCTCCGCGCGATCGCCAAGACCCACTGTCTTCAATGCTTGCAACGCCCTCTCTCGCTGGCTTGGACCAGAGTGGCGCTGACGGGTGTAAAGCATCGGCAACTCGACATTCTCGACTGCGGAGGTGCGGGCGAGCAGGTTAAAGCCCTGGAAAACAAAGCCGATCTTTTGATTGCGAATGTCGGCCAGTTCATCCCGATCGAGCTGCGAAACGTCAGTTCCATCCAGCAGGTATTTGCCTTCGGTCGGCCGATCCAGGCAGCCAATGATATTCATCATGGTGGATTTGCCTGAACCGCTCGCGCCCATTAACGCCACAAACTCTCCGCGCACTATTTCTAAAGTCACCCCTTGCACCGCGTGCACGTCCACCTCACCAGTATGGTAAACCTTCTGAATGTTTTCGAGTTGGATGACCGGTTTCATTTCGACGTAATGGGTTCTCTCAACTGGTTTGCTTGTCAGCTTCGGCGACCGCCGTCCGCCTCACAAGGAGCCACACTACCAGCGCCGATAAAGCGCAAACACTAGCCCCGAGAGCAATCGCTCCTGGCAAACCGAGGTAGTGGGAGAATATGCCCGCCTCTAATCCTCCCAAAGGCGTCATAGCCCCGAATACTAAAGCCCATATGCCCATGACACGGCCTCGCATAGCATCCGAAGCGCTGGTTTGCAGGAGGGTGTTAATCGTCGAGAAAAATAACAGCATTCCCCAGCCCGCGATTCCCAGGAAAATCAGGGCCAAATAATAGTTCCTGACCAGTGCCAGCAGCAACAGCATTGCCGAAAAAATCGTTAGCCCACCCAGGACAAGCAATCGGCGATTGGCTCGATGACCAATGCTGGCAACTGTTAAAGCGCCGAGCAACGCCCCCACGCCATTGGCGCTGAGCAGCATCCCGTATCCGCGTTCATCCACGTTGAGCAATTCCCGGGCGAAGGCGGGCATCATCACTGAATACGACCAGCCAAAAATTCCTACAATTGCGAACAGAATTAGCATCGTGCGCAACCGCCAGTGCTGCCACACGTACGAAAACCCTTCGAGGGCATGCGCCAACGCTGAACCGGGATGGTTCACTGGCACGAATTTGGGCAATCGCATCATCAATAAACTGGCAATCACTGCGATAAAGCTCAGCCCGTTGAGAAAAAAGCACATTGCAATCCCAACATGGGCTGTCGCCATTAAAAAACCCGCTATCGATGGCCCCAGCACGCGAGCGCCATTTACGATCGAGCTGTTGAGCGAAACCGCGTTCATCAGGTCTTCACGACTGGTCATTTCCATCATGAACGACTGGCGTGCCGGCATGTCGAAAGCCATTGCCAGCCCGCCGATCGCAGCCAACACCATAATCTGCCAAACGCGAATCTTTTCGCTCGCGATCAGGGCGGCGAAAATGAGAGCAGTGATCATCATCGTCGTCTGAGTCCACAGCACGATCCGACGTTTGGAAAACCGATCGGCCATCGATCCGCCCCAGACCGAAAACAACATCATCGGGGTGGAACCGACCGCTGCGACAATCCCCAGTAACATCTTGGAGCCGGTGAGTTGATATACGAGCCACCCTTGCGCTGTGTTTTGCATCCAAGTCCCGATTAATGAGACCAGTTGACCGGCAAAGAACAGGCGGAAATTACGATGCTTGAGAGCCGAAAATGTTTGCTGAAATGATAAAGCGCCTTCCACTACGCGCCGTTGTTGGCCGGTAACCTCCTCCGGCACACCGGCAACCACGATGCGCGCATTGCGGGCCATATCTAGAAGCCGCGCCTGCCTCCGCCCCCTCCGAAGGGACTGCCGCCCGCCGGGGCCGGCGTGGCCTGGGACTGAGGCAACTTTACGGAAGTGATCACCGCCTGGCCTTCCGTCAGACCGTCCACTATTTCCGTGTAGGCTCCATCGCTGATCCCCGTTTTGACCCGGACAGGTTCTGGCTTGGGAACCGGTTCACCGCCCCCGGTTGCTGGCTCGGAACCCAACAGATAAATCGTGCGCGAGGTTGGCTGCCCCGAGCGCGGACGAGCGCCTGAGCCACCTCCCGTGCCGGGGCCTCCGCCGCCTGGCCTTTGTAATGCGCCGCTCTGAAATAAATCCCGCAGCTTCGTCCGAATTTCTGCGGGTATTTCCTCGCCTCGTTCTCGCATCTCGCGCGCGCGTCGCATTAATTCCTCGGGCGGTTCGTTTCCCGTTAAAGGAGGCAGCGTTCCCTCAACACTTTCCACTCGATTCGATCCCTTGGCAGTTTGGATAGCGTTCGTCGCGCCAGGTTTGCTCTCTTTACCTGGGACCGCCTTTCCGAACAACTTCGCTACCAGGGTTTGATTGGTCGGAGGCTCAGGCGGCTTAAACCTCAATGCGGCATTCGGGATTCTCAAAACACCTGCTCTTTTGGCAATGGTGATCGAGATAGTTGCCGTCATCCCCGGCTTGAGTTTTAAGTCCGGATTGCTCACTTCCACAACCGTGTCGTAAGTAACAACATTTTGCACCGTGATGGGTGCATTGCGAATCTGGATGACTTTTCCCGTGAAAGTGCGGCTGGGGAACGCGTCCACGGTGAACGTCACGTTTTGACCTTGCTCCACCGCGCCAACATCCGCCTCGGACACGTTCGAATCGATCTGCATCTTCGAAAGATCATTGGCGATGACAAAAAGTGTCGGCGCATTCATGCTTGCCGCGACCGTCTGACCCACGTCCACATTGCGCGAGATAACGATACCATCCACGGGCGCATAAATGGTGCAGCGGGACAAATCCACTTTCGCGCGTTCCAGCGAGGCTTCCTTGATCTGGACCTGTGCTTCGGCCTGGTGCAAATCGGCAACTGCCTTTTCGTTGTCCGATTGGGGAATCAAATTATTCTTTAAAAGATCCGCCGACCGCCTCGCGTTGACTTGCGCCAATTCCAGGGCTGCCTTCGAATTGGCCAGGTCCCCTTCCGCCTGATGAACAGTGGCCTGATAGGTCGCCGGGTCCAATTGAGCAACGACCTGGTTGGACTTCACCAGTGAATTGAAATCCGCGAAGAGTTTGAGGATAATTCCTGAAATCTGACTGCCTACCTGCACATTGAGCACCGGATTCAATTGTCCGCTTGCCGTGACGACCTGGGTCAGGTCACCGCGTGTGACGGGTGTTGTCTGATATTGTGGGGCTTCGGTTCGGTGTGCCTTTGCGTACCAAACGCCGCCACCAACCGACGCTCCGATAATAATCAGTATAACAATCCATTTTCCCATAAACAATTGCGGTTCTTCCATCCGTTGGACAGCCGCAGTCATTGAGAAGTTACCGGAAATTCTCCATCTGTCGATGTCTATGCCTCTCTCTCTGGGTCTACCCCATTGCACCAATAGGATTGTTACCCTCGAACGACGCTTCTGCCGGGTTGCCTGCGGCCCCTTCGCTGCAGCGCAGATTGGTTCGGTGTGACTGGTTTACGGGGCTATGAACTTGGCAAGGCCGGTCAGATTCCTGACCGACACTACGAAATAGTATTCCTCGCCCGATTTCAGCTTCTTATTCACAAACTCTGCCTCCGTCAGGTCAGTCACGGACCGCTTATCCTGGGGCAGCAGGATGGTGCGAAGGGGGACTCGGAATCTTAATGCGCCTTCTACCTGCACGCCATCCTTGTCGAGGACGGCGTACCGATACTCCGTGTTCCGGAAGGACTGTTCTGCCTTGCCCGGAAGCTCGAACTGGCAGGACGGTTGCAGCTTCGCAACGTCAACATTCACCCGCAGCTTCGCGTCGAGAGGAGACCGTGCCTTCTTGTCCTCACCCCTCGTGTTCACCCCTGCCAGGCAAACGATCCCGAGTATCAAGGAGAACATTGTGAGCCGCACGGAAACCTCCTGCGCCGATCGCCTGGCCTGAGGGGCGCGTGGCCAAGGACGCCGGAATTTGAACAGGAGGCGCCATCCCGCGTTTACTTCAGCCCACTGGTTCGGCCTTCGCGGCTGGAATTTGTGAATTGCCCTTTTCCACAAGGCAATGGGAGCAGGATTGGGGAATGATGACAATGTGTATTCGTTCATGGTTGAGGTGAACCTTCCGGAGTTCGTAGCGAGTCAGCCCTTTATCGGCAGTGGTTCAAAAAGCGCATAGTCGAACTTGTCCTTACGATTGCCGAAGATGTGGCCACGGTAAAAGAATATCTGTCCGCGCCCGGCGAGCTGCAATCCCCAACCCATGTCCTCGGCGCATTCGAGCGACACGATGAAAACACCAATCGTGCTTCATATTACCCAACGCACGCTGCACGATCTCGAGTAACTCGCCGCAGCACATCTCGTCACTGCAAACTGCCATACTGTGATGCCAGCAAACGTTCCAGTCATCGGACACCTCGTAATATGCGTCGGTTTTGCCCCAGCGGGCCCGGAGCGCCGGTCGCAGGGTGTTGTCCAGACGATTGAGTTGCCCATAAACCTGTTTGCGCAGTTTCTCGGGCGGGTCCTTGATGGCCGAGCAGAGAGGAAGATATGCCGCCCAGAACCTTCTTGTCCGAAAGCAGTTGAATACGCGTGGGAGTCGGCATAATGGCAATTAACGCTGCGCATCAGGGGCCCGCGCCATGGACATTCGATATTAAACGAAATCGGAATCGATGCGTCCACTGAATGCTCCTGGTTGGGATCATGGCTTTTTATCAGCAGTCCCATTTGTGGCCGAATCAGGTGGACTACCCACACGGTTCAGGTACGTTACCAACGGTTCAAACAACTCTTCCAATGTCGCTGGAGCTTTCAACTGGCGCGATGCATCTTGGCCCATGCCTTCAAAAAGCTCTTTGAATTTCGGTCGCCAGTGCTGTACGAGCTCTGCCTCGCGCTTGTGCAAGGCACGCATCGCCAGTTCCTCACTGTGCTGGCGCACCCAAGCCGCGTAGCCAAGCGATATTACACTCAAAGCCAAGGACAAATAGACCATCATTTTATCTTTCATGCAGCGTGATATTGCTCGACAGAGCCTGAAAACGGCAAGCGCAGCGGGCGGTTCGCTGGAGCAAAAGTTAATAATGCCGCTCTCATCGACGCCTTCGGAGCGCAATGTCTTGGAGCCAGACCAGAAGGCGCGGTAAGAAGCAACAGACGCGACCGCCTCTCACCAATCCCGGATGGTCCAAGAACCAACCACGAGCTCGATCCGTCTGCAGCCAGTTAAGATAAAGGCAATACAAAGCAACGAACCCTCCCGCAAACACAACGCACAGCCACGCAAGTATTGGATCTCCCTCTGGCTCGCCTATAAAGTTTACGCCTATCATAACGAACAAGGAGTAGAGAACGATTCGCCACAACGGTATCGGCGTTGAATCTGGCGGGGATGTTTTGAGGAAGACCTTCGAGTAAGGAGAAGACGGGACTACATCGATGAGGTCTTTGCAACCTTTCGGCAGAAGATAGCCGCGCTCGAAATGCTCAAACTTCATAACCAGTCAAATTACCACAGAGTTACCATGCTGGCGCACAACGTTCCGGCTGCAGGCCGAGCGCCTTCAGCAGTCAAGAGAGACGCAATCCCGCGCTTGACCTGGTGCGCGCGGGCTTAGGTGTAGCCCAAGTTCGTCTGCTCATACTTTAACGATCGTCCACTCTGGATTCTCCATTTCAAGTGCCGAATGGGTCCAAAGCTTCAGGCCTAAGTGCTCGCAATACTCGCGTACCGGTTCGTCGCCGAACCAATAGTACGGCTCTTCACCTTCTCCGGAAATATTCTTGCCAAGCGGAGTTGGCTCGAATGGAAGCGGTGCGCCCTCCTGCCGTAACCACTCACCGTCCGCAAATTCAATGGTCCGCAGATGCTCTCCAGCGCGGAAAACGGCCAAATAGTACGCGCTACTCACGCTCTGCGCCCTGACGAGGACAGCAACAGTGTTCAGCTTGCCAGAGATGTCGGTTGCCAACTCTCGAAGCGGCAGAAAGGAGTTGTAGTGAATCGTGAACCACCTGGGCTGTTCGGTAATGAGAGCAAACTTCGTTGGCTGTTGGGTTTCGGAGCAGAGGAATTCCTCGCCGTAAAGTTGGCCAAACGTTTTCGCCGTGGTGGTCCGCACTACTCGCGGTCGGTGATTAAGCGCTGCATACTCCTCAATTTCGGCGACGACGGCTCCTTTAGCGATTGTCTGCACATGGAGTCCGCAATAGGTGCTCATTGTGTGCGAGTCAGGTCACGATCAATATCACTGGCGCGGCGCGCCATGACCTTCGAATGTAATCGGATGCTCATTGCCGCGTCCAGCACGTGGTAGTTAGCCCCAAAGTGACAGTACAACGAACAGCACCACCGCGAGAAACGGAACTGATATCGTGACGGTCTCAAGGGTCCGAAGTTTCGGACGAGGACTCGGAAGTACCCAGAGTGAGGCGATGCTACAACCGGAAGCAATCAAGGACAGGGACGCCGAAGCAATGCAGGCCAGAAACGCATTCTTCGTCTGATTGAAACCGCACTTAATAAACCCGTACGCCGCCATCTGCACATCTTCGTCAGCCATGTTAGCGGAACCAGCCAATAGCGGCGGGCCTAAACACGCGACCGCCAACCACAATGACAATTTGCGACTCATGCAGATAACGACCGTGATAAGGCGCGCCGGGCCAAGGACGCCAGCCAACAGACCACAATCCCCGGAGTCGCCTCCAAGACATTGCTTGGACCTTGTTTTCACTCAACCCTCAGTGTCTTGCGAATCGCTTCGAGCACCGCGGCGGATTCGGCATTTGGGGAACTAATGTAGCTGATGCTAACGCACCGCCCACGCATGTTGCGCGTAATAAAGTGATGGCTTCTCACATCCGGCGTGTCGCTTTTCGAGGACTTCCCTGTATAAAAAAAGTGGACTCCGGCCAAACCGCTCGCCGTGGTGAAGTCCTCCTGCTTGAATCCATCTGCGGTAGCCTTGCCTGCCACCACAAAGTTCGCTTGCAACTTCTCTGCCGCAGTTTTGACCTCTGTGACGTCCTCGTCCAGGAGCAAGGCGTTAATCATTCCAGACTTGCTCACCAGGCGAGGAGAGCAGACGGGCAACCTCGCACTAACTTTCACTTCTTTCCAACCTTTGCCGGGATCGATGGACATGTTTGCTGGCGAGAAAGTGACCCGGCTGGGATTGATGATGCGTATGATGAGAAAAATCACCAGCGCGATACAGGCGATCACTAATCTGACTTTGAGTCTTGTACTCATAGGATAAGTTTGGAGAGCTTGGTTCAGTTCAATGTACCGCCTCACTGGCGCGGCGCAATGTAAACTGGGTGTTATCGCCGCGTCCATCATAGGCAAAGTTCGGCCGCACAGTCATCATGTTTGCAAGATCACAGCTCTCCGTTCATCATTCGGCGAGCCGTCGCTCCTGAGATTTCCGGGGCCAAGCGGATGTATAGGCAACCGGAGCGGCCATCCCGCGTCTACTCCAGGCCGCTGTTTAGCCCTCTGCTGCTGCTTCCGGCTGCTCATATCGTTTGTCGGTTTGTGGATCGTAGAGAGCGCAACCGAGACTCGTGCATGCGTCAATGAGCCGGTTAACCGCATTCTCAGCCTTGATCAACTCGTAACCGCAGTTCGCGATAATGAGGTGAACATCTTTCTCCGTCGCGTGCGTGAATGCGATCTGGAAGTAGCTGCCATCTCCTTCCCACGTCAGGTCGAAATCCCCGTCTTGAATATCCTGGAAAGACTGTTTGAGCACAGCACGCACTCGGGTGCGCGGGAAACAGGCAATGCCATCGACGGGCTTGTCCTCGGAGAGAAGCTCAATGATCTCGCCAGGGGTTATCTGCATATCCCTGGTCTGTCGCCAGAAATACAGATCGTAGCTCATGCAGGTTTCGGGCTAACGACACCATCAGCGGTGCGAGCCAGCCGCCAACGTCCGAATTGTGACTGAGCTGAACCGCTGGCTGGCATCCGCTGCATGGTGTGGTTCGTGTTTGGCATGCTGTATTTTAGGACGGCGACTGTTGGCGGTCAACGAAGACCGCTGTGCCTTTATCCTCCCTCTCCCCGCTCGCGGACTCGCGGGGAGAGGAATGTTTTTGGTTGTCGGTTTAACCCAGGTGACGGACGTCCGGAGACGCAAGCCGGAGAGCGGACGTCCTGACTCTGGGCTAAAATCATGTCCCTCCTACGGAGTTCATTTTGGCCCGCTGCGCTCGCGAGTGATAACGCGGGCGGCTCAGGAGTGCGGGCGGAGCGACTACAGCAGTCAAGAGAGAAGCAGAGACAGGTCGCGGAGCCGAGGTTCGGCAAGACCTTCCAAACTGCACATAAAATATTTTTATTAAAGTGCAGTTTGAATTCCGATTTCGTTTCAAGCAGCGTATTTTCAAGTGGTTAGGCCTATTTTTCAAATTGCACATTTCCGATTTCAAACTGCACATGTGCAGTTTGAAATGTAATGAGATGGTGAACCGCGACTGATGAAACGACAGAGGCACCGCCGAGAAAGAAGGGATTTACCACGGATTCCGCAGAGGCCGCGGCTGAACGATAGAGAACAAGAAAGGTCGGCTCGGCGAGACGTGCGCTATCGAGGTTTTGATAAAGTTGCATCATTCGGCCATTAAGTACTTCGGGCCTGGCTCAACCTAGCATGGCTTTTTGCAGAAATTGGCCGAAGAGGGAGATCACCCAAAACGAACTGCAAAGCACTGCAGAATGACTGCAAACAGCTGCAACTTTTCTTGAAAACAGATTTTGACGATTTAAGGCGAGAAACCACAGAGACACCAAGAACACTAAGAAAGAAGGGGTTTACCACGGATTTCGCAGAGGACACGGATGAACGATCGAGAGCAAGAAAGGTCGGCTCGGCGAGACGGGCCCTATGTGCGTTTTGATAAAGTTGCATCATTCGGCCCCTCAACTACTTCGGGCCTGGTCCAACCCTAGCACGGGTTTTACGGGAATTTAGCAGAAGAGGAAGGATCACCCAAAACGAGTCTTACACAGTCGTATAGAGTCGTAAACAGTCGCAACTTTTCTTGAAAACAGATTTTGACGATTTAAGGCGAGAAACCACAGAGACACCAAGAACGCTGAGAAAAAAGGGATCTACCACGGATTTCGCAGAGGACACGGATCCGAACACAAGAAACGTATGAACGCGACGGCTCAGAAGCTGTGAATAATCGTAGCATCCCAGGAAACGAGGCTTTATCTCATTAAACACCGGAATTTGAGCCTCGTCACGGGCGTGTTGCCCAAAGCCAAAGATGAAAGAAAAGGGAGATCGTCGAACCGAAGGTTGTGTCGAAATTCGAGGGAAACAGCATGTTCGAACGTTGCTGCGGCCGAGGACGGCCGCGCTCCGGTGTTTGGGCAACACCTCTCACCTCGGCTGGTACAGTGGATCGCACGCCTGTTTTTGGCGTCTATACCGCCAACGTCGCCTCGGGAAGCTTTCCGGCTTCGAAAGCCAGCATGGGCAATCCCGTTTCGGAAGTGGGATTGCCTTCGAAATCGGTCCAGCAATGCCGCTTGAAATCGTAGAGCTTGCAGACGCGGCACAATTCCAGATATTGCCAGGGAGACCAGCGGATGACCACGGCATGCTCCTGGCAACTTTGCTCGAGGAGGCGCTGGCTTTGAGGAAGGTGATAAAGGGGAATAGCGGGGTCGAGGTGATGAGCGGCGTGATCCATGATGTTGTTGCAGAACCTTTCGACCGGAAATGGAAAAACGACGTGCGTCGAGCTCTTGAGTTGCACGTGGTAAAAGGACCACTCCTTCGGATCATCATACCAGGCCAGCCGGGGATGAGTGTGCTGAATGAATGATATAAAACCCATGAACTGGATCCAGAGCACCCAGGGCAGGATTACATCAAAGACGGCATAAGATAGCGGCGGCAGGAAGAGGCCTGATGTGCGGCGAGCCAGGAGATACATTCCGAGGACTTGCAAGGCAAAGAATCCAAACACCAGCAGCCGGTCCAATTCGAACTGACGCCGCCGTGGCGAACGGCGCTGTTTGGTGGGAAAGAGAATGTAGCCAAAGTAAAAACCGATGAGGTAGCTGAGACCAGGGCCCACCGGCGAGCGATAGAGTTTTTCCAGGAGACGCCGCCAGCGAGGGAGCCGGTTGAATTCCTCTCTGGTCAGAGGCACAAAATCCGGGTGCTTTTCCCGCAGATTGGTGCCGCCATGGTGCAGGGTGTTGTGTGCAAAAACCCATGATGTGAAGGGGTGCCAGGCCGGCAGGAACACCAGCCGCCCCAGCAGACGGTTGAGCCAGCCGTAAGGCGTAAAGCTGTTGTGGCCGGCATCATGGCCGATGATGAACAAGGAGCCGAGCATCAGCGGCGCCAGACCCAAGGAAAGCGTCCGTCCAGAGAAGGTCGGCAGCCAAACGGCGCCCACCATGCAGGCGACATAACCGGAGGCTGCCAACAAAAGGAGCACGCCACCGCGCACGAGGCTTTTCTCTCGCAACTCGCCTGGCAAGCTCGCCCGCCACTGACGCGCGGCCTCGTCTGCGGGTTTGGCGCTCACGGTTCGCACCGGAGGAACGTTGGCATGATCTGGCATGGACGTCAGTGTACCGAGTTTCCGCGATTGTCAGCCTCCACTGCAGTTTTGAAGAATTCGTTGAAAACAGAGCCGCATGCCCGGTGATGTGAATTGTTCCTGTTGATCCTCTTTAGCTCTGCGCCGATCCGACCGGGAGCGCAAGGAACACCCCACGCAGTATTAAGCATTAAAGGATATGTCCGGACCAATAACAATCCGTGATGGCAACGAATTTCATATCCGAACTTTACTAGCTTAGGGTCAAAACTGCAAGCCACACAGTCCGTCAAAGCAAGACGGGCGAGAAAGGCAAGATAGTGTTGATTATTTGCTGACGAAGATAAGTTTTCTCAGGCTTCACGGGATTCCCATGTTGAAATCGGCGGAGACATAATGGCATTGGCCTGACCTGCCGCGGAAGCTGTGTAAATGAAGAAGCAAAGCATTAATGGACGAATAGGTGGGACTGACTCCGTTTCGACTTGAGGCACAAGAGGCATAATGTGCAGAATCCAAGGGCTGTTTGGCTGCCGGCGGCGCCACTCGGCTCATGCACTCGCCTCTTTGTCCGGTGTTCAAGCGCCTAGGGACGATAGAGACGCCGAGCCAGTAGTGCGCTACCGAAGAGGAGCAAGGAAAGAAACCCGGGCTCTGGTGCTTCTGTTGGCGAAAATGCAAACGAATCTAGATAGGCAACACCTTCGGGAAAATTTGGGCTGTATACTGGGGTAGTTAGCACCTTAATGGAAAGCTCGACCGTTTGTCCCTGCCAGGCGGATACGTCAGCTCCATACTCAACGTAGCCACCATTCGAGTACGTCGGTATTAAAGACAAAGATGTGCCACCCAGTTGAATATCGAGCGGGCCTGGTGCGATCGGAAAACCACTATAATATGGATTAATTGCTTTGAAATGGAGTGATAGAGAATCCGCCGGCACCAGGCCGGTTTGTGAGATGCCCACGTTGATAGGGGCCGCGCCGGGAAAACCAATTGGGCTCGAATAGGTAGATTGCAGAAGCACGCTCTTTTGGCCTTCCAACAAGTTCCGGCTGTCCGTCATAAGCGCCACGAAGGGAGAGTCCAAGATGCTTTGATTGGCCCATGCGCCATTCTGGATGGTGTCACCAATATGCACGGTCCAGCCCGGCAACGCCGTTGGCTGTACAATGTAAGGAGGGTTGTCAGTGCCCGCCGGGAAAGAGGGGCTGCTTTCAAAATCGAGGTTTTGGAAGGCCGCACCTTCAGCCTGATAAACTCCACAGAATATCAGGTAACTAGAAACGACAACACGGGGAAGGATATTTTGGCTGTTTGCAGCTAGAGGGTTCATCGTCTCTTTCGTTGGCGGGGGTTATTCCCGAAAACAATAAGTGAGAAAAAATCTGTTGTCAAGCGTCATCGTTCGCTTGTCCTGGGCTATTATCGGCTTGCCCTTCCAGGGCGGCAGATGGAGCCTTCTCACGACGGCTAGTATGGAATTGAGTTGTTACGCAGGAACTTTGAGCCTCCTTACACCTCGGCTGCTACGATTGGGAGCGCCTTGCGGAAAATAGCAATCGAGCAGCATACTATCCGTATGCCTGTTGAGCTGACTGAGGCGCTGCTGAGTAAAGCAGCAGGATGGGAAGTGATGAAGCGCGCACGTGTTTACGTCTCCCAAAAGGAGGTGCTCAGCTCGCAATGGGCGCCTCCTTTGCTGCGTGGAGTGGTGCAGGCAGGAGAAACTTCTTTCCGCGCCTCTATGGTGATTAAAAGCGATGTAGACGTGGAAAACCTCTGCACCTGCCGTGATGCTCGTGAATGGGGAAAAATCTGCGCCCACTCAGTCGGGGTGGGTTTGCACTGGCTCCAAAAGAATAAAGAAGCCATTGTCCCAGCTCATCCCGCAACGGCTTCGCATCCAGTTGGCTCAATACGGAAAACTTCGGCGTTGAAGCGTGACCCGTCCGGCGAGCCAGCCGAGCTGTTCATTATCCTTCCGCCAAACCTTCTAGAAGCACTAACCCGCGGAAAGGTGATGCTGTATTTCGAGGCCAAATCGAACGGAGGACGTTTGCCCCTGAACACATTGCCCGCCGGACGTTCATTCGCATTCACATCGAAAGACGCTCTGATCCTCGACCGGATCGAAGAACTCGCCAATGGTGAAACCCCTGCAATGCTACAGGTTGCTGCAAAGGATTTCGGCTCTTTGCTTTCCTCCCTTGCAGAGCATCCAAATATCACCCTGGGCAAGTCGGTTCCTGTGAAGGTTTCAAAAACACCAATCCATTTACCATTGAGGGCTACCCTGGAAGCGAGCGGAGAAATCGTTCTATCGTTGAAAAGTGAATCCACGCCAATCATCGCAATCGAGGGCTGGATTTGGCGCAACAATACATTTCAACCCCTTGCTCTCCCTGATGGAACCGGCGAGATAATCAGGCAACCGGTCCGGGTGAAAAGATCTCATGTGCCCGCGTTCCTGAATCAAATGGCGCAATACTTTCAAGCCGGGGCCATCGAGGGGAACTTCAAACTCGAAGATTTTTCACTTGAACCGCTCACGCCAAATTTTCTGCTCGACCTCAAGGGCGGAAGCGCTCAACTGCGGGCCCTGCTCCAGTGTGCTTACGGGGCGCGGATCATGACTTTGGGTATCGCAACCCTCCCCGAGGACACCTGGCTGCCTGACCCGCAAAATCCTACCCGCTATTTCGCGCGCTCCGAGGCAGAAGAACGAGCGGCGTTAGCCCGTTTGCAACGGAGTGGTTTCTCGGCGCCCGATGCGGATGGCAGGATGCAACTACTGGGTCAAAACGCCGTCCTGAATTTCTTTGCCCGTGATTTCCCGAAACTGCAACGCGAGTGGAGTGTAACGCTGGAAGAAAAACTCGAACGCGGCACTTTACAGAATTTCGAACGCATCGAGCCGCAATTTCAGGTGACCTCCTCGGGAGTGCAGTGGTTCGACCTGGGCATTGTGTTTTCCACCCGAGGCGGTGAACAATTTTCGCCGGCCGAAATTCAGCGCTTGCTGTTGTCCGGACAAAGCCATGCAAGATTGAAAAACGGAAAGGTGGCGCTTCTCGATTCGGAAGCTTTCATCGAGTTGCAGGAGACATTGCGAGATTGCGCGCCACAGCAACATGGCCAGGGTTACCGGTTGAATAATGTTCAAGCGGGTTTCTTAAAATCGACTTTAGAGCAGAAGGGCGGCTGGCGTTTAGATGCTCCTGCCGCATGGCGTGAACGCGCGCAAAGGCAAAGCGGCGAAGCCGAACTGCATTGCCCTCCGCTCGAAGGTTTAGAGAATGTTCTGCGCCCTTATCAAAAACACGGCGTGGCCTGGATGCACTTTCTCAGAGAGAACGGATTTGGCGGCATTCTCGCGGACGAAATGGGATTGGGTAAAACATTGCAAACACTAGCTTTTTTTTGCGTCCGAAATCACTTAAGGCTGGGCCGGTCCGGCGAAGGCACGACACCCCCTGCCCCCTCCAGTCCATCGTTGATTGTTTGCCCCACCAGCCTTGTATTTAATTGGATAGCTGAAGCCAGGAAGTTCACTCCTTCACTCAGGATGCTTGCGCTGCAAGGACCTGAACGGCATGCGCTGTTTGACCAAGTGCAGCAAAGCGATGTCGTCGTAACCAGCTATGCGCTCATTCGCCGTGATGCGGAACGCTATCGGGAGTTCGAGTTTGATACGGTTGTGCTTGACGAGGCACAGCACATCAAAAATCGGCAAACTCAGAACGCGCAGGCAGTGAAAGCGATTAAGTCCAACCATCGCATTGTGCTGACAGGCACACCCATGGAAAACTCGGTTTTGGACCTGTGGTCCATTTTTGACTTCCTAATGCCTGGGTACCTTGGCACCGCACAGGAATTCCGCGAGCGCTACGAACTGCCGATCGTGAGGGAGAAAGATGCGTCAGCGCAGTCGCGGCTGGCACGGCGACTGCGGCCCTTCATGCTGCGGCGGCTGAAAAAAGAGGTTGCAGCCGATTTGCCGGCCAAACTCGAGCAAGTGTCTTTCTGCGAGCTGACAAATGACCAGCGAAATGTTTACCAGCAAGTCATCGAAGCGAGTCGCAAAGAGATTCTCGATGCCGTCGGGGTGCAGGGATTAGCCAAAAGCAGAATGGTAGTGCTCAGCGCGTTATTGCGGTTGCGTCAGATCTGCTGCGATCTGCGCCTCTTGCAGCTCGATCGGATTGAGCCATCTACTGCATCAGGAAAGCTCGATTTGTTTAACGAATTACTCGAGGAAGTGATCGATGGCGGCCATCGTGTTCTCGTTTTCAGTCAGTTTGTCAGTATGTTAACACTCATTAAGCAACAACTCGACGCGGAAGGAATCGAGTTTTGTTACCTGGACGGTTCTACGACCGATCGCGCATCCGTCGTCGAGCGCTTTCAGAGGGGTGGGGCGCCGGTGTTTCTAATCAGCCTGAAAGCCGGGGGAGTTGGCCTGAATCTGACCGGCGCAGATACAGTCATTCATTTCGATCCCTGGTGGAATCCTGCCGTGGAAGACCAGGCCACCGATCGCGCGCATCGTATCGGCCAAACAAAAGTGGTCACGAGCTACAAACTGATTGCGCGAGATACGGTCGAGGAGAAAATTCTGCTGCTCCAAAACCGCAAGCGCGAGATCATCAAGGGCACCATTGGAGGCGAAGAGGAATTCGCTGAGGCATTGAACTGGGAAGAGATTCAGGAACTGCTCAACTGAACACTGAGACGTGAACATTACTGGTTCCGGAACAAAGTGGAACCCGGGTAAGGCCTCAGTGTCGGCGGTCGGAGCGCGGGCGTCCTCGTCGGCAGCGGTCTCGATTGCAAGCGCGGATAAGGTTCCGGCGCGTGGGCTGGGTACCTAACCGCTGCGGCCGAGGACGTCCGCGCTCCACCGCCAAGCGTTACCAATTTACGGTCCTTGTAGACAACCGGGCTGCTTTTTGGGTGCATTTGTGATTCTGCCTGCTAAATTCGTTTTCCGATGGCATTGACCCAACAGGAACTTCAAAGTCTGATCGAATCAAAGTGCAGTTCTCCTCATCGATTGCTGGGGATGCACCCGCTATCCGATGGCTCCGGCCTTTTGACAAGAGTGCTGATGCAAAATGCGGCCACGGTCAAAGTCGGACCCGTGCACGAAAAAGAAAAGCCATCTTTCGAGTTAAACCGGGTCGGGAACACTTCGATATTTGAAGGGACTACCAACCAGGCCAACCGGGTCTATGCGTATGAGCTTACGGTTACCGACCAAAAGGGTAATTCCCGTCGCATGCGTGATCCTTATTCATTCCTGCCAACGATTGGCGAATCTGATTTGTATCTTTTTGGAAAAGGGGATGAGCATAAGATTTATGACAAGTTGGGCGCGCAGATCCGAACCATTGACGGCGTGGACGGTGTCAGCTTCGCCGCATGGGCTCCCAATGCCCAGCGAGTTAGCATCGTCGGTGATTTTAATGCCTGGGATGGCCGGCAGCACCAAATGCGGTCGCTCGGCTCCTCGGGCGTGTGGGAAATTTTTGTGCCTGGAATCGGTGAAGGCGCTCATTACAAGTTCGAAATCCTGAATCAACAAGGGAAGATCGGGCTCAAAACCGATCCGTATGGGTTCTTTTTTGAAGTGGCGCCGAAAAATGCCGCGATTGTATGGAACACTCGCAAATTCAATTGGACTGATGACGCCTGGCTGGAACGGCGGCGCCAGCAAAACCCCCTGCGGGCGCCATTAAGCATCTATGAAATTCACCCCGGTTCCTGGCGAAAAAAGTCCAAGGCCGAGTCATTGAGCTACCAGGAGTTGGCCGAACCTCTGGTTAAATATGTCAAAGAAATGGGTTTTACGCACGTGGAATTCATGCCTGTTGCAGAACACGCTTTTTATCCCTCGTGGGGCTACCAGGTAACCGGGTTTTTTGCCCCTACAAGCCGTTACGGTACTCCGGATGATTTCCAATTTCTGATCAACACACTTCACGAAAATAATATCGGCGTGATCATCGATTGGGTTCCGGCTCATTTCCCGCGGGACGATTGGGCATTGGCTCAGTTTGATGGCACTGCCTTGTACGAGCATGAAGATCCACGCAAAGGCGCGCACCAGGACTGGGGCACACTCATTTTTAATTACGGACGCCATGAAGTCGTCAACTTTCTGTTGTCGAATGCGCTCTTCTGGTGCGATCGCTTCCATGTTGATGGCCTGCGGGTCGATGCGGTTGCCTCGATGCTCTACCTCGATTATTCGCGCAAGCACGGCGAATGGATTCCCAACCAATATGGCGGTCGTGAAAACCTCGAAGCAATCGAGTTCCTGCGCAAATTCAATCACGTAACCCATACTGAATTTCCAGGTGTAATGACGATCGCTGAGGAGTCTACTGCCTGGCCTCAAGTAACGCGGCCGCCCTATTTGGGGGGGCTCGGCTTCTCGTTTAAATGGAATATGGGCTGGATGCATGACACGCTGGGCTATTTCCATCATGAACCCGTCCATCGCAAATATCATCAGAACGATCTGACTTTTGCGATGCTCTATCATCACCATGAGAATTTTATTCTGCCGCTATCGCATGACGAAGTAGTCCATGGCAAAGGCTCCCTCCTGAGTCGTATGCCAGGAGATGATTGGCAAAAATTTGCAAATCTTCGGGCGCTGCTCGGCTACCAATGGCTTTTCCCCGGGAAAATTTTGTTATTCATGGGCGGGGAATTTGGTCAGCGGGCAGAATGGAACGCCAACAACGAACTGGAGTGGGGATTGCTCCAGGCCGGTCCCTACCATCGAGGCGTGCAGCAACTCGTCCAGGACTTGAATCACCTTTATTTGGCAGAGTCGGGACTCTGGGAAACGGATTTCAGCCAGGAAGGTTTCGAGTGGATTGATGCTCTGGATAATCAAAATAGTGTGCTCTCGTTTCTTCGGCGGGATTCGGAACGGGTTAGTGAGCTGGCAGTGATACTCAATCTCACACCTGTGCCGCGCCTCCGCTATCGACTCGGATTACCTCGACCGGGCAAGTGGCTCGAAGTGCTCAACACAGATGCCGCGATCTACGGCGGCAGCAATGTGGGCAATATGGGCGGTGTCATTTCCGAGGACATTGATAGCCACAACCAATCTTACTCCGCTGAATTTGTTCTCCCTCCGCTTAGCATCACTGTGTTTCGTCCCGAGCGACCGATTCCCAGGGATGCCGGTTCGGAATCTGCACCGGCCATCGAAGTGGAAACTGCTGACCCGGCCAACTCCAAAAAAGGTTGAGGACTTTTTGAACAGGCTGACTTGATGACAAAGTCAGCGGCTCAATACACACTCGCTGGCCAGAAGTTAGTCGAACAAGGCTTGCCGACATTGCCGAGGCAAGCTGGCCGACTGCGCATTGCTCGTACTCATAGCGCCGCCCCGGCTCAGCAGTTTGGGGATACAAGTGCCGAGATAAGCTTTCCACAGCCCGTAGAACACTTGCTCTTTCAACAATTGGAGGAGCGTCTTGGAACGGGTGCGCATTCGCACAATAGCCTGCTTCGCCGGATTGGCAGCCATGCTCACGCCCTCGAACGCGAGCAGAGTGCGACGTTAAAAAAGTGAGCCCGTCCTTTTCACGGCGTTTCATTTAAAACCATCTCACCCGCAACACGCCGGGGCAGCCGGCCAGGTCCCGAACTATTTTGTTGGATAATTCAACGACATTGCTTTTGCTCAATTTGAGGTCACAGGTGAGCAGCCTCTCTTTTTTCTGCAAGTCATAGCTGAGCCGCATCGCCTGAAGCTTCAGTCCAAGTCCAGTGATTCGACTTTGCAATTCCTGTTCATTTAATCCTTCCAGTTGGACAGCTACTGTTAAAGTCGCGAACCCATCGCTTTCAATATATTTTTCGAACTGCGGCAGGACAAACAAAATGACGAGAGCGAGTCCCACACCTATAAATCCCAAAGCCATTTGCCCGCTGCCAAAAGCGAGCCCCAAAATCGTCACAAACCAGAGACTTGCCGCGGTTGTAACACCCCAAATCACATTTTCGTGACGTAAAATGGTGCCAGCGCCAAGGAACCCGATGCCAGTTAATACTCCAGCGCCGAGCCGGGCTGGATCAGGCCGCCAGGATGCGCTTTCGCTCTGAGTGAACAGCACCTCCGAAACAATCATTGCCAGCGCCGAAGCCACACAAGCCAACATGTTGGTGCGCAAACCCGCCGGGCGTCCATGTTTCTCCCGTTCCCAGCCCACGATAAACCCGGCCAGACTGGCCATAATCAGGCGAAAAACCATCTCCCCAAGAGTTAAGGATGACATGTTCTAAGCCTTTTCCATGGGCCTCAGTTGTCAATAGCAACTTTAAGCCAAATGGGATGCCTCGAGGACGCCGAACCGGAGGGCGGCGGCATATCACTGGCTCTGTCCGGAGTCAAAGCATAGGGCCAAATCATTCGTGCTCGACCGCGAAAGCTGCGCCCGAGGACGGGCGCACTCCTCCTCCAACTCCAACATTTTGCCCGCTGCTTCGGGCTTGTCATTCGCCACCTTCAATTGCCAGAATCTCTCGTGCTCTTGGCTGCGCCGCAATGGACCCGCCTTTGTCGTACAGGCTTATTGTTGGGCAGTCTTTTGCTTTACTGCACCGGGGGCAAATGCGAGTCCCGCCCAGCTAATCACCCTGGTTTAGGAGCGGAGCCTTTCGAGGTTCGTCCTTCTGAAGGACCCTGGCAACCCAACAGTGTCACTGAGATTGTACAATCTCGCGACGGTTATCTTTGGCTGGGAACGTACCACGGTTTAGTGCGTTTCGATGGAGTGAGCTATACGGTTTTCGATTCAAGTAATACCCCAAAACTGCCCAATGGCCGAATCACCAGTTTATACGAAAGCCCCGAGCATGTATTGTGGATTGGCCATGAGACAGGTCATGTCACGCGGTTCGAGAATGGCCGGTTTGAATCCATCAATCCGGGAACCAACTGGCCTGGAGGAGTCGTCGAGGCAATCAGCAGTGATGAGACAAACGATATTTGGCTGTTAAACGTCGGCGGATTTCTTTTTCGTCTGCGCGATGGGAAAATTGTTACCACACCTGGAGGTGCTTCCCCGGTGCGTCGAGCGACCCTGGCGCGAGCCAAAGGGGGGAGGCTTTGGATCTCCTCCAACGGCCGTGTCGCCATGTTGGACAGCGGCAATATCGTTCCAGTTTCATTTCGAGAGGATCAGCCTAATGCCTTTTACGAAAGAGTTTTTCCAGCGCAAGACGGAGGAATATGGGTGCTCGGGAACGGACGTTTTCGCGAATGGCGCGACGGTGAATGGTCCACTCAAGTTCCATTTCCCAGCTTGCCCGGCGCGGTGAATGTGATGGTCGAAACGCGTTTCGGAATTCTTGTCGGAACGATGCGAGATGGTCTTTATCTCCTGCGGTTCGGAACGGATCCGCTCCACTTTAGCCGCGCCAACGGTTTGTCCCACGATTGGATTCGTTCACTTTTCGTCGATCAGGAAGGCAATTGTTGGATCGGAACTGGAGCAGGATTCGATGGCTTGCGACCGCGCAAAGTACGAATGGTATCTCCTCCCGATGCATGGAAAGGGTGCGCTGTCCGCTCATTTATTGTGCATTCGGATGACACGGCCTGGATTGGCACCGAAGGCGCAGGCCTTTACCATTATGATGGGCACAGATGGAAGGTGTTCGATGAGAAAGCCGGACTTTTTGGACTTTTTGTCTGGTCTGTGCTGGAAACAAAAGAACAAGAACTCTTTGCTGGCACATGGGGCGGCGGTTTATTCCGGCGCAACTCGGAGCGTTTTGAATCCGTGGGAGACTTGAGCCGAATTACAGCGCCGGTCACCGCCTTGTATCAAGGCCGGGGAGGCGAAATCTGGATCGGGACTCAAGAAGGGCTGCACCGGTACGAGGCGGGACACCTTGTCTGGTTTGCCGGCAAAGACAAACTCGCTCTGCCCGACGTGCGGACGATCACGGAATCATCCGATGGAACGCTATGGTTCGGAATGTATGGAGGCGGTCTGGGCGCTTTGCGAGAAGGCGCATTGAAACAATTCAGGCATGCCGATGGCCTGAGTAGCGACCTGCTCAATTGTTTATATGCGGACACAGATGACACTCTTTGGATCGGGACAGCGGATAACGGTCTGACGCGGCTTCAGCGGGGCAAGTTTTCCACCATTAGCTCCGCTCAGGGGCTGCCGAGCAAGGTCATTTGCCACATCGTGGATGATGGTGTTGGTCATTTGTGGATGGGTTCACAAAATGGCATTTTGCGCGTCAGTAAAGCGGCCCTTCACCGGTCTGCCAACGGGGATGCCGGCATATTCCCCTCCCTGAACTATGGCCGCGCTGAAGGTTTGACTGCGCAAACTTGCTCGGGCGGGTTTCAACCAGGCGCCTGCAAGACCGAAGATGGAAGGCTCTGGTTTCCCACTGTTAAGGGACTGGCTGTGGTTGATCCAGCTAACGTGACCACTAACTCGATACCTCCGCCGGTGGTAATTGAATCGTTATTCGTGGATGGTTCAACGACCAACTGGATTAAAGGAGAGGAACTACCAACGTCCACGATCGTTCCGACTGCGCTGAATCCAGAATCGAAATCCGAAACCAAGCCGCTGCGCATCACTCCCGGGCACCAACGCTTCGAGTTCCACTATACAGGTTTAAGTTTCGCGGCTCCGGATAAAGTCAGGTTCCGTCATACGCTATTGGGTTTGGAAAACGACTGGGTGGATGCAGGCACCAAACGCACTGCGGTATATACTTTTCTTCCCCCCGGCAAATATACCTTCAAGGCAATTGCGTGCAATAATGATGATTTATGGAACATGCAAGGGGCCTCGGTCACTTTCACTGTGCTGCCTTATTTTTGGCAGACGTTTTTATTCCGGGCGGCATCAACGGTGGCAGCCGTCCTGGCCCTGGCGGGGGGCATCTTCTGGGCAGCCCGCCATCGCCTGCGTCGAAAACTTGCCCAGTTGGAACACCAACGCGCCCTCGAACGGGAACGCACGCGCATTGCCCGCGATATACATGATGATCTCGGCTCGAGCCTCACCCGCATCACCATGCTCAGTCAATCGGTCCGCGGAGAGGTTGAAACTCAGCCGCAAGCAGCCGCTGATATTGATCAAATTTACAGCACGGCGCGGGAAATCACCCGCGCGATGGATGAAATCGTTTGGGCCGTTAATCCTCGATATGATACTTTGGAGAGCCTGGCAGCATACCTGGGTCGTTTTGCGCAGCAATACCTGAGTGCCGCCAATATTCGTTGCCGGCTCGAAATGCCGGTTCAGTTTCCTTCGCTTGCTCTCAGTGCCGAGGTTCGTCACAACGTTTTTCTCGCCTTCAAGGAGACGCTAAACAACATTGTCAAACATGCCCAGGCAACCGAAGTTTCGATCTCGCTCCAACTCCGCCCAACTGAATTCATGCTGCTCGTGGTTGATAACGGCCGCGGGATTAATTGGAACGGCAAGTCCTCGGAGTCGAACCAGTCACATACAAATTTGCGCTCTGCTTCGGGTCACGGCCTGGTCAACATGCAGAAACGCATGGAAGAAATTGGCGGGCACTGCGGATGGGACTCCGCTCCGGGAGAGGGTACCCGCACTACGTTCAGAGTTACGATCAAACCATGAGGGAGGCACCTGAGAACTCAATTTATCCCCTGGGGCATGCCCCTGCCCTAAAGATCGCGTCTTTATGCGGCGATGGCATGTCATTCATATATGCGACAAGCGGTCTTTCAAAAAATAGGTTAGAACTAATTTGTGGCTATTGAAGTTTCAATCGTAGAAGACGACCCGCACGTCCGCAGAACGTTGGCAGACTGGATCAGCCGGGCCGCTGGATTCCACCTGGCTGGCAAATGGGGTGATGCAGAAAATGCGCTAGCTCCACTGGAAGCTAATAAGCCGAACGTGGTTCTCATGGACATTAACCTCCCGGGCATGAGCGGCGTGGATGCCGTAAGAAAGCTGAAGCCGGTAATGCCTCAAACTCAATTTCTCATGCTCACGGTGTACGAAGATGAGGACCATATTTATAGCGCTCTGGCTGCTGGCGCCACCGGATACATGCTCAAGCAGACGCCCCGCGAGGAATTGCTCAGCGCACTGCAAAATGTTCACCAGGGCGGTTCGCCGATGACCAGTAATATCGCCCGAAAAATTGTCCAGGCTTTTCGTCAAGCACCCGTCCCGGTCGCAGAATCAGAGGTCCTTTCGCCCCGGGAACACGAAGTTCTCGACATGCTGACACATGGTTACCTTTTCAAAGATGTCCCTGATCGTCTGAACATCAGCGTGCACACCGTGAATACCTACGTGCGACGCATCTACGAAAAACTACACGTTCGTTCTCGGGCCCAGGCTGTCGCCAAGTACACCCATTACGAGGCCGAATCGCGGCCGTACGGCTCGCGCCCGAGCTGACGTCTTTGAAATTCAGCGATTCCGGCCAACATCTCGGCCGAGCCACTCGACGGCGTTTTCCAGGACTTTCAGCGGCAACGCCTCCTTGTAAACTGGATAGACCTCGTGACCCGGCCGGAAATAAAAAACTTTGCCTTTGCCGAGAGACCAAACGCACCCGCTACGAAAATGCTCCCCGCCATCCCAATCTTCTGCAAAAATCACCTCGTCAGGCGGCGGCACGTGGAAAGGCTCATCGTACATCTCGGTATGCGAAATTTCCCACTTCTCCGGCAGGCCGGCGGCGATCGGGTGATCTTTTAACAAGGTCGTAACGTGGCTCGGTTTGCCATCAGGCCGATATGCAGGAAAGACGCAGATAGGCAGTGTAATTTCCAGAATGTTGGATCCCTCAGGCTCGGTTTTTCTGGTCCAGAATGGCGTCAGCTTTGCGTCCCGCTTTGGCGCGTGATATGCCTGTGGTGTCACGTACTTGATTTTGTAATCCTTGCGCTCCTGTTCCGTTAGTGACTTGAGAGCATCCTGCGTTGTCCGCTCGTTCATCGCCTTAATAAACGGCGTAGACCAGTGGGCTGAATGCAGCGCGATCAGTCCGAGCTTTCCTGTTTTAATGCGGTCGACGATCCTATCTCCCATTTCCCATTTTACCTCGCGCTGGCGGACGTGTCCCCACCAGACAAGCACATCAGTCTGCTCAATCGCATCTCCACCGAGACCTTGTTCAGGCTGGTTCATTGAGACGGATCTCACCTCGAAGTCCGCTCGTTTTTTCAAATGGTCAGCGACGGCGTTGCCAAGGAAGTTTTCATAAATCTGTTTTTGCGCTGGTTGTTGCTCGTCCCAGACCATCACGCGAATCTTTGTCTTTCCATCCACCGCCCACAATGGATTGACCGGAAACACCAGCGCGCAGGTGATCACACAAATACTCGAGAGCGACCTGAACGAGAATTTGCGAAATGAGACCATGGGATTCTTCTGTCTAATCAAGAGATTGACTGTGCGTTGATCCGGTCAGCCGCGGCTTTACCCTCCAGCAGGGCGTCTTCCATTCCGCCATAATTCCAGCCGCCCCAACGGCCAGCGGTAATCACGTCATGGTTTTCAAGGAACTCGAAAATATTTTTCCGGCACGACTCATAATTTTGATCAAAAATGACGTAAGCAAACGGAATTTCGCTCAGTTCCATAAAGAGAATTTCGTCATCCGCAGATAGGACCCGGGCTTTGCGCAAGTCGGCCAGAACTCGTTTTTTAAGTTCTTCCGGACGGCCGAGCCAATCGGCTGCGCCGCCTGACATCTCGACGTAATAACTGCGGCAACCCGCCGGGGCCGCGTCGGAATGGACCGCAGAATAGGAACCTGAACGGTAGAAAATGAATTCCGGCTCGGGAAAATAAATCCAGTGGTAAGTGCTGGCAATATCACCCCCCCCCCGGACACCGATATCGAAATAGTGGACGGTGGAAGCGTGCAATTGACCCGCCAATGAGCGCATTTCAGACGCGGCGTCGGAAATGAGAGAGAGAAAACGCGGCAAAGGAGAGGTGTTAAGCAGATGATCATAACGGACAATCCGTCCGTCTGATAGGGAAGCGGTGTGAGACTCCAGATCAATTTTGGTCACGCTCAGATTGTAACTGGGTGGAATTCTCAGGTTGGCGGCCAGCGAGCGCGGCAAGGCACTAATGCCGCCTTCGCGAGGATAAACAAAACGGGCGTTGTAACCGAGCGATTCGCGGGAAAAGCCTAGAGCCCCCTTAATCACGTCCTCCAGCGAAGGCCGCGGGATAAAGCGTTCCGCGTATTCCGGGCGAAGGTTTTCCAAATTGACGCCGAGCAACTTCTCATTGTAAGGGATCATGAAATGTTTGGCGATGCCGTCACCGAAGTATCGCTCGATCCACTGGCGGAAATTTGCAGGCGCGTCCACCGGCTGTTTAAGACCAAAATCCTCCGGATGACGGGCTTTAAGCAAGCCAAGCAGGCAATCGCGAACAATCTCTGCCGGTAATCCATAAGTATTGGCTTGAAAAGGATAGGGAGTGAAGCAATTCCTCATGTGAATCACGGCCTTGCGCTCGTGCTCAACCAGTTGTCCCGGCAATAATTTTTGCGCAAGAGACTTCATGTAATCATTGCGCAAGTGGAGCCAGTGGCCGGTTCCGTCACACAAAAACCCATCGTGACGGATTCTCGTACGGACAATGCCTCCGGGCTCACTTTCCTTTTCAACCAGCAAATAGTCGTTTTTTAGATGATAAGCGCAGGAGAGGCCAGTGAGGCCAGCCCCCAGCAAAAGCGTTGGCGATTTAATATTAGCCATGGGTTGCAAGCCAAATTCAATTCCGTCCTGTTAAACCAAACACAACCGATCGAAGCTGACCATAAACACGGTCCGGAACTAAACGTTTGGTCATTTGCTTGGCCTGGTAGGCTAATTGCATATTTCGGCCGCTCAGTAAGCGGCAAAAGTCAGACTCGGTCAAAAACCGATTGATAGGAACGCACTCGAGCTCCGCAAGATCCAAGTGACGATTGTAACCCCACCTCATGGTACGAATTACAGAAAAGCCAGTTTCCAACGCAATATTTCGGATGAGCGGGTTGTAGAATCCGCCGGGTGGCGCAAAAAATAAAGCTGGGGTCCCGATAAGCTGGGCGACTTTCTGTTGCGACACTTCAAGTTGAACCCGAATGTCTTCTTCGGGCAGCCGATCCAGACGGGCATGTTCATGACTATGCGAGCCAATAGTATGGCCTGATGCGCCAAGCTCGCGCACCTGATCCGAGCTCAGTTTGCCGGCTTGATCCAGCCTGGCTGTGGGCACAAAGAACAGGCCACGGCAACTCAGGCGTTCGAGCACCGGTTTTACTACTTCGAAGTGATCCAAGGTCCCGTCGTCAAAGGTGAGCACGCAAGACGAACCGGATTGAGCTTCCCGGTTTAACAGCCCGCCTGGAGGTAAAATGCGAAAATTCTTTTCATGTAATAATTCGATATGACGTTCGAGTTGTTCGGCTCGAATCGAATAGAATTCGGGATGTTCTTCCGGTCCGCGCACCACTTTGTGATAAGTTAGAACGAGGATCATTGCTTCTGTGCGGCAAAAAAGAGGTGTTTGGCAGCAAGGTCTTCGCGCGAATATCGTTGGAAGCAAGAAGCAACAGGGATTCGCTCCAACTCGGCCAAATCCTCCGCTGTGCCGTGTTCGATATCATACCCAATGACTTTGAATCCAGCCTTCTCCAATAATTCTTTGTAATCAGGGGCTCGGAGGCGGTTATATGACATCAGCGAAGAATTGACCCATGTTTCCCAGGTTTCATTTGAATATCTGAGTTGGTTGTACTTTGATGCGCCAGGCTGAACTGAAGCCACAAGATCTCGCAAATGAATTGTGGCAAGAAAAAGGCCGCCTGGTTTAAGACATGTGTGAATTTGCGCAAAACAATCAGCCAGGACTGACCGGGGAATATGCAATAGGACCTGCGTGCTGGTGGCTAAATCCATTTTGCCTTTGACCGATGCCCACGCGCCGTTGTAGGGAGATTGATATAAAATGCCCAGATCGCTGAGATAGGATTGCCATACTTTTCCTGCGACATTTGGTGGCAGTCTGCGCGGCTGAATTCGCCTGGCCCATTGAGGATCCCGGAGCAGTGTCAGAAAGATTTCCACTGTTTGCTCGATCAATTCCTGGTCGAGCAACGGGGATAAATCGAACAAATACTGTTGGCGCACTCCGAGGGAGTAAAAAAGCAATGGGATGGTTGGGTGCCACCCAGCTCCGAAATCCAAATGGCTACCGTCGATCAAGACGCCGCTGTGTCCATTTTTTTCGAGCCAGTCAAAGTATTGCATGCCCACGACGATTTTTTGACTCACTCGCGCCTCGGTCGGGCGCAAGGACCCCGTAAGATGCTTTTGCGAGAAGCGATAAAGTGCTGTGCCGCCGGGCAATCCTGAGAGCGCCTTAAAGCAGGCCACTTTGAGGCGCCACTTCATGGCAAATTAAACTGATGCCAGGGTGGGACTGGCTGCTCCCAACTTTGCTTTAGGATTCACCATCTGGTCATAAATCCACGCGTAGGTTTTCTCCATTCCATCACGCAATCGGGTATCGGGTTCCCAACGAAGATATTTTTGTATTAGCGTGTTGTCGCTGTTACGACCGTTAACACCTTTGGGAGCTTTCAGATTGTACGAACGTTTCAATTTGATCCCGGCAATTTTCTCCACCAAATCAACCAGTCCATTAATCGTCACCACTTCGCTGCTGCCCAGGTTAATTGGTTCAAGGATGTCGCTATTCAGGAGCACTTGAGTGCCCTTAAGACAATCGTCGATATACATGAAGCTGCGGGTTTGATGACCGTCTCCCCAGATTTCAATTTCGTGTTTGCCTGACAGTTTTGCCTGGATGACTTTTCGGCAAATGGCAGCCGGCGCTTTTTCACGTCCACCGTCATAAGTGCCATGGGGGCCGTAGACGTTGTGGTAGCGGGCAACGCGAGTGATAACCCCGAAGTCTTCCCGAAAATGACGGCACATGCGTTCGCTGAAAAGCTTTTCCCAACCGTAACCATCCTCCGGCATGGCCGGGTAGGCGTCAGCTTCCTTAAGCGGAATGACATCTTCTGAAACTTGCTTGTCTGCCGCGTAAACGCAAGCCGAGGAGGCATAGAAGAACCGCCCAACACCATGCTTGCGAGCGGCCATTAACAAATGGGTGTTGATAAGAACCGAGAGCATGCACAGAGCCCGGTTGTTTTCGATAAAACCCATCCCGCCCATATCTGCCGCCAGGTTATATACAACCTCTGCTCCTTCCAGCGCTTGTTCACAGGCCCCTTTATCTTGTAAATCGAGTTCCAGATTCTGAACGGTCGGGAAATTTTGGTACCACTCATTTACCGGCTTGATATCTACGGCCCGCAAATCGCGATGGCCCTGCTTTAATAAATCGGCGATCAAATGGCCGCCAATAAAGCCACCCCCACCGCAAACTACAGTTTTCTTTGTCTTCATAGCACTTCCGACCGTTCAAATGGTCGGAAGCTCAGGCTAACAGATTAGCCTGACAAGACCAGCCCATTTTGGCGGAACGAACGAAACGTGAGCATCTCATTTTTTATGCGGACCTCCCCACTCCAATTTTGGAAAGGTTAGATGCAAGGATGTGCAAGGACCTGCAACAAATCGAATCCGCTTGGAGCGGACCACTCCAAACACTCCAACACTCCATTTCCCCAGGGCTTGACTTACCTGACCAGCTTCAGCGCGATCTGTTTCTCGATCTCGTGCGCAAGATCCAGGTCCGACAGGCCACCAGAGGTTCGGGTTTGGACCATCACGCCGGTGACTTTCGGATCCCTGGCCTCCACGCGCACCCAGACTGTGCGTTGGTTCACCTTACCCTCCACCGTTTTCACCACATTGGTTTCGGTGTGAAGAATGCTTTCGTTGACAAGAGCTCCATTGAACTTGACCACCTCTTTGGCAGCGTCATAGACCTGGTCGAGGGGCCGTTCATAACTGCCCTCGACTCTATCTTTGATGAACGGTACGCCGCCCGTGTTCCGTCCAGTCACTGTGGGCACGCAACCCGCGCCGATAAGGCTTGCTCCGATTAAACCTACGAAAAGAAATTTTCTCATTCGGTGTATGCAAGCAGAATCAATCAGGGCGTCAAGCTTCTAATATTTTGTCCTATTAGCAGTTTATCAGAAACCGGGATTGCCTCGACTTTCGGGTCCCTCGATGCCACTTTAAATGCGTGGTCATGACCAAATACGAACAGCTCCGCTCCATTCTGCGGTCCTATGGTTCCTGCGTAGTCGCTTATTCCGGCGGAGTGGATTCCGTATTTCTAGCGTTTGTTGCGCATGACGTTTTGGCGGACAAAGCTCTCGCGGTCATTGCTGATTCTCCGAGTTTGCCCCGTCGCGAATTAGAAGAGGCCCTTGAGGTCGCTGAACAATTCCATTTCCCGGTCCGAGTGGTCCGAACCCAGGAATTCGAAAACCCAGCTTATCTCGCGAATCCGAACAATCGCTGCTTTTTTTGCAAACACGAACTCTTTACCGAGCTCTCGCCCCTTGCGAGATCTGAGGGGTTTGCCGTGCTTGCTTATGGCGAAAACGCCAGTGACGTCGGGGACCACCGTCCCGGCGCGCAGGCTGCTGCGGATTTTCAGGTCCGTGCGCCACTTAAGGAAGCGGGTCTGACCAAATCAGAGATACGGGAACTGTCAGCTCAACTCGGTCTGCCGACCGCTGACAAACCCCAGATGGCTTGCCTGAGCTCCCGCATTCCTTACGGGGAACCGGTAACGCAGGAAAAACTTCGCATGATTGAGCAAGCGGAAAACTTATTGCGCGATCTCGGCTTTTACGACGTACGGGTCCGTCACCACGAATTGAGATTGGCCGCTGAGATACAGGCGTTGCAATCCTCAAGCCGAGTTCGTCACCTCGCGCGAATCGAAGTCGGCCCTGGCGAACTTACGCGCCTGGCCACGCATGAAGTTGCAGGAAAAGTTTCTCAACGCATGAAAGAAATCGGCTACGCACACATCACTTTGGACCTGGAAGGCTACCGTCGGGGAAGCGTCAACGAGGTTGTGAAGATGCAAAACTCTTAAATGGACAAGCAATCGAGGGATAAAACGGTTGCCGTCAGCATGCACGTCAATTAGTGTTCCACCTGTCTGCGCGAGTAGCTCAATTGGATAGAGCGTCGGCCTCCGGAGCCGAAGGTTGAGAGTTCGACCCTCTCCTCGCGTACCAACCTTCGCACCTGCGGATGGGTTGATCATCCTCAAGAAATAACGGCTGTTTCTTACCGGATCCCAAACCTCTCAAAAACGCCGAGCCAGACGCGTGCCAGAACAAATGGGCGGTTGACTCAGTAAATTCATCAAAGGCTTCCTTCTGAATTCGCTGTCAGAAAAATCTTTAAATAATCTGTTCGGTTTTCGGCTCCACGGACATAGATCAATAACATGATAGGCGATGACATGGCATTGGTTCGGGAATACGCCGAGAGCAATTCCGAGCAGGCGTTTGCCACTCTGGTATCGCGGCATGTCAATTTGGTCTATTCGGTCGCGCTTCGCCACGTTGGCAATCCCCATCTGGCTGAAGAAATCACTCAAGGGGTTTTCATCATCCTGGCACGCAAAGCAAAATCACTCAGTCCGAAGACAATTGTCTCTGGCTGGCTTTGCCGAACGGCACGATACGTTTCCGCCAACACGCTGAAAATTCAACGCCGTCGACAATTCCCCGAACAGGAGACACAAATGCAATCCATTTCAAGCCAATCGGACTCAACGGCATGGCATCAAATAGCGCCGCTGCTGGATGAGGCACTGAACTGTTTGGGGGAAAAAGAGCATGATGCGATCGTGCTCCGGTTTTTTGACTGCAAGGAATTAAAACACATCGGTGCGGCAATGGGAACAACTGAGGACGCGGCACGGATGCGAGTGAATCGTGGGTTAGAAAAACTTCGGAAATTCTTCACCAAGAGGGGTGTGACCCTTTCAGCAGCGGCGATTGCCGGAGCTGTTTCCGTCAATTCCGTACAAGCTGCTCCGGCAGGACTGGCCTCCACCGTCACTGCCGCTGTATTTTCTGGAATTACCATCACCACCGCCGCGGTCATTGCCGCCACTAAAGCCATTGCGATAGGTGCGCTTCGAAAAACTCTGGCCACCTCCATCGTCGCCATGCTGGCAGGAGCGTTGCTGATTCTTCTGCTGTGGGCGGCCGGCTCGGCCATTTTCGAGTGGCCCCTATTGTGGCACTATGCCGGCAAGGATTATTCGTGCGCCGAAATCCTACTACATATTGAAGGCAGTAAGCGCGTCTGGGCGCGGGAGACCGGGCAAACGAACGGAGCACCCGTGGACCCGGTGCAATTGGAGCGGCACTTCCGAACTAAAGGATACTTTTCCGGAGGAGAGTGGCTCCATTGCCCATCCGGAGGCACATACACCTACGGGAATTTGGGTCAACTCCCGACGTGTTCACTCGCTAACAACCACCCAGTTAAGGAGCGCGTATCGCTCTTTGGTTGGCGCTGGGAATCCCACGCAATGCGCCCGGACTGGAGAAATCGACTGTCCTCGGACTTAATAAATTGATTTTCGAACTAACTCGATCTAGCCAACAACCGCCAACCATTCTGTTTTATAATTTAAGGCATGGTCTACACTGCTTGGTCCGACGTTCAATGGAATGGCTGGGTGAAGTCACTGTGCCCTCCCAAGAAAGTAGAGTCCTGCGTAAACCTTAGGCTCGACCAGCAGTCCTTCGTTTGCCTTTGCAGCAAGCCAGTTCTGAACCTGGCTCAACGGGACCTCGTGCACGGTGATGCTTTCATGACCAATACCACCTCCGGCATTGAGACGCTTCAAGCCCGATGCCAAGACCAGCGTGACCACTTCCGACGTCAGCCCGCTTGATGCCGGGCCTGTCGTGAGCGTTTCGATACCTTCTGCGGCATAGCCCGTTTCTTCGAGAAGTTCCCGTTTTGCGGCATCAGCCAGGGTTTCGTTTGAATCACCGGGTTCATCTCCAATGATCCCAGCAGGCAGCTCGATGGTTCGGGCGTGGACCGGGATCCGATACTGCTCCACAAGGAGGATTTTTCGCTCATCCGTGACGGCGACAATGATTGCCGCGCCGGTAATGCCAATGCGATCCACATATTCCCAGCGCCCCTCTTTGACGAGCGCCAGAAACTTGCCCCTGTGAAGAATGGTTTTCGCCATTGTGTTCATTGTATCCTCAAAATGTCAGCGCTCTGGCAAATACCTATGCCGGCACGCTTCATCTCTGCAATCGCACTCTTCGCATCCTCCGGACCGAGGTTCACACCCCGGCATGAATCGACGATCAGGCTTGTTTTGAAGCCGAAACTCAACGCATCCATTGCAGTAAACTTCACGCAATAATCCGTCGCCAACCCGCAAACGAAGACCTCTGTGACGCCCTTGGTTTGGAGCCATTCACCGAGTCCGGTTGATTTGCGATGGGCATTGTCGAAGAAACCGCTGTAGCTGTCGATGCCCGGGTCGGTACCTTTTCGGAACACTTTGGCGATGCGATCCTGTTTCAGGCCTGCTGGGAAAGCCGCACCTGAGGTGTTCTCAACGCAATGGACTGGCCAGAGCGTTTGTTGCAGCCCATTGAGGTCAATTCGCTCGAAGACCTTCTTGCCCGGATGATTTGCCGCGAAGCTGCCATGGTTCGCCGGATGCCAATCCTGCGTCGCGACCACAAGCGAGAAGGCTCCTTGAACCTTGTTCGCTATCGGAACGACCGCGTCGCCGTCCGGGACAGCCAGGGCGCCGCCGGGGAGGAAGTCGTTTTGGATATCAACAAGGACCAAGCAGTTCACGAGTGAGAGAGTATATGAGTTACCGAGTGTCACGCTTCGAGGTTCCCAGCGCTGTCGAAAAAATGCGTAGCAGTTCATCGGCCTCGCTTTTGAGTTTATTCGCTTTGTCGGGCGCGCAGACCTCAGCATCTTCAAACAACTGAAACCAGAGCAGCGTCTCGTCGGCTTCTTCAACGACGGTTCCCATCTTGGAAATGAAATCGGCTTGCGATTTTGATCTGCAAACGGCGCGATAGTTCGCAGCGACGGACGTTCCCGACCGCAACACCTGCCGTCCAAGTACTCGAGCTTCATCGGTTTTCGGCAGAGCCTTATAGAACTTCACTATTTCCACTGCGAACACTTTGGTTCGCACTTTCATGTTTTCGCTAAAATCGAAGTTGTTCATGCGATTAGATTACTTTCTTGATTGTTATTGGCACTACTTAACTCGTTAATTCACTAACTCGGAAACTCAATAAAAGTCGCCGGAACGTGATCAACCAACCAGACCCCATTGGCCGAGCAACGGAAAACGAAGCCGGCCCGATGCATGTCGCCGGCGCGAATCGTCAAAAGGACCGGTTTGCCGTGGCGACCGCCAACCTGGAGCGTCATTTTGGTTTCAGCCGACAAGTGAACGTGATGACGCTCCATTTTCTTTAAGCCGTGCTGCCGGATACTGTCCAGGAATCGCTCCGCGGTGCCGTGATATAAAATTTCCGGAGGGGTCTGTGGTGCGTATTGCAGATCGACATCTACGGAATGCCCCTGGCTGGCGCGGATCCGCTGGCCGTCATCGCTAAACGCAAAACGCTTCTTGTCGCTCGTTGCAACGATGTCCCTGAGTTGGTCGAGGGTCAGGGAAACACCCTGGCGATTAACAGCTTTTAATAACTCATCAACACCTACCCAACCCGCGTCACCGAGTTTCAATCCCACCCGCTCCGGTTCGTGCCGGAGAATCAGACTGAGGAACTTGCTGTTGCGTACAATTTCTTTGTCATTCATAAATTGATTTATTTCAATGCCATCAGCCATTTCCGAGCAGGTTCTGGATAGAACAGGCTGCGGATGAGGTGCATGCGACGGAATTGACCTGGCGCCACCTGCCAATGGTTTCCACGCCGTTCCAACCAGCCTGCGTCAAGAGCGAGGTCCAGCTCCTTCGTGTAGGTTGCGGAAAGTTCCACGCCAAAACGCTTTTTAAAACGCAACTCATCGACGAAACCAAAGTTAAACGAATAAAGCACGTACTTGGCCTGCGCTTCAGCAATCGGCAATTGATAGAAAAACTCGACTGGGCTTGCACCGGCCGAGAGACGGGTCGTGTAATCTTTAACGTTTTGTGTGTTGAAGCTCCACAGGTTCCCGCGCAACGACGTTGCATAATTGCCGAGGCCCAGGTACGGCAGTCCATCCAGAAGCCGTCCCTCGAAATAGGCGCTGGTGCCGGTTTCTCCCTTGTGGCGTGAAAAATTCACTGAGCCATAGGGTGCATGCCAGCCGGCGGCGTTCAGCGTTGCATGCGCAAAGTCATACATTGTGCCGTAGTTTTCCGGCGATGGGAAATTCGCGGTCCGTTTGGTGAGAGCACGATCCCGCCCACGATAGAGACAATCGTAGGTTGTTACACTGTCTGGCGCTAATGCGATGATCTGTTCAAGATCGCATTTCCAGTCGGCCAGCGATTGATTGGGCAGTCCGAAGATGATGTCCAGATTCGTGCGCATAAAACCGGCCGCACGCAGATTTGTCATCGCCACCTCAGTTCGCTCAATCTGGCACCCTCGGTTCACCAGGGCGAGAGTCTGGGCATTGAAGCTTTGCACCCCGAGACTGACGCGGGCTACCCCGGCAGCCCGCAATGCCATGAGCTTTTCCGGCTCCTCCGCAGCAATGTGCGGTGTCGTTTCGATGCTGAGAGGAAATGGGTGCGATACATTACTAATTAAGGGGCGAATCCCCGCGAGCAGCCGCTCCAATTCGCCCGTCGAGAGGCGGGTCGGTGTGCCGCCGCCAATATCCACCCCACCCATAGGAAGGTTTGCAAGCCAGTCCGCATGAGAATCCAATTCCCGCAGTAAGGCATCCACATACTCGCGGTGTATCCGTTCGTCGCGGCTAACATCCACGGCAAAATTGCAGTAGTAGCATTTCGCTTCGCAGAACGGCACATGGAGATAAAACAGCAATGGATCGAGGTTTTTAAACCACTCGCGCACAGGCGTCGGATCGCGCCGGAAATGCTCCATGAAGTATTCGCGGCGCGGCGGATATTGGATCGTGAAGTCATGTGGATGCGCTTCAACGAAGGTAAGCCAGTTTTGAAGCGTATCGGTGCTCATGCGACCTCCAGCACTGCACGCACAAGGGCCGATGCACGCTCCACCTGGTTAGTTTTCAAAGTCTGGTGCAAGCCAACCAGGAAGCTGCGCGCGCTCATCGCCTCGCATTCCTTCAGCCGATTATGAGCAAGGTGTTGATAGGCCGGATGCCGGTGCATCGCGCCACCCATCAGGCTACGCACTTCCACACCTTGCGCCAGAATCTCGCGGGTCAGCGCCGCATACTTTTCCGGAGCGACACCAATGGGAAAAACAAATGGGGAAACATTTGCATGGGCGGCCCAGGTCTCGACCTTTTGGATATGGCCCAGAGCGGATGCCCAAATGCGCCAGTGTTCCCAGCGCCGCGCCTCTTGCACCGGCCACGAACGCAATTGCCAGCGGGCGAAACAAGAGTTCAACTCGGACATCTCGACGTTGATGCCTTCCCTTTGATACCAGAAGTTGTGGTTCAAACCATCTGGCGCATCGCATCGCGCGGCGTCGAAATGACACCGGCAAGTGCGACCCCAGTGGACGATAGATTGGACCTGGTCGTGTAATTCGGTCGAATTGACCGCGACCGCACCACCTCCAAACGAACTCAAGTGGTGAGGATGATAGAAACTGTGGGTCACGAGGCCGCCGAACCCGTAAATCGTTTCTCCCTCGACTTGAAGGCCCATCGTTTCGCACGCGTCCTGCACGAGAATCGCACCATGATTCCTGGCTAACGCCGCAATCCGCCGGAGTTGCGCAGGAAATCCGAGAAAATGAGTCACTACGACGGCCGCGACTTTCTCGTCCATTTCGGCCTCCAACGCATCCGGGTCCAGGTTGAAACCGCCCGGTTCCGTGTCCACCAATCGCACATCAAAACCCAGGAGCGTAAAACTTGAGATGGTGGTCGGAAATGAGAACCCCGCGAGTAAAACGCGCCGACGAAGCCCGCACCTTTGCTTCACCAAAATCCCCGCCGCGAGATTCGCCGACGAACCAGAGTTCACCAGCGTGACATAAGGCGCGGAGAGCGTTTGAGCTAGCTCGCTGGCAAGCGAGGTAAGGTTGTGCCTGCTCTCGCCAAGCTCGGCGGCGAGGAATTCAGCAAAGCCATCCGTCTCAACCCGGCCTGTGCATGGGAATTGTGGTTTGGTCCTCATGGATGCATATCGAGTTTCGTCAGAATCAGCGTCACGTCGTCAGGTAATGCTCCCGAAGGATACCGCACCAGCTCGATTAAACGCTCTGCCGCAAGCTGAGCAGGATTTTCCCGGCAGGTTTCAGCTATACGTTCTGCCGCCGCATACTTAAGCAATCCATCCGTCGCGAGAAGAAGACTTCCCTTTTCATATAACTGTTCGAATGAAATCGGCGATGCGTTACTAGAACCGATGAAAGGCTTTCGCTGCTGGTTCAGGGTGAGGCTGAGAACGCTCCCGTTTTCCGGAATCAACCAAACGCCGGAATCACCCACGCTCGCTCCGAAAATCTCCTTTGAAGCTACAACCACGAGAACGCAAGTCGTCTCACCGGCAATTGGGTCTTTAGCAATTGCTATGTCCATTTTGCGAAGCAACTCCGCGCATGAGCTGGTGTCGTTCAACAAGGAGGCATTCTGGCGAACCATTTCTATGGCTAAGGTTGCAGCTTCGGCCCCACCACTCAGGCCACCCGCGCCATCCGCAACGCAAATCACGACTCGCGCGCCCTCTTGAATGGCGATTCCGCGATCCTGGTTTTCCGGATTTCCGGCGACTGTTAGCAGAATGGGTTTCATGAGGTTTGAATTCGTTCCCTCGCCTCCAGCCACTCAAGTGGAAGGCTGTCCCGCCCAGCGCTGAGCGCAACGATTCCGCACACGATTGCCGCATTCGTGTCGCAATCGCCTTCAGCACTGACGGTTTGTCCAAGTGCCTCAACAAAACGGTCGAGATGATGGGCAGCCATCCACAAACAGAACGGCACTGTATCGGGCGCTGTCACCAGCGAGCCATTACCAAGAGCTCGGGCAACATCCAGCACCGAAGTTTCTCGAGGCGTCGTGCTGGCAAGGACAATGCCACGCTGAACCTGGCTTTCCGGCGTATGGCTGAGCACTGTGTCGAAAAAAACCCGGGCACGGTCGGGGTCTGTGTCCGCTCTCAGCTGCCAGGCCTTTGCGGCAGCGACTGCCACTGCGACCGCTCCTGCCACGCCTTCGGGATGGGTATGCGTGACGAGCGACGAAGCCCGCGCCTCCTCGGCGCAACGTGCCAGGTCGTCCGCAAAATATGCTCCAAGCGGGGCGACACGCATGGCGCTGCCATTACCCATCGAGCCTTGCCCGCCAAATGCATTCGCCGCGGTCTCTCGCCATTTCGCGCCGGCAATGATTTCGCGCATCTGAATCCGCGTCATCTTTCCGTAGCCACGGTCAGGGTCGCGCTCGAATCGCCTGGCGAATCGTTTGGCCAGTGCATCCTGAGCTACATAGCCGTGCGACTTCAGCACGGCGACGATAGAAATTGCCATCTCTGTGTCATCTGTATGAAACCACGGACCGCCCGGAAGATTATTCTCCGCCAGTTGTAGAGGAGCAGCAGGGGCCTGATAGCTCAGCATCTCACCAAGGGCATCGCCTAACCCCAAACCATCCAACGAGAGCCTCATGCGTTCGACGCGAGCCGTGTGATCTGACGGGAGATTTGCACTCCAGGTGTTAGGATGGTGTGCAAGCAACTCGCGAACGCGACGCAACCATGAAGTCTCGATCCAGTCCGTGCCAAGCGGTCCGACGCGATCTACCGTCCAGCCGGCGAATCGCAGTTCATTGTGCATGGAGTAAACGCGGTCGGTATTTGATGAATGAATCAGCACTGGACACGCAGGCATGCAGTCACCGAGAAATCTTGCAACATCCATGCCGGTGCCAGGATCAGCCGCTGCTCCCGGCATAGGATTCAAATCGTGGTCGAGCGAAATCAGAACTGTGCTCGGAAAGAACGCTTCACATTCAGCAATCATCGAGGGCGCATCACGCCAGACCTTGAACGTGACCTCATTCCCTAGCGCGATGACAGTTTTCTCAAACGCCGCAATCCGCTCATCGTTGTCTTCAAGGATGAGGATGGTTTTCATGGGACCGCCCTCCCCAGCGCGTTTTGGTATGCCACCAGGACTTCCTCCGTAAAGCAGGCGAAAACGACGCGTTCAATCTCGGCTACGGTTTGAAGGGCGGCGCGCGTTTCTCGCACGGCGATGCGCGCGGCATCCGGAATTGGATACCCATAGACACCGCAACTGATGGCGGGGAAGGCAATCGCTTTGACCGCATGTGTCTTTGCGAGTTGAAAACAAGCGCGGTAGCAAGAGGCCAACAGCTCCGGTTCCCCATGGCTGCCGCCATCCCAGACCGGCCCGACGGTATGGATCACATAGTGCGCTGGAAGTTGATAGCCTTTAGTGATCCTGGCCTGTCCTGTTGGACAACCGCCCAAGGTGCGGCACTCGGACAACAGCCCCGGTCCGGCTGCTCGATGGATAGCACCGTCCACACCGCCACCGCCAAGCAATGAAGTATTCGCGGCATTGACGATGGCGTCCACCTCGAGGTTGGTAATGTCGGTCCGAGTCAGTTCGATGCGTTCGTCCATTTTCATGCTCTTATTCTTTAATTTAATTGTAGCTACACCTCGAAATTGAACCCTCTTTTCTTGAGCTTCTCGTATTTGTCGGTGGCGAAGCGGAATAACTGCGCGGGGCGATGACGACCGGTCATCTGGGTTTCCCTGAGCGGGACGAGCAAGCCGAAGCTCAGGACCTTCTTTCGGAAATTCCGTTTGTCCAAATTGTTTTCAAGCACTGCCTCGTAGAGGTGCTGGAGTTGCGAGAGCGTGAACTTGGGCGGCAGCAACTCGAACCCAATCGGTTCGTAACGCACCTTGCTTTTGAGCCTGGCCAAGCCGGTCGTGAGAATATCTGCGTGGTCGAAAGCCAGCTTCGGAACTTTCGAGACGGGAAACCAACGGGCATCCGCCGCGTCGGTGGCCGCTTTAGTCTCATGAGCCGCGAGTTTGACGAGGGCGTAGTACGCGACGCTTACAACCCGTTCACGCGGATCACGGTCGACCGCTCCGAAAGTGCAGAGCTGCTCGAGGAAGACGTCCCTGAGGCCCGCTTCTTCCTCCAACTCGCGCCGCGCGGCATCATCAAGCGTTTCATTGACGCGGACGAAGCCACCTGGCAATGCCCATTTACCTTTGAATGGTTCCAGCCCGCGTTCGATCAGCAGCACCTTGAGTTCGCCTTCATCGAAGCCGAAAACCACGCAGTCCACTGTCAGAGCCGCTCGCGGATATTGGTATGTATGAGGCATAAGAAGGAGGTTCATTTGTTAGAAGCGATCGATTCCGATATGTTGAGCAACATCGGGATTGCTGAGGGGATAAATTTCTTCTTGAGGTGTGAGCAAATTCACGAAGCCATTCGATTCAGCGTGCACCCGCTGTTCGGCCACGAACCTCGAAATGTCTTCAATGTTCACAATCCACTTTTGCGAGTACTGGAGAAGGATATTGCCGGCTAAGCCAAGTTGAATCGCCCGTCGTTCTTGCTTGCCACCGCAAGGGTCGTGGTCCGGATCCCATTGCACACGGACAGGAGACTCAGCGAGACGTCCCTTCCAATCCTCGCGAGAAGGATAGACTTCCGGCACGTAATTGGAATGAATAGCCCGCTCGAGAATCCCATCGAAAGCCGCGCGTCGCAGTCGTACCGCGAGCGTTATTTCCTGCCCTTCCTTTGTGCCCCAGCCGGAGCGATACATCATCCAAAGGAAATTCGGTTTGATCCAGCTCATTCGATTTAGGCTGAACTCACCACCAAACCGTTGGTTTTTCGCCGCGAATAAACCAATCGCTGGACGATAAGCCTGGTAAACCACTACGGTCTCGGCATCGAACTGAGCCATGATGTGCCGTCCGGACGCGGGCCAGCGCCCCAACTGTTTCAAATATGGTTCTGTCCGAAGCTTCATTTAGTTCTTTCTGTGGCTTTTTGGTACTCGACAATTCTTTACACTTCTTTTATATAGTGTATATATTACACTATGTCAACAGGTAAAATGAGAAATTCTGCAGAAAGGAAAAGATGAACCGTGCGACTGCTTTTGTTAAGCTTGTTGCATGGATTTTGTGCAAATGAGAATTCAGGGAATTGGGGCCCTAACCCTTTGAAACCGGTATGAAAATAAGCAAGGTCATCATTCTCATCAATCAAACCAAGGCGCACGCCAAACGAACCGGCGCAGCGCTTAAGGAGGTGCTGGAGCGGGAGCGTGTGAAGCAACAGTGGATCCAAACGCTTCCACCGCAGAGAAATGTTTTTCGCCGCCTAGCGGACCTGCGAAGTCTGAAGGCTGACCTTATCATTGCCTGCGGAGGCGACGGCACACTTCTTCAAGCAGCACACCGATTCCGTGGTTCCAACATCCCGATCCTGGGCATCAACATCGGGTACCTGGGATTCATTACCTCGATTCCGGGCAACCGCGTCCGGCAGGAAATGCGCCGAATCCTAAAAGCGGACTTCGTTATCAGTCAGCGGACTGCACTGGATTTGGAGATTCATGGAAAGAAGAGGACTGTGAGAGGCTGGGCGTTGAACGATGCCTTGATCGTGCGCGGCGATAATCCTCACCTGATTAGTATCTCTGCGCGAGTAGGCGAGCGTCGGCTAACGAACTACCGCTGCGACGGTTTGATCGTTGCAACACCAACGGGCTCGACGGCCTATTCATTGGCCGCCGGGGGGCCGATCATCAGTCCCGAATGCAGCGTGCTCATTATCACTCCGATCTGCCCGCAGTCTCTGACGAATCGTTCTGTGGTGGTGAATTCGACCGAGCGGATTGAAATGAGACTTGAGCCGCTGTCCGGACCGGGCATCGTGCAAGTGGACGGAATGACGATCGCGCGAACTACTCCGGAAAGTGTCATTCGGATTCAGACATCGAGCGATTCCGTGCCCATCGCGTTTCTGCCGGAAATCAATTATTACGATATCCTGAGCGAGAAGCTGAAATGGCAAGGTGATGGCCTCTCGAAGCCGAAATAGTGATAACGCATTAGTTCACGCTGTCGCACGGTTGATGTCGACTGAACTTTGCCCTTCTTCCCGAGCACTGTTGAAGTATGCGATTAGATAAAGGCGAGGCGATTCATGCAGTCAGATCTCACCCTTCGCTCGCAGAATCAACTCTGTTTTGAACTCGTGCAGAGTGAGTTCAAGACCGGCTGGGTACCTATGGGGATTGTCGAAGCGCTTTATCCCAGGATGCAGCATCGCTAACTGCCGCTGAGCGCGTTCGCGGGTGGAATCCAACGAAGGCAACTCATATACCAGCTTTCCGCGCCGCAAAATTGGCAGGAGAAGGTCTTCACTTTTTTTGTCGGGAGAAAAGTGTTTCCGCCGAGTCGCGTCAACTGGGTCCACAATCGTAACTTTCCTGGGAAGAGGGCGCGTTTCGTCATAAATGGCGTCGCCTATGAATTCCTTCCCATTCTGAAAGCGCCGAACCTGAAGCACGCCTGGATTGGTCATCTTTGCTATCTGTTCTGAAAGCTTTATTTTATGGTCCCAGGTTCCATCCGGTTTGCGAATGGCGGAAAGTTTATAAACCCCGCCCAACGCGGGCTGATCGAAGGCCGTTACCAACATTGTTCCAACGCCCCAAACATTAATCGCCGCGCCTTGCTGCTTCAGGCTGGTGATCAGATGCTCGTTGAGATCATTGCTGCCAATGATGACCGCATCTTTGAAACCGCCGGCATTCAGAATCTTGCGCGCCTCGATGCTCAGATACGCAAGGTCGCCGGAATCGAGTCGAATGCCCGCGAGTCGATGCCCTTGTTTTCGCAACCGTTTGCCGACTTCGACCGCATGGCGAACTCCTGCGATTGTGTTGTATGTATCGACGAGGAATATGCAGTTATTCGGCAGCGCGTCGGCATAGGCATTGAACGCCTCGAGTTCGGTTCTAAACGACATTACCCAGCTATGGGCGTGGGTCCCTTTGACAGGAATGCCGAACATCCTTCCTGCGAGAACGTTTGAGGTTCCGGCACATCCTCCGATGAAGGCCGCCCGGCTCGCAGTCAGCGCGCCATCGATTCCCTGCGCCCGTCGGAGGCCAAATTCCACCACAGGATCACCCTGCGCGGCCTGGCATACCCGCGCTGCCTTGGTCGCAATCAGTGACTGGAAGTTGAAGAAATTGAGCAGCGCGGTCTCGACGAGTTGAGCTTGCAATATAGGCCCGCGAACTCGCAGTAATGGTTCCTGGGGAAAGACGACTGTCCCTTCAGGAATCGAATCCACGTCCAATTGCAATTTCAAATTGCCCAGGTACTTCAAAAAGGCACGCGCGAACAATCTCTTGCCATCATTCCCTTTCAATTCTCCCAAGTACTCCAGGTCAGGCTTTGCGAATTTAAACCCAAGTAAATACTTTATGCTGTCAGCCAAGCCTGCCGAAAGCGTGAAGCCTCCCCCGAATGGTTGCTTGCGAAACAGGAGATGGAACACCGCTTCTTGATTTGCGTTGCCCGTCTTCCAGTAACCGTAGGCCATCGTGAGTTGGTAAAGGTCCGTGAGCAAGGCTGGCGCGGCTGGCGTGGTTGGGAAAAACGATTTCATTTTGTTAGTGTCATAATTACACTATCAAACACCCGCAGTCAACTCTGTCAGACAAGCCAAAAAGCTGCCTCAGGCGTAACTCCTTCAACGCCGCCTCACAAATCATCCGGAGAATCCCCTACTCCGAGGATACTGCAAGCTTGAATCACGTTCAGGCCCAACCGTTGTGCTTCGGCCAAAACATCTTCCGACTCGGCGCCCGGGTTTAACCAAAGCTCGTCGCACCCTTTCGCGGCAATGTCTGGCAGAATCTTCTGCAAGACGGCGGGGGGCAAATAGACGCTGATTTTATCGGGTCGCACTGGCACCTCGTGGATGCTATGGAACGCTGGCAGTCCCTCAATTGAAGTTTCCCGGGGGTTCACCGGAAAAACAGTGTAACCCTGACGCGAAAAAGCACGCACGGCTTTGTTACCAAATTTTGCCCGATTATTGGAGGCCCCGATGATAGCAACGCTGCTCATTGGTAATCAACTTGCCCGGTTAGGGACCCTTTGTCCAATACCACTGACGAGAACGGGAAAACCAATCGACGAACGCGGCTGGTAACAGCAAACTATTTCTTTTAACGGTTCTCGCTTGCCGCTATCGCGCAACCTACCCGCAAACGAAACCCCAACAAACCCGCGCGCGTGCCGGCCGTCTGCGCCCCAAAATCCTGAAAGGATGAGATCATACCAGCCCAGGGTGCGAGGAACGAGCAACCCTGGGTAAATCGCACAAAAAAAACACCCTCTCCCATCGGATGGGAGAGGGATCAAGGGTGAGGGTTCCCGAGTTGCTCCCTTCCGGCTGTATTTGTCTTTGCACCGGTTTTGAAACTGTGATACGACAAATTGAAAAGGTCCCAAATGACACTTTTCTGCCAAATATTTGAAGTTTGTTTTGGCAAAATTTTGTCTTTCAGCTTTTAACGATCATGAGAGGTTTGTCCGATTTATGCTCTTCGGCGCCAGCAAGCCAGATATGAGCGTTGGCACAATGACATTGTATCGCTTCAACGGGCAGGAGGCCTATGCCGTCGAGTCGGCCACCATTGGGCACTACAAGGATGAGGACAGCCTGTATGCAGTTACGTTCCGCGCAGAGACGGGCGGCGCTCCAGTTCGCACGCTGCCTGACATCGAGTCGCTCCGCGCTCAGCCGTTCGCGGAAATTACCTTGCGCCTTCCCAAGCCTCCAGCCCTCGCGTTGATACCAGGCAGGACATTCAGCCTGCCCGAGGGCTATGATAAAGCAGTGGCGAATACCGCACCAATTTTTATTACTGTGAGCACGAGCCGATGGACGACAATCAGGTGGCGATTCTGGAACGGGACGGTCCTAAGGTGAAGGCACGTCTTACTGGCATGACGATAGACGTCAACTTTTACGATGGGTCCAAGCCGGACACGAAGGTGATAGTTGAGGCGGAATTCACTCTACAGATATGACATGGCCGAACCATCGCGCTGCACCCATCGCGCTGCACTCGACGCCGGGAGCGCGTTCTGTTAAACACCGGACGCCATTGGCCCGGTGCGAGTGAGCGTGGGTCGTTCGGCGAAATGCAAGTTATGACGCGTTCCACTTTGATTTTGCTGTTCGTTCTACTTGCTGCGCCTGCCTTGCTTGATGCGCACATGATTTTCGAGGCCATCAGAGTCTATACCAGTCCGACAACGTTTGAACGCGCTCATAATGATATGCGGCTTGCATACAATGTTCAGTTCCAAAGCATCGGCGCTGTTGCCCTTTCACTTCTCGGCCTACACTTTTGCTCCGTATTGGGCGTTAGAGGACGGCATCCATTGCATGTCGGATTTATTGTTACGACGGTTCTGACAGTTGCCATTTTATTTATCTCGCGAATGGTCGCCGCTAAGTACGTGATATGAGTGCGCCGAATGCCGGCGCTTTGGATTGACTTGAGGACAACACTGAAAAGCGCCGGGATGCGGACGCACTCTCTAGAAACAAGTCATGCAACTGTTTGCATTTGAACTAATTCCATATTCATTTCTTTTGCTTGTTTTTGAAGCCAATTGATGCGCTGCGCCCGGTATTTGGCTTCGTAGACT
>Ga0157375_10000040_pt1 | contig 164344 bp, 124 predicted proteins | sample M35metaG_FD_115311 | JGI IMG/M metagenome (GOLD analysis project Ga0157375, IMG submission 115311) | Miscanthus rhizosphere microbial communities from Kellogg Biological Station, Michigan, USA - M3-5 metaG | ecosystem: Host-associated > Plants > Roots > Rhizosphere > Soil | place: USA... | reverse complement strand
CTGCTTTACCAGGATCTCGGTTGGCACATGAATAAATCGATCATGAAGATAGCCAATCACCAACCCGGTCGCTCCTGACATCGCAGCATGTACGGCATTGCGCGCGAACATATCGCACACGATGGAATCTTCCGAGTTCGCAGGGCTGCTTCGGACGAAATAGCTGGGATCAAAGTAACGTAAAACAATGGGAATCTGGCGAGAGTTGAACCAATCCTCGATCCTTCTGCGCAGCAAGACTCCAATATCTTTGAGCCTGGAGTTTCCGGAAGCGTCCCGTTCTTCCTCTTCATTCTCGAATAAGTTTTGACCTGCGCCCTCGGCGACGACGACGACGGCATGTCCGCGTTTCAAGATGCGTCGTTCGAGCGCCGCCAGAAATCCATTTTGCCCCTCCAACTGGAAGGGCAATTCCGGAATCAGGGTAAAGTTCACATCCTGGCTTGCGACTGTAGCTCCGACCGCGAGAAAACCAGCGTGCCGCCCCATTACTTTCACCAGAGCAATCCCATTTTGCACGCTCCGAGCTTCCGTGTGAGCACGGCGCAAAACTTTTTCGGCCTCTTGAACTGCGGTGAGGTAACCGAAGCTGCGCGATACAAACGCGACGTCGTTATCGATTGTCTTGGGAATACCGACCACTGAAAGCGGGTAACCACGCTTCCTGGCTTCCTGGAAAAGATCCCAACCTCCACGCTGCGTGCCGTCACCGCCGATCGTGAAGAGAATATTTAATTTACGTCGCATCACGGTCTCGAGGGCGGAAGCAGGATTCACTGGACCTCGCGAGGTCCCTAGAATCGTACCTCCTTGTTGGTGGATCCCGTCAACCATAGCAGGGGTCAGAATGAGCGGATCTTCGCCTTTCTTCGGGTCCAACCCCTGATATCCCCAGCGGAACCCCAGCACCTCTTTCACACCGTAGGCGTGGTGCAGTTCGAAAAAGAGGGAGCGAATCACATCGTTCAACCCGGGGCATAACCCGCCGCACGTTACAATTCCTGCGCGGGTTCGGGCGGGCTCGAAAAAGATCTTCGCCCGTGGTCCTGCCAGCTCGAAAAGTGCAACATTGTTTCGCCGCGAACCGGCAATGTGCGCTATTGATGCTGGGATATACTCAACGCGCGTCACCCGCTGCCCCAGAGGTGATGGATAGCGCGCTTTTCCCAGCATGGTGACCTTAATAGCGCCTTTTAGCATTAAAGAATGTTGCTGGGCACCCTAGCGGGAAAGTAATGATGGTGTCAAAGGGACTCGAGTGGACTCAGGGGAGCAAAGTTGTTTTGATTTGGACAATAGCAAATAGAAAGGGGACATCGTAAAGGGTGAAGAGCGTTTGCGACTCGCGCTGGAAGCCTCTCGTACGGCAACCTGGCTGTGGAATATTAAAATGGACAATCTCACCTGGGATCGACCATGGGATGAGAATACTGCCGCGTCAGTTGGACTAAAGGGGGAATCTTCTGCGGCAAATTCGAGACAATTTCTGGATTTGATTCATGCCGATGACCGCGCAAGTGTTCGGAACATAATCCTGAAAGCATTAAACAAGAGATCGATTTCACTGCAGAGTTTCGCATGATTGGCCTGAGACGCAGCAGGTTGAATTCTGGACTCCGACGTAAGCTGTTGATAACAAGCTGGTGCACCCAGAAGGAGTTGAACCTTCAACCTTCTGATCCGTAGTCAGACGCTCTATCCAATTGAGCTATGGGTGCTCCAAAGAAGCGTATGAAGTTACAAGTCAACTTTGGGGCATGCAAGACGTTATTTGGTTTCACAGCGTTGACGAGTGGCTTCACTATAGGTTCGTCCAATAAACCCCTCTTCTGCTCTGCGAACGGAGGACTGTTCGCGGCCGCGAGCCGTTTTCGGCACAACAATCCCGGTAGCCAGTTGTATCCCAGTTCTCCCGGATTGAAGTGAGGTTAGCGAAGCGTTGACCAGCGCCGCCAAAGGAAGGCCAGAGCACCGTTCACCTTCATGGCTCTCGAGATTCGGCAGAGTTTAGCCTCTGTTTAAACTCATCACAGGTTGCCGCGATGTCCTCTGAATTCAGGATCGCAGAAACGACGCAAATGCGCCGTGCCCCCGCTGCCAGCACTTTGTCGAGGTTCCCCAGGTTGATGCCGCCAATCGCAAACCACGGAACGCTCAGGTTTGCTGCCGCCCAACTAACGTAATCAAGAGTCACAGGTTTTGCGGTGGGCTTAGTACCGGTGGCAAAAATAGGACCGATAGCGACGTAATCCGCGCCGGCGGAAACTGCCCGCAGTGCTTGTTCAGGGGCATGAGTGCTGATGCCAATGCCTAAGTTCGAATGCGCAGAACGGAGTTCCGAGACATGAGTGTGTCCAGCGTCAAAAAAGTCCTCTTGCCCCAGGTGACAAAAATCCGCCCCAAGCTGCCTTGCAATTGCAATATAATCATTGATGACCAGGCCAACGCCGGTGGCCCTGGTAATCGGCAAAATTCTTTGGGTCATATTTTGAATTTCTTCCGGAGAAGAGCTCTTTGCGCGAAGCTGGATCAGATCGGCCCCCCCTTCGCAAAGCTGCCGGGCGATCTTTTCGGGCGCTCGTCCTTGCAAGTATGCTGTATCAACAAATGCATACAAACGGCAGTCCAAAAGAGGCTTCATCGGCATTGCGAAATCGAGAGCGATCGTAGGGCAGTTGTCACGCTCAATATAGTTTTTTTATTTTTTGATTGCGGCTTTGACGCGCTCAGGTAAATCCCCTGTCCTGATGGGTAAAGAATTCAGCAATATACCTCGCGAGGTGCCGCGGGTCGAAACCAGGTTCCGCAAGATTGTCACAGCGCTGCCGCATCCGGACTCGTTGCCAACCCTGGAAAAGCTCCGCCAGTTCGAACCACAGTCCATGCGCGGCCAGCCTCCGTTAGTTTGGGCGCGTGCCGAAGATATTTTCGTTTACGATAATTATGGAAACCAATGGCTGGATTGGAGCAGCGGAGTGCTTGTGACCAATGCCGGCCACGGTGCGCGTGAGGTGCGGCAGGCGATAATTGATCAGGTCGATCAGTGCCTATTGCACAATTACGTTTTCCCAAGCGCAGAACGGGCTGAGCTGGCAGAGGCCCTCGTTAAGGTCGCGCCTGGAGAACTGAACAAAGTTTTCCTGCTTACTACCGGTTCCGAGGCCACAGAATGCGCCATCAAACTCTCTCGCGCTCACGGTCTGAAAATCGGCGGTCAAAAAAAGATTGGCATTGTTGGCTATGAGCGTGGTTTTCATGGCCGCACCATGGGTGCGCAACAGGCCGGAGGCATGGCCGGCCAGAAATCATGGATAGTCAACCTCGACCCCGCCATAGTCCATGCGCCCTTCCCGGATGGGTTTTGGGAAAAGAACACCGGTTTCGAAACTTTCTTGGCCGCGATTGCTCAAGCTGGCTTAAAACCGGAAGAAATCGCCGGAGTGCTGATGGAAACCTACCAGGGAGTTGGGCCTGATTTTGCGCCCATTAGCTACGTCAAGGACCTGGCTGCATGGTGCAAGCAACACAATGTAATATTGATCTTTGATGAAGTGCAGGCTGGGTTCGGGCGCACTGGAAAGTTTTGGGCTTTCGAGCATTACGGAGTCGTCCCTGATTTGATTTGTTGCGGCAAAGGCATCAGCAGTTCGCTGCCGCTCTCAGCCGTCATTGGGCGGGCGGCGATCATGGATCAATTCCCGCCCGGCTCGATGACCAGTACTCATACCGGCAATCCAGTATGCTGCGTTGCCGCCCTGGCCAGCTTGAAAAAAATTATTCGAGATGACCTTGCCGGAAACGCCGCGAGACTCGAGCCGCTGTTGCTCGATGGATTGGAGCAAATCCATCAAAAGCACCCTCGTGAAGTTGGGCATTTTTCAGCGCGCGGACTGGTCGGTGGAATGCAAATGGTCCAGGCCGGCAAACCCGACCACGATCTCGCCCACGCAATCATTGAAAAATGCTTTCATAAAGGACTGCTATTTTTCTCTCCGGTCGGCGCCTGGGGACAAACCGTGAAAATAGCTCCCCCCCTCACCATAACCAGGGAGGCGATGCTGGAAGGGCTCTCCGTTCTTTCAGAGGCGGTCGACGAGTGTCTGGCGTGAACGGACTAGGGACCAAAAGACCAAGGACTAAGGGACCTAATCCGAGAACTCTGTTACCATGTAAAAATCCTGCAGTTTCCGGAAAAGCCTTGCTCAAGCGGCGCGACGGAGGCAGAATAAAGTTGCAACTTACGCCAATTCTCAGCAACTTCTAATCCCCGGGTCGGGGCGTAGCGTAGCCTGGTAGCGCGCTTGTTTCGGGTACAAGAGGTCGTGAGTTCGAATCTCACCGCCCCGACCATTTTTTCCTAACGCTTTGATTGAATTCAGCCGGGGGGGTTCTTAGCTTCCCAATGGTCGTTGCACCTATGGGGAGATGTTTGGCGGCAGGTTTACACTTCCCGAGAACTCAGGGATTCGAAGGCAAGCCGACCGTCTGATTTGTTAGGTAAAGGACACCGAATTGCGATGGCGTGGGCGTTTCGCCGACCAGTCTTGTCAATTGACCCAGCAAATGGTCGCAAAGACCGGCGACACCCTTGCGCGGCGTCCAAATGTCCACCACTACCCGAGCTGGTAAATTTGTAGTTTCGACAGAAATCGCCGCGACCAAACCTGTCTCATACCTCCAACTAACGCTTTGAGCTGAAGGAAGGGCCGCCCAACCCGTCGAGGTGTGATAACTCAGCTCGTGTAAACCAAAGGCAAAACCGGAACGGGGTGGATGGTTGAAGCGAAAGAGCGCTTCGGTCTGCCCGCCCGTGTTGGTGTAACCGATAAAAGTAATCGTTGGTGAAGCTTGAGAGGGCGGATGTGGAAAAGTGAGAATCAGATACCCTCCGACAATAGTCGCAACTGAAGCGGCTGCGAGGACCATCCAGCGGCCCATGTATTTCGAACGTTGCGCCATAGAGTGCTGCCGCGCGTATTAATATGCCCAAGATGAGCACGGACCAAATGTTTTTGTTGGCCCGGCGAGTACCACGCGTGCGACCTCCCGCGCGGCAGGGGTGGAGGTTGCGTTTTGACTGTGCGGTCGGGGGCAAACCAGCGGACCAGGTTGCGGAGCGTGGTAAAAGCATAGCTCCTAACAATTCCCAACCCGCTTAAATTCCTGACTTTCCTATTTTATTCTCCGCACAATGTGCGTAGAATAATCTTTGCCCTTGCGGAGAATAAGGGGCATAATGAAATCAGGAATGTATATTCACGAGCGCCCAGAGTGGCCGGATTTCAAGTGGGAGCATGGCAAACTTACAGCCTTGCTTGGTGACGTGCGCCTATTGCAGGGCCGTTTAATGGGCCGTATGGAAGGTCTGGGCTTCGAACTGAGCGAAGAGGCCACGCTGCAAACGCTCACCCAGGACGTTGTTAAAACGAGCGAGATCGAGGGAGAGAAGCTGGACGGGGAAACCGTTCGCTCATCCATCGCCCGGCGCATGGGCCTTGATATCGGCGCATTGCGTCCCATCGACCGTAACGTCGAGGGCATTGTGGACCTAATGCTGGACGCCACACGAAAGCACGACAAGCCGCTTACGCAAGAACGGCTGTTTGGCTGGCACGGGGCATTGTTCCCGATGGGCAGGAGCGGACTGCACCGCATCAAGGTGGGCGCATGGCGCTCGAAAGAAAGCGGAGCCATGCAAGTTGTCTCGGGGTTTATCGGGCGTGAGAAAGTCCATTTTGAAGCGCCAAGCCATGACCGGCTCAAAGCAGAGATGTCTGCATTTCTGAAATGGTTCAATGCATCAGCAGAAACCGATCTGGTTTTGAAGTCAGCCTTGGCGCATTTCTGGTTTGTCACAATCCATCCGTTTGAAGACGGCAACGGACGCATTGCGCGGGCGATTGCCGACATGATGCTGGCGCGCTCGGAAAAAAGCGCACAACGTTTTTACAGCATGTCGGCGCAAATCCAGCAACAGCGTAACGCCTATTACGATGTTTTGGAGAAAAGCCAAAAGGGCACGCTTGACATCACGCGCTGGCTTGAGTGGTATCTGAATTGTCTACGCCGCGCGATTAACGCCTCGGACGAACTGCTTGAATCCATCCTCGTCAAAGACCGGTTCTGGAAGCTGCACAAGGGCGACGGCTTTAACGAACGGCAGCGCAAGGTCATCAACCGGCTGCTGGACGGTTTCGAGGGGAAACTGACTTCCTCGAAATGGGCCAGGCTCGCGAAGTGTTCACAGGATACAGCGGGCAGGGACATCAACGACCTGCTGAATCGGAAACTCTTAGCAAAAGAAGAGGCGGGAGGTCGTAGCACCAGCTACGTGCTGAAGATGAGAGCAAGAGTATCTTAGTAAGGCGCAAGTCCACCAATGAGCACTTCCGTCAGATCTGTATAACATATCTTACAGCAATTGAATGCCTCTCGTGGACGCTCACATCGGCCGGTTGATGGATTCACTTTGCCTGCTGAAGAACAGGAGGAAGAAATGAAAAGCGCCGGAATGCGGGCGCACTCCAAAACGCTTCGGGACACTCGAGGCATTCTGATAAACACCGCGCTGCCTAAGATTTTGCTGAAAATGAAAAGGTAGTTTGCTCGTCAACGTAGCTATCCAACCCGCGTTACCTCTTTTTCAAAACCCAGAACCTTTCACCTTCGTCTTCACACGTACAACGAAAGCGTCAGAGCAAATGTAAAGGTTCGAACCGTCATCGCCGAAGCAACAGTTTCCACAAGCCATTTTCGTGTCGATACGGGCCAGAAGCTTGCCTTCGGGCGTCATGACGTGAACGCCGCCAGGACCGGTGCCCCAGATGTGCCCGGACGTATCGGTCTTCATTCCATCGGGCAAGCCGCGGTTTCCGGACACCATGTCGGTCACGTCGGCGATGACTCGGGAATCGCCGAAAGTGCCATCAGGCTTAATTGAGAAGGCTCTCCAAATCGCAGCCTTGGGGTCGGACTGTGAAACATAAAGTGTTTTTTGGTCCGGGCTAAGAGTGATGCCATTCGGAAAGGTCATGTCCTTGCTCATCAGAGTCACTTTCCCGTCCGGGGCTATTCTGTAAATGCCGTTCCATGAAATCTCGCGCATTTCGGTGTCCTGAGGCCCTTTTGGCAGACCATAAGGAGGGTCAGTGAAATAGATGTTGCCGGCTTTATCGATCGTCGAATCATTCGGGCTGTTGAAGCGTTTTCCTTCGAAGTTGTCGGCGAGGGTTCGTTTGCCTCCGCCACGGGTCAGGACAGAGAGGCGGCGATCACCGTGTTCGCAGGAAATCAGTTCCCCGTGGGAATTGAGATTAAGTCCGTTGCTTCCAGGTTCCGGGCTGTAATCGCCCAGTCCAGTGTAACCGCTCGGTTTAAAGAAAACAGATAAGCCATCGCCTTCTTTCCACTTCATCACTTCATTCCGCGGCACATCGGAGAAAATCAGGAAACCGCCACCGCCCGGTTGGGTGGCGCCCTTTGGAATCCACACCGGACCTTCGCTCCAGTCCATGCCGGAAGCGAGCACTTCTATTTTTGCATCCGGAGCCAATAACTCATTCGCCGCCGGGTCAACTCGTATGATCTCGCCCATGGTCGGGCGCGGAGTGAGATCATCGGCCAAAGCAGGCCAAGAGCAGATGCTGATAACGCAAAGGTTTGCCAGTATTTTTGAAACAGAGCACAGAGTTACATTAATAGTTGGTTTCATGGTATTGCGGGGTTTTTGATGGCGATAGGTTGATGGATGTTGAAATCGGAACGGCGATTCACTCTCACAAAGCTGACAACCACAGCACCGAGCAGATAGCTTGCTGCAAGAAATAACAGCACGCCACTCTCGCCGACGCCGTGGGATTTCATCCAACCGGTGAGATGATTTCCGAGATACCCGGCGAGGTTGGCGCACATATTAATCGCGCCGATGCTCACCGCCCTGGCCGAAGCGGTAAGACTTACTGTTGGCAGCGCCCAAAATGGTGACGGCCAGAAATAAGCTGCGAGACCGGTCAGGCAAAGCCAGGCCATCACGAGCCCAAACGGCTGCCCAGGAATCGTGCTTCCCACCAGAAAAAGAGCGGTGACCCCCAGTCCGGCCACACAGTGCCACTTCCGGTCCCCGGTTCGGTCGGAAGATTGACCTGACCAGATGACGCTTACCACTCCGCAGACATAAAAAAGACAACTATAGAGCAGGGCCGAACGGTCCGAGCCGCCAGAAAGATTTTTGATCGTGGTAGGCAGCCAGAAAGCTATGGCGTAGCCGCCCGTGTTCGCAGCAAAGATTCCCAGGGCCAGAAGCCAGACGTTTGGCAGGCGGAGCGCATCCCAGATCTTGCCTTTACCGCCGACATCTTTCGATTGTGATTCAGCCGCGAGTGAGTTTTCGAGATAATCGCGTTCAGAGGGCGTGAGCCATTTCGCATCGCGCGGCCGGTCCGTCATGACCAGGAGCGTGAAGACCCCCAGCAGCACGGCGGGCAGGCCTTCAATGATGAACAGCCATTTCCACCCTGCCAATCCGAGCCAATTCACGTCGAGCAACAATGCCGAGATGGGCGCCCCTAGAACAAGGCTTAAAGGCACCGCAATGATCAAACCAGAAAGAGCCCGCGCGCGGTCGCCACTCACAAACCAATGGGTAAAATAAACGATGATGCCGGGAAAGAAACCCGCTTCGGCGACCCCAAGGAAAAAGCGGGCCAGATAAAATTGCATTGGGGTGTGAACAAAGGCGGTGAGGGCGGAGATAAACCCCCACGAGATGAGAATGCGCGCAAACCATTTGCGCGCGCTCCAGCGTTCGACCAGCAAAGCGCCAGGAATTTCAAGAATGAGATACCCTATGAAAAAAATCCCAATACCCAGGCCAAAAACCTGCTCAGAAAATTTTAAGTCTCCCGCCATGCGCAGTTTGGCGAAGCTGACATTGGCTCTGTCGAGATATGAGACGATGTAGAGAAGGAAAACCAGTGGCAATATCCGCCACGCCACCTTGCGGCGAACTGCGGCGCATTGAACTGTGCTGAGCGTCATACGGGCCCCAGGTTATTTACCGTGCCGGTCATCTCGATCTAGTTGCGAAGAATGCCGGTTGAAGTCGGACCGCTGGCTTGCCCCTAAAGCTTCATGCCGATCAGAGCGGGTCACGCATTGTTCGATTTGATGGACAGTACCAACACGTCCATGGGTCGGGTCCTCCAGAACAAGATCGAAGGACGAAGGACGAGAATGAGGACGAAGGACGAGAATGAGCTGAATACCGGCGGGACGAAAGCGGGACCCGCGCTCACGCAAGAGATAACTCGCAAAGTCCACATCTGAACGGGAAGGTGAGGAACCGGGGATTTGCATTAAGGAGCTTATACTGAATCTTTAATACTTTTGCCACAGATGACTTGAGCATCAGCAGGGGTGCGTCTCTTCAGTACCTCCGCTTATTGAATGATCTCTCTTTCCTCCCAGAACTCGGGGAGGCTTGGGGAGACCATCTCCAGCGCGTGGACCGCGTACCTGACCGCTGCGGCCGAGGACGGCCGCGCTCCGCCCGCCCGACAACATTTCACCTTGACAACTCTGTTTCCGGTCGTGTATGAACTAGCTCGAAACTGAACAAATGACGGGAAGGTTCTGTCCCCCACGGATTGTTTTCGTCATTCAACATTGGCAGAATGAAAGCATCGATTTGTTCCGCTTTGGTTTTGCACCCGTCCATCATTAACTCTCCAAACCCTGTCCTGCTGAGCTTATGAAAATCTCCTGTGATCGTTTTGTCAGTAGTCGAGTTCGCCAACTCCCATATTTCTGTCTTATTACTTTTTTGCTACTACTGTGGGGCGCGAGCGCGTCTGCTCAGGGCACACTCACCAATGGATGGACACACACGGGGACCATCTCGCCAGTGGGAGATTCCGATTCCTGGACCTTTTCAGCAAGTATCGGGGATACCATCGTCATCCGGGTCGGAGAAATTTCCCAGACCAACAATTTCACGCCACGCATCCGGCTCCAGAATCCGAGTGCGGTGCTAATGGCGTCGGCCCAGAACACCGTCGCGGCCGAGATCGCTGTTACAGCCACGAACACCGGCACCTTCACCGTGATTGTTGACGATGCCGGCTCCGTTGCTACTGGCACCTACCGGCTTACTCTCGCCAGATCCCCTGGCGCTGTTTTCGTCGCGCCCGGCGACGAGGGCGGTCCGATGACCAACGGCGTGATGCATACCGGGACGATTGACACGGGGGATTTGGATGTGTGGACGTTCTCGGCGAATTCCGGCGATGCGATTGTCGTGCGGGTAGGGGAGACCACGGATACCAGTGGCAATTTTACCCCTTGGGTCCGCCTTTATTCACCGAACGGCACGCTGCTGGATTCCGGTTTTGGGGCATTGGCGGGAGAGGCCGCGGTTACGGCTACCAATAGCGGGCAATTCACCGTGGTGGTGGGTGATGCCAACAGTGCCTTGAGCGGCTCGGGCACCTACCGGTTAACTCTCGCAAAAACAAGTGATCCGGTAGTGGTCTCCGCCGGAGACGACGGAGGGCCAATGACCAATGGAGTGATGCACACCGGAACCATTTCGACGGGAGACTTGGATGTGTGGACGTTCAGCGCGAACAGTGGAGATGCCCTTGTGGTGCGAATAGGCGAAATCGTGGACAGCACTGCGAATTTCACGCCATGGATTCGCCTGTTTTCCCCGACGGGCAAACTCCTGGGTTCGGGCTTCGGAGCAGCAGCAGGAGAAATCGCGGCCACCGCGACCAATAGCGGCACATTCCTGGTCGTAGCCGGCGACGGCAATAGCGTGCTGAGCGGTTCGGGCACCTACCGGTTAACCCTCGCAAAGACACCCGATCCGGTGGTGGTTTCAGGAGGAGACGACGGCGGACCAATGACCAATGGGGTCATGCACACTGGAACCATTTCGACGGGAGACTTGGATTTGTGGACTTTCAGCGCCAATAGCGGAGACGCTATTGTGGTTCGGATAGGTGAGATGGCGGACAGCAGCGGGAATTTTATGCCATGGATTCGCCTGTTTTCCCCGACGGGCAAACTCCTGGGTTCGGGCTTCGGAGCAGTGGCAGGAGAACTCGCGGCCACCGCGACTAATAGCGGTACATTCCTGGTCGTAGCCGGCGACGGCAATAGCGTGCTGAGCGGCTCGGGCACCTACCGGTTAACCCTCGCAAAGACACCCGATCCGGTGGTGGTTTCAGGAGGAGACGACGGCGGACCAATGACCAATGGGGTCATGCACACTGGAACTATTTCGACGGGAGACTTGGATTTGTGGACTTTCAGCGCGAACAGCGGAGACGCTATTGTGGTTCGGATAGGTGAGGTGGTGGATAGCAGTGGGAATTTTACGCCATGGATTCGCCTGTATTCACCGAGCGGCAAACTCTTGGATTCGGGTTTCGGCGCATTGGCGGGAGAAATCTCGGTAACGGCCACCAATAGCGGTACGTTCCTTGTCGTAGCCGGCGACGGCAATAGTGTCCTTAGCGGCTCGGGAGACTATCGGCTGACATTGGTAAAAACAGGTGATCCGGTAGTCATTTCCTCAAGTGACGAAGGCGGGCCGATGACCAATGGAGTGATGCATCAGGGAACCATTTCGACCGGTGATCTGGATCCCTGGACGTTCGGTGCGAACAGCGGTGATGCTATTGTGGTGCGTATGGGTGAAATCGTGGACAGCTCTGGGAATTTCACGCCATGGATTCGCCTGTATTCGCCTGGGGGCCAACTCTTAGGCTCAAGTGCAGGAGCATTGGCGGGAGAAATCGCTGTAACTGCGACCAATAGCGGGACGTTCATCGTTGTGGCCGCGGACGGCAACTCCGTCCTCAGCGGTTCGGGCACCTATCGGCTGACGCTGGCCAAGACCGGCGTTGCGATCGTTACGTCGGCGGGTGATGAAGGCGGACGCCTAACAGGGGCTGTCGTCTATAATGGCGCCATTGATGTAGGCGATCTTGACCTGTGGTCATTAACCGCCTGTGCCGGTGACATTATTTCACTGCGAATGGATGAATCTACAGGCGGCAGCCCACTTACGCCCTGGATTCGACTCTATGGTCGGGACGGGACCTTGCTGAATACAGTGTCCGGTGCATCAACAGCCCAAATCAACCGCACCGCTCCGGCCAGTGGTAATTATTTGATCGTGTTGGGCGATGGCAATAGCGGCTTCGGCGGCAGCGGCGGATATACGCTGACGGTTAATGGACTTATCGATGGCTTGAAACTTTGCACTCCTTCCATCTCCGGCACGAACCTTGTTTTCGGTGGAATCGGGGGAACGGCTGGCTCGAACTTTGTCCTTTACGCTCATACGAATGTAACCAGTCCGTTCAGCCTCTGGACGCCGATTCTGACTAATCAGTTTGATCAGTTTGGCATCCTCAATGTCACCAACCTATACAATCCCGCCATTCCGCAGCGGTATTTCCGGCTCATGTTACAGTAAAGCCGAACCCGAGGCGTGGTTTGGACGGGTGTTTACAAAAAAACCGGGGCGTTCCAGCGGAGGAACGCCCCAAGGCGGCCTATGAAAAAGGAGTCCAGTAACCGCCGCCTTAAGATTGTTGCATCATTGCCAGCCCTTTCGTTGGCTTGGCAGAAATCAAGTTTGAATGACCGAAAGCTTCTTCCGAACGGCTGTCCTCCATATCAACATCCACAGCAGGTTCGGGCGTGACTACAGGTTCGGGGTTCCAATGAAAAATTATCGCGGCTTTGACAAAGCCTCGAAACGCTTCATCGGTTGGAAAGCAGCGTTGAGGAATGATGACTACGCTGGGAGCATTGGTGTAGATGTATCCATAATCTCCATTGGCCACAACGCTCAGCACCTCAGTCCAGGGCTTAAAGTTCGGTTGTGATTCGCGAGTGATAGTGACTCCTTCCGGGTTTAACATGATCTGAAATTCGCCGAGCATCGACTCGGTTTCCATTTTTGCTGATGGATCATCGAGTTGCTTTTTTACGCCGCGCTTCGTGAGCCAATGAAAAGCCGCGGCATAGGAGGGTATGAAAAACAACATCGACAGCAGCGTGGTCGAAAGCTGAATTGGTTTCGCCGAAGTGAAGGCGATTAGAGCAAATGACGCGCTAACCCCAATTGCGGGAGGCAAAATTGCCATGACGAGTCGACGCCACCAGGCATGCCGCGAGCGGAACATTTCAAATAGACGAAATTGGACCAAATCGTCTTTTGTAATCTCGGTTTTAAGTTCCACAGTAATGGTTCGATTTTAAAATCAGGGGATTTCGTCCCAGGAGGTGATGAGGAATCTTCCGTTACTGGGCAACCTGCTAAGCGCCTCGTCGTAATGGAACCTGAAGTGACCGTTCATCTTTACTGAATTAACCATGATCGCGCCTGTAAAATCATCCACACCAGTACCGCCGCCGTTCATTCTAGTATCGGCATTCGGAGCGATGAGAACGCCTGTGAACTCCCCGTTTCCGTTGAAGGTCAGATCTTTCACAGTCGGTGCGCCGTAAGCAATCAAGCTGGCAGCATTTCCGCCCTGGTTTAGGATTCCGTTACCGCCGATCGTCATGGAGTCTCCTCCAGACCAGAGGGTGAGGCCGGCGCCCGGCTGAATGGTCACCTGATCGTTGCCACTCATTTTAAGGCCGTCGGGCATCACCAGGCGGGCCGTTCCTGTGACAAGCGTCTTCCCGCCAAGATCACTGGTGTAATAATCACCGCTCGCCAGGACGTGGTCATAGTGATTGGTCACATAAAGCGGCGCGCTATCATAAATCGTATAATTATATGTGTAAGTGGTATAGGTGTAAGTGTATTTCGGATAGGTGTAACTATATTGATTTGCATAGGTATAACTGAGTACCGCATAGAAGTACCACCAATTCACGTCATTGCCTGTCTGGAATGGCGTGCCACAATAACTGCCTGAGGGGGGAAAGGTCTTAACTTTCGTCGCCGTTGAGGCACAATTTGTCGATAGCTGAGGTTGTAGTCCGGGATGGCTGGTTACGGTGGTGAAGCCGATATAGTTGGTCGTCAATCCCGAGGTGCTTCCAGGGTAAGTACCGCTTGTTACCCATGTGGTATTTGTTGTCAAGCCGGGCTTGTTTCCAGGGTAAGTGGAAGCAACCGTAGAGCTGGTGTTTGTGGTAATAGGGCTTACGGTCTGCCCCGGTGACAGCGCACCCGGAGGATTTGGCACGGCATTATAAACCGTCGCGTTGGTACCCGTAGTGTACCCAGAAACCTCAATGATATCCGCCGGACCGGGCGTGAGTCCGCTGTTATAAGGCAGATCAGTGTTTGGGAAAGTAAAGTTTGCGTTGTTGTACATCCAACCAGACTCAATGCCAGTGTGGGTAGCCTGCCAACTGTGCTCTCCTATACCCCCATTCGAACCTACCGAAACGGAACCGCCTGGACCGGTATAAACGTGTCCATAGAGATTAGCATTACCGGCCGCGACCGTATTGATCACTCCATCATTGGAGGCAACGTCGCCGCGATCTCCGGCCTTCGTGACATCATATCGTCCACTCGTGCTCTTTGATGAATCGCCGGAGTCAAAGCTATCTGTTAGAATATTGTTTCCATTCATGTCAATTTTATGTTTGGCGACCATCGCTCCGAGAATAAGGTTTCCCCTGGTGCACCTTACCCGGACGGCCCGCGTCACGTTGGTCGAGTCTGTCGTGGTATTGACACCGGTCGCTGCAAACATGACGGTGGGGTTATTTTGAGCCATCCGGGGTGGGACAACAAATGCCCGTGAAACAATCACGGGCGATACCGTGTTGGTAAAATCGATCGATACGCTGTAACTGTTGCCATTACTAAAATTCCGGGTGATGGAATAAGTGGAACCGTCCGCAGTCCAGCCATCCGCGCTGAGGTTGGCGGAATTCACATTAAGCTGCTGGAGACCTTCCTCGACACCTGCTTCCGAAACCGCAAGAGCCATGTTCCATGTTTGCGCTCGTGATCCAAGGAAAGACTGTTGATTGGTGTATTTAAGATAACCGGCGATGCTCACAGCGAGAATGGTCAAAATGAAGAGTGTGACCAGCATTGCGCTGCCAGCGTTCCGTGAGGGATTCAGTTTTGTTTTCATGACAGATCTTAATGTTGTTTGCGGATAATGATTTTCGCCGTTTGCACGTTTTCGCTCACCCCTGGTCCTCCTGGGATCGCTCGAGCGGTCTTCCAGGTCAGCCGGAGCACCTTGACGTACTCAGACCAGTTAGTGGTTGCGGCGGGATACTGGTCCCAAGTGCCGGGGACGGTATTTCTTTGAAAAACATCGAAATTGATCAGAGAACAACTGGAAATCAAGACCCTGGAACTGCCATCGCCCGCGGAACGTATGAACTGCTTTGATGACGGGTTAAACCAATAAGTAACGGAAATATTATCCCCACTGATGATGCTGAAGCTGTTACTTTGAACATCCGTGACCAGTCTGGCCTGCCGGATCTCCTTAGTCAGAATGTCCAGGGCGGTACGGTTGATTTTATCCAATTCGGCGTAATTGGCCAGGGAAGCAAACCCTCTTGTGCTAGCCATGTAAACGGTGCAAACAGCGCCTGTAACAACGCCGAACAAGCCGGTGGCGACCAGCATTTCAACCAAAGTAAACCCAAGCTTAACTTTCCGCTGAAGCCTAATAAACATAGTTTTGAATCCCGTCCTTCGCGATATAAGTCACATTCGTCCGACGGCGGACGATCGACCCGCTTTGCCATTGCATTGTCAGAGTCAATTGCCGCATGTTGTCTTTGTAGCTGGTGGTGTACGGAAAAGAAGTGATGGCGACGGTGCCGCTGTAAACAATCCCCATGGAGCCAGAGGGGGCCGTCGGATCAAAATATTCCGTGAAAGTGGTAGGGATAAATCCGTTCGACCTGACCTGGTCCCAACTGCAAAGACGGATGGCCTCGGCTCTTTCCAGCATCAATTGGGTGGCGCGTTGGTTTTCCCGGGTCAGTCCGGTCACAAAGAAGGCGTACTTGAAACAACCCATGAGGCCAGCAGCTCCGATATTAACAATGAGCACGCACATGAGGATCTCTGAAAGCGTGAACGCCAGGACGCGACGGGTGCTGGATGGACGGGTTTGGATTCTCATTGCGCGAGGGTATGACTTGTATGTTGCCGATTCGGCCCTGCCGCGCATCAGTGCCTGCACCAAAGCTAGCAAGCTCCTTGCCAACTGTTGTGATGTTTCTGCTTTGCTCCTTTTCTCAACGTTCACTGCGGGCCCTCTTAAGCGCCTGCAAAGGAGCGGCTGAAGTGAACCTGGCGGCAAGATAACTTGGATTGCTCAAACCCGCGTCCTAAATCTGGACAAGTGTCCAACTTGGAATCCGTGAACACGGTCACTAGCTTACTGGTTCGGAACTCGCGAAGCGTTTAGTGCGACGTATTCCGACGCTTTGAAACCAGTCCTTCAACCAGGTTTTCTCTTTTTGCCTGGTTTCAAAATATAGAGACAGAAAGGAAAAGCGCCGGGATACGGCGCACTCCCAAACACTTCGCGAGATCCGAGGCGTCAAGGTTGTACTGAGCGGTAAAAACGGGGGGCTGAGCCTATCGCGGTGGAATCGGTGTAGGTCCAGGTTCCGTCGGCGCCAGCAGTGTTCGTCTGAACTGGGACCCAGTTAAAACAGTTGGTGGAGCTTTGCACCACGTATTGCACGTTGGATGTTCCTAAGAAAGTCAGAAGGATGACGCCCGGCCCGGTCTTGACGATGCTGATGATTCGATGCGGCAAGCGCGCGGCGGGATTGACCAACACTTGTTGTGTTGAGGTGGCAACGTTGCCGTGAATGTCAGTCGCAGTCCAGGTTACAATATTCGTGCCGGTGGGGAAAAGAGCTGGCGCATCGTTGGTAACACTGGCCATTCCGCAATTATCACTTGTAATGGGCGTTCCAAGGTTAACGCCACTGGCGACATTGGTGTTGGGATCAGCGGTCACGGCAATGGAGGCTGGAGCGCTAATGAGGGGTAGTTGGTTATCCAAAACGACAACGACCTGAGAACAATTGGTGCTATTGCCGTTCGCGTCGATCGCGGTCCAGGTCACGATGTTGGTGCCGCATGGAAAAGCGGCGGGGGCATCGTTCGTGACTGCACCGAGCTGACAATTATCCGTTACAGTAGGAGTGCCCAAGACTACGTTGGTAGCCGAACATTGGCCCGGATCGACGTTCACAACCACATCAACCGGGCAAATCAGCGAGGGTGGAGTGTTATCAATCACAATGATGATGTTCGTAACAGCAATGGAATTCCCATTGGTGTCGGAGGCCGTGAGAATTAACTGGTTTGTGCCAAGGCCAAGGATTGCTCCGGCAAGCGGGGATTGTGTAATTGTAACTGAACTGCAACTGTCAACCGCGATGATATAGTTGGTACCGGTAAGATCGGGCAGCGTGATATGGCAATCATTACTGGCCGCGAGGGTGAGGTTTGTGAACCAATATTGAACCACTGGCGGCGTGGTGTCCACCACGTTGACGGTACGCGTGTTCGTCGCGCTGTTTTGCCCGTCAGAAGCAGTGTAGGTCACAACGTACGTGCCAATTGAATCTGAAAGCACATTGCCGGAAATCTGCACGGTGAGACTGCCCGCGCACAGGTCGCTGGCGGTGGCACCCGGTTCAGTATAGCCCGAATGGCACTCGACAGTCATGGGGTTAGTTCCATTGAGAGTGATCTGTGGCGGAGTCGTATCCACGACGTTCACCGAACGAGTGTTCGTAGCTGAGTTGCCACTGGGATCGGTGGCGATGTAGGTGATGGTATAGGCTCCTGGTGAATTTGGGTTTACGGACCCACTATTGGTGACGGTGAGTAGCCCGGCGCAATCATCCAGTGCGTTGGCCCCGGGATCGCTGAATGAACCATGACATTCCACAATAAGGGGATTGGATCCATTGATGCTAATCTGGGGTGGTGTTGTGTCCACAACTGTGATCGATCGGGAATTCGTGGCCGTGTTGCCACTTGGATCGGCAGCCACGTATTGGATGGGATAAACACCTGGAGTGTTCGGATCGACGACACCATTTGTGGTCACGCTCAAGGGGCCGGCACAACTATCCTGAGCCGTGGCACCCGGATCCGCGAATGCGCTATGACACTCGATGTTCGTGAGGCCGGGATTGTTGAGAGTAACTACAGGCGCAGTGGTATCCACGACGTTAACGGTGCGAGAATTCGTTGTGGCGACGCCACTCGCGTTTGTCGAAATATAACTCACCGTATACGCGCCGAGCACGTTAGCATTGACAGAGCCGTTTGTTATCACGCCGAGGGAATCTCCCGAGCACCCGTCCTGCGCAGTCGCCCCAGGGTCAGTGAAAGAGCCGTGACACTCGACGGACATTGGACTCACACCCAATATGGTTACTATCGGCGCTGCACTGGCGGCTGGGCTAAAAGTAACCTGGTCAACCCAGGCGGCTTCCTGTCCTTGCACTGCATAGATGCCATTGGTCATGGCGTAGCGCCACTTGAGGCTGACAGTATTGCTGGCCGGAATTTTGAAAAAGTTGGATTGCCAGTTCACCTCACCGGAGATGCGTTTTGCCAGAATGTCATTCGTATAGAACTCAAGGAAATCGAAATTTGTTTGAGAAGAAACTTTCCACCAGAAGCTGACATTGGAAACGCCAGAGACGACCGTCTGCATCCAGGTCTCCTGGTTGAGATAAATTGTGCCGCTGCGCGCCGCCGATTTGCCGTCGTGGGTGGTATTGGTTTGACCTCCCCAATAGGTCGGGATTGTGCCATCAGAGATCCATTGAGCGCCGCAGGCATCCAATGCATTCTGCAAAGTGATTGGCTGCCCTGGCGTCCAGGTCACCTGATCGAGCCAAGCGCTGTCGTTACCCGAATTAAATTGGGCGTCTTTAACATATTGCCAGGTAAGAGTATTCGTGCCGGAGGCAATTGGGAACTCACGATAGTTCCAGCCGATTTGTCCCAAAAGATGATCTTGCTGCACGTCGTTGACCAGGAATTGCAGTTCATCAAACGAATAGAGCCCATCACCGGCGGCATTCGTGGTGGTGTCAGAATCGACTTTCCACCAAAAACCAATTGTTCCAGGGCCGTTCACTGTCGTTTGAACCCAACTGATGGAGTCTGCTACAAACTTGTTTCCACTAACTGCCGCATCGACTCCATCGTGGGTGACACCGGTAGTGGCCTGCCAAGGGTACGTGCTGTCCGTTACCCAAACCAGATTTGTTGTATCCAGAGCGCTTGTCAATGTTGGCGGGATACCTGCCTGGTTCACGGTAAATGTCTGCCCCCCGGCAGTAATAGTTCCGGAACGCGCATTGGACGGGTTAGAATCCACGGTATAACTCACCGTCCCGTTGCCGCTGCCAGAATTCGTCGTATGAAGCCAACTGACATTAGGGGTGGCCGTCCAAGGACATCCGTTGCCTGAGGTGATGCTAAAACTGGCGCTGCCGCCAGAGGCAGAAGGCGAGGCGTTGGTGGGAGAAAGTGTATAGGTGCAGTGAGCTGCTTCGGCATTGCAAAAAGACCAAAAGAGCAGGCAAAAGACGAGGAATATTTTATACACTTTCAGAAAGGCAGAGAGAGCAGTTTTCAGGCCGTCGGACGGTTTTATAATTCTTGCCAGGAAGACAGGGTATAACCACTGGGAGGGCCTGTACGCGCCAGGTTGATGTCGTAGTGGAGATTGAAGTGACCGTTAATATCGGCGGAATAAATGACGCAAGCTCCCTGAAAGTCCAAAGTATTTACACCACCACCGTTATACGACAGATTTGCCTCCGGGGCATAAAGAGTTCCAACATACTGTCCGTTTCCCCCAAGTGTGACGCTTGTGCACTTGGGTAATCCATAAACCTGGAAATTAAAAGAGTTTCCAAGATTGTTGACCTGGCCAAAAGTCGCAGACACCGTCGAACCAGCCGTTGTACCAACATAAAGCTTCAAACTGGCTCCAGGGAGTATCTTGATTTCGGAATTCGCTTTCCCATCAAAGTCCCCAGTTACGTAAAGCTTCGCAGTGCCAGTTACCAACAGGGTTTTATTATTCCCCACAGTAAATGTGGCGCCATTATAATAATAGTTTCCATCGCCGAGAATGTAGTCATTGGTTCCACTCCCTGTTCCAGTTGTGCTTAAACCACCAGCGTAAGGTTCTAAGACATCAGCAAATTCCTTATTGAAATCAGTTATAACCCAATCAGAAGTGGGCGATTGTACACCCGGCCCGGTCCAAGACATGTCGCCGACTAAACCATTCAGTGAATTTACGTTATATGTTGCATTAGGAGAAAGAATCACACGCCCATGAACATCGGCATTTTTTACATTCAAAAAACCGGTCGTGCTTGCTACGTCACCTTTCGGGAGGGCATTAGCCAGGTTATAGAGTCCACCTGGAAAATGATTTGTATCCGCTGAATCGTAGGCATCAATATAAACGTTATCTCCGTTCATGCTGATATTTTGAATTGCAGCGATACCAACGCCAAAAAGACCATTAGTTGTAGTCTTCACAACAACGGTCCGGCTTATCGGCATGCCTAAGAGCGGGACGACGTTGGTGCCTCTTGAATAAATCGTAGGTGGAGAATCATTGCTTATGGTAACCGTGTACCCGAGAGCACCAGCCTTTGAATACACTGGTCCAGCACCCCAATTATTTGTGGATATCGAGCTGCTGTAGGATAAAGGGTTGAGCCCACCCACATTAATGTTTATCTGCGCCATGGCTTCCTCCACACCAGCTTCCGCAATGGCCAGAGCGGAGTTCCAAGCCTGGGACTCCATGACTAATAGATTTTGTGTCCGAACCCAGTAAAGGTAACTTGCCAGCGTGGTGCCCAGAAGGATGGCGAGAACCAAAGTAATCATCAGTACACTGCCGAACTGCCTGGAATGTCTGCGTAGCCGAATTTCCATAGGTTATTCCTGAAGATTGCGGAGCACTACCTCAGCGGTGATAATATTCTCCGTATTGACCCTGAAAACGTTGGTTCTAGCACAACTCCACGACATGTTGATCAACTTTGTTCGATTGCGGAGCGTGGTTTGCAGGAACTCACCGGTATTGGTAGGTGATCGCTGATAATAAGCAAAGGTCCATGCGGTGCACCCGGTTAACAGGGTATGGGTCGGTTCGCCTGTTTTTGTCCAGGTGAACCCATTAGTGGTTGTGTCCCAAACAAAGATATTAGTCGCCGGAGCGGGAATAGTCGTGGCAATCTTTAACCAGTGAGTGGTTCCGCTGGTCTGAGAACCGAGCACCAAAGAAGCCTGCCGAATTTCGCGCAGCATTAAGTCAAGCGCTCGCCGACTGTCGGAATCCATCGAGGTATAATTGCCAATTGCGCTGAAGCTGCGAACCCCGAAAATGTAAAGCCCCATTACTAATGCCATCAGGAGTGTAGCGGTACCCGCCGCGACCATCATTTCAATTAGTGTAAACGCTCTCAGGCCCGACCGGCTGTTTAAGCAAAAGGAGTTTTGAAAAGTCATTTGTAAATGTAATCCTGCATGCCGTAGCGGGCATAATAGGTCTGCATCTGACGGCTACGAACGATGACGTTCGTGCTGTTTTGAAGATAATTCGTCCAATAGAGTGTCAAAGTGATCAAGCGCATTTTGCTTTGATAAGCTGAGGGCACCTCGGTGGGAGTGGTGACCGAGGCAACACCCTGGTAATAAGTTCCATAGGTATTGTTGTTCGTGCCGACCGGATTGTAATAGTCCACGAAATTGGTTTTTAAAAAGGTCGAGTTCGTAATCTGGCTCCAATTATAAATCCTGACTGCCTCCAGCTTCTGAACAAGAATTTGTGTCGCCCGCAAATTCTCCCGAGACATCTTCACGATCGCAAAGCCTGACCAAAAACCAGCGTACAACGAGATCATCACAATCGAGATCAAGAACACTGAAATCATGACCTCGGCGAGGGTGTAGGCCAGCGCGCTGCGAACACGGCGATATGGAGTGTTCGGCTTCATTTTGACTGGCGAAATACCTCTAAGTTGCATCGGTTTCCTACTGGAACCTTTTTAACATCAGGGCGGGAAAAGTCAAAGCTTTACAGCCATTTAAGCCTAAAATAAGGGATAATCCGGGTCGCCATCTCCGTAGAACCACTGAGGCTGAGAGTTAAAACTGTGGAGGTGAGGAAGAGCGTGGAGCGTGTAGCGCTGTCGCTCACGCTTCACGCTCACACGCTCCTCCACGCTCCACACTATGGAGGAGCTTGTAACAGACGATAACCGATCCCCGGCTCCGTCACAATAAGCTCTGGCAACGAGGAGTTTTTCTCGAGTTTCTCGCGCAAATGAGCTATGTGAACACGCAAATAGTGTGTTTGTTCAACAGCCGTCGGACCCCAGACTTCCTTGAGCAATTGAAAATGCGTGAGCACTTTCCCGGGATGGGTTACAAAGAGCCGGAGCAAAGCATATTCAATCGGAGTAAGCCTCACCTCCTGGCCGCCCTTCCTCACGACTCGAGCCGAAAGATCGACCTCGATATCGCCGCTTCGGAACAACGCATCCGCCCCTTGAGGCTGGTGGTGTCGCAGCGCGGCGCGAAGCCGCGCCAGCAGTTCACCGGTGCTGAACGGCTTCGTCACGTAATCATCAGCTCCAGAATCCAGCGCGGTTATTTTGTCTGCCTCGCGGTCGCGGACGGTAAGAACCACGACTGGCACTTGAGACCACTCTCGCAGTCGCTTAAGCACCTCAATTCCATCCATGTCCGGCAGGCCAAGGTCCAGTAAGATGACTTCTGGACGGTATTGAGCGGCTTGCAGCATGCCGTCCTTGCCATTAGCGGCATCGATGACTCGATAGCCATTCCCTTCCAGCGTGATGCGCAACAGGCGGCGAATCTGCGGTTCATCGTCAATGACCAAAATGATTGCGGGCGTTGGCCCTTGCTCGGTGCTCATGAGGTGGGGTGCAGGACTGGTGCCGGCTCCAAGTGAGGCAGCCGCAAGGAGAACAATGCGCCGCCTCCGGGGCGGTTGGCCGCGGTGATCGTTCCGCCCTGCGCTTCGACAAAACCTTTGGCAATCGTAAGCCCCAATCCGCTGCCACCAGTGGGCGCGCCAGGGGCGCGAAAGAATTTGTCGAAGATGCGCGGCATCGATTCAGGGGGAATCCCGGGGCCCCGATCGACGACGCTCACCACGAGGCAACCCTCCACAAATTGAGCCTGGACACCAACATGAGTGCCAGGGGGCGTGTGAATAGCGACATTCACAAGTAAATTTGCCAGCGCGTGTTGCGTGAGTGAAAAATCAAACCTGGCCAGCATGGGCTCTGCTGGCAATGCAAGCGTCACTGGATGTGAAACCAGTTCCCGCTGCAATTCCCGAATCGCGGTCTGGACCAGGTCCCGGGCATCGTACCAATCCAAGCGGGGCGATACTTTACCCGATTCCAGGCGGGCCACGTCCAGCAGGTTCCCCACGATTCGATTCAGCCGGGCGTTGGCCTCCTGGATTTCAGCCACCAGCGCCAGTCGTTTCTCCTCTGGCATCGCCTTCTCCTGGGCGAGCGCACTGGCCGCGCTCGTGCTGGCTGCCAGTGGCGTTCGTAACTCATGCGAAATCGAGTTCAACAGTACCCGGCTGAAACGTTCGGATTCGGCCATCAGCCGGCTTTGTTCGGCTGCCGCCCGGAGTTCCACTCGATCCAGCACAAGGGCAGCCTGACGGGCAAAAGTTTCAAGCAAGTCGCGTTGCGGCACAGCAAGCTGTTGCTCCGGCAGGGCGACAGCCAGGACGCCAAAAACCTTTCGCTCAGTGGCAAGAGGCAAGTGCAGCGCGCCAGCCCCGGGAAGATTCTCCGTGAATCGACCGGCGGCTTTCCGGTGTCGAAATGCCCAGTCGCTCACGCCAAGCTCTTTCTCCGTCAGGGTCAGGGTATTATCCGGATGAGGCAAAAGCTTGTCTCCAACCCAAAGGCTCACCGCGGCGGATGCCTGGAAAACACGGTTTACCTGGCCAACGAGCTGCCAAACCACCTCATCGCGGGTGCCGGCCTCGGCAAATTCCCGGGTCAACTGATACAGAGCTGTTGACCTTTCCTCCCGGCGTCGCTCCGCTTCTCCTTGCGCGCGAATACGAGCAACCAGTTGCCCAAGCACTAATGCAACAATGAAATAGGTTCCGAAAAGAATGCCGTCTTCAGCCCGAGCGATGATGAACGTGAATCGCGGTGGAAGGAAAAAGAAGTTCCAGGTCAGAGCACTCAAAGCACCAGCCAGGAGTACTGGGCCGCGCCCGACAAAAAGCGCCAGCAGCACGACGACCAGGAGGAAAACCAGCCCCGGCACCCGGGGACCTGCTAATGCCATCAGACCGAGGTTCAGCAAGGCAGTGATTGCAACCGCGCCCGCGGCCAGCCCGTACTGACGCACCTCCGACGCGCCGGGCGGGTCCCATTTGAACTTTTCGCCGGGTGCAAGCGCCTTTCCGGCGTGGATCACATGCAGATCAATATCGCCGCTTTCCTGCATTAGCTGCCGGACCAAATGCCACCTGCGCATCCAGTTCAGAAATCCACCATCTGCGGGCTTGCCCAAAATGATTTGCGTCACATTCCGCTCCCGGGCTACACGCAATAATCCGCGAGCCAGGTCTTCATCCGTCGTGGTAACGACCTCAGCGCCCAATTCGCGGGCGGTGTCGAGATTTCGCGAAAGGCGGACCTGGGCGGCGGCGGAAAGCGGACGCGCGGCCTCGACATGAACCGCAAGCCAGGAACACCGCAGATCATCGGCCATCCGCCGCGTCCAGCGCGTGAGCGGTTCTGAAAGCGGGCTCGGGCCAACAGCCACCAGTAAACGATTCCCGGTTTTCCACGGCTTCGAAACTGCATCGGTTCGCCGGTATTCGATCGAGTCCTCTCCCACGTGATCGGCAACGAGGCGCAACGCCAGCTCTCGAAGCGCAGTCAAGTTGCCTTCACGAAAAAAATTCTTCGCCGCGACCTCTGCGCGATCGGGCACATAGACTTTGCCCTCGCGCAAGCGCTGGACGAGTTCGTGCGGCGGCAGATCCACCAATTCCAGAACGGCCCGATCGAGCACGCTGTCTGGGACCATCTCACGAATCTCCGCACCCGTAATTTGGCGCACAGTCTCCGCGCGGCTTTCAACATGCTGGACATTCAACGTCGTGAACACGTCAATGCCTGCTTCGAGCAGCTCCTGAACGTCCTGCCATCGTTTCGGATGGCGTGACCCGGGTGCATTGGTATGCGCCAATTCATCTACTAATGCCAGTTGAGGGCGGCGAGCAAGCACGCCATCCAAATCCATCTCTGTCAGTGTAATTCCTCGGTATTCGACGGAACGGCGGGGAACGTTCTCGAAACCTTTGGAAAGCGCGTCCGTTTCTCTTCTTCCGTGGGTTTCCAGGTAACCAATCACCACATTCCGTCCGACCTGAAGCTCGCGCTGAGCGGCTTCCAGCATTGCATAAGTTTTGCCTACCCCTGGAGACATTCCTAAAAAGACTTTTAGCTGGGCGCGTCCCTGCCGCGCGGCCTCGTTTTGAATTGCCTCGAGCAAGGCATCGGCATTTGGACGCACTGGATCACTCATAACGGCCCTGCATGAATGTATGGGAATCTTACGGTCATGCCCCAATACGCTTAATGTCGCAACCAATGCCTCGCTTGAATAGTCAAAAGCGCTGTTCACATTAATCTTAATAACTTCTTAACACTTTTGGCTTCCATCTTGATTTGCGTTTGCGCCGGTGTGGGTCAAGTTGTTCGCATGTCTCGTTAAGACACATTGCAGCCGAAGCCGGCCCGCCTTCCTGCGAGCCGGCGCGGGGGACCCAACGGCCGTCCTTGACTGGGCGGATGGGGCGCAGAAAACCGAGCGATCGGTTTTCAGATCACTTCCTTGATCCAGCCCGTCAGCTAACCTCGCAGGCATTGGGAAGGGCGATCCTCTAGAACTCGCGTTTGCGAATTCCACATTGATCTCCCAGGCAAGAACCAACGTTCTGAATTGTTATGAAACGTACTTTGGTATTTTTATTGGCTGCCGCTTCAATATGGGCGGTTGAAAATGTATGGCTCAGTGTCCGGCAACCGGAGATTTCAAGAACTCTGGCACTGCAACAAGTCAACGGCGGTACGGTCGCCGCAAGACGCTTGCGGGAGTTCGAATCGTTCAAAGACGGGCTGCAGGTTATGGCTGGCGCGTTGACGGCGTTTGCTGCGGCAGCGTGCTTCAGTGGGTCCTTCAGGAAAGGCATTGGGTACCTCCGGCAACGCGTGTCGGACAGGAGGTATTGTCTGGCATTGTTCGGCTCGATCACATTGTTGGTTGGCACATCAGGATGCATCCGACCCTATGATCGACCCGAGTATATAGAAATTGATACATCAGACACGGGCTTTCTAATCCCCTTGGAAGGTGACCAAACCGAGCAGGTGAAGTTTCAATCCGAAGACTATCTCAAACAACATAACGTAGCCGCCAAGCGCGTGCAGATCACCCACCGATGGTCGCAGGAAGGCCGGTGGCCCACGGATGGCCGGTGGATTCCGACAGTTCGATTGGTGAAGGTCAACCGCTCTCCGGTCACCAGGGAGTGGATGACCATGCAAACCACGGCTTCGAGCGGCGCAATTCAACGTGCTGACAAGGCGATCTGGATCGAAAGCGCGGACAGCGTTGGATTCAGCATGGGATTCACCTGCACAGCTTTTATTCCCGAGGAAGACGCTTCCAGGTTTTTATATTGGTACCCAAGCGGGTCGCTGGCGGACGTCATGGACAAAGAGGTGCGGGGACGCATTCAACAGGCAGGAGCAGAAGTCGCGGCGAAATACCCGCTCGACAGCTTGCGGACTCGTAAACAGGAAATTTCCGATGCCGTAAAGCAGAACGTCACCAACTTCTTCGCCGCCCGAGGCGTGACCGTTACGACGGTTGGGATGTTCGGCGGGATGACCTATGAAAATCCTGAGATACAGAAGTCGATCGATCAAACGTTTATCGCGCAACAATTGAAGGTCGTGTCTGAGGCCAAGTTCGAGGCGCAGAAAAAAGAAAATGAGCGGATGGAACTTGAAGCCCGAGGTACTGCTGAAAAGGCTCGCCGCGAAGCGCAAGGTCAGGCCGACTCCCGTAAGTTAGCGGCGGCGGGGGAGGCAGAAGCCATACGGCTGATCAACATCGCTGCGACAGAAGCCCAGCAGAACCCATTGCTGCTGCAACTCAAAACACTCGAGGTGGAAAAAGCGCGCATCGAGAAATGGGATGGGCGTTATCCGCAGATGTGGCTTGGAGCGAACGGCGGAATGATGAGTCCAAATCTGTTATTACAGGTTCCATCCGGTTTGACCACCGACCCTGGCCGGAGCGCGCCCAGGTAGAAACCGAAGGGATAATATGAGAGTCCTGACGTATCCTTTCATGTTGATTGCAGGAGTTGGATTCCTGCTCAGCTTGATCGCTCACCTGGTGGCGTTGTTCGGCAAATCCATCCCTGGGGGTGGGCTTGTGTGGGCACTGCATGTCGGAATCTTTATGGTTTGGATTCCTGCAATTCTAATATCCAAAGGCAAGCTGGATCATGTTCCAGCGCAGAGGCAACTGGACGCGGTCATTGCCGAATGTCCCGGATGGATGCGCCGCGCCATTAAGATCCTGTTTGCCTATGCCATTGTGAACTTTCTTTTGTTCATCATCTCCACCACGGGGCATCCGAGGCCAACCGGCTCAGCGCCCGCTGCTGTGATTCGAGGATTTTCCGGCCACTGGATGATTTTCTACAGCATGGCTTTTGTCACCTTCTACTCGGAAGCCAAGTCTTCGCGGGCAAAACGTGAGGTTCAGGATCGCCCTGGAGGCAGGGCATCATAAGCGCCAGGCTCGATCCCTGGTAATTTCCACGCGTTGTGCTGGATACTACTGTCGGGTTGCTTGATCCAGCGCCAGGTTTAGCTCCAGGACATTGACGCAAGCTTCGCCCAAAAATCCTGGATTAAATGAGTTGGTGTGGCTTCTGATTGCTTCACGCACTTGCTCGATAGGCATTCCGCGGGCCTTTGCCACGCGTTGCGCCTGCAACTCCGCATTTTTAGCACTGATATGCGGATCGAGCCCGCTGCCGGAAGATGTGACGGCATCGGCCGGGACCGGCTCATTGGTTCCCAGACCGTTTTGTAATCGATAATCCGAAATATTCTGCGCGATGCTGTCTCGTAATTTCTGTGACGTTGGTCCCAAATTGCTGCCGCTTGAATTGGACGCATCATAGCCGTTCCCGGCTGCCGATGGGCGTGAGTGAAAGTATTTATCCGCCGTGAATTGCTGCCCGATGAACCGCGAGCCGCGCACTGTTCCATCCTTGTCCACAATCAAACTGCCATTGGCCTTATCGTGAAACAGGGCCTGGCCAATGCCAAATACGACGAGCGGATAAATACCGCAACAGACAATGGCCAATATGAAAGTCGAGAAAAAGGCGCTACGAAGTTCGGAAAGGAATTTCATAAGTCACGCGAGATAAGCACGCATAGATTCATACAAGCCTGAGAGCTGTGGTAATCAGATCCATCAGTTTGATGCCGACAAATGGAATGACAATTCCGCCGAAGCCGTAGATCAATAAATTGCGCTGAAGAATGGCAAGCGCGCCCATCGGCTTGTAAGCCACACCCCGCAACGCCAGCGGGATCAGCGCAATGATGATCAGCGCATTGAAAATGACCGCGCTCAGAATCGCGCTGGCCGGACTATGCAGATGCATGACATTGAGCGACGAAACGGCGGGGAAAGTCGTCATCATCATCGCCGGTACGATGGCAAAGTATTTTGCCACGTCGTTGGCGATGCTGAAGGTGGTTAGCGAACCCCTCGTGATGAGCATCTGCTTCCCGATTTCAACAATATCGATCAGCTTGGTCGGATTGCTGTCCAGGTCCACCATGTTTCCGGCCTCCCGGGCGGCCTGGGTTCCGGTATTCATCGCCACTCCCACATCCGCCTGGGCGAGAGCGGGCGCATCGTTCGTGCCATCGCCTGTCATGGCTACCAGGTGACCTCCTGCTTGCTCGTCCCGGATGCGTTTTAACTTCGCTTCCGGTGTCGCCTGGGCCATGAAATCGTCCACGCCTGCCTCAGCAGCTATCGCCGCCGCCGTCAGCGGATTATCCCCCGTAATCATTACCGTTTTTATCCCCATTTTTCGAAGCTGCGCGAATCGCTCCTTGATTCCGCCTTTCACGACATCCTTGAGCTGCACAACGCCCAGGACCTCGCGTCCCTCGGTCACGACCAGCGGCGTGCCGCCAGACCGTGAAATGTCTTCGACGTGTTGGGTGACTACAGATGGAAACTGTCCCCCCAGCTTATCAATATGAAGCCGCATTGCATCCACTGCCCCTTTCCTGATGGTGCGCGCGGGTTGTCCATCCAGGGCCGGAAAGTCCACTCCGCTCATCCTGGTTTGGGCGGTGAAGGCCACAAATTGGGCGTGCGGCTGGGCCACGCCACGCGCTCGCAAAGCAAACTTCTCTTTCGCCAGCACCACAATCGAACGGCCCTCGGGTGTTTCATCCGCCAGGGATGCAAGCTGGGCGGCATCGGCCAGGCGTTCTGGTTTGATGTTTGGCGCAGGCAGAAATCCAGTCGCCATCCGATTGCCAAGCGTAATTGTCCCCGTCTTATCGAGCAAAAGAACATCAACGTCGCCCGCTGCTTCCACGGCTCTCCCGCTGGTCGCCATCACGTTGCGGCGAATCAGCCGGTCAATTCCGCTAATGCCGATCGCACTGAGCAATCCTCCAATGGTCGTCGGTATCAAGCACACCAGCAGGGCAATCAGGACAGGAACTGAAAACGTGGCACCGGAGTAAATTCCAAATGGCTTCAGCGTCACGCAGACGAGCAGGAAGATGAACGTCAGGGCAGCCAGCAAGATCGTCAGGGCGATTTCATTGGGAGTCTTCTGCCGCTTTGCGCCTTCGACCATCGCGATCATCCGGTCCAGAAATCCCTGACCTTTTTCCATTGTGACACGAATAACAATGCGGTCGCTGATCACTCGCGTCCCTCCGGTGACGGCGCTACGGTCACCACCGCTTTCCCGAATAACGGGGGCCGATTCACCGGTAATGGCCGCCTCATCTACGCTGGCAATCCCTTCGATCACTTCGCCGTCCGCAGGAATGAGGTCGCCCGCTTCACAAACCACCAGGTCACCTTGTTGCAGTTCGGCCGCGGGGACTTTTTCTTCGCGCGCATTGCGCAACCTCCGCGCTGTCGTATCCTTGCGGGCTTTTCTCAGTGCATCCGCCTGTGCCTTGCCGCGTCCTTCGGCAATGGCTTCGGCAAAATTTGCGAACAGGACCGTAAACCATAGCCATATCGCAAGCTGCAAGATAAAGCCGCGCTCTCTCGCAGGGCAGCTAAAAATTCCGAATGTAGTGACCGCCGCTCCAACCATGGTGACGAACATCACCGGATTCTTAATCATCAGCCGGGGATCGAGTTTTTTGAAAGCGCCCAATATGGCCGCTCTGATGATCTTTGAATCGAAGAGAGAAGGAGTTTTGTATGTAGTTCGTTCAGTCATACACTAAAGGCTGGCGCCGATCCCGTGAAGCGTTTGGAGTGCGCTGTATTCCGGCGCTTTCATTTCTTCTCTTCTCCGGCTGTCGAAGAAGCTGTGAAGTCGGCGGCACCCAACCCAAAATCCAAAGCGGCGGAATACGCCGCACTCCAAACGCTTCGCGCGGTTCGGTTGCGTTGTGCCAGATTTTATGTCGTTCAGCTTCATTCTTAAAACAGCCTTCCTTGTCCCATCAGGAAATGCTCAACGATGGGACCCAGCGTCAGGCAAGGCAGGAAGTTCAGTGCTCCCACCAGCAAAATCGTTCCCAGCACCAGGATGACAAACGTTCCACCCGCAACTGGAAACGTCCCGGCGCTCGGCGGTGAAATCTTTTTTGCTGCAAGCGCGCCAGCCATTGCCAGTATGGGCACAATCATTAAGAACCTCCCGATCAACATCGCGATCCCAATCGTGGTATTGTACCAGGTTGTGTTCGCACTTAACCCAGCCAAGGCGCTGCCATTATTTCCATTTGCAGAACTATAAGCATACAGAATTTCGCTCAAGCCGTGCGGGCCATTGTTGTTCAATCCAACCAAACCCGATTTGCTGACCGAGGCCCAGGCGGAGAAACCCAAAATCGAGATTGCCAGGACCAGCAGAGCCAGCATGGCCATCTTCACCTCATAGGATTGAATCTTTTTCCCGAGATACTCCGGCGTCCGGCCCACCATCAACCCCGCAATAAAAACAGCCAAAACCACAAACACGAGCATCCCATAAAGCCCGGCGCCCACGCCGCCGACGATGATTTCTCCTAGCTGAATGTTGAATAATGGCACAAAGCCACCCAATGGCGTGAATGAATCGTGCATCGAGTTCACCGCGCCGCAGGAGGCATCCGTCGTGATTGTCGCGAAAAGCGTCGAGTTAAAAATACCAAAGCGCACTTCTTTTCCCTCCATGTTGCCATCGGCGATATTCATACCAAGAGCGTGATGAATCGGGTTGCCGCGCGCTTCTGCCCACCAGCAAAGCAGGACGCCGCCCAGAAACAGGGCCATCATCGCCGACCATACCGACCAGCCGTGCGCCTGGTTCTTCACCATCCGGCCCAAGTAGTAGGTCAGCCCGCAGCCAATGGCGAATATCGACAGCATCTGCAGGAAATTCGAAAGCGGCGTGGGATTTTCGAAGGGGTGAGCTGCATTGGCATTGGCATACCCACCGCCATTGGTGCCCAGCATCTTAATCGCCACTTGCGAAGCCATCGGCCCTTGAACAATCACCTGTTCTTCGACTTTTTGATCTACCATCACGGGTATGTTCGTCATCACGGGTTGGCCCTTATCATCAATCTTCGGAACGTCCACCACTGCCGCCATGCCATTTTTCATCGTCGGTTTTCCATTCGCGTCCAGTTTGGGCGTCTGTGCCATCACCGCTACGTTCGTAGTCATGGGCTGGCCATTGTTGTCGGTTTTGGCGACTTGAATGGTGTACGGCTCGGTCAGCTTGACCTTCGTGTACCGATTGAAGTTTTGGATCATCCCCTGTGAGATCAGAAACACCGCAAACACGACACAAATTGGTATCAGCAGGTAGTAAGTCGTTCGGATCAAATCGACCCAGAAATTGCCGATGGTTCTGGAGGAAGGCCGGGCAATGCCTCGCACCAGCGCCGCCGCGATCGCAATACCTGTCGCAGCGGAAGCGAAGTTATGAATCACCAGGGCCACCATTTGCGAAAAATAGGACATCGCGGACTCTCCGCTATAACTTTGCCAGTTTGTGTTGGTCGTAAAACTCACCGCTGTATTGAACGCGAGATCAGGACTCACTGAGCCCAGTCCTTGCGGGTTCAATGGCAGCAAATGCTGAAGGCGTAGAAGGGCGTACGTAAACAAACAACTCACCACGCTGAACAGCAGCATGGCGAACGTGTACTGTTTCCAATCCTGCTCCCGATTCGAGTCCACGCCCATGATCCTGTAGGTGAGTCGCTCGAGCGGCCGCACGACCGGGTCGAGCCATGTTTTGCCACCAGCGTCGAGCACTCTCATCAGATAGAGCCCCATGGGTTTGGTAATCGCGCCAAGCGCGGCGATGAACAATGCGAGCTCTAACCAGCCGGATGTTTGCATAATAACCTGGCCTAAAATTTTTCGGGGTACAACATCGCGACCAGGAGATAACCGAATAAAAACAGGGCAATGACGCCAATGGTGATGCTTCCCATAATCCTCCTATAATTTCTCGCAGAATTTTGTGTAAAGTCCGCTGGCCAGAAAAAACACAATGACAATTCCGATGAAAAACAAATCAATCATAACCTGATCTGAGAATGGACCCGCTGGTTGAGATTGGATAATCAAGATGCCATCGAAACCCGTTAAGAAGTTGTTAAGGCCCAAATCTGCAACCTCGTCGTTCCTGCAGCTCGTCTAAAACTTTACTCATTTGGCCTTCACTTATGTCCAATTCTTCCGAAACTGGAGGCCGATGAAACCAGACTCAAATGAAAAGGGCGCGCATCAGGAAACTGCGCAGGGGGAAACCAGGAACTTCAAGATACAGGTCGAGCCGTTCGTCGGAACACCTGAGGAGATCGAGCGACAGTGGTTTGAGAAAGTTTATAAAGGACGTGGAGACAGCATGGTTCAGTTGACGTGGCGGGCGGTGATTATGGGTTCAGTGCTTGGAGCGGTTCTTTCGCTCACCAACCTCTATATTGGTTTGAAGGCGGGATGGGGTTTCGGGGTGGCAATCACTGCGTGCATTCTTTCTTACGCGATCTGGGAGTCACTTTATCGCGCGGGCATCGCCAAAACAAAAATGACGATTCTCGAGAACAATTGCATGCAATCAACCGCCAGCGCGGCCGGGTACTCGACTGGCAGCACTCTGGTATCTGCTTTTGCCGCTTATGTGATTCTCAATGGCCACCCGTTGTCGATTGGCCTCACACTGGCCTGGGTATTTTTTATTGCCGTATTGGGTGTCACCATGGCTGTGCCAATGAAACGGCAAATGATCAACGTGGAACAATTGCGTTTCCCCAGCGGAATCGCCGCGGCCGAAACGCTGCAGGCGCTCTATTCAGAAGGCGCCAAGGGCATGCGCGCCGCCAAGTCTCTTGGCATCGCCGCCGGATTGGCAGCTCTCGATAAGTTCTGGGCTGATGGGTTCGGAGTTCTCAGCCGGAAATTCTCCTCACTTCAGGCGCTGGATGCCGCCTCGAGTTCCACACTGTTATCCAACTTGAGCACGAAACTTTTGGGCAAAGAGTGGATTGGTCGAACCGTCGAATTCAGTTGGGACGCGGTCTTTGTTGCCGCCGGAGCCATCACGGGAATGCGCGTTTGTATCAGCATGCTCGTCAGTGGAACTCTATGTTGGATGGTCTTTGTACCCATTCTGCAGGAGAAGGGAGTCATCGTGGGTGGCGGCTTCAAAGCTTGTGTCCAGTGGACGCTCTGGGGCGGCACCTCTTGTATGGTCACTTCGGGATTGCTGAACTTTTTCCTTCAATGGCGCACCGCCTTGAGTGCCTTTCGCGGGCTCGGCTCGATGTTCTCTCGAGGTCCAAAAAGCAACTCGGACGAAATGGAAAAAATTGAAACGCCGGGCTCCTGGGTGGTGGCAGGCCAGTTGGTTTCGCTCGTCGCCCTGGCGTACCTGGCCAATGTTTCTTTTGGAATGCCTCTCTGGCAAAGCGTGCTGGCGCTCGTTCTTTCCTTTGCGCTCTCAGTGGTAGCATGCCGTGTAACCGGCGAAACAGATACGACACCAATTGGAGCCATGGGCAAGGTCACGCAGCTCATTTTTGGCGGTCTGAATCCTGGCAACATCAATGTGAATCTTATGAGCGCCAATATCACCTCAGGCGCAGCGATCTCGTCCGCCGACCTGTTGACGGATCTAAAAAGCGGTTACTTGCTGGGCGCAAACCCCCGCAAACAATTCCTCGCGCAATTTGCTGGAATTTTTATTGGCACATTCGCTACTTGCTTCACCTTTGTGATGCTGGTGCCTAACGCGCAGGCTCTCGGCGGGAAACAGTTTCCCGCCCCGGCAGCACAAACGTGGTCTGCAGTGGCCCAGGCTCTCAGCAAGGGATTGTCTGCCCTGGAGCCACTCAAAGTCTGGCTCATTGTGATCGGAGGTTTGGTTGGCATCATTCTAGCCGCGCTGCCAATCATTTTTCCGAAGCAGCAAAAGCATTTCCCTTCCGCCGCAGCCATCGGCCTGGCCTGGATTTTTCAGTGGTATTACGGGGTCCTGTTTTTCCTCGGGGCCCTGATTGCATGGATCTGGCAAAAGAAGGCTCCAAAAAATGCCGAGGAGTTTACCTATCCTGTCGCATCGGGGGTAATTGCTGGCGGTTCCTTAATGGGAGTTTTTTTGATATTTTGGGAAAATGGGCCGGAGATCATTCGGAAGATGTTCGGGCATTGAGTGTCGCGCGGATGATGTTTTTGCCGGTCTTCCTCAAAGGTCGAAAAAGACTTTTCGACCGCATGAAAGGATCATAAAAAGGCCGAAGGTGCGAGGCAGCGACTCTCACAGGTTTAAGGACCGTTCGGCGGAGCCCTCATAATCATTGGACAATTCGACGTTGCTAGCGCAAGGTTAACGCACAAACCGCACCTAGCCTCGTGACACTGATGTACCGAATCATCTTTCTGACTTTTGCGCTGTCCGTCAGCGCGCAAGTGCCGCCGTTGATCACCTACCAGGGACGTTTGACGGCCGGCGCCACCAACTTCGAAGGCCCGACCCAATTCAAGTTCGCGCTCGTGAACGGCAACGGCGGCATTTCCCTCTGGAGCAACAATAATTCCAGTTCGGGAGGGGCCGAACCTACCCAGTCAGTACCACTCACTGTGACGCAAGGACTGTTCACGGTGATGCTGGGGGATGCCTCATTGAGCAACATGCAGCCTATCCCTGCCACCATCTTCACGAACTCGGACGTGCGTTTGCGCATTTGGGTTGCCAACGGCTCCAACTCCTTCCAATTGCTTGCGCCGGACCAACGATTGGCTGCGGTGGGCTACGCTATGGTGTCGGCAACCGTGCCCGACGGCGCGTTGACCGGCGCCAAACTGGCCCCTGGATCAGTCCAGACAACCGCTTTGGCAAATGGCGCCGTTACCAGCCCCAAACTTGGCGCTGGTTCAGTCACCTCGGCGGCTCTCGCGCCCGCGTCGGTCGGACTTGCCAATCTAAACTTCACCCTTGGCTATGTGAACGTGCAAAACCAGCCGTACTCGGCAAAAGGGAACGGTGTCAGCGACGACACAGCCGCCATTCAGGCAGCGCTCAACGATGCTGGCGCCAAAGGTGGCGGTATCGTGTTCCTTCCGCTGGGGAATTATTACATCGCCGGCCATTTATCCGTTCCCGACAACGTCACTCTGGCGGGAATCTGGCGGTCTCCGACCGCCCGCACGGAAAACAAAGGAACCACTCTGCTGGCGGTGGAAGGCGCCGGCAATCCCTCAGGCGTCCCCTTCATCACGCTCAACGCCAACTCCACCCTGGAAGGCGTCACCATTTTTTATCCCAACCAGATCCTCCATAACCCGCCCACCACTTACCCCTGGACGATTCAAGCCGGCGGCGGTGACAACGTCACCATCCAGAATGTTCTCATGACCAACCCCTACCAGGGAGTGGATTTTGCCACCCATACCTCGGGCCGGCATCTGGTTCGCGGCCTTTATGGCCAGCCACTGCGGCTCGGCATTGCCGTGGACCAATGTTACGACATCGGACGGGTCATGGACGTGCATTTCTGGCCGTTCTGGACCATCGACGCCAACATCTTGGCTTACATCCAGAATAACGGTGTCTCTTTTGATTTTATGCGCACCGATTGGGAAGTGGTGCAGGACATCTTCTCATTCGGCTACCGTGTTGGCGCACGGTTCCGCTCCTCGGCCAGCGGGTCAATGAATGGACAGATGAGCAATGTGAATTTTGACAGCGTGGACATTGGGCTCCAGCTCCTGGATACGCAACCTTACGCCGTTCACATCTCGAACCTAAACATCGCCAGTGCAGGCTCTACTGCCGCCCGTATTTGCATCCAATCCGTCAACGGGAACTGCAATCTCAACGTCAACGGGGCCACTTTTTGGGGGCCGGTTCGCCAGGGAGTGTTGTGGAATTGTTCCGGTTTGCTCTCGCTCTCGAACGCCCGATTTCTCGGCTGGGATCCGGCCGTGCCGGCCATCGATGTCCTTAATGGAAGAGCCATGCTCCAGGGCAATTTCTTCCAGGATGGCACTGCCACCGCAATCCATGTCGGGTACACTTCCGACCGCGTGATGGTTATCGGCAATGAACTGGCGGGCAATACTCTCTCCCTTCAAGGCACAAAAACCCTCAGCGCCAACAATCATCCCTGAGCACCTTCATCGAAAAAAGGCCCGCGAGCAGGTTTCAAGGACCCTTCGCTTCTCCTTCAGGACGGTAACGATAGAAGGTCGCGACGATGCTAAAGAGAATCGCCACGACGAAAGTTGCCCCGGCATAAAGCAGAAAACGTGAGGTGCTAACGGAACCTCCATGCCCGCCCGCTCCTCCGGAAAGCAGCTTGGTGATGGCGGTGACGAGCAAATTCCCGAACGCTACCGTGAGCAGCCAAAAACTCATAATCGTGCTTTTCATCGAAGGCGCGGCTTGAGTAAACGCGAATTCGAGGCCGGTTGTTGAAACGAGCACTTCGGCGGTGGTGAGCACGATGTATGGCAACGTTTGCCAGGCTACACTGAGTTGCGCTCCGGTTTCGATCTGTTTTTGAAGCAGCGCAACGATCACGTACGAACCGGCGGTCAGAAAGAGCCCGAAACTGATTCGTTTCAGGGGAGCGGCCAGCTTTCCAAGCCGAGGGTAAAGACCGAGTGTCAGCAGTGGCACCAGAATCATGACCAGGGCAGGGTTGGCTGATTGCATCTCTTCAGGGCCGATTGTCCAGGTCCAATTCATCCATTTCAAAGTCAGCGGAACCATCTTCTCGCCCTGCAAGACCCAGGTCGAATTGGTCTGATCGAACAACGACCAGAAAATCGGAATCAGAGCAAAGATTCCTAGAATTGGCCCGACCGACCTCGCGGCATCGACTTCCTGGTTGCTGAATCGATGTCGCGCTCGTTCCCAAAACGACTGACCCGGATCCTTCGTGCCTGTCGTCAACGCGTGCCAGAAGACTTGAAAAAAACCGGCCGTTTTCATTTCACGACTCGGGGGTTTGCGAACGTAAAAGCGCGTCCCCGACCAGAACACGAGAGTGGCAAGGGCCATAGCAATCCCCGGAACAGCAAAAGCCCAGCTATAGCCGTGATGATTTTTGACCCAGGGTATCACCAGGAACGAAAAGAATGAACCAAGATTGATCGACCAATAAAATGCTCCATACGCTTTTTGTAAAAGATGGGATTGGTCAGGTCCGAATTGATCTCCGACGAATGCCGATACACACGGTTTGATGCCACCGGAGCCGAACGCTATCAGGGCAAGCCCAGTATAAAGCACGAGCAACTTGGCGTGGACCGTCATGACCAGGTCACTGCAAGCCAGCACTCCGTGTCCCGCGCAATAAAACAAGGAGACCCACAGAATCGTATGGTAGCGCCCAATGACCCGATCCGAGAGCCACGCTCCGAACAAGGGCATGAAATAATTCGCGAACTTGAAGGTGTGAATGATGCTGGTCGCCGAATCAGCACTTTCGCCCAATCCACCTTTTGCGAGTTCGCCGCTGATATATCCAGCAAGAATGCTGGTCATTCCGTAATAGCTGAATCGCTCGCACGCCTCGTTGCCAACGATATACTTTATTTGGCGGGGCCAACGGTCGGCCGCCTTGTTTCTGGATTCTTCTGTGGCAGCGGCTTGCTCTTCTTCGGGTCGCATTAAGGCGTTAGTCAATGAACACCTTTTTGGAAACGCAACCAAAAACCGCCAAAAACCGCAGAGGCCCTGCGCGGCGACGGTAACCGAATACGCGGGATTTTTGAACACAAAGGCCGCGAAGGGACGCAAAGAAAGACAAAAACCGGATGAACCAGGGAGGCACAGCGCGGCAAAGCCGCAACCAAAGGCAAGGAGTTAACACAGAAATTTTTACATGAGCAAACGGAGCGAACGGAGAAGAAAAATGAAAGAGCGCGCAGAGAAGAGAAAAGAATTTTGACCACTGTGTCTCTCGCGCCTCTGTGGTTCCTTCTTTTGCGTCTTTACGTTAGACCCGGGTTCATCCAGCTCGCCAGCTCTGGCTTGGTATTTGTGGACAAGGGAACAGGCTTTTTGCATTCTCGTGGGTACCGTGCGGCTTAGTCGCGGAAATCATGCAGTAATTGCAAATGATCCCGCCGTCGCACTCGAAGCGTAGAACTGAAACTCTAAACTTCGTTTTAATGACGCTCGGGCGAGCTATGCGGGTTTACTTAGCGAGCAAAAGTTGGGGCTCTTCGCCTGCTGCAGTGAAACAAAATCGCTCTAAATGTGTCTCTTATAGGTAACAGAAATGGCAAATTCGAAAAAGCGCGGCAGGATTCTATTTTTTTTGGCCATCGGCCTGATCGCGGCCGCGGCGGTTACGTACGCTATTCTTAGAAAACGCGATGTGGTGATTACGGTACAAACCGAGCAAGTCGTTCGAGCCAATCTGACAGAGCTCGTGGTGGCTAATGGCAAGATTCAGCCCGTGTTGCAAGTGAAGATAAGTCCGGAAGTCAGCGGTGAGATTATCGAATTGCCAATCAAGGAAGGCCAGCACGTCAACAAAGGCGATTTGATTTTGAAGATTAAGCCCGACTTTTACCTGGCCAGTCGCAACCAGGCCCAGGCCAGCTATGAGTCTTCACGCGCTGGCAAAGAAACCTCCGAAGCCAATTTGCGGAAGGCCGAAGCCGAATTCCGGCGTAACAACGATCTGTTTCGCAACCACCTCGTGTCGAACTCCACCTTCGACGAAGTAAAAGCCGCTTACGATGTTGCCAGGGCGCAGGTGACCAATTCGGGGCACCAGGTTGAAATGGCTCGCGCTTCGCTGGCGAGCGCGGAAGATGCGCTGACCAAGACCACGATCGTTTCTCCGCTAGTCGGCACTGTGAGCAAATTGAATTCCGCTCTCGGTGAACGGGTCGTGGGAACCGCGACAATGGCCGGCACGGAGGTAATGACGATTGCCGACTTGAATGAAATGGAGGCCCGCATTGACATTGGCGAAAATGACGTTGTGTTAATACAGCCCGGTCAGATCGCGCGACTCGAGGTGGACGCCTTCAAAGATCGCAAATTTCTGGGCACGGTAACGGAGATCGCCAATTCCTCGACCAGTACCGGTTCGACTGGCAGCTCCGGAATGGGAAGCTCCAGCCAACAAGAGGCGACGAAATTCAGCGTGAAAATCCGGATCAAAGAAAAGGAAATGTTTCGTCCGGGAATGTCAGTCACTGCTGAAATCGAAACGCGCTCGCGGACGAACGTCCTTGTTGTTCCTATCGCAAGCGTCACCACAAGAATTCCAAAAGAAAAGAAGGCCAATGCCGGTCCGAAGATCGATTCCGTGGCCGCCCGTACAAACTCGACTCCCCAGAAAGCTAACTCGGACCTGGCCAGCGTCAGCAAAGGCGAATCAAAAAAAGAACCCGCCAAACCGATCGAAGTCGTCTTTGTGCTTGAAGGGGACCACGTCAGAATGCTGCCAGTTAAGATTGGGATCAGCGATGATACCCGTTGGGAAATTGTGGAGGGTGTCAAAGAGGGCCAGGAAGTTATTTCCGGCGGCTACAAGGCAATCAGCCGTGAATTGGAAGATGGTAAGAAAGTAAAAAAGGGGAAGGTCGAGGCCGCTGAAAACGCAAAACCGGAATGAGGGAGAAGCAACAGAATCCCGGCCACGAGATCATTTATCGCCGATCCTGCGGAATTGGGCCTTAGTCATTCTCCCCTCATGTCCCTGATTCACCTGCAAAGCATATCCCGGCGTTACCAGATGGGGACGGAAACCATTCACGCTTTGCGCGAGGTTTCTTTGGACATCCAGCGTGGCGAATATGTCGCCATCATGGGTCCTTCGGGTTCAGGCAAGTCAACATTGATGAATTTGGTGGGATGCCTTGATACGCCGACCTCGGGGGAATATGTTTTGAACGGTGTCCAGGTGAGCGAGATGGATGACAATCAGCTCGCCGAAATTCGGAACAAGGAAATCGGGTTTATTTTTCAAACGTTCAACTTATTGCCGCGGTCGGACGCATTGCGGAACGTTGAGCTGCCTTTGATCTACGCGGGAGTCGGAACAGAACAGCGGCGAAAAATTGCGCTGCAAGCCTTGGAAAGCGTCGGTTTGAGCGACCGCATTCACCATAAACCAAACGAACTCTCGGGCGGGCAACGCCAGCGCGTCGCGGTTGCCAGGGCGCTTGTGAATTCACCTTCGATTCTGCTGGCCGACGAACCAACCGGCAACCTGGATACGAAAACCGGGGCGGAGATCCTCAACTTATTCAGCGAACTGGCTCAAAAAGGGAACACGATTATTGTCGTGACCCACGAGGAGGAGGTTGCCAGGCACTCGCGACGGATCATCCGTATTCGTGATGGATTAATCGCCAGCGATGAACGACTGGCAGACGCCACGGAAGCAAAACCGCAAAACGAGTGGGTGCCCGCCAAATGAAATCAAGACGTGGCCCAGCAGAGCGTTTTAAATGAATGCTTTTACTGAGCTGAAGGAGGGCTTGCTTATCTCGTGGGATGCGATTCGGGCCAATAAAATGCGCTCGGTGTTAACCACGTTGGGAATCGTGATCGGGATACTCACAGTCACGCTCATGGGCACCGCCATCGAAGGTCTCAATCGCGCATTTATGAAAAGTATTTCATTCATAGGCGCCGACGTCCTCTATGTGCAACGGGCTGACTGGTTGATACACACACATGAAGAATGGCTTAAGTCACAAAAACGCCCGCCAATAACTTTGACCCAGGCCGCCGAACTGGAGCGGCAACTTTCCCTGGCACAAGCCGTTGCTCCCACTGCGCAGACCTCACAACGTCTGCAATACAAAAAACGCCGCTCGAATAACGTCACGATTACCGGAACGACTGAGCAATTCCTGGCTACCAGCAGCCTCTCGATAACCAGCGGTCGATTTATGTCGCCGCCGGAAGTTCAAGGAGGGCGGCCGGTGTGTGTGATCGGATATCAAGTGGCGACCAACCTGTTTCAAGGCGAATCACCCATTGGTAAAAAGGTGCAGATCGGCGGCTCGACTTTCGAAGTGGTGGGTGTGATAGAAAAGCAGGGGAGTTTTCTCGATTCCAGTGTGGATAACCAAGCCATCGTGCCGCTTCCACAATTTGTCTCTTCCTTCTTGAATTTTCCGGACTACGAGATTCAAGTGAAAGTGAAGCAACTGGAAGACCTTGAGGATGCCAAAGAGGAAGTGCGCATCATGATGCGCAAAATTCGGCATTTAGCTCCAAATCAACCGGATGACTTTGCTATCAACCAGCAGGACCTCATCGTGGGCATGTTCCATCGTGTAGCTGGAACCATTGCGGCCATTGGTCTTTTTATCACTGGCTTATCGTTGTTCGTCGGCGGCATCGGCATCATGAATATTATGTTCGTGTCTGTGGCTGAGCGCACTCGCGAAATCGGCATTCGCAAGGCGATTGGCGCAAAGCGCCGCACGATTCTCATTCAGTTTTTGATCGAAGCCGCGAGCATCTGCCTGTTGGGCGGACTGATTGGGATGGCGTTCGCCTGGCCGCTGACCCTGGTGATGCGCAAAGTCATGCCCGCGACAATGTCCCCGATCATTGTGGGAATCGCGATGCTGGTTTCGCTTGTCACGGGAGTACTATCCGGTTTTTTCCCCGCCTGGCGCGCTGCGCGAATGAACCCGGTCGATGCCCTGCGGAATGAATGAAGGCGCCCATGCGTACCTCCCGCACAAGCATCCTCTTGGCCGAAGTTCGTGAAAGTTTCCTGATGGCGATGACTGCGCTCACGGCGCATAAACTGCGGTCCGCCCTGACGTTGCTGGGAGTGCTGGTCGGAGTTTTTTCCATCATTGTCGTTATGACGGCGATGCGGGCGATGAAAAGCGATATCGAAAGGGAGATTAGCCGGCTGGGAAGCCAATCCTTCATGGTTCGTAAATGGCCGGGTCTCTACTTTGGAGGTCCCGATGGCTTCGAGAAATATTGGCGTCGCAAAAACATCACCCTGGCACAGGCACGACAAGTGGAAGCCAAGGCTACACTGGCCCAAAGCGTCGGGGTGGAGACGGTGTTTTGGGGCGGACAAATCGAATCCCGTTACAAAAAGACTGCGCCAACTGTCAATTTATTCGGTGAGACCGCCGGCAGCTTTCCGGCCCACAATTGGTTGATAGCCGAGGGCCGGGCCTTGCTGGAGGCCGACGTGGACGGCGCGCGGGATGTCTGCGTGCTGGCTGATAGCCTCGCTAAAACTCTTTTTCCTTTCGGCTCGGCCGTGGGCGAGCGGCTCAAGATTAATGGATTCAACTATAGCGTGGTCGGCGTCCTCGAACGTAAAGGCGGCTCGCTGGGTGGCGATCAGGATAACTTCGGCGTTGTTCCCATAACGGCTGGAATGAGCCGGTTTGGGCTCGCTCCGTGGGCCCGCAGCATGAATATTCTGGTCCAGGCGCGGGACCAGGCCAGCTATGAAAATACCGTCGAGCAGGTGCGCGGCATCATGCGGGTGCTTAGAAAAGTGCCTCCAGGCAAAGAAGATGATTTTGAGATATTTTCGAATGATTCTCTCATTGCGCAGTTTAATTCCTTCACGATGGCCGTACGTTTGGGCGTAACCCTTATCAGTTCGATCGCGCTGCTGGCCGCCGGCATCGGCATTATGAACATCATGCTGGTCTCGGTCACGGAACGAACACGTGAGATTGGCATTAGACGGGCCATCGGGGCGCGGAAGCGGAACATCATGACTCAATTCATTATTGAAGCTGTTGTCCTGTGCGAAGTAGGCGGTGTCATCGGCGTGGCCCTTGGGATTCTGGGCGGAAATGTCGCTGCTCACTTCTTGAAGCGTCCGGCGGTTGTTCCCTTGGATTGGGTGGTCATCGGATTGGTGATTTGCTCGATTGTGGGGATCGTTTTTGGGACTTACCCGGCCTACAAGGCGGCGAATTTGGATCCGATTGAATCCTTAAGATACGAGTAGAAGCCGGCGATTCGCTTGGCCCGGCATCAGTCAGCTTCTCCTATCCTGGAAAATTATGACTGACACAATATGCTTTCCTCAGAGTTTTTATTCCGCGCGCTTCAAAATCTTTTTCGAAATCCGTAGGTAATTCGGCCAACTCGCCCGGTGTTACCACAGGGCTGAACAAAGAACTGGCGGCAAATGCATCAATCATTTGTGCGAAATAACTCGCATCATCCGTGCGCAAATACACCATTCCGCCCGGTACAAGCGCCTGGGCGGCAACACTTGGAAAACGTTCATTGATCAAACGGTGCCGGCGATGCTTTCGCTTCGGCCATGGGTCTGGAAAGTAAATGTGCAATGCGCAGGTCGAGTGGGATGGCAATAAATACTCGAGGAAATAGGACGATTCGATTCGAACTCCGCGGACGTTCACTAAGCCGGCCTGACTCCCCTTCCGGTTCAGTTTCTTTAATCGGCCGAGCAAACGTTCTACGCCAATGAAGTTATGCTCGGGATGAAGCTTTGCATACTCAACCAGAAAGGAGCTGTCTCCGCTGCCTAATTCGACTTCCAGGGGTTGGGCTTTCGGGAAAAGTGCCTTCGGATCTATTCGTTCAAGAATGGAAGGAACATCGTAAATCAAGCTGCCTGGATTTGCTGTCATGATGGGCAAGTTAAGGAGAGGGCGGCAGGAGAACGAAAATCTTCTGTCGTAATGTCCCGGGGTGACGGCGGTCGCCAGAGACCTTGCTCATTGATCTGATATTCAGATTCTGCCGCCATAATCCGAGAGTGGCGTGTTCTTAGGGCCGCGTTATTTCATGCGGCAGTCAGAGCCGCGCGCGCATCCTCTAAAGCGCCGGTTTTCTCGAGAAAATAATCGTAACCACCCGGATATGGCACAATTTTTCCCGCGTTCACATGCAATACCTTGGTTGCCAGTCTGCGTATAAAATGCACGTCATGAGAAATGAATACGAGCGTACCTTCATAGCGCTCCAGCGCCAAGGTGAGCGATTCCACGGTGTGAATATCCAGGTGCGTGGTGGGCTCATCCATTAGCAAAAGATTCGGTGGATCGACCAGAAACCTGATCAAATTGAGCCGCGTTTTTTCCCCCCCGCTGAGAACCCTGGTCGGCTTGTGAATGTCGTCTTTGCGAAACATGAACGAACCCAGCACCGCACGAACTTCTTCCTCGCGCATCAGTGGCGCGCTGACGGTCACCTCTTCCATTACCGTGCGGTCAGGGTTGAGGGTGGCCGTACGATGCTGGCTGAAGTATCCAATCTTCGCATTATGACCCAGGTCGCGTTCTCCCTCTTGAAACGGCACCACGCCCGCAAGAATCTTCAACAGCGTGGATTTGCCGGCGCCATTTGGCCCGACCAATACTGTTTGCTCGCCGCGTTCGATGGTCAGGTCGAGGTCTTCATAAACCCGGTTGGCGCCATAAGCCATATGGATGCCCTTTAAGCTCACCGCGCGTTGGCCGCCTCGCGGTGGTTGTGGAATCTGAAATCGAAAGGGTTTGCGCGGGGCCATCGGTTTCTCGATCTGCTCCATGCGCTCGATTTGCTTGAGTTTGCTCATTGCCTGAGAAGCCTTGGACGTCACTGAGCGGAACCGATCCGCGAATTGCTGAAGCGCAGCAATCTGCTTTTGCTGGTTGTTATAGGCGGCGAGTTGTTGCTCATACCGTGCTTCGCGTTCCAGCAGGTAACTCGAATAATTGCCGGTGTAGGCAATCAGCTTTTTCTCCGAGATTTCGTGAACCTGCTCTGCCACCTCATCCATAAACTGGCGGTCGTGCGAAATCAGCAGCAATGCGCCCGAATAATTTTTCAAGTAATTTTGCAACCAAAGCAGCGAGAGCAAATCCAGATGATTGGTCGGTTCGTCGAGCAGCAGAAGATCCGGTTCCATCACCAATAAGCGCGCCAGGCGGGCGCGCATAATCCAGCCGCCGCTCATTTCTTTCGCCGGCCGGTCGTAATCCGTTTCTTTATAGCCCAGGCCCCGCAACATCTTCTTCGCCTTGGTTTCGACTTCCGGATCATTGAGCTTGTCGTGCTTGGCGTGAATTTCCATGTATTCTGGCGTGTGCACCTCACCAAGTTTTTCAAGTTCGTGCAACCGCTTTTCCAACAATGGCAATTCCTCGACTCGGCCGGTGGCAACATCCAGCACGGTTTCGTCCCCCAGAGCTTCGCCCTCCTGTGGAAGATGGCCCACCATAGTCCATTCATCGCGCTCGATCACCCCTTCGTCAGGATCACGTTGTTTGAGAATGAGGGAAAAAAGTGTTGTTTTTCCGGCACCGTTAGGGCCGACCAGCGCGACACGCTCGCCGTAATTCACTTTGAACGAAGCGTTCTCGAAGAGCGTTCGTCCACCAACCGTCACCTTAAGATCACGAATAATTAGCATTTAAAAATGTTACTTGCGCGGCAACCAGCATTAGAAGTCGCCGCACGGAATGTATGAATTACCTCCGAAGAAAACCTTCAGGCAGCTTGGCGCTTTATCGCAACGAGCGGGACATAATAGCGCCGAAAATCCTGAGGTCAATGCCGCGTTTTCGCAGATTTGCAGAACTCAGAACTTAGCGAGGCTTGAAGATCCGGGAAAAGGTTTTGAACAGAAGTTAACGAAGGGAACAGGGCGCAGAGGGAAATTTCGAAATTATCGCGTACTTTCTGTGTACGTGTTAACTCCTCCTAGAATCCGAAGTCGCTTCGTTCAGGTGACTTGGCCACAAGAGTCTCAAGAATTAGTTCAGGGTGAGAAGGCTCCCGCTGCCAAAAAGGTCGGAACTGCTTCCGGCGCTGCAGTCTGGGCAACAGTATTAAAATCTACATTGCGGCTGGGAGGAGGATTAGTTTCCTGAGACGTCAGGGCGTTAAAATGGAGAACTACCCCTGCAAGGAAGCCAAAAGTATATGCCAGAAGGTGTACGCGCCGAACTCTCATAACTCATCCCAGTCGGTGGCTGCCATGTGTTCTAATCCTTCATTAAAATGAAAATTGAAGTCATCGTTCATATTAACCGATTTGACCCACGAAACTGTGAGCATAAACTGAGCCAATAAACTCCGTATATTGTTAGCAGCTTGAATATTGGGCGGGCCGCCCGCCCGGGCTGGCGAACGGGGAACTGAAAATACAGGCCCAGAAAGCCTGATACCTCCAGAAAGGCCGCAGGGAGATAGCTGTGGGACCGGAATTTTACCGAACTACGCTTCTTTCAGTTCAATGTACTGGAAAAGAGAAACGCAGGCGAAACACAAAGACGCATCAACGAATTGACGCTTCAGGCTCGTCACGGGTTGACTGCACGAAAAAAAGCAGTGGCAGAGGGCGCGTTGGTGTCACGGCATTGAGCCAGACCATCCACTCCAAAAGTCACATTGGTCAGGGTAGTCCACGGACCGGCCAGGCTTGTCGCCCGCACAACTCGAAAGTTGCTCCCAGGTGTGCCACTTAAATTGACGTTCCAGTTGGGTCCAGTTTTGGTCAACGGCAGCATGGTGCAAGTCGTGAAAAGGGAGATGCGGAAAATATTTCCTCCGGCCAGACTGCCACCATCCGAACTGGTTCCATAGATAAACCCATCACTGGTTGCCACCACGGAGGTGTAGGGGAGGGCGCCATTGGTTTCGTAGAATGTTCCCAGAGTGGTGATAACGCCATCAGTGGTTACGCGAAAGACAGTGCCGTTGTCATTGGCGCCTCCATTGTAAGTTGTGCTGTATAGTGCACCGTCAGATCCCAGCATCAGGTCAGCCTGAGGAAACGATCCGTTCGAGCCGGCAAAGGATACTAAATTCGTGAGACCCCCATTGGTGGTGACTCGGAAGACATTACCCAAACTATTGGCGCCACCGCTGTAAGTAGTGCCGTAAAAATATCCATCATTCGCCAGAGTGAGCCCTGAGTAAGGGACAGAGCCTTTGACACCAGCAAATGAAACCAAATTTGTAAATACACCGTTGGTTGTGATTCGGAAAACGATCCCTTCATCTGTCGAGCCGCCGGCGGAAGTCGTCCCATATAAAGCACCGTCTGGCCCCGCCGTGAGTCCCCCTGCTGGCGAGGCGCCATTTGTCCCAACAAAGGTCACAAGTGTCTCAAATGCCCCGTTCGTGGACACGCGAAAAATTGTTCCCTGATTGCTGATCCCACCATTAAATGTCGTGCCATAAAACAAGCTGTCGCTTGCCAGGAGTAAGCGTGCCTGGGGGTAGGAGCCGTTTGTGGCGGTGAAGGAAGCGAGTGATGTCAACTGCCCATCGGTTGTAATGCGGAAAATAGTGCCAAAATCGTAGCTGCCACCGGCCAAAGTTGTCCCATAGAACGCCCCATCATTGCCTTGGACCAAAGCAGCCTGAGGCTTAGAACCATTCGTGCCGGAAAAGTTAATCAGAGTGACCAAACCCACGCCTGGCGTGAAACGGAAAACTGTGCCAAGGTTATATCCACCACCGCCTGATGTGGTTCCATATAAAGCACCGTCTGCTGTTAGCGTAAGCGTGTTGGGATCAAAATTGCCGCTGGGGAAAGGATAAATCTCCTGAAGAGTCCCGGCGGCGTGAAGTTCGAGAGCAGCCCCTCCAACAACACCGATCATAAATGCAAGAACGTGTGTAAGGCGAAATCTCATAGTTCATCCCAGGAAATTGCGACGAAGCCGGTGGGCGCCGAAACATTGTCTAATCCCTCGTCGTAATGAAAAGCAAAGTGACCGTTCATTTTAACTGATTTGACTACACAAGAACCTGCAAAATCATAAATATCACTTCCGCCGCCAGTGAGCACAAAGTCAGTGTTTGGAGCATAAATCGATCCGACGAAATCAGCATTTCCACTTAATTTGAATGATTTGTTACTGGGCAGGCCATAATAAGTGAAATTTTTCGCCTGCCCCTCTTGATTGATAACCCCTTTTCCGCCGATAGCCACACTCGGAGCTGCGACATACATCGAAACACTAGCGCCGGGTGCAAGCAGGACTTGATCGCTCGAGAATGAATCGGTGACGTAGAGGACCACATTCGGGCTTGCAATGTAAATGGTGCCACTCATGGCGGATGCTTTCCACGCGGAAGAGTTGTTCAGGAAATATTTGTAAGTGGCGCCACTGACTCTGTAATTTCCCGGCTGCGGTGTCATCCAGCTTGAGACCGGTGGGAGAGTCACATCAGGTATTGTGAAATTTGCGTCATCTTGCAGATGGCCTGCCTCGATGCCGGGCGTGCCGGCGTCCACCCAGGGGTTGTCACCCACCGAAGCGTGGGGCCCGGTGCTGATCTTACTGTGGGGGCCTGTATGGACGGTGCCTTTAACACTGGCGTTGCCGAGTGTGATATCATTCCCGATGCTGCTTAGGGTGGTTACTTGTGCCCGGTCGCGGGCCTTCTTCGGATCGTACCTCCCAGCGGTGCTGTAATTGGTGTTCGAGGAGTCAAAGCTGTCGATGACGATACCTCCGCCTCTCAAATCAATCGTGCTCGAGACAACCATTCCACCAGGTATCACCGTGACGGGTTTGCCTTTGGTGCCTACCTGTACGGTCCGTGACAGTTTCGGGCGCGAGATCGGGCCCGGAACATATCCAGTTGCGACCACGACGGGATTGCTAACGGTTACTGCGGGTGGGATCTTAATATCCACAACGGCATAACTATCTCCGAGCACAGTGGTTTTTTCGTAAACTCCTCCACCAAGATCCTTCCAGGAATTGATACCCAAATTCTTAAGGGTCACTCCGCTATTCAGATGCGCCATGGCCTCTTCAACGCCCGCTTCGGCCACCACCAGCGCTGCATTCCAAGCCTGGGCCCGTGTCACGGCCAATTGCTGGTTATAAATTAAGGAAAGATAACTTCCGATCAAAATCCCAAGTATCGTGCATGCGCACAATGTGACCAAAAGGATCCCGCCTTCACTGCGCCTCTTTTTATAGCGGACATTCATAGAACTGGCTTGTTACGGATAACGATCTGGGCTTCTTGCATGTCCTCGCTGGTTATCTTTTTCCCCATGATAGTCCGGGAACAGCGCCAGGCGACGCTGATGGATTTTCCCCGGGATACACTCGTTGTGTTGGTGAAAACACCACCCGGTTGAGGGACATTGTTGAACATCGAAAATGATAGACTGTCGCATCCGGATAACAGGACATTTGTGGGCCCGCCTGTTTTCCATTGAGACAGTTGGCGTGTCCCAGGATCGTAGCGATAGGTCAGATTGGTTGTGCCGAGATAATTGAAGACGAGCTGGTTTGTCGAAAATGTGATGAGGTTCTTGGCTTTCCGGATGTCGCGAGTCATCTGGTCGAGCGCATTCCGGCTGGCTTGTTCCATCACGACGTAATTTCCCATGCCGACGAAAGTTCGGTGACTGGTAACGTACACCGCCATGATGCTGGCCAGCACCAGGGAGCCCACGCCGGCAGCGACCATCAACTCAACCAGAGTCATGCCGCAAGTTCTCTTGCGAGGGTTGCCTGATATTTTCAAACCATGCATATAAAAGTATCTGAATTCATCAGCATCTTATTTGCCAACAGCAACATATGCCTCGATACCATCACGCGCGGCGTAAGTTTGCATCGAACGGGTGTGTTGCATTTTTCCAGAAGTCCAGGAAACGGATACGGTCACCAGGGCCATGTTCGTTCGGTATGCCTCAGGGACAGAGCCCACGTCCGGAACGCTTGCTTTGAACGTGCCGCTGAAAACGGTGCCGCCATTGCCCGCCGCCTGGTCTTTCGGATCAAAGGATTCTGTGAAGGTGGTAGGATTGTACACCGGGTTTGAGAGCTTATCGAAACTGCATACGCGGATGCCCTCAAGTTTTGACAGCATGATTTGGGTCGCGCGCTGGCTTTCGCGACCGGTGCGCACGGTTGAGAACCCCGCGGCAAAACCGCCATAAAGCGAGGTTAGCATGATGGCAACGATCGTAAGCGACACGACATTTTCAATCAGGGTGAACCCAGAGGTGGACCGAGCACCCGCTCGGCGATTTAAGTTCTGCCTTACTTTCATATCTTTCTCTAAAATTATCTGCATCCGTTATTTTTTCGGACGCCGCGGATGGTTTCATCCTGTCATCTGCCGGAATCACGATAACCTTCTTCCTGCCGTGCCCGCCATCGGGGTAGGGCATAGACTTTTTGCCGGTATGATCACGAAATAAAGTCCAGTGGATTTCCCAGTTGGGTCCGTAGTTCTCCCTTGAGGTCAGCGGCTGAGGATATGGAAAACCAATTAAATCGATGTATCAGAGGACCTCATAGCGGAAGTGAAACGAAAGGATTCGGAGCCTTGAGCCACTCCTTCAAACCACACGTGAAACGTACTTGGGCTTTCAACCAGTCATACCAAACCAGCGTGCCAGAACCGTAAGAGTGCCTACAGTCAGGCCCGTGATTAATTGCCTCACGGCGGAAATCTGCCAGACCACGATAATGATAAGGAATCCGTATCGGGCAATTTGATAGTAAGTCTCATAGGACATGCCGCTCAAGCTGCGAACGATTTGCGAACCGTCGAGGGGCGGAATGGGAAGCAAGTTAAAAAAACAGAGCAGCAAACTGAGTTGGGCCATGTTTAGACAAAGTCCTACCATGCTGTCCGCATGAGCAATCATCCCGAGGCGGCCGAGACCCATGATGATGACGGCGAGCAACAGATTCATCCATGGGCCGGCTAAAGTCACCAGGATGTCGTCGACGCGCGGGTTGCGGAGATTGTAAGGGTTGACCGGCACTGGCTTGGCCCAGCCGATCAGAAATCGGCCAAGCCCGGAACCGCTCATCGAGAGGAAAATAATCATTAAGGGCATAACCACAGTTCCGATTGGATCGATGTGAACCAGCGGATTAAGCGAAACCCTCCCCTGCAAACGCGCAGTATCATCCCCGCATTTCCAAGCCATCCAGGCATGGCCAAATTCGTGACAGGTCAAAAGAATGACGAGCCCAAGGTACTCAATCAGCCCATCAATCAGCATGCGAGGATCCATTGATCCGGACCCTATCAGAAGCTCTATTAGCTGGGTAGTGAATAGTAAGAAGGGTCGACCGCTCCGTTCCATCGACCACCGACCCACTGAAGCACAACTCACCGCCCCCAACGGCTTGACCTAAGAACTCACTTCAGTAACATCGCATGGCCACATTTCTAAGCAATTTATGAATAAGCAAATCATTAAGCCTTCCAAGTCCGCCCCGGCAGTCGGCCCGTACAATCATGCAGTGCGCGCGGGCGACATGCTTTTTTGTGCCGGACAAATTCCTCTCGACCCCGCCACAGGCAACCTAGTCAGCGGCGATATTAAGGCCCAGACCGAAAGGGTGTTGCTTAATGTAAAAGCCATTTTAGACGATCAAAAACTGAGCTTCAATAACGTAGTAAAAAGCACGGTGTTCCTGACGAACCTGGCCGATTTTGCAGGGATGAATGAGGTGTATTCCAAATATTTCACGTCCGATTTTCCGGCGCGCTCGACAATCCAGGTCACCGCCTTGCCCAAAGGAGCGAACGTGGAGATCGAAGTAATCGCTCACTTTTGAAATCAAATGGGATGAGCCGTATGAAACCGAAGAAATCATGGCGCGAAAAGCTGAAGGACAGCAAAGGTTTGCCGAAGGTTTCCGAGGTGTGCGGCAAAAACAAACGTTGGGGCGAGGGAACAATGGTGATTCCGGCGCCAATCGAAGTGGATTCTTTGATGCAACAAGTGCCGAAAGGGAGGGTGGTCACTATTAACGAACTGCGGCTCGCTCTGGCAGCGAAGCACCACGCTACGTTTGCCTGTCCGATGACAACTGGAATTTTCTCCTGGATCGCTGCGCATGCGGCAAACGAGGCAGCAGCGGAAGGGGCCCGGAAAGTGACGCCTTATTGGCGCACGCTTAAAACAGGCGGCGAATTGAATCCTAAATACCCGGGCGGCATTGAAGAAATTGCTAAAAAACTGAACGCGGAAGGACATGAAATAATAAAAAAGGGTAAACGCTTCCTGGTAGCCGACCACCAAAAGGCTTTGTTTACGAAATTTGTATAGTGTCGCCCATTGCTTTTATACTTCTTGGCACTGCGATTGGAGTTATCATCGGATGGCTATTACGGGCGCTCCGCCGGCCGCCTGCTTCCGACAACCGGCTTGAAAACGAATTGCGCCAGCAACTAACCCAACGCGAGTCGGAACTCAATCAAGTCCGGTCCCAGTTAACCGAAGCGGGCAATCTTCGCGCTGCCGCCGAGGCAAGCTACAATGCCGCAGAGAAACTCGTGGCAGAGCAGCGCGAGATTTATCAAAAGGCAAGCCGCGAGGCGAAAGAGGATAAAGACAAAGCTTTAGCAGATCTGCGCGAGGTGTTTCGGGGCCTGAGCGACCAGGCCGTCGAGCAAACCGCCCCTAAGTTCTTGAATCTAGCCGAGCAAAAACTCGGAAAGATCCAGGAAGCTGCCAAAGGTGACCTGGCCCAACGCCAGGAGGCGATCAAAACATTGGTCGAGCCGCTGAAACAACAACTGGAAACCTACCAAAAGCGGCTCCAGCAAGCTGAAAACTCGCAAGCCGCAACCCTGGGTGAAGTGAAGCTACAGTTGGAAACCCTCACTCAGCAGAACCAAACCCTCGCGCAAGAAACTGAAAAATTCCGAAGTGCTCTCAAATCCAACCAGGCACGTGGGCGCTGGGGGGAAGAAACGTTGCGACGCGTCGTCGAGGCGGCGGGCATGAGTGCTCATTGCGACTTCACTGAACAGACCCAGGAAGGCGACGGCAAACCGGACCTCGTCGTTCGGCTGCCAGGCGATCGGGTGATCATTGTGGATGCCAAGGTCCCTGATTTGGATTTTCTGAACGCTCTTGAGTTGGCAGACCCTGGCAAACGCGCTGATTCGCTCGCAGCCCATGCCAACAAGCTCAAAGCGACCATCAAAGCGCTCGCTGAGCGCGATTATCCAAGCCAGTTTCCTCTGGCACTGGATCATGTCGTCCTGTTTTTGCCTGCCGAATCACTTTTTAGCGCTGCGCTCGAAGGAGATCGGGATCTGATTATCTGGGCAGCCAACCGGCATATCCTCCTCTCCACTCCTGCGTCCCTGATCGCGCTGCTCCGCTCCGTCAGCGTGTGCTGGCAACAATATGCCCAGACTGAAAATGCTCAAAAGATTGCTGAAGCAGCCCGGGAATTATATGCGAGGATTGTGAAATTTACCGACCATTTCGATCGTGTCCGCGATGGTTTGCACCGCGCAAATTCAGCTTTTAACGACGCCGCGGGCAGCTTCCAAACGCGTGTGCGGCCTGCGGGAGATCGCCTGGTAGCCCTCGGAGGCGGCGTCCCCGGCAAAGAATTGTCTAACGTCGAACCTTTGGATAACACTTTCAAGCTGACGAGCGATGGCGCAGATGAGCTAAATTCGAGGCACTAAACTAAGCTAAGGCAGCAGATGAACGCTTAGATTTCCAAGGCTCTTGGGGAGTTTGCGTCCTCGCGTGATACAATGACGGCCGGAACGGAATTTCCCGGCGATCCCGAGGTCAACGATGAAAACTTCACAAGGTTTCGCCATTGAGGCTTGCCCAGATTCGGTTTCGACGCTTTTTGCTAAAAAGCGTCTCTTTCTGGTTTTCAAACCCTCCCGTGGCCCATGTTGTCAATTGCTCTCACAATCGATCCACATACTTCTGCATGGCAATTTCCTGCCGCTCGATTGAGTCCACCAGTTTGAATTGGGTCCGGCACCGTTCAAGATTATGCGCGGGTCGATGAATGCGAAAATACGTATCACCGCTCAAATAATCCGTCAGAAAACGGATGCCGATCTCATACGTGATCAGTTTGCCCGAAAACGCAATATACGACTTCTCCGCCTTGGTCAGAAACTGGCTGGCTGCCGATAAATATCCCTCCGCCAGCTTTTTGAACATTGGCATCTGCATTTTGACTTTCGATAAATCGCGCTCATCCTCCAGTGTCGGGCTGGTCGTTGTGCGAACCATGTCTCCGAAATCATAAAGCGCGCAACCTGGCATCACCGTATCCAGATCCACCACACACATCGCTTCCCCCGTCAGCACGTCCAACATCACATTGTTGAACTTGGTATCATTGTGCGTGACGCGTTCCGGCATTTTCCCTTTAGCCATTGCTTCCAGGATCACATCGACCATCGGTTCCTGTTTCAACGCAAATTCGATTTCCCGGCGCGCATCTTTCGCGCGGTTGAAGCGGTCCCGTTGGATCGCCTGCTGCAATGTCGTGAACCGTTTGCGCGTATGATGAAAATCCGGAATCGTCTCGAAAAGCCGGTCCCCAGGCAGATCCACCAGCAGATTTTGAAACTCACCAAAAGCCCGGCCTGCCTGGTACGCCTGTTGCGGTGACTGCACCGATTCGTAAGTTTCCACCCCTTCAACAAATACGAACGTGCGCCACACTTCACTATCGCCGTTCTGGAAAAACGGTTTGCCATCCCGGGTCGGAATGACAATCAGCGAACGCCGCGTCACATCCCGCACGTTTCTCTCTTCCTGCTTCCGGCGAATATGAGTTGTCACCCGCATGACGTTCTTCATCACCGAAGCCGGGTTCTTGAAAACCGTCTTGTTTATTTTCTGATGGATATAACGCACGCGCGTCCCACCCTGATCATATGTCGCCGTATAGGTTTCATTGATGTGTCCGATTTTCAGCGTCTCGGCGTGCAGAATCCCGCCGTAAATCTGAAACTTCTTGGAAATCTCCTGCAATTGTTTTTCCTGATAAGCCATAATCGGTTTTACCGCTTAGCCGTAATTCTCCCTCTCCTTGGGGGAGAGGGCGAGCTTGTTTTCAATTGCATCATTAAAGCCTAGCCTAATCGCTTCAGAAAACTCGGCAACATCCGATTCGAGAAAATTCCAACTCACGGCATCCAAGCCAAATTTGGATTGTTCGTGCGCCCGGCGTTCTTGGTCAGATCCCAATATTCGGTGTTTTTAAAGCGAGCGGAATGGCCATCGAGAAACGTGAATTGCGCCCCTCGATTGTGCAAATTCGTATGCACATTGTTTTGTTGCGCGACTCCGGCAAGTTTGCCGTTGTCGAAAAGCCAAACCACCCGCGCCGGCTCTCGGATCGAGCCCAGCTTGACCTGGTTGCCGGAACCGATGCCGTTCACATGCTCGTTCAGACAATAGTGAAAAAGATTATTGCCATTGCTGCGGCGCGGGTTGGCCGGACAAATCCACAGTGAGCGGCCTGGCTCGATCGCGGCGTTCGTGCGCCAGGGCATCTCGATATAAGTCGGAATTCTGAGCACGCGCGGGAGATCGATGTACCAGCCTTCATCCAGAGAGATTCCATTCGGCGAGCCGTCTTTTGGCAGGAAATCATTGTTGTCGCCGGCGAAAAGCTGAGTGGCCAGACCCCATTGCTTCAGATTGTTCAGGCAGGCTGCGCCTCGAGCAAGTTCGCTGGCGCGGTGGAGGGCAGGCAACAGGAGGCTGGCGAGAATGGCGATGATGGCTATCACCACCAGCAATTCGATCAACGTGAATGCCCGCTCCGCCTTCATGTCCCCTTCCGTTCCCCGGGTTTGTGATTTGCTATTTCATGACAGACGGGCAAAAAACCTCAAGGCTTTTTTTGATCAGTTCCGATTTTGTGATCGCTGAACAAGCCTGCTATTTTTTAAGGAGAGCACCCAGACGAACAACCCGATCCGTCTAGCCGCCACGAAGCATCATTAAGGCCCGGTTCGCCGTTCGTTTGACACTTTCTCATCGCCCATTACTGTGTGAAGTGCCAAAGTTTATGTCTCGATCAACGATCGTATGAGTCCAGAAGCGAAGGTCCGAATCATTTCCCGAATCATTTTTATCAAACGCTCGGCCAGAGCGGTAAAAGGCGGACGGCGGTTTAGCTTCAATGCCTTAGTGGTAGTCGGCGATACCAAAAGTCGTGTCGGACTCGGTTTTGGAAAATCGAGTGAGGTCGCGAACGCACTCTACAAGGCTGAGCATTCTGCTATGACCCATCTGGTGAATATATCATTAAAGGCCGGAACAATACCGCATGAAATTTGCGGGCGTTATTGCGGTGCACACGTGGTGCTACGGCCCGCGTGTCTCGGCACCGGAATAATCGCGAGTAAAACGGTTCGTGCGGTGCTGGAGTGCGCAGGAGTTAAAAATGCGGTAGCCAAATCGCTCGGCGCCGCCAGCCAGGCCAATGTGGTCAAAGCTACACTCCAGGCCCTCATGAACCTGCATCTCGCCGAGCGTGTCTATGAGAACAGAGGTCTCAAGGCCCCGAAGCACAAAGCGTCAATCCTTCTTAAATTCCTTAATACCGGGACTGGTCCGATCTTGAATTAGCAGGATTGCATAAGCGTAAATGCTTCGGCCGCTCATTCCTTTATAGCTGATTCATCGCTGCGACCGCCTCTTCGTCTGTTGCAGGTGCGGGCCAGACCGCATCTCGCCCATCCCAAATCCGATGATACCCCTTCCTGTCGGGCATCAATGCTGGGTTGCCGCCCTCATCCTTTCCATCTTCACCCACAGAATGCAGAGTGAAGGTATTCTCGGAAAGAATACCGTATCGAAGCGTCCTTCCGTCCATTGCGTCGCGTGGCAACGTTGATAGATATTCCGGGACTAGCGCGGATAATTTGGCAGGTAACGTTCCTGTGCGTAGCCGGTATCGGTTAATGGCTATCGCCGTGACAGCCATTGCCTGCTCCATCTCAGCTATAAGAGTTCTCCTAATCATTGCATCGGTTACCGAGAATGGTTGCGTAGAAAAAAGGAACCGGAATCGTTCAGACCAGCTTGGGTCCTCGATCGAGCTAGGGATCGTAAGCGCGAGCGCCGACCAGGAATTAGTCTCCGCCAATTCCTGACGTTCAATTACCTCCTGCCAGCGATTCACAGTGCGAAGCTCGTCCTGTTCAGACCATGCTGCCCTCCAGAGAGGTACATGGAGCCATCTCAATATCATCCCATGGGTGGGAAATGTTTGCCACCCTTCCGAAACGTCTCTTGCTTTCTCATACTGCTCAACAACGAACGCCAGCTTCTTCCGGGAGGTTCTGATCTGATCAAACATGTTGATGTCCATAACCAATTCCATTTTGCAGGCGTTGGACATATCTTTCCCAAAATCACAGCCTGCCCATGCAGCCTGCAAATCGGCGAGTTGCTTCTCATTCCACCCAGGGGCTTGAAGAGCTTCCCAAATGGTATTGAATGCTGTCATCGCGCACGCATATCGCACCAGTTGACATATTATGAGCGGTTCGGGCGTTTGTTTTGCAGCAAGCATAACCAAGTCACGGAGGTGCTGGTTTGCCGATTCCAATTGACCCCGGCTCAAATCGTAAGCAGCGGCGACGCTCAATAACTGGGCTGCTCGGCGGATACCAGAAATCGGCGCGAGTTGGAAATCGACGAACCCTTTTCGGTAATCAAACCCAGTATCATAAGCGGGTTTTTCCAACGCCGCATGAACCTGGCGCAAAACGTCGCCCGATCTCTCCAATTCGGATGCTACCTTGCTCCAATCATTTGTCGTTTTCCCGTCGCTCCATTCCTTTAACCGCCAAGGAACAACTGCCCGGCCCGGCGAAACAAAACGCAGTGTAAGTGGCAAGTCACCCATGTTGGTAATCACCGTTTCAAGGCGGTTGCTCAGGTTGATTAAAGTAATAGCAACATTTTGCTCGGCTGCTGGCCTCTTTGGCTCCAGGTCAACTATCGAAAGCACTTGGCCTTTTGCTCTCAATTCATTCAGGCGATGATTCAGACCCCGTTTCCCACGAAAGTGTTCCGCCGCAATAAAGAGCAGAAATAGCAAGGCGAGTATGCCCGCACAGTAAGCAATCGTTTTGAGAGCCCTTTTCAACTAACTATCCCAACGGTTGCCGCGAAGCAAAGTGGTGTGAAGGAGCAGCGTGACAAGATCGAGTTCGTCAGCCGCGGGATTGCCAGTCAGAACCAAGGCGGGCCTAACTTTGGCCGCCATCCCGAAATCCGTCATCCAGATTTCACCGGGATTGACGGCGGGCATGTTCGTCCTCCAAGCGATCGGGCATCATGGCTCCCTCAGGGGCGGCTTGATTGCAGAGTGCGACATCCGGGTCCTGGTTAGCAATTTGCAAAAGCACTTCCCTAATGGCCCGACGATTTGCCTCAGTCAGCTTGGGCAGTTCTTTGATGATCTCGGCGGCGCTCATGACGTGAATATAAACTGGCGAAAAGGCGTTGTCAGGGGAAATTACGGTCGAAACACCATCAAGGTTGGGGAGGGCGAGCCTTTATCAACTGAATCATCCCAATCTAAGGCCAATACTTGCGAAAGGAGATTCCTGATGCCACACTCGGTTGTGAGTACAAAAGTGCTAGTCGAGCAGTTGGCAGACCTGCAAAGGCGTGTAGCAACGTTGGAAAAAGGACTGACTCTCAAATCACGAGGGGCTTGGAAACGGATAGTCGGGTCATCGAAAGGCCAGGCTCTTGATCGGGAGGCCGCCAGGCTAGGCGCCCAATGGCGCGCGAAACAGAACAAGCGGAAGTGAGCCGATGTTCGTTGTTCTCGACACAAACCATTATAACGAGCTGGCCAATGACTCCTCCGCAGGTCGCAATGCGCAACGGCGTATCGAAGCGAGCGGAGCGGATCTATTTATTTCCATCGTCGGTGTGCAAGAGATCGTTCAGGGCTGGCTGGCGTTGATCAATCGGCAAAAAGCGGGTTCGAGGCAGGTTCACGCGTATAGTCGTTTCCAACATAGTGTTGAAACAGTAAACAAGCTGCCCATCCTTCCCTTTGATGAGACAGCCGCTCAGGTATTCGATGAACTCCGAGCAAAGCGGCTACGCGTCGGCACAATGGATCTGAAAATTGCCGCGATTTGTCTTGCCCACGATGCCACACTGCTGACACGCAATGTGGGAGATTTCAGGAACGTGCCGGGGTTGCAGTTCGAGAATTGGCTGGATTGAGTGCAAAGCAGAATCGCGATCACTCTTGCTCCTCGCATTCTCTTGGCTGACATTAGTTAAACTTTATGAAGCAATTTCGCTATTGGGCCACATCTTCCCTCGGCCTCGCGCTGGTTTCCTTCTTTGTTCACACGCGCCTCGCCCGGGCGGATGACTGGCCGCAATGGCGTGGCCCAAATCGGGATGGGGTTTCCAAAGAAACCGGCTGGCTGGCCACGTGGCCTGCCTCAGGACCCAAAAAACTTTGGGAAGAGCCCGTCGGCATTGGTTACTCCTCTTCAGCGGTTGTTAAAGGCCAGATCTACACCATGGGCAACGTTGCCGAAAATGACATCGTTTATTGTTTTGATTCCGAGACCGGCAAGCTCAAGTGGAAGCACGAGTATCCGTGCGCTTCGAAGGATCCGAACGGTTACCTGGGCACCAGGTGCACACCAACAGTGGATGATGGATTAGTCTATACTGTGAGCCGCCAGGGAAATTTCTTCTGCTTCGACACCTCAAGCGGCGCAGTTAAATGGTCGAAGGATTTTAAAAAAGACTTTGGCAGCGAGGTACCCAGGTGGGGGTTTGCCGGCTCGCCTCTCATCGAGAAAGATTGGGTTCTTGCGGAGGTCAGTGGAAACTCCTCGGTTATCGCTTTTGATAAACGAACCGGCGCAATCGTTTGGCAGGCAGGCAAGGATCACGCTGGTTACGGCTCGCTCGTTGCCTTCGACCTTGCTGGCCAGCGGTGCTTGCTTCAGTTCAGCAGCGATCACTTGATTTGCCGCCGGATGAAGGATGGGTCGGAATTGTGGCGGTCCCCATGGAAAACCAGCTATGGTGTCAATGCCACCACTCCAATCATTCAGGGTGACGAAGTGTTTTTATCCACCGGCTACGGGTATGGCTGCGGTCTGCTGAAAATATCCCCAACTGACGCAAAGGAAATCTGGCGCAATAAGAATATGAGAAATCATGTCAACAGCTCCGTGCTGGTGAACGGTTTTCTTTACGGCTACGACGATAATGATCTCAAGTGCCTCGATTGGAAGACCGGCGAGGTAAAATGGTCGGGCCGGGGTTATGGCAAAGGTTCTTTGTCCGCAGCCGATGGCAAACTGATTCTTTATGGGCAGAGCGGCAAACTTGGCCTGGCCGAAACCACCCCCGCAGCTTTTAAGGAAATTGGCAGTTTCCAGGCCCTGGGCGGCAAAGATACCTGGGCCAATCCCGTTCTCGCCAACGGCCGCATTTACGTTCGTAATTTGGAAAAGATTGCGGCGTTTGACGTCAAAATGTGAGTATTGAATTTCTGCGCGATGATAGCCTTTTGTCTTTGATTCGAACAATGCGTCTTTTCATTCACAAGTTTTTCCGCGAGCCCTTGTTCGCCTGCGGGCGTATACCTTTATTGTTCGCTGCTCTCTGCTGTCTGGTCGGAAGTACCTTTGCGGCGGAGCAAACCAAGGTTGATTTCGCAAAAGATATCCAGCCCATTTTCACCAAACGCTGTTTCGAATGTCACGGACCGGACAAGCAAAAAAGCGGCCTCCGTTTAGATCGCAAAGCCGACGCCTTGAAAGGAGGCAAGTCAGGGAAACCGCTTTTTTTGCCAGGTAAAAGCGCCGAGAGTGAACTCTTTCAACGGGTGACATCAAAAGATCCCGACGAAATAATGCCAGCCAAGGGCGAGCCACTCGAAGCCCAACAAATCAACTTATTAAGAGCGTGGATCGATCAAGGCGGGGTCTGGCCGGAAGAAAAGAAACATTGGGCCTTCAGCAAACCGAGCCGTCCCAAACCGCCGGAAGTGAGGAGCAAAGGGTGGCCACGTGATGCAATTGACTCTTTCATTCTCGCCCGGCTTGAAAAGGAAAATTTATCTCCTTCTCCTGAAGCTGATCGCGCCACATTGATCAGGCGGTTGAGCCTCGACCTTACAGGGCTGCCGCCCACCCTGGAGGAAGTCGATGCGTTCCTGAAGGACCGCAGCAAGCAAGCGTACGAGAATTTAGTGGATCGGTTGCTGGCCTCACCCCATTACGGGGAACATCTCGCGCGCTGGTGGCTTGATCTGGCCCGATATTCCGATTCCAACGGTTACCAGGTGGATTTGGCCCGCTCGATGTGGCCCTACCGTGAGTGGGTGATTAATGCTTTGAACCGCAACATGCCCTTCGATCAATTCACCATCGAACAGTTGGCGGGGGACCTGTTACCCAATGCCACACTCGACCAGAAAATCGCCAGCGGCTTTAATCGCAACACCAAGTCCAACGATGAAGGAGGAGGTGACGATGAGGAATATCGCACCAAAGCGGTTAAAGATCGTGTCGCCACCACCGCAGCAACCTGGCTGGGGCTCACGATGATGTGCGCCGAATGTCATACCCATAAGTACGACCCGATTGCGCAGGAGGAGTATTACCGTTTCTACGCATTCTTCAACAATACGGTCGATCGCGGAAACGGCACAGAGCCAAGCATTCCAGTTCCAGCTCCGCCAGTGCAGACGAAGGTGAATTATCTCCGCTCCAGTTTGGACCGGCTCAAAAAAGAGTTGTCCGAAGCTGAAAGGAAATTGCCGGCCGAGCAAACGGTCTGGGAACACCGCATCGCCGGAAAAACAAATGTATGGACCACCCTCGAATTAACTAACGCCATCTCCACCGGCGGCGCAACATTGACCAATCTTCCCGATGGCTCGATCCTGGCTACGGGGGGAAATCCCACCTACGATACTTACCAGATCGAGGCCGTGACACCATTGACCAACATTACAGCCATTCTGCTGGAGGTTTTGCCTGATCCATCACTGCCCAAAAATGGCCCTGGTCGATGGGGCCAGACCGGGAATTTTATTTTGGACGAATTTGGGATGACGGCCCGCTCTCCCTCCGCCAACGAGGATGAAGGAAAAAAGGATGGCACCTCATCAGCTCGGCGTACGCTCTTCTTCAGCAAGGCAACCGCTGATTGGGAACAGCAGTATTACCGGGCAGAGCACGCGGTGGATCACAATCCCAAAACCGGCTGGGCAATAAGCCCGAAGTTTGGCCAGCGACATTTCCTCATCGCCGAGCTAAGTGAGCCGTTCAGTTGCAAAGCAGGAACTAAAGTAGGGTTCCGATTGGACTCGTATCATGGGAACAATCATATCATTGGCAGAATGCGGCTTTCAGCGACGGCTGAACGAGATCCGGCGGCACTTTGGCCGGTTCCAGCGCCGATTGCAGAAGTGCTCGCTTTGAGTGCAGCCAATCGTTCCCCCGAGCAGCAACGCTTGGTCGCCGCTCATTACCGAACGGTATCACCTAACATCCGCAGACTGGAACGCGAAATTTTCCGATTGAATGAGCGCGAGCTTGAGCTCGCCAACATGAAATACACATCGCTTGTGATGAAAGAGGCCTCCGAGCCCCGCACCACTTATATTCAAGTGCGCGGGAATTTTTTGGAAAAAGGAAAAATGGTTACTCCCGGCGTTCCAGCGGTTTTACCACCTTTGGAGGCTGATCAAACGCCCAATCGACTGGCATTGGCGCAGTGGCTGATGAAGTCTGAAAATCCGCTGACCTCGCGGGTCACTGTGAACCGGTTGTGGGAGCGAGTCTTCGGCACTGGCCTCGTGAAAACCAGCGAGGATTTTGGCAAGCAAGGGGAGGCTCCTTCCCATCCCGAACTGTTGGACTGGCTGGCCTGTGAATTTCGTGACGGCACATCCTCGGCTCCGGCATGGGACATAAAACATATCCTTAAGCTGATCGTCCTGTCGGCCACCTACCGGCAAAACGCTGCCGTGGACGACCAGCGTTTGCAGAAAGATCCTTACAATCGATTGCTCGCGCGCGGACCACGATTCCGGATGGACGCCGAAATGATTCGCGACCAGGCCCTGGCAGTCAGCGGTTTGCTCAATCCCGAAATCGGCGGGCCGAGCGTTTATCCCATCCAGGTACCCAACCTTTGGAAGGAGCTTGGTTTCCTCCGGCCGGAGATCGGCATGGATGAATGGCCCACAAGCGATGGCCCGGACCTGTATCGCCGCGGACTTTATACCTTCTGGCGGCGCGTTTGCACTTATCCCACCTTTGCAACTTTTGATGCTCCCAGCCGAGAGGTGTGTATATCAAGACGGCCGCGATCCAACACACCTTTGCAGGCGCTGGCTTCCTTAAATGACCCGGTTTTCCTGGAAGCAGCGCGCGTATTGGCCCAACGGATCATGTCGCACGGGCCGGCTGACCCAGACAAACAGGCTGCTTATGCGTTTCGCCTTTGCCTGGCGCGACAGCCAACCTCTTCCGAGCGGCAACGGCTTGTAAGCCTCTATGAACAACAGCTTAAAGGTTTCGAGCGTGAACCAGCCGCGGCGGACCAATTGCTCCAACAAGGCGCCGCCGAGCATGTCAAAACTTTGGACCCGCTCAAGCTTGCGGCCTGGATGATCGTAGGGAACGTTTTATTGAACCTGGACGAAACGATCACAAAAGAATGACGAGGCAGAATCCCGATATGAACCCCTCCCCTTTTGAACAATTGAATCTTTCAACACGCCGGAAGTTTTTTCAGCAATGCGGCACGGGCATGGGGGCTTTGGCTTTGACGTCGTTACTGAAGACGAATCTGTTCGCTGCCCCGGCCAAAGAGTCCCTTGCCGGCACCCCCATCGGCCCTCATTTCAAGCCCAAGGCCAAAAACATCATTTATCTTTTCCAATCAGGCGGCCCTTCGCATCTCGACCTGTTCGATTACAAGCCGGAATTGATCAAGCGCAATGGCCAGCAGATGCCGGAGGAGATTTTGAAAAATATCCGCCTTGCCCAAATTGGGAAAAACGCGGCTGTGCTTGGGACGAATTATAAATTCAAACAATACGGCAAGTCGGGTGTCTGGCTTTCGGAGTTAATGCCGCACCTTTCGACCATTGTGGACGACGTGGCGTTTGTACAGGGTTTTTATTCGGAAGCTTTCAACCATGACCCGGCGACGCTCTTCATGAACACTGGCGCGCAGTTAGCGGGCCGGCCGAGTATGGGCTCATGGTTTAGCTACGGGCTAGGCAGCGAGAACAAGGATTTGCCGGCATTTGTGGTTCTTGCCACTGGGTTTGGCCAGCCTCTCACGAATAATGCCTGGGGCAGTGGCTTCCTTCCCACCGTTCATCAGGGAGTTTCTCTTCGGTCACAAGGTGATCCCGTACTGTACGTTTCCAATCCGCCCGGGATGGGCCAGGAGCGGCGGCGTCAATCCCTTGACGCGGTGCGGGACCTCAATCAAATGCGCTACGATGTCTTGCGCGACCCTGAAATCGCCACTCGTATCTCGGCTTACGAGCTGGCGTACCGGATGCAGACCAGTGTGCCTGATGTCATGGACATCTCCAAAGAGCCGCCAGACATGCACGAGAAGTACGGCACGACGCCGGGGCGGGCTTCTTTTGCTAACAATTGTTTGCTGGCAAGGCGGCTGGTCGAGCGCGGTGTGCGTTTTGTTCAGTTGTACCATCGAGGTTGGGACCATCACGGTGGCCCCGACGGCAATCTGGTGTTCGATCTGAAAAAACGCTGCCTCGAAACCGATCAACCAACCGTCGCGTTAATTCGCGACCTCAAAGAGCGGGGTTTGCTGGATGATACTTTAATCGTTTGGGGCGGGGAATTTGGCCGCACTCCGATGATGCAGGGCAAGATGACTCCCGATCAGATTGGCCGTGACCATCACCCCCACGGCTACACAGTTTGGCTTGCCGGTGGCGGTATAAAACCTGGGATCGTTTACGGCAAGACCGACGAGCTCGGTTTTTACGCGGTTGAAAATAAAGTGCACGTGCACGATTTGCACGCCACGATTCTTCACCTGTTCGGCCTGGAACACACAAAACTAACCTATCGATTCCAGGGCCGCGACTATCGTCTAACCGATGTCGCCGGTGAGGTTGTAAAACCGCTCCTCGCCTGACTGTCCTGAGATTCAGGCCAGGTTGTTCATCACCGCCGCCATTTTCAAAGCCGTTTGAGCGGCTTCGGTTCCGCGATTATGTTTGGTCGTCAGGCAACGCTCCCGTGCCTGTTCCTGGTTTTCCAACAGGAGCACTTCATGGATAACAGGGATGTGATTTTCCAACTGGATTTCCATCAGTGCGCGCGTGACGGATTCGCCGATGAGTTCGGCATGAAGGGTTTTGCCACGAAGGATCACTCCGAGGCAAATGATCGCCTGGAACCGTTCCTGTCGTTTGCTGGCGCGCGAGGATGAATAACACAATCGCGCCGCGACAACCGGGATCTCAAATGCTCCCGGGACGCGGACAACTTTTATCTTTTTCACGTCCGCGCGTTTCAACTCGGCGATAGCCGCTTTGACCATGCCGCCCACGTAACGCTCATTATACTCAGAAGCGACAATAGCAAACGATCCGTTCGGGTTTCGAAGATCTTCGACTTTGATAGAGGTTAACATTTTTCTGAATGAAATGACGTCTCGTCGATGCTTTTTCGCGGCGCATGGCTTGCGTTCTAAAGCAAATGGCCAAGCTTTTCCCGCTTGGTATTCAAATAGCGCAAATTGTGGGGATTGGGTTTAATCCTGATGGGTACCTGCTCGACGATCTCCAGGCCATATCCTTCCAGGCCGACCACTTTTCTGGGGTTGTTTGTAAGCAAACGGATGGTTTTCAAACCAAGATCCACCAGAATTTGCGCTCCCATCCCGTACTCCCGCAAGTCCATGTTAAAACCGAGCTGTTGATTGGCTTCCACCGTATCGAAACCCTGTTCCTGAAGTTTATAGGCTTTGATTTTTGGCGCCAAACCAATGCCCCGGCCTTCCTGCCGCATGTAAACCACCACGCCTCTGCCCGCTTGCGCCACTTGCCGCATCGCCTGATGCAACTGTGCCCCGCAATCGCATCGGCGGGACCCGAACACGTCCCCAGTGAGGCATTCACTGTGAACCCGCACCAGCACGTTGGATTTGCCCGCCACTTCTCCATATACAACTGCCAAATGATGCTGCATATCAATTTTCGATCGATATAGGTGCAGGTCAAAATCACCATACTCAGTCGGCATTTGCACGACCTCGACTCGTTCCACCAGCTTTTCGCGTGTGCGCCGAAACTCAATCAGGTCGGCGATGGTGCAGATTTTCAGGCGGTGCTTTTTTGCAAATCGAATGAGTTGTGGAAGACGCGCCATCGAGCCGTCATCATTCATAATCTCGCAGATAACGCCGATGGGTCTGCACTCAGCCAGTCGCACGAGATCCACTGCCGCTTCGGTGTGCCCGGCCCGCTGCAGCACCCCACCGGGCCGGGCTCGCAAAGGAAACACATGCCCAGGTTGGACCAACTCTTCAGGCACTGTCGTTGGTTCCGCCATGATTCGAATCGTTCTGGCTCGATCGCCGGCGCTGATACCGGTTGAAATGCCAGTGGCAGCATCAACGCTGATTTGGAAATCCGTTTTGAACGTCTCACGATTCTGCCGAACCATCTGCCCAATTCCCAGTTGTTGCAGGCGTTCGGATGTGGTCGGCACGCAAATCAATCCACGTCCGTACTTGGCCATGAAATTGACGCTATCGGGCGTAGCGAACTGCGCCGCCATGATCAAATCGCCTTCGTTCTCGCGGTCCGCGTCATCTACTACGATGACCATCTTGCCCCGCCGAACATCCTCGATGACCGATTCAATCGTGTTGAACTTTTGCCTCATACAGCGCCGACAAGTTAGAATGCCGGCATAAAAATGCCAGCCGCAAACTTAAGCTGAACAGCAACGGGTCAGAAGCTGTGAAAATGGTAGCAGCCGAGGTAAGGGCGTATTGCCAAAGCCAAAGATGAAAGAAAAGGGAGATCCTCGACCCGAAGGTTGTGTCGAGATTCGAGGGAAACAGCATGTTCGAACGTTGCTGCGGCCGAGGACGGCCGCGCTCCGGTGTTTGGGCAACACGCCCTTACCTCGGCTTCTACCATGTATCGGATTCCACTCAGGTTGAGAACTGCGGAGTGTTTAGCCAACGAGTGGCGACGTCCTGAGCCAGTACTTGAAGCTGTTCGAAATCTGCTGGTTTAACCCGATAATCCGCTGCGCCCAGTAACCGCGCCCGTTGGATATCGTCCTCTCGGCTCGATGAACTGAGCACAACGACCGGCAACGGACTTAACTCCGGGCGGCTCCTAAGCCAGGTCAGCACATCGAACCCATCCACTTTCGGCATTTTTAAGTCCAACAGCATCAGGGAAGGCAATGGAAAGCGAGTTCGATCTCCATAATTGGCTTCGCCGCGAAGATAATCGATGGCTTCCTGACCATCGGACACATGAACTACTGAATGATCCATCCCCGACTTTTGAAAGGCGCGGCGGAGAAAAAACACGTCGTTCTGGTCGTCATCCGCAACCAGGATTGTTGCATTGGCAGGCATAAGGCACGTCTTCGAGAAGAACAACCTAATCTGCAATCAATCTAAAAGCAATTTTTTACAATAGCTTCATCGCTGCCCTCAATGGAAGAACACTTTGCTCCGTAAATTCCCGCAGGTCTGTTGAAGCGGTCAACGCGTTCATCTCGCCGGCCCAAATTATTGCCTCAGCACGTTCGCACGGTGTGGTGCGGTGTTAATGCCCTCAAGTTTTCATCTGGACAACCGCTCGGCCGAAGCGTGTTCCAATGCTCGCTTGGCGGGCTATGTGACACAAAAGACTTCAGTCGCCAGACTTGAAAAGCATAGCGTTGCAATGTATAGTGTCAGCATGATTCCGAAAGAACTTGTCGCGGCCTCAACCGTGCCCTTGGTTTTGTCCGTCCTCACGGAAGGCGAGAGTTACGGCTATGCCCTCATCCAGCGCGTTCGCGAATTGTCCGGCGGCAAAATCGAATGGACGGAAGGCATGCTTTATCCGGTCCTGCACTGGATGGAGAGGGAGGATATGATCGAATCTGAGTGGCGCGAAGCTGACACAGGCCGCAAACGCAAATATTACCGGCTCAGCAAGGAAGGCCGGAAGGCGTTGCAAGAAGAGAAGGAGCACTGGCTGTCCGTTCACACAACCCTGGCAAAATTATGGAAAACATCTCCGAGTTCGATCTGAACATCGCGTTGCGGCAATGGCTGGACAGGTTCGGCCAATCACCGCAGGTTAAAGTCGAAAACCTGAATGAGTTGGAGTTCCACCTGCGCGATTCGGTGGTTCAACTGCAATGCAAAGGCTTGTCGTCGGAAGAATCTTTTCTCGTGGCGACGCACCGGGTTGGCAACCCCGAGAAGCTGGAGCCGGAGTTTGCCAAGGTGAATCGGAATCCGCGCGGCCTGGTCATCCACGGTTTGATTTTTATTTTCTTCAGCATCGTCTGCTGGTTTCTTTGGGGGATCCTGCATGTTCCAGATATGGTGTACTCCGCCTACGCCTTCGGGCAGCAGGTGCCAGCTTTGCCCGCCTTTACGCGGCTCTTTGTGGGCCTCCGCTCCTTTCTCACTGTGCCGCCGCTGCTGGCTTTGGTTTATTGCGTGTATGTCTGGATGCAAAAATCCCATGCGAAGAATTCCTGGATGGGATTCTTCGCCAGTACAACAGCAGTGCTGATTCTCTTCACCATTCCCATCCTGCTCGCGGTGCTGCTGCCGGTGATTGATTTCATGCATAACATTATTCTGGCGAAATGATTTCTCGACCTGGAATTTGACCTGTGAAGTATGGAAGATTTTCCTGCTTTCGATCTTGAGCGAGCGATCCATGACTGGGCGCACGGGGCTTTCCAAAAGCCCTGGCAACGTCCTCAATGCATTTTATTTCATTTCTTCCGTCCAATTTCCTATGTGGAAATGTTTGTACGGAGTACCGATGCTGTACCATACCACTACTACAACTACGTTAAGCCTGATTAAAAGGAGTCTTTTCCATCTCGTTGCGGCCGTCTTGCTGTTTTCGAGCGCGCCAGTCAATGCGCAGGATGATGATGACGACGTCACTGCTGTGCCCTTATTCTGCCAGAAACAATGCCTGACCCCTTGCGTGGGTTCCGGTAGCCAGGTGTTCTACCGGGTCACAATCACAAACCCGGATACTACCGGAACGATGAATTTGACCAACATAATTGTAACAGATGATCAACCGGTTCCAGGCACCGTGGTTGCCACTTTCGATTTTCTCAACTCCGGGCAGACAATCATTATTACCAACAGTTACACGCCCGCCGATCCTTGCACGAACCGGTTTTCCGATACCATTACGATCAGTGCCGGCGGATCGATTGGCCTGATTACTAACTTTTGCCGAACTGATTGCCTGGCTTGCGGGCCTTGTATCCAAGTCATACAGGACTGCAATACCAACCGCGTCTTACTCTGCAACAGCAATGCAACCACCATTTTCTTCAGTGGAATAGTGAGTAACTGCGGCACCATCACTTTGACCAATATTACTTTAGTCGATGATCTTGCCGGCGGGATCGTCCTGGAGCTCGCCAGCCTGATGCCTGGCGCAACCGCTCCCTGGAACACCAACGTGGTGGTTCCTTCGTCGCTGTGCGGCCAAACCAATGCCGCCAATACGGTGACTGCAACGGCCGCCAGCGCCTGCAACCCGGCTCAAACGGTAACCAATGCCGCTATTTGCAACTTCAGCGTCGTATGTGCAGCCCCGGCCTTGACCATCACCAAGGCCTGCGCAAGTCCTATTGTGACTAATGTCGGGAGTTCCCTCACCGTTACCGGCCGGGTCTGCAATATCGGCCTGATCCATTTTACCAATGTTGTAATTGTCGATGGCCAGCCTGGTATCCCATTTAGCGCTACTAACAATATCGGCAGCCTGGCTCCAGGGGAATGCAAGCCATACAGCTTTACTTACACCGCAACGAGTTGCGATGTAAACCATGACACCGTAACAGCTTTTGGAAGCTCCACTTGCGGCAATACTTCAGCCACTGCATCGGCTGATTGTTTCCTCTGTTGTCCTGGTATCTCGATAATGGAACTGGTGAACTGTCTCCTTCCAGGAGCTGTTTGCTCAGGCTCGTCGAGTGATTACTCGACAAACGCTACCGGCACCAAGGGCAATACCGGCGATCCGCTAACGGACAACCCCGCTTTTTGTTACATCACGGTTGTGAGAAATACAGGCCACGACCCGCTAACAAATATTGTGATCTTTGATGATAAACTCGGAGCGCTTGGCACATTCCCCGGGCCACTGGCGGTCGGCGGCACTATCACGATCTCGAACTTGAGAACAAATTGGGCCGACACGACCACCAATACCGTCAGTGTGACCGCCCGATGCGGCGGCGTCCATGCCAATGGAGCCGCAGTTAGTGCCCAGGCTAGTGCAGTTTCCACGGTTGTTCCCGCCACTTTTGAATGCCAGAAACTGGTTTCGGTAAATGGCGGCACAGCGGTCCAAACTTCAGCGCCCCCTTGCGGCGTAATTGCCAGCAACATTACCTGGTACGTTACCGTGACAAACACCAGTCAGACTACTCTCAGCGGTATCGTCGTTACCGAGCTCGGCGCTGGCCCCGATCGGCTCCCTTGCGGACCCGTCACCCTCTCGCTTACGAATGTGCTGCTTCCCGGCGAAGGCACAGGTTTGATTCCCATTTGCTCCTCTGGATTCACCTCTTGTGCCGAGACCAACATCAATAATTCCATTCGCGTGCAGGCTCGCGCGACCGGTGATACCTGCGCTATCAATATCCAGGGCTCCAATATTGTTGTCGAGAGTCAGTGCTCATCGAGCCTTTCGTTATGCTGCAACCATTTGACCATTACCAAGGCGTGTGCCAGCCCCATTGTTACTAATGTGGGCAGCACGCTTACTGTGACGGGCCAAGTTTGTAACCTGGGCACTCTTGCTCTTACAAATGTGCTCATTGTTGATTCCCAGCCAGGTGTCCCCCTCAGCCTCACGAATGTTATCGATTTGCTCCCGCCAGGATCATGCCAGCCTTACAGTTTTAGTTACCTGGCGACTTCGTGTGATCCCAATCATGATGTGGTCAGAGCGAGCGCTATCGATGCCAATGGGAACCCGGTCGGCCCTGTTCAGGCCACGGCCGATTGTTTCCTCTGCTGTCCAGGTATCTCGATTGTGGAACTGGTGAGCTGTCTCCGACCAGGGGCCGTTTGCTCAGGTTCATCGAGTGATTACTCGACAAACGCGACTGGCATCAAAGGCAATACCGGCGATCCGCTCACGGACAACCCGGCTTTTTGTTACATCACGATTGTGAGAAATACAGGCCACGACCCGCTCACTAACATTGTTATCTTCGATGATCAACTCGGAGCGCTGGGCACTTTCCCCGGTCCATTGGCCGTCGGCGGCACTATCACGATCTCGAACCTTAGAACAAATTGGGCCGACACCACCACCAATAGCGTCAATGTGAGCGCCAGATGCGGCGGCGTCCATGCCAATGGAGCCGCAGTCAGCGCTCAGGCTAGCGCAGTTTCTACGGTTGTTCCCGCCACTTTTGAGTGCCAGAAACTGGTTTCAGTTAATGGAAGCTTACCAACGCAAACCCTGGCCCCGCATTGCAATGTGGTCGCCACCAATATCACCTGGTACGTAGTGGTGACAAACACCGGCGCAGCGATCCTTCACGGCATCACTGTAACCGAGTTGGGGACTGGCCCAGACCTCCTCCCCTGCGGACCTGTCAACTTGACGCTCACAAATACCTTGCTCCCCGGCGAAAGCCTCGGCCCTATCCCCATCTGCTCCTCTGGCTTTAACGTTTGTATCGAGACCAACATCGACAACTCGATTCTGGTTCAGGTCCGGGTTGCCGGCATTAGCAATGAATGCTCTGTTAACATCTCGGGCTCGAACATCGTCGCCGAGAGCCAGTGCAATGCCAGCCTCGCGTTGTGCTGCAAGCCGCCCGTCCTCGGTTGTCGCGTCACTGGTGGTGGCCGCCAGGATGATCCTGAAGTGTGTCCCGGCGACGTTCGCTATGTGACCCATGGCGGCCAGGTTGCTGGTCCTTTGGGGAATTCTGGTTGTGCAGTAACTCTTGACCACATTATTGGCAACCCTTGCATCCGTGGTCGCTGGACCCACGTTCGTCACGCCCTGCGTGGCCTCTCAGGCTCGTTCCATGCGCGATTCTATGACACATTCAGTTGCGCTTGCCTGGCGACGAACCTTGACGCCACCGGCCTGTATAGTGACGGGACCTGCAACCCTGTTGACCCAATGCCCGGACTGCAACCTCCTCTAACACCTGGGAACAAAGCTGTGTTTACGGGAGTCGGCGACTGGTCTGCTCCCAATGGCCTCAGAGAACCTCGCTCGGTTCTGTTCCGAGTCGATATCGAAGATCGAAGTGAACCGGGTGGTGCCCATTCTCGTGGCCGCAAGCTCACCGCCGATCGTTATCGCATTCGCATCTGGGTATTGACTGATACGGAATTGGCTGCATTGAATAATCCATCAGATGGACTATTGGCATTTCGCAACGCCATAGCGGCCTGTAATGGTCTGAAATATCAAGATGGAGTCTTCAGTTCGCAGCTCCTGAACAACTGCAGCGGTCCGGGAACAATCGTCTTTCCCGGTGGCGCGCCAGTCCGCTTGCCCGACATCGATGACGGCGGAGAACTGGAGAAGGGCAATCAGCAACTCCACCCAACAGTTACTGCTTGCCCTTAAAATCACCCAAGGCGCTACCGTGGTTTGGCGCGATCCTCGAGATGCCGGATGACCAACGCGGTCCAGCCGGTTTGGTGGCTGGCGCCCAGTCCCTTGCCAGTGTCGCCATGAAAATATTCGTGAAAGAGCACCAACTCGCGCCAGTGCGGATCGGTTTGGAATCGGACATCATCACCGTGACAGGGACGGCGGCCCTGGGCATCAGGAAGAAAAAGCCGGGTAAGCCGAGAAGCAATTTCGCGCGCGCCATCATGAAGATTGACCCATCGCCCTGAACCGGTCGGGCACTCGACTTTAAGACTTTCACCGTAGAAATGATAATAACGTTCAAGGGCCTCAATCAGCAGGTAATTAATCGGTAACCAAACTGGACCACGCCAGTTGGAATTACCGCCGAAAAGGCCGGTCCTGGCTTCCCCGGGTGTGTATTCCGCGCGGTGTTCCGTGCCTCCGGCTGAAAACACATAAGGGTTCTTAAGGTGAAATTTGGATAATGAACGGAGACCATATGGAGAAAGAAATTCGTCTTCGTTAAACAAGTAAGTCAAGAGGCGCACCAGGCGCTCACGCGATGGGACAGCAAGCAGCCTAAGCCCCTTGCCTGGCTGCCCAGCAGGATTGGAATACCCAATGTGACGCGCCAAATCAGGACGGTTCTTGAGAAACCAATCCAGCCGTTTGTAAAACCCGGGCAAGCGCCGGATTTTTTCTTCATCGAGCACTTCCACCGCGATCAATGGCAGCAGACTGACCAGAGAGCGCGTTTTCAACCTCACGCTCGAGTGGTCGAACCGAATCTGGTCATAATAGACTCCATCCTCTTCATCCCACAAACCGGAGCCACCTAGCGAATTCATCGCATCTACGATTTGGATGAAATGCTCGAAAAATTTCGAAGCCATATCCTCGTAGGCTGAGCGAATGTTCTTTCCGTCATCTGCCAGTTTAAGGGCGATGCTCAACATGGTGAGAGAATAAAAGGCCATCCACGCCGTGCCATCCGCCTGCTGGAGACAGCCGCCGGTGGGCAAGGGCTTGGAACGATCGAACACTCCCACATTATCGAGCCCAAGAAATCCGCCTGAAAACAGGTTTTTACCCTGGGCATCTTTGCGATTCACCCACCAGGTAAAGTTAAGAAGAAGCTTTTGGAAGGTGCTCTCGAGAAAATCCCGGTCCCGCCTGCCAGGATGTTCGGAAATTTTATAGACACGCCATGCCGCCCAGGCGTGCACGGGCGGATTTACATCATCAAAGCCATATTCATAGGCTGGAAGCTGACCGTTGGGATGCATGTACCATTCGCGCAGAAGCAACAAAAGCTGCTGCTTGGCAAACTCGGGATCGATGCGGGCAAACGGGAGCATATGGAACGCGAGATCCCAGGCGGCGAACCATGGATACTCCCATTTATCAGGCATGGATATAATGTCGCGACTATAGACATGCTTCCATTCGGCATTGCGGCCCTTTTTGCGCTGGGGAGGAGGGGGAGGGCTATGCGGGTCTCCGTGAAGCCAATCTGCTACCACAAAATGGTAGAACTGCTTGCTCCAAAGCAATCCGGCGTAGCCCTGGCGCGCGACGTTGCGCTCCGAAGAAGTCATTTCGCGAGGATGAATCGAATCATAAAACTCATTTGCCTCAGCGAGGCGGGTGTCGAAAAGACGATCGAACTGGCTGCTTTTTTGCTTTTCCGGACTTTCGTCCTCCGCTCGGAGACGAAGGCGAATGGTCTGAGACTCACCGGGGTTGAGCAGGAGGCGGTAATGGGGCGCAGCTTTGGTTCCCCAACCTTTGGAATTCACCGCTTCGTTTTTTCCATGAATGACGTACTCGTGAAAGGCATCCTTAACGAAGGCACTGTCGTTTACCCCGCCAAAAAGCCGGGCAAGGTTGGTTTCATTATCCGTAAAGAGCACAGGCGGAATTTGCCCTGCCGGCTCGGGGCCGATCTCGAAAATAAATCGCCCCAGGGTCTCATGCGTCAATGACAGCATGTCATTACCCATCCGGGCGATCCTGGGTCTGAGCGAGCAGCCTTCATGAGTGCAGCCCCAAATCCAGGTATTGCGAAACCAGATTGTGGGCAGGACGTGCAATTCAGCCGGCTCGGGTCCGCGATTCGCGAGGGTGATCCGGATGAATAGATCATCCGGTGCTCTCTTGGCATATTCGGCACAGACATCGAAGTAACGGTTTTGTTCGAATACTCCTGTATCCGTCAATTCGAATTCCGGCGCATCCCGATTTCGGACGCGGTTTTCCTCGACGAGCCGCGCATAGGGAAACTCCGCTTGCGGATATTTGTACAGCGCCTTCATGTAGGAAGCGGTGGGAGTGGAATCCAGATAGAAGTACTCCTCCTTTACGTCCTCCCCATGATTGCCTTGCGGACCAGTTAAGCCGAAAAGCCTTTCCTTAAGAATCGGGTCCCGGCCGTTCCACAGAGCAAGGGCGAAACAGAGACGACATTCACGGTCGGTGATGCCTAACAGGCCGTCTTCGCCCCAACGATAGGCGCGGCTGCGAGCGTGATCATGTGGGAAATAGTGCCACGCTTCGCCATCAGTTGAGTAATCTTCTCGAACTACCGCCCATTGCCGCTCAGCCAGGTACGGCCCCCAGCGTTTCCAGTTTTGCGTTCTCGCAGCATCTTCGGCCAGGCGCTTGGCTTCAGCAATCACAGGAGCTTTATTTGACATAGCTTCGCCAGATTCTTTGCCGAAGGCTACCGGGACGTTTTGAAATCACAACACGCAATTGTTCCTGTTTCGCTCTTTGCGAAAGTGCGCCAGAATCCCCATCTGGACAGGCGCCACTAATGTGGCAGGCTGTTGAAGCTTTATTGCGCTTATCATGGCCATTGTCTCTTTTGTCCCGGGGAAATGGAATTGCTCGCGAATAGGTATTTTCGTTTGGGCTTGCAGCGCGCTCTTTCAACCTGCGCCAGCAGCGGTATTCAATGTGAAAGATTACGGCGCTGCCGGCCTTAAAGAGCAGAACGCGCGCACTGCGATCCAAAAAGCCATTGATGCTTGCGCCTCTGCCGGCGGAGGCACGGTATTGATCCCGGCCGGGCATTACACTTCGGGCACGCTGCATCTTTGCAGTAACCTGCATCTCCAACTGGACGCGGGTGCAACGCTCTTCGCGACGCTGGATCCAAAAGCTTACGATTACGGAACGAATCTTAACAAGGCCGCCTTATTGTTTGGCGAGAATCTTGAGAACGTTTCAATTACTGGTCAGGGGATTGTCGATGGCCAGGCGGAGTACGAATGGCGGTCCGACGACTTCGAGAAGAACTTCGATCATAAAACGCTCATGCAGAAGCTCGGGAAACCTATTCTTAGGCCTGTGCCCAGGGGATTTCCTCAGCGGGAAGTTTTCCCTCATTTGATATGGCTTGGCCGCTCCAGGGGCGTCCATATCAGCGCGTTGAGTTTTTTGCATTCCCCGAGTTGGACCATTACGTTATTTGCGACCCAAAAGATTCGTTTTGATGGTCTTTATATTTATAGCAGCCTGAAAGAAGCGGTGTGGGCGGATGGCATTGACCTGGATGGTTGCCATGACGCCACGGTGGCTAATTGTGTTATGGAGACCGGAGACGACTGTGTCGCGCTGGTTTCAGAAAACTGGTGGGGTAAGGCGTTGCCCTGCGAGAATATTACTGTCACCAATTGCCGGCTTTCTTCCGCCTCAGCAGGAATTAAATTCAGTGAAGGCAACATCGCAGGTATCCGAAATATCATGGTGGTCAACAGTTTGTTCAATAATGTCAACCGTGGTTTGGCCTTCAACGATATGCTTGGCGGCGGGATCAGCAACGTTGTAGTTTCAAACGTCACGATTAATTGCAACCGCTTTGATTGGTTTTGGGCGGGGGATGGCCAACCGATCCGATTCCGAATTGGGCCGCTCAGCGAATGGACCCATGAACCTGCTTTGCCGAACGAAGCTCCGCCGGGTTCAATCCGAAACATCACTCTGCGCAATGTCATCGCTCGAGCCAAGGGCTCGGCCTTGTTTTACGGACACGCTAAAAATTGGCTCGATGGAATTACCCTGGAGAATGTAAAATGGTTCCTCAGGTCCGACCCTTCAGCCCCTTATGATACTGCCGAACATGCCTTGGACTTTCGCGACGTTCGGAATGTAAAATTGAAAAATGTGGAGGTCTTCTGGGAGGAACCGTCGCTTCCGGCGTGGAAAAGCGCGCTTTATCTTGAAAATGCCAGCCGCGTGGAAATCGACGGGTTCGCGGGACAACCCGCGTGGCCGGAGCAAAAAGCCCCCGCTGTGTTATTGAAACAAGTTTCGAACGGCCTTGTTCACAATTGCCGCGCGTTGGGAGGTGGAACCTTTCTGAAAGTCATGGGAGCTGACACGCGACAGATTGATGTTGAACATAATGATTTCAGCAAAGCCAAGTCGGCGTGCGAGATTCAAACCGATGTACCGTCCGGGGTGGTCAGACGGGACTAAAATCCAACCTGGAGATTAGAATGGTGCAACCAAACAGTGCCACGGGAAAGAGATGAACTTCTCAAACTTATGAATGCATGGTTCTGGTATGCCGTCGGTGCGGCAATTTTATATGGTCTGCATCAGGTGTTCACGAAACTTGCATCGAAAAGCATCAGCGATGGGCTGGGTGGGTTTGTTGTGGAGGCAACTGCGGCTTTGACGATTCTGGCATATCTTGCGGTGCTTTACTTTTCAGGCCACTGGAATCAGAAGGTGAAGGAGCCCGGCGTTTGGTATTCGGTTGCCACTGGAATCTGTGTCGGCGTCGGAACCATTCTCTTTTTTCTGCTGTTCCAGAAGGGCGGGCCTCTTTCGGCGGTGCCGATTGTTTTGGCTGGGGGCGCAGCGATTATGGCTGTGGCGGGCATCCTGTTCTTTAAGGAATCTGCGTCCTGGCAAAGGATTCTTGGGATAACCCTTTCGCTTTGCGGTTTGTTTTTGTTGAAAAAGTGAGTTCGAATTGCGAACTGCGTTCTCCGGTCGGCTATTCCTTTCGAATCAATTTGATTCCGCCAACGCCAACGTGCTACTCCTAAGTGTGATCGCAAAACGTGTCATTCCCTGCCTGGACGTGCACGACGGGCAGGTGACGCGCGGAATTCAATTCGGCAAGGCGGAGGCAGGCGAATTACGGAATGTGGGCGATCCGGTCGAGTTAGCCCTTAGGTATAACGAGCAAGGGGCCGATGAAATGGTGTTCTTCGACATTACCGCCACCGCTCATGGCCGAACCACAATGGTCAATGTGATCGAGCGAACCGCAGATGAATGTTTCATGCCTCTCACGGTCGGCGGAGGACTGCGCTCTGTGGACGATATGTACACGATGCTCCGCGCGGGGGCGGACAAGATCAGCATTAACTCTTCTGCGCTGGCCAATCCGGATCTGATCCGCGCGGGAGCCGAAAAGTTCGGCAGCCAGTGCATCGTCGTTTCTATTGACGCAAAGAAAACTGCTCCTGATCGATGGGAAGTTTTTTCGCATGGCGGCCGGAAGTCAACCGGGTTGGACGCAGAAAAATGGGCCCGTCAGGCAGTGTCTCTTGGGGCGGGGGAAATAGTGCTGAACAGCATCGATACGGATGGCACCAAAAAGGGATTTGACCTGATCATCACTCGTCGAATTAGCGAGGCGGTAGGAGTGCCAGTGGTTGCCAGCGGGGGCGCAGGGACATTAGCCCACATGGCCGAAGTGCTGCTGGAAGGCAAGGCCGATGCAGTGTTGGCGGCCAGCATTTTTCATTTCGGCCAATTTACGGTTGGGGATGTAAAACGATTCCTTGCAGAACAAAAGATTGCTGTGCGTTTGTGAAATGAGGTTTTGCCCGTCATTTTTTCGTGAACAAATCTGCGCACCTTTTGTGACCGACGCTTTTAATGGCAGCCGCAGGCGAAGTGAGTTTGCATTTTGTGACAAGACATGTTTAGCTACGTGCAGCGAAGTGAAGAGCGAGCGGCGTCAAGGCAGGGATGGAATGTACGGGATGGAACAATCGAGCCTGACGGTTCCACAACTCGGAAACTCCATGCTATGTTCCAGCGATTCATTTCGTCTTGATGAATATTTACGAAAAATTGAAGTTCGATGCGAACGGCCTGATTCCAGCGATCATCCAGGAAGAGGGTTCTGGCCGCGTTTTAATGATGGCCTGGATGAACCGTGCGTCTCTCGAAAAAACGATCGAGACAGGCAGAACGCACTTCTGGAGCCGGTCGCGACAAAAATTTTGGATGAAAGGTGAAACCAGTGGCCACGTTCAAACCGTCAAAGGGATCTCGTTCGATTGCGACGGGGATACGCTGCTGGTGCAGGTCGAGCAAAGCGGCGCGGCATGCCATGAAGGCTACCACTCCTGCTTTTTCCGTGCCGTAGACGAAAAAGGATCCAGTTTCAATATAACCGAGCCGCAATTGTAACCCCTCGTAAAACACCCTGCGGCCACAATTACTAATGGACGATTTTCTGCCATTTCCGAGCCGCGAATACTTCTTGATGCTGCTCTTGTTGCTGGTGTCGCGCGGCATGGATGTGTTGAGCACATGGGTAGCCACGCCCAATCTTGTCCTGGAGGGAAATCCAATTGCTAAAAAACTGGGCTGGCGCTGGGGATTGCCAGTGAATATCGCTATTTGCTCGCTTTTGGCTTTTTGGCTGCTACCCGCCATCGTCATTAGCACAACCAGTGTGCTCGTGGCGGCCCGCAATTTTCAATCGGCCTGGCTCATGCGTTCTCTTGGCGAGGAGGCCTATCGCGATTGGCATGTCGATCGGATACAGGAAACCCGTGTCACCCTTTATTTGTTTTGCCTGGCAGGGAACACATTATTGACGGCTGCAGTTGGGGCTGCTGTGATTTATTTCAGCAATCACATTATCGTGTTTGCGATCGGCGTGGGTGTCATTGCGTACGCTGGCGCAGTTGCTTTCTATACGTTGCTGGCGATCTGGCGAATGCGGCGCTCGTCTCTGCAGCGCACACGGATACAAAGCGCCTTTGCTCCAGAGAGAAAGCCCGTGGAAGGCGAGCAACTCTCTTTTCCAGTGCGTGACATTGCGCAATTGGGCGGTAAATGACTCCAATCGCCAATTTCAACGCTATGATTCCAAGCGGATCGCAACCCGGCTCGCGCGGGAAATAACCCAGAGCGCTTGCTCTAAAGTCACTGAACGTGTACTCGCCAAGTTTAAACGAATTCCTCACGCTTGCCAAGCGCGGCAATCTGATCCCCGTTACCCGCCGCTTGCTCGCGGATATCGAAACCCCTCTGTCGGCGTATCGAAAAATACGCGGTCAGGGTGAATCGTTTCTTTTCGAGTCGGTTGAAGGCGGCGAACATCTTGGACGCTATTCCTTTGTCGGGACCAACCCGCGCGCGATTATCCGGCAGGACGGCAATAAGGTCCAAGTGTTTGAGGATCGAAAACTTAGCGAAAGCTATACGGTCGATGCCAAAAGCACTGTCTCCAACACCGTTCGCGATGGATTGGAAGTCGTAGAGAGGATAATGAAAAAGTATCGTCCGGTTGCTATACCGGGCCTGCCTCGATTCACTGGCGGCGCAGTTGGATTTATCGGCTATGAATTTATCCACGATATCGAGGCGGTGGTCCCTCGTCCAGCGCACGACGACCTCGAGACTCCCGTGATGTACTTTGTGGTGGCCGATCAGTTGCTGATTTTCGATCGAGTGGCCCAGACCCTTGCTATTTTGGTTAATGCTGTCCTCGACGATTCCACCAACTCTGAAGAAGCTTACGAGAATGCAACTGGAGAAATTGATCGGCTGGTCGCACTCCTCGAGCAGCCGGCTCCACATTTGCCCGCAACGCTCCTCGACGAAGTGCCGCCGGTTTCTTTTGAATCCAATGTTCCGAAAGAAAAATTTTTGGCGAACGTATTGAAGGCCAAGGAATATATCACCGCGGGAGATATCATACAGGTAGTAGGCTCACAACGGTTGTCCGCGGCGGTCAAAGCTTCTCCATTGGACATCTACCGGGCTGCGCGGTCCATCAACCCGTCGCCTTATATGTTCCTTTTGGAACTGGACGGATTCTCGCTTGTAGGCGCCTCACCTGAAATCCATGTGCGCTGTGAGGATCGAAAAGTGGAGATACGGCCCATTGCCGGAACGCGCCGGCGCGGCAAGGACGCCTCGGAGGACCAGGCCCTTGAGGCGGAACTCCTCGCCGATCCGAAAGAGCGGGCTGAGCATGTCATGTTGGTGGATTTGGCGCGCAACGATTTGGGCCGTGTCTGTGACTTTGGAAGCGTCCAGGTTAAAGATATGATGAGCATTGAGAGGTATAGCCACGTCATGCACATCGTATCCCAAGTCGAGGGCCATTTGGTTCCGGAGAAAACTGTATACGACCTCATGCGAGCCACGTTCCCGGCCGGAACTCTTACTGGCGCGCCTAAGATTCGCGCAATGCAGATCATCTCTGAGCTGGAACAAACGGCGCGCGGACCGTATGGGGGCTGTGTCGGCTACTTTTCTTTTAACGGCAACCTGGACTGTTGCATCACCATTCGAACGGCGCTGATTAAGAACGGTCGGGCTTATGTGCAAGCGGGCGGCGGCTGGGTCAACGATTCCACGCCAGAAAATGAACACCAGGAAACGGTCAATAAAGCCAAAGCGATGCTCAAGGCTTTGGCTCTGGCTCACAGCTTTGCCCGGCCGAATAACGAGGGGTGAAAAGATTAAGACTATTTGAATGCCAACTGGGCCAGTTGCTCCGATTTGACAATCACTCGAGCTTTGAACATATTTGCCGCATGAAATCGCTTTCACTTCTGGCTTGTTTATTTGTTATGCACACCCTGGCTGCGCACGGTGCTTCACTCCATCAAATTGCGGTCAAGGACATCGATGGAAAAGATACGACGCTGAATACCTACAAGGGCAAGGTCGTGCTCATTGTGAATGTTGCCTCCAAATGCGGCCTTACCCCGCAGTATAAAGCGCTTGAGGCCATTCACGAAAAGTATAAAGACAAAGGATTTACCGTCCTGGGTTTCCCCTGTAATCAATTTATGGGTCAGGAACCCGGCACCAACGAGCAGATCAAGCAGTTTTGCTCGTCGAAGTACAATGTCACTTTCCCACTCTTCGACAAGCTGGATGTGAACGGTCCGAAACGTCACCCGCTATACACAGCGCTGGCAGGACCGGAATCCCCCTTTCCAGGCGATATCAAATGGAATTTCGGCAAGTTCCTCATTGGCCGCGATGGAAAGATCATCAAACGGTTTGAACCGCGAACCACGCCGGATTCTCCAGAAGTGACTGCAGCCATTGAAGCCGCTCTCGCCGCGAAGTAATCTTTTCTGGAAAGCGCCGGTTTTCTGGCGCTTTTCTCTCAACCAGGTGCAACTTCGAGATCGCGACGAGCCCAAAACGAATCGGACAGGCCCGGCTGGAGCACGATGGATTTCGAGTGATTGCGCCTCGTTTTTTCGCTAACTGCCCGCTGATTGTGGGGAGAGCAAACTTGAGCCTGCTGCTGAAGGCGGCTGCCATTTTGTTTTTTGTGCCGTTGACTCTTCTTTTCAACGGGTGCTCCAGCACACCTGCTTATGACCGAAATGAGGGCATCGCTCTCGCGCCTTTGCCTCCCAATTTCCTTACTGGCCCTGCTTCTGCACTCTTCACCAATATTGGAGGATTTAGCGCGCATTTGGTCATGAGTAACCATTCACCTGTGGCTGTTAATAGCACGGTTTCAGGTGAGTTGCTGTGCCGCGAGGGAAAATTACTTTTTGCTGCCGAGCCTCAAAAATCCGAAAAAAAGCGTGGTGCCTTCCTTTTCATTTCAGATGTCCGCAATAGACAAGGGCTTGTCATATCTGAAGCCCTTCAAGGATATGCTCCGGCGAGTGCAAGTGTGGGTCCAACGAACTTAATCGTTCATCCTGGGATGACAACTAGAATTGATGGCCATGCTTGCGAAGTTGAAGAAGCCATTGTGGATATGAGTGATGGGTCACGCGGATCATTTCTGGTCTTTCGCGCGATAGGTTTAAACCGGTTTCCTATCAGTATCATTTCGCGTTCGAATACGGCTTCCTTCACCTTGTCGTTTTCGAAGATTAGAATTGAGACTCCCCCGGCAGAATTGTTCGCGCCACCCAACGGTTTCACGAAATATGTAAGCCCGGAGATGATGCTCACAGAACTGATCATTAGACAGCACAAACTCAAGCGACGAGGGACGGAATCAACGGAACCAGAGTACGATTATAAAAACCGCCACTGAGATAGGATTTCTCGTAATAGCCGTTTTGCAGTTGTAATTTGAATTGCCACGTTGCCCACTCAGTCAAATGTGCTAGTCTTTGCATTCCGACCATGGCGAATATGGAAAATCCGCACCCGCAGCGGCCCGAAACCTTAGCAACTGCTTCAAATCCTCTCGAGCGACCTGGCGTTCCAAAACCCAGGAGCAGCATGGGAAAATGGCTGGGCATCGTTGTTCTTATCGTCGGTACCGTGCTCGGAGGATTTTGGTTCAAACAACATTCGGCTAAGAATGCGAAAACCGCTGCTCCCGCTTCCCGCGGGGGGCCTGGCGGGGCCATGGGTCCGGTCCCGGTGGTGGCCGGCGTCGCCACTCAAAAGGATGTGCCGATTTTTCTTGATGGACTTGGCACAGTACAGGCCTTCAATACTGTTACCATCCGTCCTCGAGTCGATGGCCAGGTGTTCAAAATAGCCTTTGTGGAGGGTCAGGATGTTCAGGCGGGTGATCTGCTTGCTCAGATCGATCCGGCTCCCTTCCAGACCCAATTGGACCAAGCCGTCGCCAAACAAGCGCAAGATCAGGCCCAACTGGCAGCCGCGCGATCCACATTGGAGCGCGATGCCACTCTTCTGAAGGATAAAATCCTTTCACAACAGGACTACGACACTCAAAAAGCCACCGTGGATCAATTGACCGCAGCCGTCCAGGCTGACCAGGCTGCTATTAACAATGCCAAAGTGCAACTGGCCTATACAACTATCAGTTCGCCAATTGATGGCCGCACCGGAATTCGGCAGGTAGATCAGGGAAATATTGTTCACGCCACTGGTGATTCAAACGCTATTGTTGTAATTGCTCAGTTGCGTCCTATTACCGTTGCTTTCACTCTGCCCGAGCAGGACTTGCGACAAATTCAGGAACAAATGATCGGAGGTCATGAGCTTTCAGCGCTCGCCCTGGATCGTGACAATCGCACCACGCTGGACGAGGGGAAGTTAGCCGTGATTGATAACCAGATAGACACCGCGACCGGAACATTGCGGCTCAAAGCAACCTTCCCCAACGCCAATTTGCATCTCTGGCCCGGACAATTCGTCAATATCCGCCTTCTTGTGAGGACTCAGAAGGGCGGGACAGTCGTTCCGGCGTCGGTAGTCCAACGGGGTCCGGAAGGAGCTTATGCGTTCGTGATCAAAAACGATTCTTCAGTCGAGGTGCGACCGGTCCAGGTAGCCAGAATCGAACAAGGTGAAGCTTTGATCGATTCGGGACTGAAACCCGGCGAGCAAGTCGTTGTCGACGGCCAATACAAATTGCAGCCCGGTTCCCATGTTAAAATTTCGCCTCAAAACACCGCATGGAGCCAGCCGGCACAAAATGGGAATGGGAAATCGGGATCAAATCGGCCAGCTCGCGCCTCAGGCGCAAGCGCGGGTCCCTGATCCGAGAATGAGGCAAACCGCATGCATCGCGAACCAGTTTCTTTTTCGTCCTCGTTGTCGTCGATCGTCCTCCACCCGGAAACAGAACAAAGATTGAGCAGGAGGAGGAGAACGAGGACGAGCACGAATCAACTCACGGTCGGCTTTCAATACTCCTCCGCCCTTTCTCCTTGAACATCTCCGAGCCATTCATTCGCCGTCCGATCGCAACCTCGTTGCTAATGGCTGGCGTTATCATGATGGGCTTATTGGGATATATGCTGTTGCCGATTTCCGCCCTGCCGCCGGTGGATTTCCCAACCATCCAGGTGACCGCTCAATATCCGGGAGCTGGGCCGGACGTGATGGTTTCGTCAGTCACAACACCGCTGGAGCGGCAGTTCGGGCAAATCAGCGGCCTTGCGCTGATGACTTCGATCAGTTCATTCGGCAACGCAAGCATCACGCTTCAATTCAATCTCGATCGCGATATTGATGCGGCAGCACAGGACGTGCAAGCGGCCATGAACGCTGCCAATGGTGTCTTGCCCAAAATGCCCAATCCACCGACTTATAGCAAAGTGAACCCCGCCGACACGCCGATTGTTACGCTGGCTCTTACTTCAGATGCGTTGCCTTTGGAAAAAGTGAATGACCTCGCCGATACTGTGCTTGCGCAAAAACTTAGTGAAGTCACCGGCGTAGGGTTGGTCACTATCGAGGGTAATCAAAAACCAGCCGTGCGTGTCCAAATTAACCCGGCAGCGTTGGCTGGGTTGGGGTTGGGGCTCGAGGATGTCCGCACCGCTCTCATTCAAAACAATGTCAACGCGCCCAAAGGTAGTTTTGACGGTGCTCGCCAGTCCTATTCTATTGGCGCCAATGATCAAATCACTTCGGCTGCCGAGTACGCCAATGTCATTCTGGCTTATCGGAACGGCTCAGCGATTCGCCTCAAAGACATAGGGTCGGTCATCGACAATGTTGAAAATGTGCGTTTGGCAGGTTGGGTCGGCAGCAAGCCTGCAGGCATTCTTAAACCTGCGGTCATCGTTGATGTTCAACGTCAGCCGGGAGCGAACATCATCGAAACGGCCGACCGCGTCAAAGCGTTGTTACCACGCCTGCGCGCTTCAATTCCGCCCTCTGTTAACGTTTCCATTCTCACCGACCGCACTCAAACTATCCGGGCGTCGGTGAGAGACGTGCAGTTTACGCTGATCCTCACGGTGGGTTTGGTAGTCATGGTGATCTTCGTCTTTCTCCGCAAATTCTGGGCCACGGTTATTCCCAGCGTTGCGTTGCCCCTGGCTGTCATTGGAACGTTTGGCGTCATGAAGCTGGTCGGTTTTACCCTGGATAATCTTTCGTTGATGGCTCTAACAATCTCGACTGGATTCGTCGTGGATGATGCCATCGTGATGATCGAAAACATTGTGCGCTTTATCGAGAACGGCGAAAAGCCATTCGATGCCGCCCTTAAGGGCTCGAAACAAATCGGCTTTACTGTAATTTCGCTCAGCTTTTCCCTGGTGGCAGTGTTCATTCCGCTTGTCTTTATGACCGGAATCGTTGGCCGGCTATTCCGTGAATTTGCGATCACTCTGAGTGTCGCTGTGATGGTCTCGGCCATTGTCTCCTTGACGCTTACGCCAATGATGTGCGCTCGATTGTTGCAGCCGGAAAGCAAGCGCAAGCAAAACCGATTGTTTGAAGCGACGGAACGGTTTTTCAAATGGATGCTTGACACCTATGAACGCGGGCTAAAATGGGTACTCAAACATCAGGCATTCACACTCGCCATCGCCGCGGTTACCCTTGTTGCTACTGTTTGGCTTTATCTTATCGTGCCCAAGGGATTGTTGCCTCAACAGGATACAGGTGTGATTCTGGGTATAACCGATGCCGCTCAAAGCATCTCTTTCAAGGCCATGGCTCAACGTCAACGATCGGTGGCGGAGATAGTCTTAAAAGACCGGGACATCGCGAGCGTTGCCTCGTTCGTCGGCGCTGGCACCGTCAATCCGACCATGAACAGCGGCCGCATTTATATCAGCCTCAAGCCGAGGGCCGATCGCAAATCCAATGCCGGAGAAATCATTGCCCGCTTGCGGGAGGCGACCAGAGATCTCCAAGGTATTTCATTGTCGATGCAGGCAGTCCAGGATGTCCAGATCGACAGCCGGGTCAGTCGCACCCAGTTTCAATACACACTCCAGGACGCCGACGAGGCGGAGCTATCGGAATGGGCTGCGAAACTGCTGACCCAACTTCGCACGCTGCCGGAATTGACTGATGTAGCGAGCGACGAACAACCTGGCGGCTTGCAAGTCAATGTGAACGTGGACCGCGAAAAAGCCTCACGACTTAATATTCTGCCGCAGGCCATCGATGACACCCTCTACGATGCCTTCGGCCAACGCCAAGTCTCGACCATCTTCACCCAGTTGAGCCAATATCGCGTGATACTCGAGGCTGACCCGCAATTCCAACTGACCCCGGCCGCCCTGAATAAAATTTTTGTGAAATCCGCTACCGGCCAGGCCGTGCCACTCAGCACGTTCGCCAGCGTCAAAACCGGCAGTGCGCCACTCACCATTGCTCACCAGGGACAATTTCCAGCGATAACACTCTCTTTCAACCTGCATCCTGGCGCTTCCCTTGGCAAAGCGGTCGATGCGATTCAAAACGCTGAAAAACAAATCGGTCTTCCAGAAACGGTGGCCACAACTTTTTCAGGCAGCGCCGCTGAATTTCGCTCGTCTCTCAAGAGCGAGCCATTCCTCATTCTGGCGGCCATTATCGTGATCTATATTGTCCTTGGCGTTCTCTATGAAAGCTACATTCATCCAATTACGATTCTCTCCAGTCTGCCATCGGCTGGAGTGGGAGCGCTTTTGGCCTTGCTGCTCACGCATAATGATCTGTCACTCATTTCGCTTATCGGGATTATTCTGTTGATCGGCATTGTCGAGAAAAACGCGATTATGATGATCGACTTTGCTCTCGATGCCGAGCGCGGCGAGGGTTTGCCACCTGAACAATCCATTTACCAGGCCTGCCTCTTGCGTTTCAGGCCGATCATGATGACGACGATGGCCGCGCTCCTGGGCGCGTTGCCGCTTGCCTTGCAACATGGCGAGGGTTCCGAACTGCGGCGCCCCATGGGTATTGCCATTGTCGGCGGGCTCCTGCTCTCACAATTCATCACGCTCTATACAACGCCCGTGGTCTATTTATACATGGATCGACTGGGCCAAAGGTTCAAACGGTGGCGTTCGGCCGCCCATTTGCCTGCAGGTCAGACTGGCGGATCTCCCATGAAGGTTTGAGGATCGAATCGAGCCGAATCGCTTGCTGAAAAATTTATGACCAACCATCAAAAAGGTCTGCTCCGAGTAATGGTTATTGGCACCGCGATCTCGTTCGGAGCGATGGCGGCCATCGTCGTTTCCATGAAAGATTTCCTCCGAGGAAACGCTGCGCTGGAGTTGTCTTATAAGACCGTAATCGCTTTTGTGCTCGGTTGTCTTGCGGGGTGGCTTTTCTGGAAAGTTGTCAGGCGAAAGGCGGATTGATTACCTAAACAAAACTCCAGCTTGAATATCTCCTCGCCATTCATTCATCGCCCGGCTGGAACCTCGTTGCTTGCTGCAGGTTTGTTTCTCGCCGGACTGGTGGCTTATGCGCTGCTGCCGGTTGCGCCGATTCCTCGAGTGGACTTTCCCATGATTACGGTCCAGGCCTCCTTGCCAGGCGCGGACCCTGCAACCATCGCTTCCACCGTGGCCGCCCCGCTTGAGCGGCGCCTGGGTCAGATTTCTGGCGTATCTGAAATCACCTCCGTGAGCACTCTGGGCGGAACTGCTATCACGGTTCAATTTAATCTCGACCGCACGGCCGATCGGGCCGCGAGGGACGTTCAAGCTGCCATTAATGCCGCGGCGGGTGATCTGCCGTTTAACCTTCCTGGCCCGCCCACCTATCGAAAGGTCAACCCCGCCGACTCCCCGATTATGATTCTGGCGATGACCTCCGACACGATGACTGCGATGCAGATTTACGATTATGGCGATGCCATCATCGGTCAACGTTTGAGTCAGGTCGAAGGCGTGAGCCAGGTGTTCATCGCTGGCGCAGCCAAGGAGGCGATTCGCGTGCAGGCCAACCCAGCCGCCCTCGCCTCCGCCGGACTGAGCATGGAGGATGTTCGAGCCATGCTTTCACAAGTGAATGTGGATCTCCCTAAAGGAAGCTTCGATGGAGAAACAACCTCCTTCACAATCGACAGTAATGATCAACTGCTGCAGGCCGAAGATTATCAGAATCTTGTTTTAACCCAGAAGCTCAGCGGACCAATCAAACTCAGCTCCGTCAGCCGTGTGTTTGCCAGCGTCGAGAACACGCGGCAAGCGGGATGGTCTGGAACCAATCAGGCAGTGGTCGTGATCGTCTTCAAAAAAGCAGAAGCCAACGTCATTCAGACTGTTGATCGCATCAAAGCTGAACTGCCACGAATCACCGAATGGCTGCCACCGGCTATCAAGATTAGCCCTGTCAGTGATCGAACCCAAACGATCCGCGCTTCCGTGCAGGAAGTGCAATTCTCGTTGCTGCTGAGCATCGCCCTGGTTGTGATGGTGATTTTTGTTTTTTTGCGGCGTTTCTGGCCCACGTTCATTGCCAGTATCACCGTCCCACTTGCCCTGGCTGCCACTTTCGCTGGCATGTACCTCTTCCATTACAGCCTCGATAATATTTCATTGATGGCTATTACCATCTCGGTCGGATTCGTCGTGGACGACGCCATTGTCGTCATCGAGAACGTCTACCGGTATATTGAAAAGGGCGAGAGCGGTCTGGAGGCTGCTCTCAAGGGGGCAAGGCAAATAGGCTTCACGATTGTCTCCATGACCACCTCACTGGTTGCGGTTTTTATTCCCTTGTTGTTCATGGGCGGATTGATTGGACGTCTGTTCCACGAATTCGCAGTCACTTTGAGCATGGCCGTCCTGGTTTCCGGAGTGCTTTCCTTGACGTTAACCCCAATGATGTGTTCGAGATTTTTGCGGGCGGAATCGAGTTACGGACCACCCGGATGGTTTTATCGCGTTTTCGAGCGCGCTTTCAACCTCATGCTCCAGGGCTACGAAGGAGTCCTTAGATGGGTCTTGCGTCATCAAATCTTCATGCTGTTTCTATTTGTCGCCACAGTCGTTGGAACATTTTACCTTTACCTTGCGGTCCCCAAAGGTTTTTTCCCCCAGCAAGACACCGGTGTTTTGATGGGCACAACGGAGGCTTCGCAGGATATCTCCTTTCCTGCCATGGCTCATTTGCAAAGTCAGGTTCTGGCGATTGCAGCCGCTGACCCCGCAGTTGCCAGCGTAGCTTCGTTCATTGGAGGAAGCGGGTCGGTCCTGAATTCGGGAAGAATGTTTCTGACTCTTAAGCCGATTGGGGAGCGGCGCGTCAGGGCCGACCAGGTCATCGCTCGTCTTCGTCAGAAGACATCCGCCCTCGGCGGGATTTCCCTCGTCCTGCAAGCCAGCCAGGATATACGCGTAGGTGGGCGCTTCAGCCGCGCTCAATTCCAATATGCATTGCAATCGACCGATCTAAGCCAACTCAACCATTTCTCCACTGAACTGCTTGATAAATTGCGAAAAAATAAGCTGCTCCGCGACGTCAACAGCGACCAACAAACTGGAGGACTCCAAGCCAATGTCGTCATCGATCGCGATGCCGCTTCCCGGCTGGGAGTATCGCCCGCAGCCATCGATAACACACTGTACGATGCCTTCGGTCAACGGCAGGTCTCCACGCTTTACCGTCGATTTAACCAGCACTATGTCATTCTGGAAGCGGAACCCGCCTTTCAGGCCGACCCCAGCTCGCTACAAAAAATCTATGTCAAGTCCAGCACCGGAAAACTCGTGCCGCTCTCTTCGGTGGCAAAATTTCAGCCCGGTAACGCATATCTTTCGGTGAATCATCAAGGCCAGTTCCCGTCCGTGACCCTTTCGTTTAACCTTGCCCCGGGGGCTTCATTAGGCGTGGCTACCGAATCAGTTCAGCGCACAGTGGATGACCTGCACCTTCCCGCTAATGTGCAAGGCAGTTTTCAGGGAACAGCCCAGGTGTTCAAGGCCTCTCTGCAAAGTACTCCGCTCCTGGTCCTTGCAGCATTGATTGCAGTCTACGTTGTGCTGGGAATTTTGTATGAAAGCCTGATTCATCCTCTCACGATCCTCTCAACGCTTCCTTCGGCGGGGTTAGGCGCGTTGTTAGCATTGATGCTTACCAAGTCGGATCTTTCGCTGGTGTCGTTCATCGGGATTATTCTTTTAATCGGAATTGTAAAAAAGAATGCCATCCTCATGATCGACTTTGCGCTCGAGGCTGAGCGCTTGGAGAATGCAACACCCGAGGATGCCATTTACCGTGCCTGCTCGGTTCGATTTCGACCAATCATGATGACTACGATGGCAGCGATGTTTGGCGCGGTTCCTTTGGCTATAGGAATGGGTACTGGCTCGGAATTGCGGCAACCCCTTGGGATTTCTATTGTGGGTGGGCTAATTGTCTCCCAGGCGCTCACGTTGTTTACGACCCCGGTGGTTTACCTTTTCTTCGAGCATCTACGCCAGTGGTTCGCTGCCCGGCGTCGTGGCAAAGTTTATCAGCACCATCCCACCATGGTTGGTTCAGCGTCTCCCCTCAGCTAGCTGCCTAAAACCTGGGCCTGAGTCTCGAAACCGAGGAGCCCGTGAATGGGCCTGCTGTTTTCGCCTGGCCTTTTGCTCAACCGCTGAGAGCCCTTCTGAGGTAACTAAGCAGTCCCGCCTCGGTACGGTCCGCGACGCACAGTTGGCGCCCGGCAAAACCTGCGAACGCCCTGCCAGCAAAAACCACCCTAAAGCACCGGCGAGGTGCGTTTCACGAAAGGTTCAACTGGAACGCTTTGCGTTCCAGGCGTAATTGCGCATTTCGCCGCTCCAATCGGAGTCGATTTTTCCTTTGATTGAGTCGCCATCGAGGGTGCCCTTGAATTTTGAGACTCGAGTTGTGCCATCCTGGTCGCGCGTCACTTTCAAGGTCACCTCGTTGTCCTTGACCATGCCATCGGAGATTTGCACTTCGTTGTCTCCCATGATCACGACACCGCTCAACTTATCCCCTTCCTGCTTTACCTTGAGGCTGAGATCAATCGATGCTCCATCTGCCGTCACGATTACCCATTTCCAGGTACCGGTGGCGTCGCTCGCAGAACCAGCCACCCCTTTTTCCCGGGTCGCTTTCCAGTCGTAATCATGTTCTGTACCGCCGAAATCCGAATGGATCTTTCCTTTGATGCTGTTACCAGCCACGGTGCCGTTATACTTGGAGGTGAACTTATTGCCGTCGCGATCGACCGGGATTTTGAATGAAATTACGTCGCCGGCGACCTTGCCTTCAGTGATGGGGGCTTCAAAGTCGCCCAGGACGACTTTCCCGGTCACTTTCTCACCCTCCTGTTTTAAGCTGAGGACCAGATTCAAAACGTCACCACTGTCGAGGGTAAGGTCGTACTTCCAATCGCCTGTGACGCTAGTGGCCCCGGCAACATCGGCTGTTTCTTTCACGCGTTTGGCTTCCCAATCCATCGTGTGGTTTTCCCCACCATAGTTAGACTCGATTTTGCCCTTCAAGTCGTCGCCGGTCACTTTGGCCGCCACTTTGGTCGTAACCTTTTCGCCGTTCCGTTCGCGGATTAATCTGAGGGAAAGTTGGTCGCCGTTTAACGTGATTTCATCAAAGGGAGTTTCATTGCCATTGCGCCCAATGACGACGCCACTCAATTTGTCGCCGTCCTGCTTGATCTTGAGGGTGGATTCGATGGTCTGCCCATTCGGCGTGGCAAAGCTGGCTTTCCAGGTGCCGGCCAGGTTTTGCTGCGCCGCTGATAGTGGAGAATTGATAAGTGCAAACGCCAACGCTAGTGCTGCGAAGGAAAATGAGGTCCGATATTGGTTCAGGAATATATTGCGCATAAGGTATCCATTTTTGCCGTTTGGTTAGCGACGGTTCAGCGACGTCTATATGTGACATTAAAAGTTAACCGAGTCAAACCTGCCACAGGCAATTCTTGTAACTGTTCAAATATGCAAATTCGATTCATGAGGGATAGGCCCCAGTGTCGTTCAGTGGTTCCGCCCCGTAGACTTTCTAATATGAAACAAATCAAAATGGTTAAGCTTCCAGTTATTGTGGCAATGTCGGCATTGGCCCTGTCTTTTGTGACGGTCGGTTGCGATCGAGAGATCTCCAAGACCGAGAGCACAACTGTGGGTAGCGACGGCAGTGTAAAAACAAAAGAGAAAACTGTGACCGAATCGCCGGATGGCACGGTCAAGCAGACGGAAACCAAAAAAACCACCACTCCGGACAAGCCTTAAGCGGTATATTGACGAAAAACAGGTTGTTTTGTTTGGATCCGGAGTTAGTTGATTAACGAGCACCAATCGATTGTTAATCTGGAGCATCGGGTGGCCGACCCATATAATGAGCCGATGCTTCAGACACAGAATCTGCATGTTAAAGAAACTGTCCGCCTGCTGACGCCCCAGGCGCTCAAGGCGCAACTGCCGGCTTCAGAGAATGCGAATCGGACAGTGGTAAAGAGCCGCGAAAAGGTTACGCGGATTCTGCAACAGAACGATCCCCGCCTTCTGGTGGTGGTAGGTCCATGCTCGATCCATGATGTAGAAGGGGCGCGGGAATATGCTGGCCGATTATTCAAGTTGCGGGAGGAATTAGCAGGACAGTTTGAGATTGTGATGCGGGTCTATTTCGAGAAACCCCGCACAACGATTGGATGGAAGGGCCTGATCAACGATCCTCATCTGGATGGAAGCTACGATATTGACACGGGACTAAAAAAAGCGCGCCGATTACTGCTCGATTTAACCGAAATGGGTCTTCCTGCCGCTACGGAGTTTCTGGATCCCATCATTCCGCAATACACCGCTGACCTCATTACGTGGGCAGCCGTCGGCGCGCGCACCACGGAATCGCAAACCCACCGCGAAATGGCGAGCGGCTTATCGATGCCAGTAGGTTTCAAAAACGGCACCGATGGCAGCCTGCAGATCGCCCTGGATGCCATGCAATCCGCGCGAGCACCACACAGTTTTTTGGGGATCGACCAGGAAGGATTCACCAGCATCGTACGGACGACCGGCAACCCAGTCGGCCACATTGTTCTTCGCGGCGGCCGCACTCAGGCAAATTACGATCAGCAAAGCATTTGTGAATCTGAAAAAAGGCTGGTCGAGGCGGGATTGCCACCAGTGTTGATGGTCGATTGCAGTCATGCCAACTCGGGAAAGCAACATGCGCGGCAGGAAGAAGTTTGGCGGAGCGTCATCGAGCAACGTGCCGCCGGAAAACAATCGCTGATCGGCATTATGGTTGAAAGTTATCTGGAGGAAGGCAACCAACCTTTTCCTAAAAATCCTGGTAACCTGCGCTATGGCGTGTCGATTACCGACGCATGCCTTGGCTGGGAAGCAACCGAGCGGATGTTACGCTGGGGATACGAACAGCTTGCAAGTTGCGTGATTTTCACGCAAAACGCGTGAGAATTTCACGCCTTAAATTATCTCTCTTCATGTTTTACTCAGGTTTTTCGCATCAAATGCCGATGGCATCTCCATTGCTAAAGAAAATTAGAAAATCACGTTGACAGCCCAGGCGCTTTTTCGAAAGCTGATGAGCGTCAACCAAACCAAACAGCAAACGAGCAAAAAATTGTATGAAGAACTTCCGGAAGCAAACAAAAGCTTTTACGCTAATTGAGTTGTTAGTCGTAATCGCAATCATCGCCATTCTCGCAGCCATGTTGCTGCCGGCATTGGCCCGCGCAAAAGCCCGCGCGCAACGAATCAATTGCACGAATAATTTGAAGCAAGTCGGCCTGGCGATGCGCACTTGGGCGCTCGACAACGGTGATCAGAATCCTATGAGAGTGCCAGGGGCCCAAGGTGGTGCTTCAGAAAGCGTTGGGGCGAGAACCTCCGGCGCGATCGATAATCATAAAGGCGTCAATATGATGTTTGGCGTAATGTCAAATGAGTTGAGCACACCTAAAATTCTCGTTTGCCCTTCGGAATATGATAACCGTGGAGCCGCCAGCACGTTTGCTTATAGCGTACCTGCCGGCCAGGCATCCGCAATTCCGTATACGAATGACTTAAACGTGAGTTATTTCGTCGGCGTTGACGCGACCGACACCAGCCCGCAAATGTTCCTGACCGGCGATCATAACCTGGGTATTGGCTTGAACCCCCCTACGGTTGAATTTCAGAAGGCGGTCGTGGCAAACCAGACTCCATTTATGAGCTTTGGAACCAACTTCCCAACCGGCAATACGGATCGCGTGGGTTGGCTCGACAATATGCATTCCAAGCAAGGCAATGTCGGCCTGGCGGATGGCAGCGTGCAGGGGTTCAGCCGTTCAAAGTTGCAGGAAGGTTTCAAGAATTCCGGCGATGCCGGTGGCAACAGTGGTGGCGGTTTTGTGCTCGCCGCAGGGCATACCCCCGCTGGTGTGAATCGAATTCAGTTCCCTTGACAGAACAAATTCTTCTAACAGCTTAAACAAAAGGCGCCTGAAAAGGCGCCTTTTTTGATCAAGTCTCTCAGTCAATTCAGCTTTGAAATGGCTGCATTTGCCTTATACTCTCGTGTTTCAAGCCTGGGTCGGTCCAGTTAGGAATGATCTGCGTCAGGTTCGGCTGTTTTCTCTATTATTTCAAATAAGGTCGTCTTGGGTCTAAAACCAGTAGCTGCGGCAAGCTTATCTACCACCGGTTTTCGGCGTCGCATATCTTCGAAGCCCGGCTCGTATGCTTCCGAGTACGGGACGAACTCAATAGAGGATGCTGAGCCCAGAATGGTCACAACCTTGCGAGCGAGCTCAAGGATGCTGATCTCTTCGGTACTCCCGACGTTGTAGATTTCACCTCGGGCAGCAGGGCAGTTGAGCAAATGAACCAGCGCGTCGACTGTATCGGCGACATAACAAAAACAACGGGACTGCAGCCCGTCGCCAAAAACCTTCAAGGGCAGACCCGCTTTGGCCGCGGCAATGAAGCGAGGGAGTACCATGCCATATCGGCCAGTTTGGCGTGGACCAACGGTGTTGAACAGCCGCGCTATGGTCACAGGCAGGCCATGTTCCTTGGCATATGCCAGCGATAGGAATTCATCCATCAGTTTCGAACATGCGTAACCCCATCGTGCCTGATGCGGCGGGCCGATGAGCAAATCATCTTCTTCATCAAAGGCCGGCCTCTGACTTTTGCCGTAAACCTCAGAAGTGGAGGTAATCAAAACGGGCACACGATTTAAGGCCGCTGCTTTCAGCAGTAGTTCGGTTTCACGCAGGTTGGTTTCAAGAACATGAATCGGCGAACGGACGACTAACTCTACTCCAACGGCTGCAGCCAGATGGCATATGGCCTTCGATTCACCCACCAGTTCGTCCAGTTCAGCACAATCTGAGATTTTCGAGCTGACCAATCTTAAATTTGGATGGCCGGCGACTCCCTTGAGATTCTCCAAAGTACCTGTGGACAGATCGTCAATGACCGCGACGGAGTTGCCATCCGCCAATAGCCGTTGCACCAGATGCGAACAGATGAAACCTGCCCCACCTGTGACCAGAACCTGGCCCGCTCCGGCTGTTGTTTTTGCTGCAGGCATCAGGGGTGAAAATCCAGCGCCATTTGCGTTTTCTTTTTTCCGAACATTTCACCCGACAATCCCATCGCTACTGCCTCCGCAAGTTTTTGCCGATACGCCGCCTGTCCGATCAGGTGTGCTTCCCTGGGATTGGATAAGTAGCCACCCTCGATGAGAATAGCGGGACGCTGCTGGTTTCGGAGCACGCCCAAAAATCTCGCGCGGCGCACACCGCGATCCATATGTCCATTGACCTGCAATAGTGTGCGATGCAGCCGGAAGGCAAGCTGCAGGTTTTGAGCGTCAAAAGCATTATTCGGAAATTCCGCTCCGGGATCGTCTCCATACCCTCGGGTGATAGTGGAAGGCATGCCTGCGGGCGTCAGACAATAAGTTTCGAGACCAGCTTGACTCGTATTTGTGCCGGCAGAATTGAAATGCAAGCTCAGGAAGAGATCGGCGCGATGTTCTGCCGCGAAACTGACGCGATTCGAAAGCGCCATCTCAACGTCGTTGGTGCGCGTCAGAAACACCTGCCAGCCATTGGTAGCAAGGAGCGACTGGACTCGGCGGGCCCAGTCCAAAGTAAATTGCTTTTCCCACGCTCGCTCGACCGCGCTTCTGGCGCCAGCATCCTCGCCCCCATGGCCTGGGTCCAGGACCAGCACGGGCAGAAAATTGGAATTAAAAAAGGTCGATTCGAGAATCAACGGAACGACGGTTTTGCTTAAGTCCAGCCTATGAATATAAGGCTGCCGATCGATCCAGAGCGGAGAGAACCCGAGACGCAGTTCTGTTCCACTCCAATGTGCGACCTGGCTTCCAGCACAGAACAGGAAATTTCCATTTTTGGTTGAGAGTTCGTAAGTAGGCAAAGGACTGGCCGACAAAAGTGCAGGAGCAGACAAACCAGTGTTTTGGCACCAGCGAGCTAAGGATACCCACGTCTCGTTGGCCGGCACGGGAAACAGAACTGGGGGCACCGCTGGCGGGGAAAACGATATTGGGGGTGCCGTTGGCTTAGGTTCTGATATTGTGGCACTCGGCTCACTGCCCCAATCGGCCGCCGGCATCATTTGTTTGTGGAGACGTGGCGCGCAACCTGACAATGCCAGTAAAAAACCGAGCAGAGGCAGCCATACTTTTCTTGAATTTACCACGGCGACATTGTGCGGAACTATGGCGCTGACTCAAGCTCGACATTTACATCCGAATAGAGCTTCGGTTCAAACGCGCGCTTGCTCAATGGCGTTTGTGCCCGCATAGTTTGCTTTTTAGATATCTATTGAGAATACTTGTAGCCATTACAGGCGCCAGCGGTGCCTTGTACGCACAGCGCCTGCTCGATAATCTTGACGCGAAGCAGCATGAGGTTCATGTCGTGCTCAGTGCCTACGCTCATGCCGTGCTGAAAGAGGAACTTCCCGACGGTCTCCGCCTACCCGACGGTGCGCGGCCTTGTCCCCTCAAAAGTATGAACGCTCCCTTCGCGAGTGGTTCTAGTCCGCCGGATGTCATGGTCATCATTCCATGCACGATGGGGACGCTTGGCCGGATTGCCCATGGCTACAGCGGCGACGTGCTTCTACGGGCCGCCGATGTAACCCTCAAAGAAAAAAAGAAGCTGATTCTGGTGCCGCGCGAGACGCCGCTCAACCTGGTCCATGTTAAAAACTTTGAATTGTTGCTGCTGGCAGGTGCAACTATTCTGCCTGCCAACCCATCATTTTATAGCCGGCCACAAACGGTCGAACAGGTGGTGGATACCGTGGTTGCGCGGGTACTCGATCATTTGGGGTTGCCACAGAACATTGGCCCGCGTTGGGGCGAAGAATCAGAGTAACAGTTTAAATGTTCGGATTCATTCAAAACTGGGCTTCTTTCGTCCGTTTTTCTCACACGGTGTTTGCATTGCCATTCGCTTTGGCAGCGATGGCCGTAGCTGCGCGCAACAATCATGGCTGGCCAGGCTGGCAAAAGTTCGGTTTGATTTTGCTGGCGATGGTATGCGCCCGCACTTGTGCGATGGCGTTCAATCGAATTGTGGATCGCAAATTTGACGCGCTTAATCCCCGCACCGCCGACCGGCACCTGGTAACAGGCCAGATAAGCCTGGTTGCCGCTATTACGCTCTGCATGGCCTCGGGGGCTTTGTTGCTGATGGCCAGCTATTTTCTGAATCCGCTCTGTTTCTATCTGTCCCCCGTGGCGCTGGCGGTTATCTGTTTTTATTCCCTCACCAAGCGGTTTACCGATTACACACATCTTTTTTTGGGAATTGCACTGGCCCTTGCACCGATCGGCGCATGGCTCGCGGTCAAAGGCAGCGGCGTAACAGGAATAGAAGTGCTCCAGATGCTGGTTCTGGCAGTAGCGGTGGTTCTTTGGCTGGTGGGTTTCGATATCATTTACGCGCTGCAGGATTATGAATTCGATCGTGCGCACGGGTTGCATTCCCTGGTTGTGGCCTGGGGCCCAAAAAACGCTCTGCATGCAGCATTTTTGGCGCATATGTTAATGTGCGCTCTGCTGCTTGCTTTTGGATTGCTGTGTCGTTTCCGGATTGCTTACAGTGTCGGGTGGTTGATTATTGTCGGGTGTTTGGTCTTGGAACATTGGATTGCGCGACGTCGAAATCTGAAGTGGATCAACATTGCTTTTTTTCGGCTTAACGCAGTAGTCAGCGCGGTTTTTCTCTTGGTAATACTTACTGAAGTGGCATTTGAGGGCGGATTCCGGTTGAGATAAGCGGATGAGGGGTACAGCCCATTGTTCGCCAGAGAATGGGCTCGCAAAATAAGGGAAAAATGGTGTTTTTGTCTCTATTTCGCGAAAAATGACTACTCCGACGCTAGTTAGTTAACACCTCATCGTGAACATTGCGCCCGGACAACGAATCAACTCGAACACATTGCTTGCGCGGGTCGCCCGGCAGGTGCATGTGCGCAACCACCGGCCGGATGCAGAGCCGTTACGTGGAGAATTATTCAGTTTGGAGCAATTAGCCCGGCACGCCAAGGCCTTGGCGGCAGAGCATCGGATCGTAGATGTTCGCGGCGCCAATCATCTTTTGAGACGGCTGGATCAGAATGAACAAATTCTAAGAGCTTTCAATCGATCAACCCTCGCAGTAGGCGAGACCCGCAGTGTCACTCCGGCGGCTGAGTGGCTGCTCGACAATTTTTATTTGATCGAAGAACAAATTCACACTGCCCGGCGGCATTTGCCCCGAGGCTATAGCCGCGAGTTGCCACGCCTCGAGCACGGCGGTTCAGCAGGATTGCCCCGCGTTTATGATATCGTCCTGGAATTAATTGCGCATGTCGATGCCCAGGTCGATCCAGAGCCTTTGCGCGAATTCGTGGCGGCTTATCAAACGGTTTGTCCTTTAAAACTGGGTGAGTTGTGGGCTGTGCCGATCATGCTGCGGCTTGCACTAATCGAGAATTTGCGACGCGTGACCACCCGCCTAATGATAGCTCGAGAGGAAAGGAATCTTGCCAATCTATGGGTGACGAGGTTGCAGCAAATGGCTCTTAAAAATCCCTCCCACCTTGTCGTAGTGGTCGCAGAAATGGCAAAATCCGAACTGCCGCTTTCCAGTTCCTTCGTCACAGAGCTTTGTAAGAAGTTATCGATGCAAAATCCGGTTTTGCACCTGGCACGGGCATGGATCGAGCACCGCCTGGCAGACGAAGGACTCGCCTTGGAGCCGCTCGTACATCAAGAAAGTCAGAATCAGGCGGCAGACCAGGTTTCAGTGAGCCACAGCATTACGAGCCTTCGGATGCTCAGCGCGAGAGATTGGCGCGAGTTTGTCGAGTCCTCAAGTGTAGTGGAACAAGTTCTGAAGGGCGATCCGGCGGCGGTATATGGATCGATGGATTTTTCGACGCGCGATCTTTATCGTCATACGATCGAAACTCTCGCGCGGCACGGGAATCTCTCCGAAGCGGAAGTTGCCCGCAAAGCAATTGAATTAGCTCAAGCCAGCACTTCGAAAACAGGAACCAATTCGCGAACCGCTCACGTCGGCTATTTTCTGATCGACAAAGGGAAACCTCTCCTCCAGCGCGCTACGAATGTGCGGTGGCCATGGCGGACCATAGTCAATCGAGCGGTTCATCGATTTCCTATGCCGTTCTACGGAGGCGGAATCTTCCTGCTCACAGCGCTGGGAACCTTCGTACTGACTGAGCAGGCTCTCGCCATGGGGATTGAGGGCTGGAAGCTGATTTTATCTTCGGTCATATTTCTACTTTGCTCCAGTCAATTGGCGGTGGGTTTGATTAACTGGCTAACCACGCTGCTGGCCCAACCCCGACTGTTGCCTCGGCTGGATTTTTCATCCGGGATTACTCCGGATTGCCGCACGATAGTAGTCGTACCCACACTGCTATCGAGCGGCAGCGGAATCGAGCACCTGCTCGAAATCCTTGAGATTCATTATCTCTCGAACCGTGACCAAAACCTTTATTTCGCGTTACTGACTGATTTTGAGGATGCAAAACAGCAGTTCATGCCAACGGATGAGCCGTTGCTCGAACAGGCGCGCGCCGGTGTGAAATTGCTGAACAAAAAGTACGAGGCCGACCGGCCTAATATCTTTTTCCTCATTCATCGGCCCCGGCGCTGGAATCCGGGCGAAGGCTTGTGGATGGGTTATGAACGCAAGCGCGGCAAGCTGACAGAATTTAACGCCCTGCTGCGAGGAGGCGCGCGCGAATCCTTTTCTGAAGTGGTAGGAGATCGTTCGCTTTTACCGTCCATCCGTTTTGTCATTACTCTCGATACAGACACTCAGCTCCCGAGAGATGCGGCGCGAGAACTGGTTGGAACGATGGCCCATACGCTTAACCGCCCGCAGTTCGATGAGAAACGGGGGATTTGCAACGAGGGTTATTCGATCCTGCAACCGCGGGTGTGCGTGAGTTTGCCCAGCGCCGGCCGATCATGGTTCGTAAGACTTTTTTCCGGGGAAGTTGGCATCGATCCCTATACCCGCGCGGCGTCGGATGTTTATCAGGATCTATTCCACGAAGGCTCTTTCATAGGAAAAGGGATTTATGACGTGGATGCCTTCGAGCGCGCCCTGGCGGGTCGTTTTCCAGAAAACACCATTCTGAGCCATGACTTGATCGAATCCTGCTATGCGCGCGCCGGCCTTGTGAGCGACGTACAGTTCTACGAGGAATATCCATCGCGCTACGATACCGATATTCATCGGCGGCATCGCTGGATTCGCGGTGATTGGCAGATTGCGCAATGGCTTTTGCCCCGGGTGCCGGGGCACGATGTCCGGCGCATCTCAAATCCTTTATCAGGTTTGTCAAAATGGAAAATCCTCGACAACCTGCGGCGAAGCCTGGTGCCAGCGGCTTTGCTTCTGCTCTTGCTGGGCAATTGGATTTTGCTTCCGCGATTGGAAGGGCTCGGCCCGATAGTGTTGCTTGTGATCATCGGCCTTCCGGTCTTGCTCAGCACCATTGTAGAAGCCCTGCGTAAACCTAAGGATTTGCCAGCCTCATTGCATCTTCGAAGGGTCGCCCGTTCCGCCGGACGCCATTTAGGCCAGGCTGCGCTGACGATCGTGTTTTTGCCTTACGATGCGTTCATCAGCCTCGATGCCATCATTCGAACGTTGTTAAGGTTGTTCTTTACCCGCAAACGATTGTTGCAATGGCAAACCGCTGGTCAGGCGGAGCGAACCCTCCGCATGGACCCGGTTGGTTTTTATTTATCCATGTGGATCGGCCCGGTCGCAGCCCTTGCCGCCGGATTTTTCCTCTCTTTCGGGCACTCCAATCAGGTGCCCCTGGCCGCCCCAATTCTGACATTGTGGTTCCTCTCCCCCTGGATCGCCTGGTGGATCAGCCAGCCCATCCCCCCTTTGGCGCCAGAATTGAGTTCCAGGCAAGTCGCGTTTCTTCGGCGCACGGCACGTCAGACCTGGCGTTTCTTTGAAACATTCGTCACCGCCGAAGAGTCCTGGCTGCCGCCTGACAACTTTCAGGAAGAGCCTGCAACCGTCCTGGCCTCCCGAACCTCTCCTACCAACATGGGGCTGGCGTTGCTTGCTAATTTGACGGCTTACGATTTTGGTTACTTGCCGGTGGGCAGCTTGATGAAGCGAACCCAGGACGCGTTCGCCACGATGCAACGCCTGGAACGGCATCGGGGACATTTCTACAATTGGTATAACACTCGGACACTGGAACCATTGCTGCCTCTTTATGTTTCGAGTGTGGATAGTGGAAACCTGGCCGGGCACTTATTAACTCTTGGGCCTGGTTTAACCGAACTTTCCGACCAACCGATACTCCCACAGCAAGTCTTCGAGGGCTTGAAGGATATCACAGGCATCATTAGAGAGCACTCCGGTGGAAATGCTGAACTGCAAACCTTCGACAAAGATCTGAAGGAGCCACCGGAGACACTCACCGATGGCTTTGAGCGGTTGCAAAAACTAGCCGAGCAAGCAACGCGGCTGGTAGCGTCATTGGGGGACAAAGGCGACGCTGAATTACGATGGTGGTGTCTGGCCCTGGAACGGAATTGCCGGGATTATCTGGACGATCTGGTTTTCCTGGCGCCTTGGCTCCAATTGTCAAAAACAGCGGCATCGAAATGTTTTACATCCATTCAAACTTTGGGCGGTAACAATGGGAGGCTGATTAGCGAAAAACTCGCTGGTCTGGGCAATACCCCTTCTCTGCGTGAAATTTCGCAACTGGGCCAGTCGCTCTGCCCAATGATTGAGGAGGCGTTGAAGGTCTTGGTCGAGACGCATGAGGGCGAACCACTCGATGAATGGTTGCACTGCTGCCATCAAGCCAGCGAGCGCGCCAGCCAGCGCGTTCTTGACTTGGAAAAGCTGGCGAATCAATGCACCGAGTTGGCCAACATGGATTTCACGTTTTTATATGATTGGGAACGCGACCTTTTCTCGATCGGATTCAACGTTTCTGAGCATCGTTGTGATGCCAGTTTTTATGACCTGCTCGCATCCGAGGCGCGGCTATGCGGCTACATAGCTATCGCGCAGGACCAAATCCCGCAGGAACATTGGTTCACTCTTGGCCGGCTGCTGGTTGCTCCTGGAGGTGAGCCGGTGCTGGCCTCCTGGAATGGATCGTTATTCGAGTATTTGATGCCACTGCTCATTATGCCGAATTATGAAAGAACCTTGCTTGATCAAACGTACCGGGGCGTGGTGAAAATTCAAATTGATTACGGCCACTTGCGTGGGGTGCCCTGGGGTATTTCAGAATCGGGCTACAACCGGACCGATGCTCACCTGAACTACCAGTACCGAGGGTTTGGCGTGCCGGGACTCGGCTTGAAGCGGGGCCTGGCTGAAGATCTGGTCATTGCTCCTTATGCAAGCTTAATGGCGCTGATGGTCGCGCCCCGAAAAGCTTGCGAGAACCTGGAGCGACTGGCGGTCGAAGGACGCGCCGGCATGTATGGATTCTATGAGGCTGTTGATTACACACCTTCGCGCCTGCCGCCGGGGCAATCCAGCGCGACCATTCGCTCGTTCATGGGCCATCATCAGGGAATGGGCCTGCTGGCATTGTCCTATGTATTACTCGAACGTCCGATGCAGCATCGCTTCATGTCCTGTCCATCGCTTCGTGCCTGTGATTTGTTGCTCCAGGAACGATTGCCCAATGCCGCTGCAAAGGTTCTTTCCGAAGATTTTGAACTGGGCGATTCGCGCAAGTTTGCCGGGGAGAATCAAGGTATCATGCGCGTTTTTAACAACCCAAGTTTGCAATCACCTGAGGTCCATCTGTTATCCAATGGCCGTTATCATGTGGTCGTTAGCAACGCCGGGGGCGGTTACAGTCGCTGGCATAATTTGGCCGTCACTCGATGGCGTGAAGATGCCACCCGCGATTGCTGGGGAACTTTCGTCTACGTGAGGGATGTCATGGCGGGTGATTTCTGGTCCGCCGCCTATCAACCCACCTTGCGAGCGGCGAAAGATTACGAGGCCATTTTTACACAGGGCAAAGCGGAGTTTCGCCAACGACACGCGGGGTTGGAGATCCACACGGAGATCTGCGTCTCCCCGGAAGATGACATCGAGTTGCGGCGCATTACTATCAGCAATCATTCCCACACCCGGCGCACGATTGAGCTGACCAGTTACGCCGAGGTAGTGCTTGCCGATTCAGCAGGCGAAGCCGCCCATCCCGCCTTCAGCAATTTATTCGTCCAAACAGAATTTCTGCACGAAACTCCGGCTATTCTTTGCACTCGCTGCGCTCGATCCGAAGGCGAAAAACCTCCGTGGCTCTTGAACCTCATGGTTGGGCAAGGGGGGGAGCAAAGCGAAACCTCGTGTGAAACAGACAGGTCGCGGTTTGTTGGGCGAGGCCGCACCCTGGTCCATCCAGCCGCCCTTGAAACTGCCGGAGACCTTTCCAATACCGTGGGCTCGGTGCTTGATCCCATCCTCTCATTGCGTCGAACAGTCACGCTAGGCCCCGAGCAATCAGCGCGTGTCGATCTGATTCAGGGTGTAACTGACACCCGCGAAGCAGCGCTGGCGCTGGTCGAAAAATACTACAACCCACGCATGGCGGATCGAGCGCTGGAACTTGCCTGGACCCACAGCCAGGTGACTCTGCGGCACCTGAATGCTTCTGAATCTGAGGCCCAGCTCTATGCCCGATTAGCCGCTAGTTTGATCTATGCCGACCCCGCACGCCGGGCTATTCCCAGCGTTTTATTCAAAAATCAGCGCGGGCAAAGCGGGCTCTGGAGTTACGGTATTTCCGGAGATATGCCGATTGTTTTGGTGCGAATCAGTGACCCAGGCAAGCTCGATCTCGTCCAACAACTCGTTCAGGCACACGCGTACTGGCGGATGAAAGGACTGGCGGTCGAGTTGATCATTTTGAATGAAGACGTTTCGGTCTATCGCCAGTCGCTTCATGACCAGATCGTCAATTTGGTTGCTTCCGGGATTGAGGCGCAACTGTTGGATAGGCCCGGTGGAGTATTCGTCCGCCGTCTTGAGCAAGTCTCCGCAGAGGATCGGGTGCTGCTACAATCGGTGGCGCGCTTGGTTCTCTCGGACGAGAACGGAACATTAAGCGAACAAATGGAGCGCCCAGCCAGCCCGCAAACGCCTATGCCGCTTTTGAAGCCTGCGCGCTCTGCTTTGGCGTACGGACCGCAACCTCTGCCTGCCCGCGACCTCATTTTCAATAATGGCTTCGGAGGCTTTACCCGGGATGGAAGAGAATATGTCATTACCTTGCTGCCGAACCAGATAACACCCGCTCCGTGGGTAAATGTAATGGCTAATCCCTACTTCGGAACAGTCGTTTCCGAGAGCGGCAGTGCCTATACATGGGTTGAAAACTGTCACGAATTTCGATTGACCCCATGGCATAATGATCCAGTTTCTGACCCGGCCGGGGAAGCCTTTTACATTCGCGATGAGCAGACAGGCCAAGTTTGGTCTCCCACGCCTTTGCCGGCGCGCGGCTTGACTCCGTACGTCATCCGTCATGGCTTCGGCTATTCGGTTTTCGAGCACAATGAGAATGGAATATTTTCGGAGTTGACCATCTATGTGGCGACGGACGCGCCGGTAAAGCTCGCCGTGCTCAAGTTGCGAAATGTTTCGGGCCGTCCTCGGCAACTTTCCGTCACGGGATATTATGAGTGGGTTCTGGGAGATCTCCGACAAAAGACGTTGTTGCATGTAACCACGGAAGTGGATCCCAAAAGTGGCGCGTTGCTGGCCCGCAATCCTTATCAGGCTGAGTTCGCGGAACGAATTGCGTTCATCGACGCGAACGACCCAACGCGCACCTGCACCGGGGATCGTAGAGAATTTTTGGGGCGGAACGGAAGTCTGGCTTACCCCGTGGCACTGAAGCGCACGCGGCTCTCAGGCAGAACCGGCGCCGGCCTTGACCCATGTGGCGCGGTTCAAGTCACTTTCGAACTGCCGCCTGGGCAGGAACGACAGACCAGTTTCCGTTTGGGTGTGGGACGCAGTCCTGCAGAAGTTCAACATTTGATCCAGCGTTTCCGCCGGCCAAACGCGTGTCGCGAAGCGTTGGAGAGCGTTTGGCAGTTTTGGAACCAAACTCTTGGGACATTAACCTTTGAAACCCCGGATCCTTCAGTTGATGTCCTGGTGAACGGATGGCTTCTTTACCAGACCTTAAGCTGCCGGCTGTGGGCCCGAAGTGGATTTTATCAATCGGGCGGGGCTTACGGATTTCGCGACCAATTACAGGACGTCATGGCCCTGGTGCACGCTCGGCCAGCGCTAACACGCGAGCAAATTCTCCGTGCCGCCGCCCATCAATTTCGCCAAGGCGACGTGCAGCATTGGTGGCACCCTCCAACCGGGCGCGGCGTCCGCACCCATTTTTCCGACGATTATTTATGGCTGCCCTACGTTGTTTCCCATTACGTGAAGTGCCTGGCTGATACAGGAATATTGGACGAGCGTATTCCTTTTCTCGAAGGCCGGGCGGTTAAGCCTGAGGAAGAAAGCTATTACGATTTGCCAAATCGTTCTGAGGATTCCGGCACCCTCTATGAACATTGTGTTCGCGCGATTGAACACGGCCTTTCCTTCGGACAACATGGCCTGCCGCTTATCGGATGCGGCGACTGGAATGATGGATTCAATCTCGTGGGCGCCAAAGGACGAGGTGAAAGTGTTTGGCTCGGTTTCTTCCTTTTCGATGTGTTACAGCGGTTTTCAGTTTTGGCTCGACAACGCGGCGATCTCGCCTTTGCGGAGCGCTGCCTAACTCAAGCGGAACAGCTCCGGAAGGATATCGAGCTTCACGCATGGGACGGTGAGTGGTACCTCCGCGCGTATTTCGATAGTGGAGAGCCTCTGGGATCAAGAACCAATTCCGAGTGTCAGATCGATTCTTTGTCGCAAAGCTGGTCGGTGCTCACGAGAGCGGGCGAACTTCACCGTTCGCGCGAAGCAATGGAAGCCGTCGAGCACCTGCTCGTTCGACGCCAGGCCGGGCTCATCCAGCTATTTGATCCACCTTTCTCCAAAAACTCCCATCTGAACCCTGGCTACGTCAAAGGCTATGTCCCGGGGGTTCGCGAAAATGGCGGCCAATACACCCATGCCGCTGTCTGGACGGTTATGGCTTTTGCCGAGTTGGGCGAGCATGAGCTGGCTTGGGAACTATTTGAATTGCTCAACCCGGTTAATCATTCGAAAACACCTTCGAGCTGCAGCAAATACAAGGTTGAACCATATGTCGTTGCAGCCGATGTGTATTCCGTTGTCCCTCACGTGGGAAGAGGCGGATGGACATGGTACACCGGCTCGGCTGGTTGGATGTACCGGCTGATGAGCGAAACCTTGCTGGGCGTACGGCTGGAAGGGGAGACTTTGCTGATAAATCCACGCATTCCGAAGGCCTGGCAAGGTTTTAAGATCCATTATCGCTTTCGCGACACGATGTATCACATCACAATGACTCAATCCATAGAATATCAAGGGGGGGAGATTGAAATCCAAGAAGGTGATCGAATCTGGAACGGTGAAAAAATCCACCTCATCGACGACCACCGGGATCATCATCTGGAAGTCCGTTTTGCTCCCGGGCCGGTGGCCAAAAAAGCAGCCCTTGCATTGCCTCCCGAAGGGTCGGAAGCATCGAATCCGATCGCCATGGTTGAGCGATCTTGATCCTGCAGCAAAAGGCGGGTCTGATCGGATTATTTCATTATTCCAGGGTCAAATGTTTTGATGTTGGGCTGGAAGCTATCAACTAGCCGCCGGGCTGCATCAGGCTGTGTAGGGGATAAGCGGTGGGGTGTCATTTTTGGAAGATTCGTCCTGGCGCGCGGGATTTCATGCCGAGACGCCCAGCAAATACCATCTATACACTTCAACCAAATCGGCTTTTTCCCTTAATTCAGTTTCCATGCAATATCCCAAATCATTTTGCGCTTCCGGTTACACTGTTCGGCTGCCATTCGAAGGAATTTGATTGCTTCTTCGGATTCCGCGGCAGGCCGTTGCCACCCACCAACCGCATGGCCATGTTGCGCTGAGCTTCATCATGGACCTCTTGGAATCTCGGAACGCATTAGCTTTCTACTTCATCAATGGTCGCAACGCGATCTTCGCGAAATGAAGGACGGCTGCCCCCTGATGTCCCTCGTTGGATTAAACAACCGTTATTATCGCCCCATTTGTAATACTGGCCGATCGATTTCGATTAAGGAGCGGGTCTCTTGTGGGAAACTCAAAGCCAAAACACCAAAAGTTCTAAAGGCTACAATCCTCGAAAAAGCTGGCGGGCATCGCGGGACACAACGCTATGAACAGTCAGGTAAACATCCTGTTATGAAGCACGCTTTTTGTAGTGCGCACAGATCCTTTACGCACCGGATTGCGCCCTGATTGCTGCTATTATAAAATTGGAATTTGACACGTGATACAAAAGTGCTATGATAACAGTTCATGATCCTGTGGAATCATACAGGATGCAAGTAGTTGGGCTATAGGCTTTAAGAGGCATCTTGCTAGCTCAGAATAAATGTCATGATGCTCCGGGCGATCTCGCTTTTATAACTTGATCACGGATTCCTGGAAATTATTGAACTGATTCGGTTGAAACTGTCATATACTCTATGTTGAACAGGAAAGAGAGCAAGTTGGCCAGCGGCAGAGGAAACGGTCTTCGCGAAAAGAAAGCAGCGCTTCCCACAAAATCTACCCCTGCCCGCCGCCAACGGTTCGTTCTCTCAGCCCGAAGCAAGGTTCGTGCTGAATCCGAAGCTCAGGCTGCGGCCCCACGGAATGGTATTGCTTCCGATAAAAATGGCGCTGGCTCAGACCCGGCCTCAGCAGCCAAGGTCGCCTATGCCAATAGTCATCAGACCCCGGCAATTGGAGCTGCTGGACAAGCAGTTGACCTTACCTCGGTCATTAAAAATCTGGTTCAGTTGGCCCGCGAACAGGGGCATCTGACTTTCGACGATATCAACGACATTTTGCCCGATGGCTTATCGCCGGATGATTTGGATGAATTGTACACGAAGTTGCGTGACCTTGACATCGAGATTGTAGATCAGGCAGATGTCGAAAAAGCCAAACCGGCGGAACAGGAACGGGAAGAGGAAGTCGATCATCGCCTGGATGTGCTGGATGACCCCGTGCGGATGTACATGAATCAAATGGGCAAAGTCCCTTTGCTCACCCGCGAACAGGAAGTTGAGATTTGCAAGCGAATTGAAGAGGCCGAACTGGAAATGAAGCGGTTGGTTTATGGGTTGGGTTTTACCGCCAAAGAACATATTGCCACTGCAGAAAAGCTTCTTTCTGAGCCGCCAAAAGAACGCTTTGATCGCATTGTAGTGGATAAGAAAGTGGCAACACGCGAAGGCCATCTCAAGCACCTGCGGAGTCTGGTCAAGAAGGTTCGCGCGCTCGATGCCGAGGTGGATGCACAATACAATGCCTGGCAAAAGGCCACCTCAAAGGAGAGCCGGCTAAAGCTTAGCCAGAAATTCAGGAAATTGGATAAGCGGCTGCAAGCGACTTTTCCAGCTTTCTTTTATAAGCCAAAAGTATTGGAGGATATGATCATTGTCGCGGGCAATGTTCACGAAAAATTCGCCACCAGTTTGCGACATATCCAGCATTTGGAGAATCAACATAATTCGGCCGAGCAGCGATCTGCCTTGCGCGATGAACGGACCCGCATGAAGGCCCTCGAACATTTTGTGCGCTTGCCCCGGGAAGAGTTTCACAGCACGTTCGATCAGTTGAAACGCGCGGCCGATCGCGCCCACCAGGCTAAAACCCACATGGCTGAAGCGAATCTTCGCCTCGTGGTTTCTGTCGCCAAAAAGTACACCAATCGTGGCCAGTCTTTTCTCGATCTCGTCCAGGAAGGAAATATTGGGCTGATGAAAGGGGTCGAGAAGTTTGAATATCGCCGCGGCTACAAATTTTCAACTTACGCCATCTGGTGGATACGGCAGGCGCTAACCCGCTCGATTGCCGATCAGTCGCGAACCATTCGCATACCGGTTCACATGATCGAGATCATGAATAAGCTCTGGCGCGCCCAGAAACAGCTCACTCAGGAATTAGGCCGCGACCCTTCTCCGGAAGATCTTGCCGATGAACTGCACATGCCGGTAAGCCGGGTCAACGCCCTGCTCAAAATGGCTCACCAGCCTATCTCTCTGGATGCCCCGGTGGGTGAGGATGGCGATGTGAGCGTTGGAGACTTTCTTGAAGACAAAAAGGCTGAAAATCCTTCTGAAGGAACCAGCCATAGCCTGCTCAAAGAAAACCTCGGGAAAGTACTGACCAGCCTTACAGAACGCGAACGCAAGATCCTCGAGATGCGTTTTGGCCTTCTCGACGGTTATGACCGGACCTTGGAAGAAATTGGGCGAATGTACAACGTGACTCGCGAGCGTATTCGACAAATCGAAGCCAAGGCCCTGCGCAAGTTACGGCATCCCACCCGAGCCCATCATCTCCAAGGTTTCCTGGAAACTGAATCAACGGCGGCATAATTGGTGCTCGGTGCTCGGACTGGGAGTTTTCGATACAACCTTCCGTGGTTGATTGTTTTGCTGGACGCGACTCAGGTCCAGGGAAGCACTTTTAACGATCGCATACGCCCCAACCAGGCGCTTCTGCTCCTCTATCGGCCCAAAACGACAATTCCGCTACTCCTGCTAACGGGTGCAACGCCCCATAGCTGCCTTTAACGGACCGGCAGAACTTCTAACAATACGAAACCTGTAGTTTCGTTCACGAAGCAAGAAGCGCAGACAATGCGTGCCTCAGGAACAAAAAATAAAACTATGAAAAAATTGTTTGCTATATTGACCGGTGCCGCGCTCATGGCGGGTTGTCATTCACGCGATGCATCGACAGGCGGAACTTACGAAGACACTCCCAGCATGACTGGCAGAACTGGATCCAGTGTCACCCAGCCAAACGATAATTCGCAAGGCGCCGGCGGGTCATCCTTGAATGATAACTCATCGAAACCGACCGATAGCGGAACCTCTGGCAGCTCGACTACGCAGAATCCGGCCCCGCCGCCCTCGAGCGACAGCGATAAGAGCCAGTAGTCCTGCACAATCAATATTGTTGTAGCGCAAGCGCGTCGCCGAAAGGCGAGGCGCTTTTTTGATCACATGCCTGGGGAACAAATCAGGAGCATTTTGAGCTTTGATCACTATTCCGCGATTGCTTCACCTTTAAACTCTGATAGGTTACGAAAGTAGTAGTGAGAGTTGGAATGCTTGGGATGGAAACAAACCATGTTCCCATCATGACCCTGAGTGTTTGAAGAGAAGTTTTTGGACCTGCACAAGTAGTTGCACCTCATCGAGGTTTCTGATCTGATTTATCTTCTTAAATGATCTTTCGAGCTGTTTTGATATCGAGTTTGCTTTTTGTGCTGTCCGCCAGATGCTGGCCGAGCTTTGCCCAGGTAGCCGTTCTTACCCAACATAATGACCAGGCGCGCACAGGGGCAAATTTGAGCGAAACGACTCTGAACACCTCGAACGTGAACAGCAACCAGTTTGGTTTGGTTTTTTCGCGTTCGGTCGATGATGAAATCTATGCGCAGCCTCTGGTAATGACAAACGTCACGATTCCAGGCAAAGGGACTCATCATCTCGTTATTGTCGCCACGGTTAATGACTCGGTTTATGCATTCGATGCCGATGATGCTTCGGTTCTGGACCCCTATTGGCACGTGAGCTTTTTGGGGGCAAATGTCGTAGCTCCGCGCAATACTGATATGACCACTCCGTGTGGAACCTATCGGGATTTTTCCGGCAACATTGGAATTGTGAGTACGCCCGTGATCGATCCGATTGCTGGCACTATTTATGTGGTCGCGCGCACCAAAGAAAACGGCACAAATTTTGTGCAACGGCTTCACGCTGTGGATGTGGCTACGGGAACCGAACGGCCAAACAGTCCGGTGACCATTACTGCAAGCGTGCCAGGCAGCGGAGACGGGAATGCAGGAGGCACTTTGACCTTCGATCCCCGTAGACAGAACCAGCGTGCCGGCCTGGCGCTGGTGGATGGTGTCGTTTATATCAGTTGGGCATCTCATTGCGATTGGGGTCCTTATCACGGCTGGGTAATCGGTTATGATGCCTCTACTTTACAACGCGCCGTGGTGTATAACGATACACCAAATGGTAATAATGGCGGCATCTGGATGAGTGGGCAGGCGCCTTCGGCCGATTCCAGCGGCAATCTCTACGTTTCGACTGGCAACGGCACAGTAGATACCTCTGGAACAATCAATCGCGGTGAAAGCTTTCTAAAACTAACCCGCAATGGGACGAATCTGACTGTGGCCAGTTGGTTTACACCTCACGATTATGTGACCCTCGAACTGGGCGATATTGATTTAGGATCTGCCGGGTTACTGCTGATTCCCGGCACAACCTTAGCTCTCTCCGGCGGCAAGGCAGGAGTTTTTTACCTTGTCAACCGGGACAATATGGGCGGCCTGAGCCATGCGCCGGGTGCGGACACCAATATCGTGCAAAGTTTTAAACCACCACCCGGCACTCAAATTCATGGTGGCCCCGTTTGGTGGGACGGTCCCGACGGTTCTTATGCCTACGTTCAGGTCGCTTCGGATTTCGTGCGCCAATATAAATTCGATCGAGCTACCGGGCTTTTTCAGATCCCCAATTATGCTCAAGGCACCAATGCCGCGGCTGGCGGGCAGCCCGGCGGTATTCTGGCCGTTTCATCTAATGGGACGAACACGGGCAGCGGCATTGTCTGGGGAACTCATAATCTCGCAGGAGATGCTAATCAGCAAGTCCGGCCAGGAATTCTACGGGCTTACGATGCCCAAAATGTCGCCATTCAACTTTGGAATTCAGAACAGGTCAGCAGTCGAGATTCTCTTGGCAACCTTGCAAAATTTGTCCCGCCAACCGTTGCCAACGGCAAGGTTTATATGGCCACCTTTTCCAACCGGCTCAACATCTACGGTCTGCTTCCGCGGCCTCAAATCACCGTTACCCTTTCGGGTGACAACCTCGTGTTATCCTGGCCGACGAATACTTTTGGAGGGGAGTATAAACTTCAGTTCAACACGAATCTACTCGTGTCAAGCTGGCAAAACATGACAAACGTAATCGAGGTTTCCAATGGACTGAACCACGTCACCACGCCAGCGACTGGCGCTCCGGCCTTCTACCGTTTACAACGATAAGCAACCAAAGACTTCATTTGACAAATACCTGAGCAGGCTGGAAAATAGAACTTATGAAAGCTGAAAAAATTGAGATTTGGGAAGCTCCTGACTTTGAAGAAATCTCTGCTGCAATGGAATGCACCGCCTACGCGGCGACCTCCATGGATTGAGAGCAGTTCAGCGGTTCAGGCGTCTGTCTTTTCCCTCCGGGCCTCTTTCCACCAGCGAAACCACCGCACAGTATCCTGGAGCGGATGGATTTTACTTTTCTCGTTTTTATAAATTACCCGGACTGGGACAAATCGAATCACACGCCCAGCCCTGGCGAACTTCAGCAACACTTCGGATTCGATTTCAAAGCGCGAAGTGGTGATGGGGATATGAGACCATGCTTGCAGGTTCATTAATCGAAAACCACATTGCGAATCGGGCAACACCTGCCCGGCGGCTCTGGAGAGGCGACGGCTCATCCATCGATTGACCAGTCTGCGAAACCAGGGCATCCCTCTGGCATTACCCATTCTGTTTCCGACGACCAACGCCGCTGATGTTTCTTTCGCGCAAAGAAAAAAAGACGGAATATCATCGGTCGAATGCTGTCCGTCGCCGTCCAGCGTAAGCGCCCACTGAAACCCGTGCTTCTGCGCCCATTGCCAGCCTTCATGCAACGCGGCTCCTTTACCGAGGTTGCTTGTGAGTCGAAGCACCACGGCGCCAGCATGCGCCGCAGTTTTTGCAGTCCCATCGGTTGACCCATCATCAACAACGACCACCGTTGTCAAATGACGGCGGACCTGTTGAACCAAATCTAGAATCGTGGGCTCCTCGTTCAGGCAGGGAATTACCGCCGCGCAATTCGCTTGCCAGTCCATGCCTTAAGCTAGAATAACTGCCGCTCAATCCAAGGTAAAAGCGTTCAACCGCCCCATTTCCAATGGTTTTCATTTGCTCTTACCGCCATCCATATTTACTTTCTTGTGTGATGAACCAGTTCGTCCTGCCCTCCGCCGAGTTGCTCCACTCGAAAGGCAAAACCCAACTAGCTTTGCACCAGCGGGCTTCAGAGACAGCACGTATTGGGTTTGGCTCAAAAGTTTTTGTCCGGGCAGTTGTCGAGATTTCCAATTTTTGCCGCGAGAACTGTCGTTATTGTGGCATGCGCCGTAGCAATCGAACATTGAAGCGGTTTCGTGCAAACCACGAACAAATTGCCGAATTGCTCATCAACCATCTCCCTGCCAGCGTGACCGACATTAATATTCAAGCGGGCGAAGATCCGGTGGCCGTTCGTGAGGTGGCCATTCCACTAATCAGCGCGCTGCGCCGTCACAGCAATATCGGGATCAGCGTTTGTCTGGGCATTCTGGACCAGACCGCTTACGACGAGTTGAAAAAAGCGGGGGCCGGGCTTTATATAATGAAATTCGAAATGGCCAATCCTGCGCGCTACGAACTGATGGAAGCGCCGGGCACGTTGGCCAAGCGCACCGAACACATTCGCCATCTCGCGGCCACAGGATGGAATTTAAGCTCTGGATTTATTGCCGGATTGCCTGGGCAAACGGATAACGATTTGCTCGCCAATTTCGCGCTGGCGGCCGAGTTACCTTTGGACGGCATTAGTGTCAGCCCGTTCATCCCCGGAGACGAAACTCCGCTCTCGACTGAACCACTCTCGGACATCGATCTGACGTTGAATTGCATGGCCTCTTTGCGGCTCATGCGGCCGGATTGGGTGATTCCCGCGATCAGCGCTTTAAACCTGGCAGAGCCCGGCCATGGCTACCGCAGAGGTCTGCGCACCGGGGCCAATCTCGTCACCATTAATCTCACCCCGTCCGAATTTCGAGGAGATTACCTGCTTTACAAGCGCGACCGGTTCATCATGACCGAGGAACGCATTCTGAACGCCATTGCAGCGGAAGGATTGACGCCTTCAACCCAAAGCCTGGCAGATTTTTATCTGGCAAAGAAAATAAATGGCAAGCATGTCAGCCACAATCCCGCGCCGGTTGAAACGTGAAACCCCAGCAATGAGCTGGTAGACTAAGTGGCGGTAGGGATGGCTGCTTCTGCAGGTGATTGTTTCACTTTTTCTCTAGTTGTGGGTTTGGTGCTAAACAGGCTTCTCCAACCTTCCGTCAATTCCAACCAAACCCAGTGCACAATTGCAGTGACGATTGGCAAGGCGCTCGTCGGGGCAAAAGTAAACCCCTTGAACATGAACCGCCGTGAGTCGTTATGTTGGCCAAAAGTATTTCTTTTCCGGCGAACCCGGGCCATTTGTGCGAATCGCCGGTTGTACATGCGCATCAAATAGAAGACGGGAACCGAAGGCGTGGTTGAAAAAAGCGGTTCGAGTAAACCCACAATACCGCGTTTGAAAGGTTGCGCAGCGACTCCGATATAGTAGAAGCCCAAATCGAGTAGAAATGCGAGCCGCATCAGCTCGAAATCTCCCATATACTCATACTTGTCCCGATACAAAGCCTCAAACCACCGAGAATAACTTCGCGCGAAATCTCGATTTTGCTTTTCCAGCAGTGGAGGCAGCTCCTCGCCTCGCATCGCGGCGGTGATGAGACGGCTCGTGGTAGCGCACGTAAACGAGATCCAATCCATTCCGGGGCTGTAGAACGGGTCAATAAACCCAGCGGCATCGCCGACCAGCGCGAATCCATCTCCGGCCTGGGTTGTGCTGTAATACGGCAAATTTTTCCGCCAATGCACATCGCCCTCCCGCCATTGTGCGCCGCTCATGATTTCGCTCGCGGCCGGATGTTGCATGAGAAATGACTTCAATTGTTGCCCAAGAGCGCCTTCACCGGACCATTCGAGCAGGCGCTGATCAAACACCGCTCCAATACTGAAATCTCCTCCCTTGAGCGGAATGCACCAGGCCCACCAACCGGGGCCGACGAAATGGTTGGTGGCCGTTGCGCGAATTCCATGACACGCCATCGCCCAGTCAGGAAACTTTTGCGCCAATTCATATCCGTCCCAATCCTTGACGCCAGTCCAACGCGCCCACACGGCTGTTGTCGGATGGTCTGTGTTTGCCCGCCACCAACCCTGTTGCCGAGCCAGCAAAGCAGCCACTCCGGAGGCATCCACCACCCAGCGAGCGGAGACTTCTCTGGTCTCTCCTTGATATTGCACCTGCAAACATTGCTGTCCTCCGGGGGTGAGGTGGACCTGGTTCACTTTAGCTGGCCGCCAAAGCTGCGCCCCCGCGACTACGGCGCGCCTTAAAACCTCTTCATCAAGCACGGACCGGTCCACTTGATAAGCCGGGACTCTGGCAAGGTAGCGTCCGCCGATTTCACTGCAGTCCTCGATCGTCCGGACTCGTTCGTTGAAGAACCAGAAACGCATTCCTTGCTTTACGAGATGCGCCTCGTTCAAATGCTGAGTCAGCCCCAACACTCGCCCAAGAAAATATGAGCTCAGTTCGACCGTTGCTTCACCCACTCTCCTACTGAAGGCGGAACTCTTCTCAATCACCAAAACCTTCAAACCAGGCTGTTCGCGCAACAGCAGAATGGCCGTCGCGGCTCCCGAGAGAGCTCCGCCAATCACAGCCACATCGTAAGAGTCCTTTGCTTGAGGCGCAGCGGTCTTCACAATGGATGCGCGATTGGGCGCTCAACGGGATTCCCTAATCCACTCGATCGACGTGCAAATCGGTCTTGAGCGTTTTGCCATCGTTGGCTGAGACCCATACTTCGCCTATGTCGGCATCTCGGTTTGGGTCGCGCAATTTAGCCGCCCACAACTTCACCTTCCAAACTGGTTCGCCAGGACCACTTTGGCCAAGCACGCCATCTCCAACCCGCTCGAGCTTTAGCTGCGTTGCCCTCAATTTTAAGTTCTCCAGTAAAGGCTCTTTGAGTGCTGTTTTGATTGCCTCGTCTGAATCAACTTTTAGCTTTGCCTTGTCCAAGGGGGCATCTCCTCCTGTGACGGGCTCGAGCAAGCGCATCGGCCGTTTCACATCAAGCATCCTACCCGCGCCAAACTTGACTTGAACGGCTTTAAAGGCGGCAGTTGGATCGTAAATAACAACATACCAGATGTTCGGCGCCATGCTGCCAACCGACTTTTCAGAACGAATCTGCACAATCTTGTCTTTGGCTTGCTCGCCAACGTAACGGTTGGCTTCTTTGGCAAGTTCGAATGCAGTGGTTTCGGCTCCACGCGCAGAGACAGCCAGCGCGAGGCCAGATACGACAAAGAATGACCGAACAGTCCATTTGTTTTTCATGGCTAGCAATATAGGTCCTCACCTCGGCTGTGACAACCCCTGTAAAACTCCTTACCATCTGCCAGAACACATCGAAGCAGCCGAGGTCACGAGGCGCTAACTTACAAACTAAGAAATTTGAGGCTCCTAACGCCGCTGCTACCGCAAATAAATCGGGTTTGCATAGATCCACGGCCTGTCCTCGCCATCGAGCTTAAGCCAGGCTTCCAGTCGGAAAACGCCGGGGCTTTTGACAACATATTCGAAAGCGTCTCCGTCTGACTCGGCCACTACTTTGCCATTCTGCAGCAGACGCGCGTGACAACTCACGGGAAAACGCGCCGCCAGTTTCTGACCCTCTTGATACTTAGTCTCGTCGCCCATTAGCTTTTGATTTTCATCGGACTTGGGATTGAGCACCTGAATTGTGAATCCGGTGGCGTCACACATCCAGTCGTGGCTGACGAAAGCATGTCCCTGCTGCAAGGCGGATCGGATAGCTTCTTCAGTTAATTCTGAAGCGAGGATATGAGTCGCTGAATCACGGAACGAGCGATAGTATGGGTCAAAGTCAGCGCGCGCCAGTATGTCGCCGGGCTTATGGCCTTTGGTTAGCTCACGGATAGTGGGCTTCGAATCGGCAGTCATCCGGCGCATATCTTTGTCCTGATCGACATTGGTCCCGATTAGAACCGTATCATCATCCACCATTTTAACGACCATGATTTGGTTATGGTGACAATCATTAGCTGCGACACCCGTCAACCGGCGCGTCTGTGTTTCACTATCCCACTTTTGAATGTACTCTTCTTCGTAGGTCACTTGTCCTGCCAATACTTCATCGGGATAAAGGCGCAAGTTCTCCTGCAACTCCGCGAGTTGTTTTGGATCCAGTAATTTCATGGCCAGTGCAATCAAACCGGCCATGTCCTTCTTGGCATCGAAGTGCCGATTGTAAATTTCGAGACCGGTTAAACCATCCATCGAATGGTTCTTTCTTTCCTCAATGTGGGAGAGAAAAATCAGGCCGTTGTTGGCCGTAACCGCTGCAATCAGGTCGTCTTTAGAAGCCTCCATGCGATCCATAATCGATTTGGAGGGATAAACAAGGAAGCCTTTGGCCTCTGAGCCAGGTATGAAGAGCACTCCGTCATGAATTCCGCGCCAACTATCCATGAAGTCGCGCGGCGGACGCAGATGATCCGTCAGCATAATCACCTGGATTCCAGCTTTTTTTGCATCAGACAGCATCTCGGGGCGCGTCCCTCCCGTGTGACTGGAATCCTCCGCGTGGGCGTGAAGGATCGCTTTGAATTCGTGCAATCCGGGCAACGGGGGAAGGGTTTTTCGGGTCTGTTGCAATCGACTAGCATCCTCGTGAGCCGCCTTAAGATGAACCGTTTTCAAGCGTTCGCTTGGACTGAGCTTTCCCGCGGGGAAATCAGACGCCTCCAGGTGGAAGGTCCCCGCGAGCGCGAACACAAACAAAAGAGACCGTACCCGCCAACAAAGCAGGGAATTGGATTGCATTCTGAAGTTTAGCCATTCACGCGCGTGTTAGTCAAATTTCCGATGCCAAAAAATCCTCAGAGCCGTACGGAGCACGGGACGGCCCCGGCTCGCAGCACATTTCATAATTTAGTATTGGAAAAAGTTTTCAATGCACACCTTGGTTTCGGGCTGCTGCGAGCCGCGACGGCCCGCTCCGATCCGTCCCGTATTGACATTCCAATCATCCGAGGCACTTTTATAATGAAAGTCTCAAACCCAAACAAAGATAGGAAAACTATGAAAAGAGTGTTCGCAACAATCGTTAGTGTAACGACCCTGCTCCTGGCTTTCAGCGGGACCAGTGCGTTTGCCGGGGACAAAGAAGTGACCGTCAACGGGAATGCCAAATGTTCCATGTGCTCGCTGCACGAGGGCAATACCTGCACCACCGTCATTCAATCAAAGCACGATGGAAAAACCGTCAATTATTATGTCGTGGACAATGAAGTGAGCAAAAAGTTGGAAAAGTTGAGTCACAGTGGTAAAAAGGTCATCGCGACCGGAACGGTAAAAGAAGTTGAAGGCAAACAAAAATTGACTGTTACGAAATTCGAAACGGTTAAGAGCTAAACCTTCATTTTACGCCTGCGATGCTAATTGCTTCCATCGCAGGCGTTTTGTTTTATAGTCGTCATGAGATAAGCGGGTTTCGTGGGTCTCCACAATCTCAAGCCCGTTAGGGTATGAACTCAACAAATTCAGTAGTTCCTGGCGCTACATCAATTTGAATGCGCTTTGGATTGTCGTAGCTTCGGTTCGAGCGTAATTCCCGGGCCAGGGTGCATTGAAAAGTTGATTTAAGTTCCACTCGCATTATTCCCTTCGGATCAATAACCGCCGGTTGATCGCGACGCTTGATCACTCCCTGGTTGTTCACTAGTTCGATCACCCAACCCTTCGACGTTCGATTGATCTGATACTGGATCGGATCCCCGCTGACTGTAATCGGCAGAAATTTTCGGGTCATCATCTCAAGGCGTTGCGGAGAAATTGCCGCCGGACGGTCCGTAACCGGGTTGTTCCATGCAATCAGCATCTCGATATGCCCCTGCTGTTCGAGCCATTCAAAAGTTTTGCCCAGCGCGGTGCGATGGCGTGGTGCGATTAAAACCTGGCCCCCGGATCGAAGCGACCTGGCCAGCGTATTCACAAAGGCATCATTGAAATCGATGTCACCAGCTAACAGAACGACTGGGTAAGCAGAAAGCAAATCGGGCGAAACATTGCTGAGCAAAACGTCGAAGCTTTCACCGTAGGGTGTCGCTCGTAGATACCCGGCTTCGGGATTTACTGGGTCGGGTTTGGCGTGAACGTGATCGCTTCCGGGAAAAAGTTGATAATCAAACAGGTCGCGTATTTCCCGATCACCGGCAGTCGGTGGGAGAATTCCCCAAGGCTTATCCATGTACCCATTATAGCCCGCCATGTGGTCCAAAACGATGGCGATGGGAGTCCAGGGAACGCCGCGTTCGTGCTCACGCATGAAACGAAAAACCTCCGCAGCCTTGCGGCCGTGGGGTGTCAGAGTCCATGGCGAGGCTGCCTGCTCGAAAAAAATAGCCAGGCTGTTTTCAGGAGTTACCAGGGCGGCCCCAGCGAACCAGCTATGAAGCCACATGCGCTCGTAGAAGCTCAACGAATGGCCGGCATCCAGACCGCGTGCTCCACCAGCTTCCTGCCGGAGTGGTCCACTGGTGGTGCAAGCCCCATGAAACCATGGACTGACCTGCACCGACCAGGGCTTCTGCCACTGGCGTGAGGCGCCGCGCGCGAAGGCAAACTTGGATTGAGTAAAGGCGATGTTTTCGCCGACCTCGAGGCCAATGCAAAGCGCGCCCCATTCCCCGGCGTAGGCTTCATAATGCGAATGGCCAGTCACGCTGATCGTTCGATTCAACATATCGCGGCTGCGGCTGGTGAAATAGTCCTGCAGAATGAGGTAGCACTCGAGGCGGTTCGTGGGTTGGGCATCGTACCCGGCCAGACCCGCTGGTTTCATCAGATGCTTGAAGCGGTCGAATTCTTTGCCATAGACATCTCGCCACCAACGCTCGTTCGGCGCGAGGTTATGGAAGTAATATCCCCATTCGCCTAGTTGGACCGCGCAGAAAACGCCCGCGCGATCGAGGATGGTTAAAGCATCTTCATCCTCGCCCTTGAGCACACAGGTTCCTCCTTTGATCTGCATGTCGGCACATCCCGGATAAGCCATAACCGGCCAGCCGACTTTCACAAGCTGTTCGAATAACGGTTTGGAGGCCGCTCTTGAAGCAGGGCCGGGATCAAAACCGTTGCCAAGGTTCTGCTCACGCATCACAGTGATCAACTGATGGAGAGTTTCGACATCTCCCGGGGTGCCGTACATCGAAAAAACGACATCACTCTGGCCGGGAAGCAAACGCATCTGCCACGGGCTGCGAGCCAATGAGTCGTATTTTGGAAAGACGCCAGCAGCGCAATTTGCGGCACAAAGGCCAATAACAAGCGCGAGGAGAGAAAGGTGATTCATCTGGTTCAATGATATGGGAATTGGCTCCGCCTGCAAACACCCGCCGATGCATGAGAGAAGGGGTTAACTCGTTCAACTGGTTCACCTTGTTTCGCCTTGGTTCCATATTTGAACCTTCGGAGCAGGATGTTCGAGACCGTTCCACCCAAATACCACTGCAGCATTTACATGAAGAATCTCCTCTGGCCCGAAGCTGAAAGGTGAATAAGTGGTGAATAACTTTTCCGACTTGGTGCTTGGACTCGGCTTTGGACTGCTGCATAGTTATCGACATTCAGAGGGAAGATTCTCATCAATAGCCGATCGGCGGCTTTTCGGAGAACTGTAAAAATGAAAACACCTCTATCCAATTCGCAGAGGATGAACCCCTTGAAGCCAATTCAAAGGACCACAGCTTCGGCTAACCAAAATAAGCCGCCACTTGAATCGCTCAACCTTTCGCCTGAGCGGATTTCGGATGGAGTTTCGAGGACGACACACTTACTCGCCGAGATCCTTGAACGGGATGTAAAGACTTATCATTATCGTCACTGGGGAATAAACGAATGAGGAGCTGAACAACTGGCATCATGTCATGTGCTGGCCTAGTCGAATCCGCTGCTAACTAATTCTCAAAGATCGCGACGCACAAATTTGGTCGAAGCGTTTTGATCGCTTGCTCCAATGACCAGGGTCCGCAAAAACGGCCCACAAAGACATTACCGTCCGGAAGTCCGAAGCGGCTCACCGAACCGGGTAACCAGGCAGTCCCTGCTGGATCTTTATGAGGTCCTGCTTTTCGTCCGGAAACACTCCGCCGCGCCCGAACATTTTGCGGTTGGAGCGCCATTTCCAATACTCCACATGGCCATCCGCCATGGATAAAGTCGCGCCGTTGTCATGCCTGCGGGCGGGCGAATCACCCCATTCCTCGGCAGGGTAGCGGCGCAAGCCGATGTTGCCGTCATTGATGCCATTGCCCGGGTTGTTCAAGTTGTCGTCCTCGTCCATAAACACCAGCGCTTTGACTGGCTTTGGATCGACCATGGCCGAGAACTTCTTCTCCTCGGGCGGCATGGAGCTGACCATGGAATAGCTCCGGGTGGTGTTGTAATTCACCCCCGCGCGCTTCACGTTAAACCGGTCTACCGGGCAGACGTAAATCCCCGCCGCCTTATTGTACTTGAAGAGCACGCCGTTCTCGATATTCGTCGTGTTGACGTCGTTCCGAACGTCGCCGTAGATCCAAGCCTCCGAACCGGGAATGCCGGGGAACCCGCCTGGGTTGTTTGGGGGGCAAAGGTCGTTGTTGTCGTCCACGTACATGACCCAGCAAAGCTGGAGCTGCTTCATGTTGCTCAGGCACTGGATCCGTTGGGCCTTGCTTTTGGCCCGGGAGAGGGCCGGCAACAGCATGGCCGCCAAAATCGCGATAATGGCAATCACTACCAGCAGCTCGATCAGGGTAAAACCCGAATTTTCCTGGCACGGCCAACGGCGCGTTCTTCCCAGGCCTTCGTCTTTCATTCTCTGCGAAAAGGTCATGGACTTGGAAATCAACTGCCCGGTTGAGACGAGCAGGGCCTGCCTTGCGGCAGACCCTGCCGTATCACCGTTGACCACACATTACCACCTTACTGAAGCAAAACTGGCGGCGCACAGAGCGTGGTCATGCCCGAGATGGGCGCCGCGATCCGGTAGTAGCCCTCTGCTCCGGGGGCCGGAAGCGTGATACTGTTGCCAGCCGCAAACGTGGTCGTCCACGGCCCGGAGAGACTCGGGGCGCTTTGAACGCCGAACCCGGAACTTGCACCGCCGGCGGTGGTTGCGGTTACTACATACGGACCCCCGTTGCCTCCGGTCCAGGAGAGTGTCACATTCCCGCCACTTAGGACGGGCGCTGATAGGACGGGAAGAGCCCACGCGCTGTAGGTCACCGCCACGGTAACTTTCGTCCCGGCGGTGAGGCCTAGGCTGCTGACATTCAGCGAGAAGGCGCCCACCGCAGGATTGGAATCGTAGGGTCCGTTGTCCAGGAAACTGCCCAGGTAGGTCTTCCCTTGAACGAAACCCCAACCGCCCGCAGTGCCCTCCGCAGGTGCCCCGAAGACTGTATGGCCGAAGAGCGCGCCGATCGCCTGGCCTTGCGGATCTGGCAGATAGACGTCGATGACCAGGGTCGTGTAGCCGTTGGTCGGCAGGCCGCAAGTTCCGTTCAGGGTCGTTATCGTGCTGGCCGACAAGGCTGGAACCTCAGTGCCCGGTGTACTGGAGGTGCCCGTGGGGAAGGCGACGTAGTTACTCATGGTGTTATAGTAATTCCGGCCCGAGGAGGAATTGTTCTCTATCAAGGCCGGGTTAACCACGGGGAAGTTGCCAACCATCTTATTGCCACGCATGCTGAGCCAGGCATCCTTTTGTGCGGTGTTTCGAAAGTTCTTCACCAGGCACCTTGCCGGCTGCGCCGCGTCCAGGGGATTCGGATACTGGTCGGCAAAGACATTATTGTTAACAATGGTATTTGCCTCCAGATCGTCGCTGACACCGTTAAAATCGGAGCCTATCCGCATCTGCGTGCCAGCATCCAAACTTGGGCCGATGAGTTGAAAAGAGGAATTGGTCCAAATAGTGCCATCGTTCGCAATCCCGAATCGATTACCCGCGATGATGTAAGGTTTCCTCGAGGTGCTATACACATCCATCTGAACGTTCTGAGCTGTATTCGGCAGCAGGGCCAGCGGCCCAAAAAGGTTTCCTTCGTCAGCATCGTTGACGCCGTCGCCGTCGGTTCCGATGATGATCGGTTGCGTGTCGTCATACCGGCCCGCATCAATGGGCGTTCCCCGGTAGGTGGTCGGCGAGGGAGAATCCTGCAGGTAATTGTACGCCGTCACGCCGTCGGGCATTACGCCAATAAGATTTCCGGCGATGGTCATGCGCACCGGTTCAAAGGAAACAAACTGTTCGCAACCCGCCTCGACATTGAATTGCGCGCGCGGATTGGAAGAACCACGCTTCACACCCACGGTCATGCCGATGTTCGGCAATTCCGGACGACGATCCACCCCAATGGTTCCGCCGCTGACGTCACGGTGCCGGTAACCCGTCACGGCAATGCGGAAGCCGGCAACGCCCGCCACCGTTTGGTTGGTCGGATCGACGCCGAACCAGCAGCCGTTCACATGGCCGTAGGCATCACTCCCCGAGGCGTAGAAGCCGTAGTTGGTCGTGCTATTGGGCACGATCGTCGCGTTCCCGTCGTAGTCGTGCGCGAAGCAAATGCCTTTCTGCACGTCCCCGTTTGGGCCGCTGAAGGAGCCCAGGAACGCGAGCCCGCGAATCATCACATTGGTCGACCGATAGATTCCCAACAGCGCCGACTCCGTGATGGAAGTGTAACCGCCCCGCTCGGCGATCATGGGTGAGTTGTCAATCGGCGGGTCGCTGGCAGCCAGAGTTCCATTGTAGTTCAGATACTGCATATCCCGCGCATTCCCGCTACGTCCGTCGATGACGATCTTGAGGACGGCATTGTTGGTGGTGGTGATAGGGTTGCTGTTGGGCTGCGAGCCCGGCTGGGTATAACCGTCGATGATCAGGTTGTTCTTGCGGTAGATCAGCGGAAACCCCTGGGGCGGGATTTGCAGGTAATGAGGGCCGGCGCCGGAAATGTTGAACCCAATGGTGTCGCCGGGACTGGAATTGGTGATCGCCCAATAGAAGGTTCCTGGGGCGCCAATGTTGCTGACCCCGTCGTCAACGATGGTCACGGTCACAGTAGCCGCCCGAGCCACACCTATCAGGCCGGTAAGGCCGAGAACTGCAAGGAAGAGGAGACTTTTCTTCATAATGTACTAATGGACTTGATTTCGAGTTTAGTGTTAGCAAACGTGCAAAATGACCTGCGGAGCCTTGAGGATTCTAGAATGCGCATGTCGAATTTCGTTCGCGAAATGATTTGCGAAAGACATTGCCTTTGTCTTGTCATCTAATCGGACGACAAGCTGCGGATAGTGGACTTGTTCTGCCCTGAGACTCATAGCACACTGCAGGGGGTGGCAACGGTGGTAGGCATAATGGGTTGGCGCGGTTGGCGAGCGTTGGTCTTCGGGCTTACGCTGGCCGGCTTCACCTCATTTGCCTTCGAGAGGACGAACGATCCACTTTGCGAAATACGGGTCCTCCAAGCCGGGGGAAAGACCGTGTATCGCCAGGCGCTTACGAACAGCGATATATTGGAGCGGGTCAGGTTGCCCTCAGTCTCCCGCCACCAGCGCCTGGTCTTCAGTTTCGGCCCGAAAGACGGAGTTGCGAATGAACCTTTGCGATTGCGTCGCAAGCTCGAAGGCCACGACCAGGATTGGGAAGAGGCAGGCGGAGACATGCAGGTCTCGCTGGCTGTTTACGCGGCTTCTGATCAAGTTCTTTCTTATGACGTATTCACGATGGCAGGCGAGTCGGAGGGATGGACCGGTGATGTGCTGACCTCCAGGTTCGAGACTCGGCGGGAATCTTTTATCCTTCCTGCGGGCGCAAGGCGACTACAGGTCCTGTTCCTTTCCAAGGACTGGAAAGGTCTCGGCGTGTCGGCCGTCAAAGACTTCCGTTTGCTCCGCAGCAAGGCGGGCGGAGGTGAAGAAAACGTCTGGCCAGATTCAGGCCTCAACGAAGGTGAAAACCTGGATCAACCGGAGGGGAAGCCACGGTATTGGTGGCGGAGCAGCCTGGGCGCAAACCAGGCGCGCGTCGTCCTTCTGTCGGGTTCACCCAAAAAGCATGCCCTGATGATATTCGACGACGATTTGCACCTGCCCGCAACCTGGCAGGCAGATTTCCCGTTAGCAGACCCGGCCGGGCCCGGGCCCGGCGCTCGGCTCACGCTCGAATGGAAGCAGGCGTACTCAGTCGGCATCGGGGGGCGGCAGCGTGCGGGTTACGATTCGCTGGCACCAGGTCGGTACGTGTTTAGGGTCAAGACCGTGACTCCTTCAGGCGAACCCGTCGGTCGTGAGGTGACCTTGCCGGTTTCTATAGCCCAGGTGTTTTGGAAGCGAGTTCCCTTTGTAATTTTCGTGGTGGGGCTTTTTGCGGCCATCGTTTCGGCCGTCGCTCGCGCTGTAGTGCGGCGCCGGCTCCAGATCCGGCTGGATCGATTGGAGCACCGACGCCGGATCGAGCACGAACGGCTCAGAATTGCCCAGGACATCCACGACGACCTCGGTGCCAGCCTCACACAGATCAATCTCCTCAGCCAGACCGCTCACAAGAAGGTCGAGGAGTCGCACCCGGCCTGGAAAGACACCGAACGCCTGCGGGCTTTGGCCGTGAGTCTCACCCAGAAACTAGACGAAACCGTCTGGGCCGTCAGTCCCCGGCATGACACCTTTGAAAGCCTGCTCAGTTATCTGACCGACCTGGCCTCGGAGTTCCTTGGATCCGCCGGGATTCGCGCTCGCATCGATGTTCCGGCTGAATTGCCGGCCTGGAAGCTGCCCGCGGGGCTGCGCCACAATGTCTTCCTCGCAACCAAGGAAGCTCTAAACAACGTGATCAAACATTCCCGAGCAACGGAAATGCATCTGCGGCTCGTGCTACTTAAGGAAGCTTTTGAGCTAATGATCGAGGATAATGGGTGCGGCTACTCCCTGCCCGCCAGTCCTCTCGTGGCCGGGGCACGCCCGGTCCAGCACGGGTTGGATGGTATCCGGCAACGGATCGAATCTCTGGGCGGAAAGTTCCGGATTGATTCGGAGCCAGGCCTGGGAACCCGCGTGGCGTTCACCGTGCCAGTTAAACAGGGGAAACCATGATCGGGAAACGACGCAAGACGGACTCAGGCACGCAGAAAAGCAGCCGCAGGCCTTCTCAGGCGTCTTCGCGGAAAGACGCCGATGTCATTCGATCAGACGACGTGCCCGCAACGGCCGTTCCCTCTAGCCTTGAAGCGATGCCTGTCACGGTTGCCATAGTAGAGGACGACGCGGCGACGCGCGGAATCATGGCGACCTGGATTGACGAGGAGCCGCGATTTCGATGTATCGGTCAGCATGAGAACGTGTCCAGCGCGCTGGAAGCGCTCCCGACCGAGAAGCCAAACGTTGCACTCATTGATATCAATCTGCCTGATTCCAACGGCATCGAATGTGTGCGGCAACTCAAGCCGAAACTGCCCAATACCCAGTTCGTTATGGTGACTGTTTACGGTGACAGCGAGAATATTTTTGATGCCCTCGCCGCGGGCGCATCCGGCTACCTCCTCAAGCGGTTGACGCGGGAAAACCTGCTGGCGGCGTTGGATGAGGTGCATCGCGGCGGTTCGCCGATGAGTAGTTCGATCGCGAGGAAAGTCGTGCAATACTTCCGCCGGTCCCCTAAGGCTATCAATGAGCTGGAAGCTCTTTCACCGCGCGAACTGGAAGTCTTGAGCCTGCTCGCCGGTGGCTACGTGAACAAGGAAATCGCAGAACGCCTCGCAATTAGCGCGCCTACGGTCGCCACCTACATCCGCCGAATTTACGAAAAGCTACAAGTCCGTTGCCGGGCCGCCGCCATCGGCAAATTCAGTTCGCTGATCAAACGCACCAGCCCCGCCCGGGAAGATTGAGACGGCGAAGGGGTGAGTCTGTTTTTCACTCCGCCTCTCCCATCTCCAGGAAGCGCTCCAGGTCTGGTTGTCCTTCTTGTATTGTCTGGTTCCTTCCGGGTGTTTGCTTTAATCCCTGGCATTAATTTGATGAGCGGATCCAAGCAGCGCATTGACTGATTTCCAACTTCTCGTAGTTGCTTCGACCTCCAGCTTTTTCTCAATGGCAGTATTGGAGATTTTAGTTCTGCCATACCCGTTCGGACAGTAAAGATAAATCTCCTGGCCCTTAACGTGAAAATGCTCGCCATTCACAATCAGTTTTTCCAAATCCTTCTTCGCAGTTATGGGCGCTGCTTTTGACAAGAAAGTCACGTGCAGTTTGGAATGGTCAATCGCTGCCGCTTTCAAGAACGGGTTATCATGGATGACTCGCTCCAGCTCTTTGGAGGTTTTCAGGAGAACAGGGACTTCAAACCCGAAATCGCTCGAAAGACGTTTCCGAATTTGGTCGCACAAAGCGGCAGCGGGATTTTTCCCAGCTTCAAAGATGACGTTCCCGCTTTGAACGTAGGTTTTGACCTGGCGAAACCCTATCGTCTCAAAGGATTTGCGGAGGTCTTCCATTTTGATGATTTTGTGTCCGCTCACATTGATGCCTCGGAGCATTGCAATATAGGTTGGCATACGGATTTTTTGCCGCCGTGTCCGTTCAAGCAAGTTTTGGTCTTTGAGATCGGGTTTTTTGCCGCACAATACATCCGTCTCCCTCTCAGCCTGAATCTATCCAGACCGTCTTTGAAGTTATGGAACTTCGCAACTTCTAATTTTAGATTCCATTGGGTTCAATGAGGTATTCGGTATTCGAATTCTCGATTCACTCTCACTCGCTTGCTTTGGGGGCAGCAGCCGTTTAGTCTGCACTGAATGCGGCTGCTGGACCGTTACCTCTTGCGGGAATTGCTTGTGCCGCTGGCTTACTGCCTCGGCGGTTTCTTTGTCTTCTGGGTTGCTTTCGATGCATTTTCAGAGATGGGCGATTTGCAGGACCACAAGCTCCGTGCCGGCGATATTTTGCAGTATTATTTAGCGAAAAGTCCGGAATTCCTCGTGTTTGTATTGCCCATGGCCCTATTGCTGGCATTGCTCTACACGCTTACCAACCATGCGCGGCATCATGAAATTGCCGCCATCCGAGCGGCTGGAGTGAGCATGTGGCGTTTGTGTGTGCCTTACCTGGGCGTAGGCCTGGCGGCCAGTCTTTGCTTGTTCGCGCTAAATGAATTCGGCGTGCCCAACTGCTCCGAGCGCGCGGAACGAATTAGGAATCGGCGAGTTCAAAAAGTGAAAAAGGAAGACCTGCCCACATCCGGCCTGGCTAACTTAAAGGAAAAACGCACCTGGCTTGCTGGCGAGTACAATCCTCGAACCAGCGAGATGCTCAATCCCCAGGTGCTCTGGACTTTGCCCGATAATTCGCAGCTATGGCTGGTGGCATCACGCGCCATTCGGTCGCATGGAGTTTGGACCTTCTACAATGCGCGTCAATACGAGGCCGACAGCAGCACGAACTCCATGTTGGCCCCATCGATGCAAACCAACATCCTGGCGATGCCGCAATTCCGCGAAACACCAGAGGAAATCCAAAGCGAGATTGATATCAGCAAAGGCATGAGCCTGCGTGGCCGGAACAAAGCAGACATTCCGATTGCTCAACTGGTGAATTATCTAAGGCTGCACCCCGAGCCGACTGAGTCGATCAAATCATGGCTCTACACGAAACTGCACGGCCGGCTGGCACTGCCGTGGACGTGCCTGGTGGTGGTGCTGATTGCCACGCCTTTTGGCGCTGCGTCAGGCAGGCGAAATGTTTTTGTAGGCGTCGCCAGCAGCCTGGTGATTTGCTTCGTCTACTTTGTTTTACAACAATTTGGTCTTGCGCTGGGGACGGGTGGATACGTGCCCTCGTGGCTGGCAGCATGGTTTCCAAATCTCTCCTTCAGCCTTGTGGGATTATGTATGATGGCGCGCATCCCTTAAGCCTGTGAATCGATGACTTAGCCGAGCTTGAATCCCCTGTCATGCTGTTCCACACGTGGACATTTCTGATTTTCCTGCTGGTGGTCTTGCCGGTGTTTTTTGCACTGCGCAAAACATCACTGTGGCTGCCCTGGTTAACGATCGCATCTTATTTTTTTTATGGCTGGTGGAATCCCTACTACCTTTTCCTGGTTTTATATTCTACCATCCTCGATTTTTGCCTCGTCGCGCTGATGGACCACTGCCCGCGTGGAATGCAAAGGGTTGATATCCTGGCGCGATTAAGAGGCTTGCAGTTTGGAGATCGGCTTTTAAAGGTGGCGTTTATTTTTTCCGTTCTAGCCACGCTTGGCTTTCTATCGATGGCATTCTGGGGTCCAAAAACAGCGCGGCCCGCCATGGCTGTGTTGAGTTTCATTTTGCTGCTGATGGCCCTGGGGGCGCTCTACAGCAGTCGCCGCATCTGGCTCGTCATCAGTGTTGTCAATAATCTCGCTCTGCTGCTGTTTTTCAAATATGCCCGCTTTGTCACAGAAAATCTGAATGCAGCTTTTTCCTGGCTGCATCTCCCGGCTCACTTATCGGATCCTTCAACGCTGATGCCGTTTGGTTTCGACTACCTGCTTCCGGTCGGCATCTCCTTTTTCACGTTCCAATCACTGAGTTACACGATTGATTTTTACCTGGGTCGAATGCATCGAGAGAGGAACTTTTTACGTTTTGCCACTTTCGTTTGTTTTTTTCCACAACTCATGGCCGGTCCGATCGAACGCGCCAGGCACCTGCTGCCACAGTTCTGCCAATTTCCACCCGTTCGTTTGCAAAACTTTACGGACGGCGCCTCGCTTTTTCTGGTTGGTCTTTTTAAAAAAATGGTCTTGGCAAACTATCTTTCGTTTTATGTGGAACGCGTCTATGACAATCCGAAATCGTTTGGAGCCCCGTCGTTGCTGGCTGCAACCGTGGCTTTCGGGTGGCAGATATTTTTCGATTTCAGCGGTTACACTGACATGGCTCGCGGGGTGGCAAAGCTAATGGGGTTCAATCTGATCCTGAACTTCAACAATCCCTACCTCGCCACCGGGTTGGGAGAATTCTGGACGCGCTGGCATATCAGTCTCTCCAGTTGGTTTCGTGACTACGTTTATATACCCCTGGGTGGAAATCGCGGTAGCAAGTTCAGCACGTACCGGAATCTTTTTCTTACTTTCTTGCTCTCGGGCATCTGGCATGGGGCCGCGTGGACATTTGTCATTTGGGGGGCGTTGCACGGACTGGGCGTTCTCATAACACGCGAGTTGGAGCGGTCAACGTTGTACCGCGAGCGAGTGCCGAAATTGCTTAAACAAGCGGGTGTTTTTATGTTTGTGTCATTCACTTGGATTTTTTTCCGGGCCACCTCACTGGATGACGCGCTGCTGATTACCCGGCGGCTTTTTAGCGCAGCCTGGCAGTCGCCTCAAATTCCCCTATTGATGGTCCTGTTGGTCGGTTTAGTATGGGCATACCAGTTTCTCTATGAATCCAGATTTCGAAACTGGCTGAAGCTCAGTTTGGTGCGGGTAAGTGTGGCTGTTTTCATTGTGCTTTATCTTTGCCTTTGTTCTTCGGGCGGAGGCGCATTCATTTATTTCCAATTCTGATATGCTCAGCCGTGTTCCATTAGACGAATTACCCGCCCCTCCGCCGGTAGAAACCATCCCAGGCATTCCTTTTGGGGTGAACGAGGTTCGTCTAAACGCCCGGCAGTGGTTGGCAGCAGCCGTTGTTGTCGGCGTGGTAATGGTCTTGGTGCCATGGCTCTGGCAATATATCGAACGTTTCGATACCGGACCTGATTATCGCATTCCTTACCAGCTCAGCAAAGATTACTGGCTGTATGGCAGGCGCCAGCGGCAGGCAGTTGCTCCAGGAAAAATTATCCTGCTGGGTGATTCGGTTGTTTGGGGCGAATACGTCTTACCGGAAGGCACGTTGTCGCATTATTTGAACCGCGAGGCGGGCGTCACAGATCGTTTCATCAACGGAGGTCTGAATGGTGTGTTTCCGCTGGCGCAAGAAGGATTGGTGAAATACTACAGCCGATCATTGGTGCGCCAAAAAGTGATCCTTCAGTGCAACCTTCTCTGGCTAACCAGTCCCAAAGCGGACCTCAGCACGCCGAAGGAAGAACAATTCAATCATTCCCGGCTCGTGCCCCAATTTTTTCCACGCATTCCTTGTTACAAAGCCGACGCTAATGAACGATTGAGCGCAGTGATCGAACGCCGTGTGAGTTTTCTCGACTGGGTGGATCATTTGCAAAACGCCTACTTCGGTCAAAAGAGTATTCTGCGTTGGACCCTGCAAGACGATGGCGCTGAGCCGCCGCATTACCTAAATGCCGGCAAAAACCCCTTGTCACAAATCACACTCAAGGTCCCGGCCGCTCCGATCGAAGATCCGCAACGCGGACTGAAAAGTCCGCGTCACAAAGCGTGGTCCGAAACGGGAGAAGGCACGGCGCGGTTCGAGTGGGTGGGGTTGGAATCCTCGCTGCAATGGCAAGCGTTTCAAAGGGTCATTGCGACATTGCAAGACCGCGGAAATGACGTTCTGGTGCTGCTGGGCCCGTTTAACGAACATATCATGGCGGAGGAAAACCGTCCTGCCTATCGAAAGCTCCGAGATGATATCGCGGCCTGGTTAACTCAACATCACATCCCGCTTGTCGTGCCGGAGACTTTGCCCAGCCCGCTGTACGCGGATGCCAGCCACCCGCTGACTCAAGGGTATGAGCTCCTGGCCACGCGCATTTTCCACAACAAAAACTTTGCGGAATGGTCACGTTCACCATGAAAAAAACATTTTTTGTCATTCTAGTCTCTACAAGCCACGCTTTGATATTCGCAGGGCCGCGAGTCAATTCCGCTTCACTCCCCCGGCGGCCTCCAGAAGGCATTTCAATTCCGCAGGAAATTAAATCGAAGTTGGAAAAAGAAACCGCGGAACTTGGCCGCGAAATCGATCAATGGGTCAGCGCAGGTAAAGGCAAGGCCGAGTTCATCGAGTTGCTCCCTGATGTGGAGATCTTTCAGAAAGCGGTGCGCTATGCGATCGAGGACAACATCTTTTACAAACCTGACGATTTTGCGGCGGCGTCACGCCTTTTGGCTGAGGGCAAGGAACGCGTTCGGTTGTTGCGCGAAGGGAAAGCGCCATGGACGACGGCGACCGGGCTGGTGGTGCGCGGATATCGTTCGAAAGTGGACAGCTCTGTGCAGCCGTACGGGCTGGTTATCCCGGCTTCGTACCAGGCCGGCGCTGGAAAAGCCCATCGACTGGATCTTTGGTTTCATGGCCGCAACGATAAGCTGAGCGAACTAAGCTTTATCGCCGAACGAGAGCGCAGCCGTGGCGAATTTACGCCGGAGAACACATTTGTGCTGCATCCCTATGGTCGATATTGCAACGCCTTCAAATTTGCCGGTGAAACTGACGTGTTCGAGGCAATGAACCATGTCCGAAAGCATTATCCCATTGATCAAGACCGGATCGTTGTGCGCGGTTTTTCAATGGGTGGAGCCGCCGCGTGGCATCTTGCGGTCCACCACGCTTCGCTTTGGGCTGCGGCTTCCCCTGGCGCAGGTTTCGCTGATACCTTCATCTTTCAAAACGGGGCGCATTGGCCAACGCCACATCCATGGTACGAGCAGCGGCTTTGGCATTTGTACGACGCGACGGATTACGCAGCCAACCTGTTTAATTGTCCCGTCGTCGCGTATAGCGGGGAGATTGACGGTCAGCGACAGGCAGCCGAACTGATGAGCCGCGTGATGGAAGACGAGGGACTCGATCTGGTTCATATTATCGGTCCGAACACAGGCCATCAATTCGAGCCTGTCGCAAAGGCGGAGGTCGGTCGGCGTGTTGACGCCCTCGTGGAAAAAGGGAGAGATGTCACTCCACACAAAGTGCGATTCACCACATGGACCTTGCGATATAACCAAATGGCATGGGTCACCGTGGACGCAATGGAGCGGCACTGGAGCCGTGCCCGCGTTGAAGCTGAGATCACTGCCGGCGACAGTATCGAAGTAAGCACAACCAATGTGGCTGCATTGACGCTTTCAATGCCCGCTGGTCGATGTCTTTTTACGAACGACAGTCGGCCAAAGGTCCGAATCGATGGCCAAGACCTCCTGGCCGCGGCAGTGTCGGTCGATGGGTGGACGGCTCGATTTCAAAAGCAAGGCTCACGTTGGAAGACAGTACGTAGCTTTTCGAACAATCCATTGCGAAAACGTCATGGTCTTCAAGGTCCAATTGATGACGCCTTCATGGATTCGTTTATCATGGTTCGTCCGACCGGGAAGCCGGTGAATGAGGCGTTGGGCCGCTGGACCGCAGACGCCATGGGTCAGGCCATAAAGGATTGGAAACTTCAATTTCGAGGCCAACCAAGGTTGACGGATGACACGGCCGTTACAACGTCAGACATCGCCAATAACAATCTAATCCTTTTCGGAGATCCCCAAAGCAACAGGTTACTGGGCCAAATCATGGCCCAGCTTCCGCTGGGGTGGGACCTCAAAGGCGTCCATCTGGGTGGAAAAACTTATAGGCAACATGTTCCCTTAATGATTTATCCAAATCCGCTGAACCCGAACAGGTACGTTGTGCTCAACAGTGGATTTACTTTTGCGGATGCAGCGCCAACAAGCAATGCGCTCCAGATCCCGGAGTTGCCGGACTATGCCGTGCTCGACGTGAAAACCCAGGACGTGATAGAGGCCGGCTTTTTTGACGAGAAATGGGCCCTTCCACTTCCGGGTCAGTGATATCGCTGCGCAAGTTGTTAATTAATTAGGACGTATTTTGAAATGCCTTGCCTCGACTCTAAACTCGTGCCAATTGTTCCATGACTATGAAACCCAAATTTAGCGTGAGGTTTAATTTCATTTTCTTAGCCGGGCTAAGTTTCTGTTTTTTCACCGCTCGCGCTGCCAGGCTGGAGTCCTTGCCTAACATCGTGATCATTTTCACCGACGATCAAGGTTATGCAGACGTGGGCGTGTTCGGCGCCAAAGGGTTTCAAACGCCCAATCTCGACCGCCTTGCAACCCAGGGCCGCATTTTCAGGAATTTTCATGTCGCACAGCCGGTATGCTCGGCTTCGCGGACTGCTTTATTGACGGGCTGTTATCCAAACCGACTTGGCATTCACGGCGCGCTGGGGCCGCGCTCGAAGGTAGGTATCAGCGACCAAGAGATGACACTGGCCCAACTCGTCAAGCAGCGTGGCTATGCAACTGCCATTTTTGGCAAATGGCATTTGGGTGATGCTACGCAATTCCTGCCTCTTCACCACGGGTTCGATGAATACTTCGGCCTTCCTTATTCCAATGACATGTGGCCATTTCACCCTGATCAGGTGAAGCTTGGCGCAGATGTCGAAAAGCGTAAGCGCACGCATCCCGATCTGGTCATGTTTGATGGGGACAAAGTTGCCATTCCGCAAATCACCCATGAACATCAGAATCAACTCACCACCTGGTACACGGAACACGCGGTTTCGTTCATCGCAAGAAACAAAGCTCATCCGTTTTTCCTCTATCTGGCCCACAACATGCCGCACGTGCCCTTGCATGTGAGCGATAAGTTCCGCGGCAAAACTGCTAGAGGCCTTTATGGCGATGTTATTGAAGAAATAGATTGGTCGGTAGGCCAGGTGATGGAGGCCCTCGATCGCGCCGGTGTTGCTGACAACACGTGGCTTATTTTTACATCGGATAACGGGCCCTGGCTGTCCTATGGGGACCATGCCGGTTCCGCTTATCCGTTGCGGGAAGGGAAAGGAACTTGCTGGGAAGGCGGCACACGCGAGCCTTGTATTATGCGTTTCCCGGGGAGGATTCCCGCGGGCACGGAGTCAAAGGAGATGCTCATGAGTCTCGATCTTTTTCCAACCATCGCTCGCCGTATCGGCGCTGAATTGCCGAAGCAACCGATCGACGGTCTTGATGTCTGGCCGATCATCTCCGGAAAACGCGGCGGTAAGAACCCGCACAGCGCTTATTGGTTTTATTACGAAGTGAATCAACTTCAAGCCGTTGTCAGCGGCGACGGCCGATGGAAACTGCAACTGCCTCACACGTATCGGACCCTGGCCGGCAAGCCGGGGGGCCACGACGGAAAACCTGTTTCTTATCAGCAGGTAAAACTTGAGAAAGCTGAGCTTTATGATTTAGTGGAAAACATCGATGAAAGCGTCGATGTTGCTGATAAGCATCCAAACATCGTTAAAAGGCTGGAGGCGGAGGCCGAAAAAGCGCGCGTCGAACTAGGAGATCAACTTACGAAGCGAACCGGCAAAGGTATCCGCGAGCCCGGGCGAATCGAAGAGAGAGCCGAAGCTCGCTAACTAAATCGGGTTGCGGGAAGTCTTCGGGGGCAGCGACTACCCGAGACCCAGGCTCTTGAACCGGCGCTTTACCTCTTTCAAATGAAAGTCCAGCGAACAGAGCTTTTGCAATTCGCCATTTTTGAAATACCTCGCGACATCCGGGTGGTTTTGTAATTGTTTCAAAAAATCTGCATCGCGCTGGCCGGCATGCTTAGCAGCCCAGGTTTTCATAGCAACGCTTTGAACCAGCTCATAAGCCGCTTCCCTGGTGAGGCCCTTTTTGATCAGGGCCAGCAGCACCGTTTGCGAATTCCACATACCAAGCGACAACTCGAGGTTTCGCTCCATGTTTTTTGGATAAACGATCAACCCGGCTACGAGCCGGGTGAGGGTCGCCAGCATATAATCGAGCAAGGTACAGGAATCCGGGAAGATGACACGTTCGACCGAGCTGTGGCTGATATCCCGTTCATGCCACAAAGCAACATTCTCCAGCGCGGCAATCGAGTTCCCGCGCAAGACCCTCGCGAGGCCCGCGAGCCGCTCTCCAGTAATCGGATTCCTCTTATGTGGCATCGCGCTGGAGCCCTTTTGGCCCTGGGCAAAGAACTCTTCAGCCTCGAGAACCTCGGTGCGCTGCAAATGGCGAAATTCAGTTGCCCAGCGCTCGATACTCGCGCCAACCAAGGCGAGCGTGCTGATGAATTCCGCATGCAGATCCCTTTGAATCACTTGCGTGGCAATTGGGGCGGGGCGCAAACCGAGTTTTTTGCAAACAAACGCCTCAATCTTTGGCGAGAGATGCGCGCTAGTGCCGACTGCTCCGGAAAGTTTGCCAACAGCAACAGTGTGCCGCGCCTGTTCAAGTCTTTGCTCTGCACGCCCAAACTCATCGTACATCAGAGCCATTTTCAGTCCGAAAGTGGTCGGTTCAGCATGAATGCCATGACTGCGACCAATCATGGGCGTGAACTGATGTTTCTTTGCCTGGAGGCCAATGGCTCGGCGCAGCTCTTTGACATCCTCGATCAGGATGTCGGCGGATTGGACCATCTGTACCGCAAAGGCGGTGTCAATAATGTCACTGCTGGTCAGCCCGAAATGAAACCAACGGCTGGCTGGCGCACCAATGTTTTCCCCCACATTGGTCGTGAACGCGATTACATCGTGATTGAGGGTGCGCTCAAGTTCCCGGCAACGTTCGATGTTGAATGCGGCTCGGGCTTTCATCCGGGCGAAGTCTGATTTCGGCACTAATCCCTGGGCTGAAAGAGCTTCGCTGGCGAGCAGTTCAACCTGGAGCCAGATTTCCAGTTTTCGTTGTTCGCTCCAGATTTCCCGCATCGCTTGGCGGGAGTAACGTTGAATCATTGCTTCAGGTTAAAAACTCCGTTCATGAATTTCAAGTCGCAGGAATGGCCAATAAATTGATTGCTCTTAATCACTTATCGCGGTTCTGAACTTTGCCGACGACAATTCTTGAAGTTGTCCGCGGGATGAAGACTCAGCGCTTCGCCATTTTCTCACGGGCGGCTTGCAAAATGCGCCGCTCCCGCTCGGTCAAGCTTTGGATCCCCTGGGCGGAGATTTTGTCCAGAATGGGATCGACCTCTTTGCTAAGAAATTCCTCAGGGGGCAAATCGTCAGGCGAACCGGCTCTCTTCTGTCTCCATCCCGCTGAAGCTGCAGGCACTTTTACCAGGCGTTGTATCCGGCGGCCTTTAGGGCGTTTAAACTGAGGCCATTCCCAGTGGATAGCATACCGGATAAACAGGATGCCGGTGAGCATTCCTCCGAGATGCGCAGCATGTGCCACCTGGCTGCCAGGGAGATTAAACTGACGCGCAGTCATGGCAATGCCGAAAAGAGCGACCACTCCTTCAAAAAGCAACAGGAACTTTGCCCGCATATTCACAGGAATAATGAAGAACAGCAGGAGCATGAGAGGCCTTTCCGGATAAAGCGTGGCAAATGCAGCAATGAGCCCAAAAGCTCCGGCAGATGCGCCGACAACTTGAACGCCTTCAAACGATGAGTTTTGCAGGGATAAAGCCAGCAACTTGACAAATGCTACCTGGAACAGACCGCCAAGGACGCCGCTGGAAAGATAGAGTGTCAAAAAACTTCTCCGCCCAAGTGATTGCTCGACTTCCCGACCGAACATGAAAATTGCAAAACAATTAAAAAGCAGATGGAGAAAACCCCCATGCATGAACTGGAAGGTCAATAATTGCCAAACATAGCCGCGCGCAAGCCCAGCGACGCTCAGTGCGAAGTAACCTTCGAGTTTGGGGGAAGCTTGAATCAACACCAATTGCATGAGGTACGCAACCACGTTGGTGGCGATTAAAAGCACGGTCATGGACCACCATCCCGTCCCGAATCGATCACGGCGCATATAGTGGCGGTCCTCTAACATAAATATATCGACAGCCTGAACCTAGTCGCGGTCATATGAATTTTCAACGGACATTTGACGATTGCTCTGGAGAGAAGTTCCAAAATCAGAAATGACTATTTTCAACCTTCAGTTTGCCATCGGTATGGGTTACCAGCAGAGTTCTCATCGCGGGCCGGAGATTCGTGATTGTTTCATAACCATTCTTCCCTGAAATCAACAGAGCGGTCGAAAGCGCGTCCGTCTCAGTGGCAGAAGGCAGAATAACCGCCGCCATCACTGAATCAGCCACCGGCTGGCCAGTGCGGGGATCGAAGACATGGCCAAAGATCTTGCCCTCCCTCACAAAAGATCGACCCCAGATAGCAGAAACTGAAACCGCTTCGTCTTTGAGCAAAACGGGCGGGAGTGCAATGGAACTTGCGACCATCAACGCCGGAGGTTGATCCAGCGCTACTTTCCAATAATCGCTTTCAGGCGGATGGCCCAGGGCATAAACGGTACTGGTCCCTCCGTGTATCAAAGCGCTGGTCACACCAGTTTCTCGCAAGATCTCTGCCGCGCACTCGATGGCATATCCCTTCCCGATCGCGCCTAAATCCAGCATTACCCCTTCACGAGTAAATCCCACGCTTTGATCACCCTGATTGAGAAAAATCAAATCCATCCCCACTCGGCTGCGCGCCTCTCCAACTTCTTCCGGCGTGGGCCACCGGCCAGGACCACCCATAAATCCCCAGCAGTTTACCAACGGAGCGATCGTGATATCAAAAGCACCGCCGGTTTCCTTGTGCAATTGACTGGCGTGCTGCAGCAAAGCAAATACCGGCGGACTCACTCGAACAGGACCGCGCGCTGCACGCGCGTTCAGGACACCGATTTCGCTCGATGGTCGATAGAGGCTGAGTTGGTCCTCGAGACGTTCTATTTCGGCGATTGCCTCTTCTCCTGCAGCTCGCAAAGCCACGACATCATCGCCGTACAATAACATCTCGAACCGAGTGGCCATGGCAGAGCAGGCCAACCGAACACATTGCTGGGGAACAGGAGTAATGGAGTGCCTGCCTATCGGCTCAAAAATCGATGCCTGTTTTCAGGAAAGTGGCAGTGTACCGTAAGTGATTGGCTCGAGCTCGCGCCCGCCTTCTGTCGTCACTTTCCGTGTCTTTTCGTCAAATAAACAAGCCACTTTCAGCCGGTCAGACATTTCGGCCAGTGAAATGACGGTTTGAACCCTCACCGCGAGATCAATGTTTGCATTCGGCTGCTTATTTGCCCGGATGGAATCAAACCAATTCTTTTCGTGCACAGCAAAGTCTTCGACTGGAGTGAGCCCATCAAGGCGTTCCAGATCGATTTCATCCGCAAAGGGTTTCTCTGGAATCAAGGTAAGGCTTTCTCCAGAAGTTCCAATCTCGAGCGACGCTTTATGGCCGTAAATGACAAAACCGGGACTCTTTGCGTTGATGGTGCTGGCAGCAACGACGAGGGTCAGCCCGCTGGGGAACTCGGCAATTAATTCAAGATGTTCCGGCACATCGCGTTCCAAGGCTCCGTCTGTAAGTTTATCAGGATGAACATTCTTGGTTCCGATTGACACCACGCGGGAGGGAAATTCCGGCTTTCCAGTGGCGAGCATCAATGGATGAAGGCGATGCGGAATAAGGTCTCCAAGCAACCCGGCACAGTAAGGATAATACTTGCGCCAACGGAAAAAATGTTCCCGGTTAAACGGCGTATCTTTTTTGACCTGGCCCAGCCATTGTTTCCAATCGACGCTTTCCGCAGTTGCCCGGTCGTCCAGCACTACATTCCATTCACCTTTTGGATCGTTCCGGCAATAATAACCCTGGCCCCAAACCAAAGCGCCGATCTTTCCCGCCTGAATCATTTCTCCTGCCTTGCCCCAAGCGGCCGCCGAACATCCCTGGGAGCCAACTTGAAGGATTTTGCCCGTTTTCTTGACGGTATCATGGACCTGGAAAGCCTCTCCGAGATACCGAGTCAGTGGTTTTTCCACATAAACATGTTTTCCCGCATTAAGAGCGTCCATCGAGATACGCCCGTGCATCGGGTCGTGAGTCGCGATGACTACTCCGTCAATATCTTTACGTTCGAGGAGTTTTTCATAATGGTCGTAGCCCTGGCAACCATCGCCGATAAAGTCGATAGCCTCTTTTACCCGATCCTTCCAAATGTCACAGACAGCGGCCATCGCAACGTTGTTCTCACTCATGTGCAGCTTAATCTGCCGCACATGCGCTCCGAATCCCTGCCGGCCAACACCAATAAATCCCAAAACCAGCTTATTATTCGCTCCAGCCACCCCTTGAGAGGGTGCTTGCCCATAGGCTTTTCCTTTGATGAGCGAGGTTGTGGCAACAGCCGCAGCGGCAGCAGCCGTCTTTTTAATGAACTCCCGGCGAGGAACCCCTGAAGTTAACGGTTCTTTATTATCCATACAAATATCTGGTTTAAATGTGCTTTATAAGAGGAAGACTAACCCAAACAAATTCGTGGTCAATAGCGCAAACGCGGGTGGGCCAGACGAAGGGGGTCAACAAGCGAGGTCTCAGCGAAACTCTTAGGGTTTTGTCTTTTCAAAAGGGGCTGGTTACGCGGATCATATTTGAAGTCTCGATGACTAATGAAACCTTTGGACATTCAACAAATCGGAAATGAGCTGGCGATCAGGTGGGAAGATGGCAGCGAACAGTTTGTGCCGCTTGAAAAACTCCGGCGTCATTGTCCGTGCGCCGGTTGCAAAGGCGAAGTGGACATTATGGGAAACCTATACAAAAATCCGGACCGCCCGCTTTCTCCGCAGGCTTTTCAGCTTCGAAGCTTGAGCCGGGTGGGCACATACGCCATTCAGCCAGCCTGGGCGGACGGACATTCCTCGGGGCTTTTTTCCTTCGATTATTTAAAAAAATTGGCCGAGTCAGAGTGACGGATGTAAAAGCGAAAACCTGGCCTATCATTTCTGACAGGGCAGGTTTGGAATTTAAAAGTCGTTCTTCGATCCTGGTCGGCAATATTATTGCACGCTCACTCGATAGAATCGCACATTTCCGCCCGAGGTATCACTGAATTCCATATCGGACCCGGTTCCCGTATTCGTGGCAACTGGCAGCCAGGACGGAGAGAACATCGAGGTGGAGCGCTCGATGACGTAATGCTTCCCAGCCACGCTGGGCCAATGAATGACACAATTCGGCGACTGAGCGCCGCTGCGAGGTGAAACGTTGAACTTCGACGCCGCATCCGTAGGATCAGTTCCCGCGATATATTCGGCGAGGTTGTTGACGCCGTCACCGTCGGCATCGGCATTGGCTTGTGAGAGCAGGTTGTTCAAGCTGCCAAAGTAGCGAAGACGCCACGAATCAGGAATAGCATCCTGGAACGAGGAAGCCGAGCGGTCCGAAAGTGTGACCAAGCCAGTGCGTGTCTTTTTAGGAAACGCGGCGAGCCCGTTTGGCGAGGCAGAGGCGTGATCAAAATGAATTGCGTAAGCGGAATTACTTGAGGCAGTTGAGGGGATTTGCACGGTCAAAGTGCCGAGGGTCGCATTCCCCGCAAGTCCCGCGATAGTGCTATTCAGCCATGTTGCGGCGTAATTTCCTTTTCCACTGGAACCCACAATAGTTGGCTGGCCCAGCGCGCCGTTCGGGGTGAATTGGATCGGAGTGGTTAGTGGGGCAGAGCCATCCAACGGTTTCACACTTAGACTCAAAGTTGCGACCCGTAAAGGATAGGTGCCAAATACCTGCGCCGTAATCGGGATTTGCAACGTCTGGCCGGCGGCAGCCTGGAGATCTGTGCTCGAAAAGTTCACTGCCGGCGATACGGCTAGAGTCAATTTTCTCAGAGCTTGTGCCACAGGCGGCGGATTACCGACGATGTCCGCGGCACGGACCCCGTTAGTCCAGAACCGCCGGAACCAGGACAAACTGGGATCCAGGGAACGACGGAAAGTCACATAGATATCGCACACATCCAGCACCCCGTCGCCAAAGGCGATTTGATTGATGGTGGTGTCATTGCCATCAAACAGAGGATTTGCAAACGTGCCACTGAAAACAAAGTTGGTATCGAGTTCCAAGTATCCATTGCCTTGATTGATATATGCGTAACCGCAAGAGTCCATGCTATCGAAAAAGTCGCTGCCCGCTGGAGGATAATTTAACGAGTAGATGGCGGATTGGAATACTTGCATGACATCGCTGCTATCCAAATTAGTGTTGCCAAAGTCTCCAGCATTAAACCACCTGAAAGGAGCGGAATCCCCGGCTACATACTTTCGCTGACCGACACTGACATTTTTAATAGCGTTGATGGTACCGCCGCCTAAAGAGCCATTTGTAGGAGTGGCAATATATATATCGGAACCGGGTGCTCCGATACCATCGGAGGTTGCCGAAGGGCGCCCGATCTGGATTTGATACGTCTGGCTGGCCACTGCGTTGCTCGGCACCTGGAAGGCGTAGCCACCGAGAACGACACGAGAATTCAATTCATCGAAAAGCGTATCGTGTGGTTGGGAATACTTAATTAAATCCTGCGAAGTTGTAATGTAAAGGTTTGTTCTTCCAAAACGCTCAAGCCAGCCGACGCCAAGCAAATTGTTGGAGGTGTTGGTAAAACTCATGTTGATAAACTGTCTCCCGTCGTAAGTAACGATCGACGAGGCAGGAGGTGGGTCGAAATAAGGAGGTATGCTGTCAAAAGCGAGGGGCGGAATGCGCTCGAACTCTGGCGGCGATGTGCCGGGTATCGGCTTTTCCAGAAAGGACTCAAACCGGAACGCCCCGGGCGTAACCGCGGGCCCGGGATTTGGACCCGCATTATTAACAGTGACGTTGAACTGCAGGCTGTACATCGGAGTACCAGGCAGAATAGTCAGCGTCACAGGTGCATAAAAGAACTGGCCCGGAGAAGCAACGAAGTCGCTCGAAGCTTCCCCAGATGAGAAACCAAAAGAGATCTTATTGGCGTTGAAATTCGTTACTGAAAACTCCCGCGAAACGATTTCGCTGGGTTGGTAACCGCCGCGAAAGGCAATGGTTTTGAAGGTAAAGTTCGAAGCCGCGTTGATAGAGAGGTTTAGACCTGTTTGACTACCTGCGATCGGCCCGAAGCTTGGTGGCGCATTTGTTGGATCAGTGCCGTCAATCGTGTACCACAATTCAGCTCCGGTCGTCTCCTCGATGAGCTTAAAAGAAGCAGCATTGTCCCCCTGGATGCTAGGTCCCGCCGTCCTGAACTGGACGCGAGTCCTGACAATCGAACTGCTCTTTCTTCCGGATTGGAACCCGATCGCTTTGATCGTAACGTCGGGCTGAGGGAGAATGATAGAAGGAGGGACCTGATTAGGAAACATGCCGTCGAAATAATTAGGCGGCGTGGCTCCGACAGTGGAGCTGGGATCGGGGATAGTATCATTAACCGGATTGTTAGGGGTTGTCCCCGACGTGTAGTGGGTCTCGGTGCCATCTGTGTCCAGGATCGCAATAACAACATCATTGTTAAAGACGAACGAAGAACCAGGTCTTAGGATTGATACGATCACAGCCGGTGGCACGGTAAAGTCCACCCATCCTATCTGGGGCGCAGGCACCGGCGGAAGCACCGGGCCGACTTGAATCCTGCGAATCGCATTATTCTTGAGATCAGCCACCAGGAATCCATTGTTTTCAGAGTCGATTGCCAGTCCTACAGGCGAGTTGAGCTTGGCTGAAAGCGCATTACCATCCACTAGACCTGCTTGTCCAGGTGTTCCGGCAAAGGTTGTCACCTTATAATTGTTGACTCCAAAGGGAGTATAATTCGTTGCGATACGAATCGAATTGTTCAGGCTGTCGCTGATGAGCAAGCCGATGCCTTGTAGCCATAATAATCCGCTTGGGCCATTAAAGCGGGCATCCGGCCCGAAAGAAGAATCGGTTGTGCCGGTGGTGCGGTAGGCGCCCAAGGTACTGATCAGACTGGCTGCAGTAGGGGTGGTCAAAGTGAAGAGTTTGACCATCTGGTTGCCAGTATCAGCAATCCAAAGTTGATTGGGACTGACGAAGGCTGAGGCAGTAGGACGGGAGAGCGTGGTGCCACTGATGATGACATTGGTTACACCCAGGTTGGGGTCATTGAGGTTCATCACCCGGACTGCGTTATTTCCAAAATCCACAATGAAGACGTTGCCACTCGCATCCTGGTTTAGACCGATCGGATAACGAAAGGTGGCATTGAGCCCGGTGGCATCGACAGCCGGGCCGCCGCTGGTCTGCCCCGCGAGGGTTGTGACAAAACCGTCACTCAAGCGAACAAAACGGATCAGATGGTTGCCATAGTCTGCAACCAGAAGTCCAGTGACCCCATTGTAGGTGACAAGGATCATCCCCTGAGGGTTGTTAAAATGAGCCCGGTAGGCCGGACCATCATCGCTCCCCGGAGCATCGGTAGGTATTCCAGCCAGGGTAGTCTGCAGTTGCGTGCTGGCATCTACTCTCACAATGCGATTATTCGCACCGTCAGAAATGTAGAAATTATTATTAGCGTCCACTACGATATTGTAAGGCTCGCTAAGGCCGTTGGTAGTCACGCTGGAAACGGTCACCTGTGCCTGGACGCCCACGAGCGTGAGATTGATGATGGCCAAGGCGATCAATAAAGTTTTTGTTTTCATTTTAGAGTGTTCCGAGTGGTGTCGAATCCGTTCACACATTGGTTATGGCAGCACCCGCAGCCGGTAATAACGCCCAGACCCGGCGCTAGAGTCTGTGTAAGCGGTCACGGTGCCGTCCCCTGACACTGTTCCCAAAACGTTCCAGGTGCCGCCAGAAGGGCTGGCCGACCATTGAACTTCATAAGCGATCCCCGGCGCTGTGAGCCAATGAAGCGATGCCTGGCGCTGGCCATTGACGACCTGGCTTTCAACTCCTGTAAAATGAAGTTTCGAAGCACCATCTGTTGGACTTGTGCCTGCAAGAAATTCCATCCAGTTCGGTACGCCATCCCCATCCGGATCCGCCGTGTCCGCTGCGCTCGGGCTGGTAAGGCTGCCAAAAAACTGCTGCTTCCAGTCGTCCGAACAGATGCACGCGGGGGTAGCCGAGCCATTGACGGTTACTGAAGCGCTTCGAGTTTCGAAGCTGTATTGAGTATTGAAATTTGGAGAGCCATCTGCATTGGCAAAGGCAACTGTGTATCCCTGACCCGAAAGAGCGGCTGAAGGAAGAGAAAATCGAATCCAGCCCAGAAAATTACTACTGCGCGACTGGAAGTTGAAAGAACCGAGCGACCAACCAAAAGCAGTAGAGTTGGGCCCGGAACTTTGTTGAATGCCCGGGGCTGAAATTCCCGGAGCCAAAATGAGCTGAGGAGGTTGAGTGAGGGCGGGCGCTCCATTCTGTTCCGTGACCACGGCCCGGAATTGCAGACCGGATAATGTGGAGCCATCCGTCATTTTAACATACACCGGCACATTGGCCTGGGCTCCAGCAACGTAACCGATGGATACAGAGGAGCCGCCTACAAGAGCCTGTCGATACCAGGGTGATGCGACCAGCAGGTGTTGAGTCCTGAGCAAGGGTCGTGGTGATAAAGTGGTCGCGCTGTTGACCAGGTTGCCGCCCGGTGACCAGGCACGCGCCCAGTTGCTGGGATCCAGCCGCAACGCGCGTTGAAGGATGACTTGCCAATCCAGGAATCGGATTTGTCCATCACCGCCGACAAAACCTGATGAATCAGGCGGATAGGCGTCCATGGCGTTGAAGACATCTGAAAACGCGTACGGCACGCGCACGCCGACCGCTGCGTAAAAGGCATTATTTACGTCAGCATTTTCCAATTCACCATCTCCAAAGGTTCCAGCGTTATACCAACCTCCCAACAGCGAGGCAGTATCACCTACAGTGTAGGCTATATTCGTCACCAGGATGGTCGTAGCAGCCATCGGCGTCAGAGAGAGGGGAGAATTAACACCATCAGACGTGGCGCTAGGATAGCTCACCGTAAGTGTGTAAGTATCTCCTTCGTTGGCGTTGGGAGGAATAGGCACCTTGAGCAAAGCCACCACCGCGAATTTCTGGAAGAAGATATTTCCACTGTTCCCAATGGCGGTAACTTGCAACCCTGCGCTGGTTCCGATCGTATAATGGGTGGTCCCCTGTCCCTGAACGGCGGTAACCAAAGGAATGAAATCGTTAGTCGCGAGTGTATCATATCCGGCCGGAATCATCGGCGCGCCGCCATTCGGGGCGACCTCTACCCGAAATTGATAGGATTTGACCTGGTTATTCGTGCGGAGGTTCACAACAACCGGAACGACTATCGTCGAACCTATCCCGGCGTAAATGCTGCCATTGCTCGAGGGTCCGCGGGGAGCTCCTATATTGTTCACTGAAGAGGGCTGTCCACTTACAGTTGCGCTGCCATTCGTGCCGATAAATGCTTTGACACGCAACCCCGTCAAATCATTTGTCGAATTAAACCAGTGGATAAACCCAATATTGCCGTCGATAGTTACTGGCAAACTGTTTGTGGTGGGTTCAGTGCCATCCGTCGTGTAGTATACGGTCGGATTGGGGCTGGAGACTGTGATAATTGTGCCCATAGGATAATAACCCGAGCTCGGGTTAATTACCGGCGTGGCAACCACCACACCATTACTTCCGCCACCACCACCACCGCCCGGAGCAGGCAACCCGGTCGACGTTACATGACGAAGAAGATGATAATAATCTTCCGAAGTATAAACCGACCCGTCTTTAGCAACAATCACACCCGCAGGCAAACGCGCTTCCACGCAACCAAAGGTATCCACAGCGCAGACGGTGCCATCGTACCATCCCGGGAAAATACCGTTGTTCGCACTGCCCTGGACCCAAAGATTGGAACTGACGCCATAGAGGTTTGTAACGGTGCCAGCAGGGTCTACGACCTTGACTCTATGATTGCCGTAATCGGCGACCACCAACACTCCCCCCGATGCTTCAGCAATTCCGTAGGGTTGCCGGAATTTGGCATTGGCCTTTGTGCCGAAATGGTCACCCACGCCATTGAAACCGGTGAGGATACTCACTACTTGAGTAGCCGGATTGATGAGATAAATGCCATTATTACCTGCATCGCAAACCGCGAGGTTCCCGTTGGCCAACACGGCAATACCCTGCAAAATGGTCCCGGAATCGCCTATGGTGGCAACGGTCGTAATATCACCGCCTGGTGAAATCTTGAGAACGGTATTGTTGTTTACTGTAATGTACGCATTATCCCCGCCGTCCAGCGCAAGGCCATTGGCATTGCTTAAACCATCAGCCAGGGTGACGATGAAATCGCCGAAATTGTCGAACACAACCAGGGAGCCATTGCTGCCATCACCCTGATTCAGCACAAAGATATCGTTAAAGACATCAATCGCAACGCCAACAGGTTTATCGAGCAGGTTAGTATCGCTGATATCAAAACTAGCAGTCAGGCTGCCGGCCAGATCAACAAGACGTATGGCATTGTTATCCTTATCAGCTACCACGAGGAACTTGGCAGCACTATCGAATGCCAGGCCGCTGGGAGTGTGGAACTGGGCGAGAGTCTTCGTATCGCCATCCACGTAACCATAGAATTTGTGATTCGCCTGCGAGGGTCCACCGGTCAGCGTAGTGACCGTAGGCGCGGCGATCAGCCCGCTACAAGTCATCAAAAGAGCTGATAGAATTCCTGGCGCAAGGAAGGATCGGGTGGCGATGCGCCATCGGTGCTTAAAGATGATCATTTTCATAGCGATAGCAATAATCTCAAAGTCAAACCTCAAAGGCAACAGCAGAGTTGGTTTAAATTTGATAATTGTTAATAGGTTATTCGATGAACTGATCGCTTTTGTGCTTTGGTTGCTCAGTTTCAAAAGCGGGCTTCGTCCAATCCATAGGCTTGGCCGAATCGAAGGCCGACCAATCAGGGGTCGCATAGTCACCAGCAGGCATTGGCGTTTTTAAGAAATCGGTCTTGGTGGGGGTAAAATCCTCATCCTGGACTATAGTAGGGGTAATGAAGATAAGCAGGTTGCCTTTCTGGCGCGACTTGCCTTCACTGCGGAAAGCATAACCGATCAAAGGAATATCGCCGAGAATCGGAACCTTCGTATTCTGATTGCGCACGTCATCCTGAATCAGGCCGCCAAGAACGAGTGTATTTCCGCTGGGAATCATTACATGTGTCTCCATTTTGCGGATGTCGTACACGTCTACGTCGAAGGTTTGAGGCACGCCATTCTGCGCCGCTCCCACTGTCCTATGCTGTGTCTCGAATACTCGGGATACTTCCGGAACGATCTTCAGATTCACATAGCTATTGGCGGAAATTCGTGGGATAACTTTCAAAATAACACCCAGGTTCGTATATTGGATTTGTGAACCGCCGCTAGTATTGGCGGTGCCCGCTGAGACATTGATGATAGGCGTAGCGCGGGTTACCTCGATCCTTGCCTCTTCATTGTCCAACGTGACCGTGCGGGGCGTCGAAATTGTTTTCGCGTCGGCTTCCTTATTAATAAAAGAAAGAACTGCCTTCACTCCATCCGCATTGAGGAACCCAACCGCCGGTGATAAGCCACTGGCAGTATTGTAGCCAAGACCGCCGCCGCCAATAATCGAGTTGAGGGTCGTGGCGGTGCTCGCAGAAGGCGTCGTGGTGATCACACGTCCCCCTGGCAAAGTGGTAGTCGTTGGCTCGCCGGGTATCGTTGTAGTGCTTTGTCCCACCATCGTGCCATTGCCCCAGCTAAAATGTTGCGCTTCAAGCGTTCCTGACCAGTCAATACCCTTGGATGTAGAGGGGTTCATGGTCATTTCCAGCAAGCGCGCTTCGATAAGCACTTGTTTGGTTTGAGTATCCAATCGTTCGACCAGCAGGTCGACGTCCGCTTGCTCGACCTCGGTCGCAAGCACAACTAATTGGCTGGTGCGAACATCGGAAACCACCTTGCTGCGCTTATCCGTGAATGTGTTTTGCACAGCGACCATAATGTTGGTCGGGCTGGCGTACTTGAGCTGAATGACTTTGGTCGTTAGGGGCGCCGGGGCCAATGGATCTTTGTTTGTAATCCGGACGATTCGGCTTTTAGGGTCCTCGACTGATTGCAATTGGTAATTATTTAGCAGCGCCTGCAATGCCTGCTCGGCAGACACATTCTCCCAACGAATGGAAACAGTTGGCTCTGGCTTTATCTTGCCATCGGGCCCGAGCTGGTTGAAACCAGTCGCAGGATCAAGCAAGTAGTTAATACCTGCCATGCGCGCGAGGTTGCGGATAGCATCGGTCAACTTTGCTTCATCCATCACGATGATGGGAATGACAGCTCCGGGTTGAGCGGAGCCTGCGGGAGTTGTAACGCCTGGGGCGGCAGCCTCGGCTGTGCCTGGTGGTGGAGTAGCGCCAGCGGCAGGTGTCCCAGCCGCAGGAGTATTTTGAGCTTTGCCCGCGAAACTGGAAGCGAGCAGCCCAATGATAATCGTGATGATGTGTTTAGAGTTCATTTGTTTAGTTCGGGTCCAACATTGGCTGTAGCTTGACAAAATGCGGCATTGCAATCCAGTATTTTTTAGCAGACGCAATGCCAACATCTACGGAATAACGAATCGGGCTGCTTACGGTGCTTAGTCTGCACCCAACCTACCAGATACTTGCCTACAATTAAGACAGGAATGGCCAAGTGAATTCCAGAAATCCACTCTTCTAATTCGCGCTGAAACGCATCTTGATTTCGCGCCGCTCGCCTTCAGGCAAAAGCTCGACGATGGCGCTCTCATCTTTGATCTTGATGCAACGAAGTTTTTTTCGCACCCCATTAACAACGACTTCGCCCTCTTCTCCTTCGGAAAAGCTGCGGCCGTTTACCATCACCAGCTTGCCTGGTGTTATGCCATTTAATGTGAGTGAGACGTCGATAACAGCCGGTTTGGAAGTCTTCGGCTGTAGCGACACATACGGACGCATTGAGGTGGGGAAGAAAGGGTCTTTGCCTTGTTTAGGATCGGTCGGCATTACGAATACGGAGAGTGGAATCTCCACATGCGCTGCAGGAACGGCTGAAGTGGCAGGCGGTTTGGACCCAGCCTTCTTAGCAGCATCCTTTGCCGGAGGAGCGGAGTAGGCAGTGGGCGAAACGAGTGTTTCTAGAGCGCAAAAGAAAGCGCAGGCCAAACCAGGATTGATTTTTCTATTCGCAAATCTCATATGCCTCAGATTCCGCCAGGCTTGACTAGAGTAATGACATCCATTTTAAAGGAAAGCTTTTCCTTATCCATGTCCGCCTGAAGCGGGGCTTGCTGAACGTCCAGGTTGACGATACGGAATAGAGGGAATTGATTTTCAAAATCGGCGAGGAACTTCCCGAGATCATGGTAAAAAGCAGTGCCACCCACCACAAAAGCAGCTTGTTTGTAGGGAAACTTCGCCAGGAGATTTACCTCTTTAACCTCCGGGCCGGTAATCTGCGGAATCTCTACCTTATAGGATGCCCTGAAGGCTTTCATTTTGTTATGCATCCAGATGTAGGGCTCGCCTGAGGTCATATTTTCCTCCAGGCTTGCTAGAGTTTTGGTTGATTCAACCAGTTCAGCATCTACCAGGTCGGCGTTTTTTACTACTTGTTGAACCTTATCGAGCCGGGTCTGGACCTCAGATTTGCGGTCGGCTAATTCCGTAAGATGTTTCTCTTGCCAAGTGATCAAACCAAACCAAAGTGCGGCCAGGACCATCACCGTGGTGGCGATCACCAAGATGAGACGATTGCGTTTATCTGCGGAAAGGTTTTTCATCGCAATTTTTCAGGAAATTTACATTCCAGCGTAAAGTTAGCGAACCTCTTGCCCTCAACCAACTGCGGCGCTGGTGGAGTGGCCACTTTGATTTCATGCGCTTTATCCAGGACGCTTTTAAAGTAGGCAGAATCGGCAATTGCAGTCTTGAACTTGACCCATTGATCACCGTCACTGGTATCTCGGGCCTCGATCGTCAGGGTAATTTTTTCAAGGGATGTGGCTGGTTTGCCGCGAGACACGGTTCCGTCGGAATTTGTTTTTGACTTCACTTCATCCGTGGTTACGTACTCATGGCCCGTTCTCAAGCGGGTCAATTGCACATCATCGATTGTCGTATGCTGCAGAGAGTCGAGCACGGTCGCGGTCAGGAAGCGATTGGTACTCAACTGCTGGAGCTTTAAGATTTTTTGATTGGCGTCATCCAGTTTCTTTTTACTGGCTAATACCTGTTGATACTCGTTGGTATTGGCGTGAAGCTGCGATTCCATATGGTCCAATTGACGCGAGGCGACCATCGCTTTGCTTTGCAAATACCCGCTCCAGGCCAGGACCAGCGCGCCCAGGAAGGCGCCAAGCCAAATGGCTCGCTTTACCGGATCCTTCCGGCGCATCTCTTCCTGTTCCTGCGCCTCTGCAAGTAAATTGATTCGTATTGGCATATCCTAGAATGCAGCGAGTGCCACCCCGAAAGCCACCGAGAGTTGCGGCGCAACATGCTCAATCTCGCCAGTCTGCTGCGGAGGCAGCGATACTCGCACAGAATTAAGCGGATTCCACGTCTTGCACTCGACCATTAATTCGGTTTGCAACGTTTGAACAATAAGTTCCGAGACGGCAGAAGCCCCGCTGAGATACACATGTCCCACGGTTTTGTCCTGTTGATGTTCAAAAAAATCTATTGAAGCGCGCAATTCCCGGCCCAAAGGCAAAACCAGAGATTCAAGTTGCGACTGGACCTCGGAAGGCATTCCTACCTTGATGCCTTCAGCTTCTGCATAGCTGATGCTCAAAGACTCGGCGAGACCAGTGGTCAACCTGTCTCCCCCAATTGCAACCACCCGGCTTAGGATCAGCTCGCCCTCCTGCAAAATGCAGATGCTGGTGTTTCTGAACCCAATATCCACAAGCGCCACGACTTCTTTGTTGAAAATATCGGGCATGGCCGATTCAAACGCATTTACCGGACCGACCAAGCCGGGCACGATGTGATCCAGCAACAGCCCAGTGTTCTTAAGGGCCGTCTGCATATCGTCCACGATTTGCTTGCGGGCTCCGGCTACCAGCACCCGATGTTTCTGGGGAATACCCGAGGCTTTTATCTTCTCAGGGCTTTTCAATAATGCGCGCGAGGCAATAATGGAACAATCGAACAAATATCCCGGTAAATCCTGTTGCAGATAATTCTTAGTATTGTTCTTCAGCACTTGCCTCATATCGCTTACTGGCATGAGGGGAAGGTCAGCATGCCGAACGATCGAATCATTGACCCCAATGGCCAAAGTCACTGCCTTTGTTTTTGCATCCATCGTCTGACAGACAGTCTTGATGTGTTCTCCCAGTAAATCGGCGGAGAGATTTTTCTCGTAAATCGGGGCATCCAATAAAACAAAGTTCGATAGAACGAATTCATCGCCTTTGCGCTGCAAGTGCACGGCTTTAGTCGTGCGCCCACCCAAATCTATTGAGAGCATTTGGTCGCGCTTTTTCGCCGAATTATTTAAAAAGGGCAGCGGCATGTTCGCTTTTTTAACGGGTTCTGAACTCTAATGCAAGTAACATCTGGTGAACCAGACCATTGCCTCAGAGCAGTCCCCGGGCCATTACTCTATTAGAGGAGAGAATTCCAAATCTCATAAAAGCTTTGGATAAAATAAGGGCCTCTGAGCAAAAAACGTCAGAATTTCTGTGTTTCTGTATTTGAAGACTGCAAATTTCGCTGTATTTGAATGATCGACCATCGGCAATTGGGATGAGAGTGTCTCAAGTCGAGCCATCGAGATGTCCCAGAAAGTAAAGCGCCGCCCTTTCCGCAAAGATGCCGTCCCTGAAATAAGCGAGTCTCAAGTCAGACCAACCGTTTTGCGCGCAATTTCATTTCATCGATGAAAACTTGCTGCAAAGGGGAGGCTTTCCCTTGCCACAAAGCCCCCAAAATGACGGGAGAGAAATCCGGCAGAGGCAGCGACCGCACTTTTTCCGAAGTGTTCGCCCGGGGGACTGAAATCGATACTCCAATACCAAAACCGTTTCCTACGTAAGCCTCGATCAGATCAACTGAACTGACCTCAATACTGGGAAGCCAATCCACTCCGAGACGGCCGAGGCCCGCCTGGAAATTTTTACAAATGGACTCCGCGCTCGGTAAACAGATGAGTGGATCCTCGATCTTGTCCCGCTTCCAAAGTTGCTCAGGGCTGGTAATTTTGCTGTTTTTTTCCACCAACAACACCAGGGGCAATTCCAGCAGGGCCAGTGACTGGATGCCTGGAGCGGATTTTTTCTCGATCAGCGTGACCGCCATATCCAGCTCTTCCTTTTGAAGCAACGCCTCCAGCTCAGGATGGTATGCCTCCCGCAGCATAATTTTCAGGTCAGGATATTTCTTGCGCACATTTTGAACCAGCTCAGGCAGATGATCGCGCAAGACGATGGTCGAGGCGCCGATGCGGATTTGCCGCGCTTTGCCGCCTTGCAGTTCACTGGCGACTGCATCCAGATTCGAAAAAAATGGTTGAATAAATTTGTAAAGCTTTTCACCCACTGGCGTGAGCGCGAACGGGCGCCGCTGAAAAAGTGTCAAGCCGAGAAATTCTTCGAGCTGGGCTATTTGCCCGCTGATGGCCGGTTGTTGTATTCCATAAGGAATATTGCGGACTGCTTCCATAATTCCGCCGTGACGCGCCACATAGTAAAATAATTCGAGGTGATGGACGTTCATCGAATCAGATAAGGCTAATCTGTTTGTTCTGTCTCTTGAGCTCCACCGCAGCCCACCTCCACACAAATACTTCGTTTGGCCGTGGATACAAAATCAAGCATCACGCGCGCCGCAGCGCTGGAAAAACTCTTCTGCGCCTGGACGACAGCGGCCCGGAGGTTAAGTCCGTTCCGGAACAGGGCGTGATAAAGCTGCTTCAGCTCCAGCCGGTCGGTGGCAGAAAAGCCCGCGCGACGCAAACCCACAGTATTCAATCCGCAGATTCCATTATATCCCCGCGCCATGGTGTAAGGCGGCAAATCCTTGCTGATAGCCGCGCCACCTTGCATCAGTGACACGGCACCGACACGAACGAATTGGTGGACTAGACAATTGCCTGAAATGAACGCGCGATCAGCCACTCTTACATGTCCTGCCAGCAAAGCACCCCCAGCCAGAATCACATGATCACTCACAACGGCATTATGTGCCACGTGGCTGTGCTGCATCAAAAAATTATACGAGCCGATGATCGTCTCTTCTCCGACTTTGCTCGAACGGTGGACCGTTACGTGTTCGCGGAAAGTGTTGTGGCCGCCGATGCGCAGACCCGTCAGTTCATTCTTATAACTTAGATCCTGCGGTGCTTCCCCAATGACGCATCCGGCGAAAAAACGATTATTCGACCCAATGGAGGTCAGCCCGGTAATATAAACATGCGCTCCAATGACGGACCCGGAACCAATCTCAACATGTTCATCAATCACCGCATAAGGTCCAATCCGCACACTCGAATCGAGTTTGGCCTTCGGGTGGATAATAGCTGTCGGATGAATCACATGTTAAAAGTGGGAAAAGAACCTGGTTTGCCAAGCACCAAAATTTCTTGGACATGCAAAGCCCCGGTCAATTTAAGCCGGCAGGCGCTGCGCGCAGCCCTCGTTGTAAGGAACAGCACACACGTTCAATACCCGGCAAAATATCCCAACTCACGCAACGAGACATAATCCTTTGGGCGTTCTTGTGTCGCCCGGCCAATGATGACGTGATCGAGCACTTCGATTTTTAATAATTGTCCCGCGCGGATCAGATCCCGGGTCACTTTGATATCCGCTTCCGAAGGAGTTGGATCTCCACTGGGGTGGTTGTGAAGCAAAACAATTGCCGCGGCGCTGGCGGAAATCGCTTTTTCAAACACCTCCCTCGGATGGACCAAAAGTGTATCTAACGTTCCATCCGAGATTTCAGCGACGCGGATGAGACGCCGGCGAGTATTGAGCAGCAGAATTTGAAAGGTTTCGACCCGGCGCAATCTTGCATCCTCTCTCATGAGACTCGCCACGGCTTCGGGTGTATCAAGGAGGGGAGCTTCGCTGCGCAGCTCATCAGCCATGCGTTTGGCCAGCGCGAACGCAGCCACAAGGGTTGCTCCTTTATCCGAACCAATGCCCTTGATGGTTTTCAAATCATCTACGGAAGCCTGCGCGAGCCCCCGCAAAGACCCAAACTTTCCTATCACTTCCTTCCCAATATCGACAACATTGGTCCCTTTCAATCCAGTCCGCAACATGATGGCGACTAACTCGGCGGCGCTGAGCGCAGCGGGCCCTTTGGCAAGAAGCCGTTCTCGCGGACGTTCGCTCAGAGGCTGGTCCTTCATCTTCATGCTGGCCATGCATCCGACTCTAAAGGGAAACCCTCCTTCGGGGCTAGCTGGAAAACGCGCGAGCCAGTTCCTGGCCTATTGCCTGACCGCCTGGCACCACCTCAATGGTCCATGGCGGCTCAAGCCATTTGCAACGCGCGCACGAAAAACGGCGCAAATTCCTCGCGCAGGTGTGGAGGAATCCGCGCTTTGAATCTGGCGATGTCGCCGTCATAATTTCGTTCGACGACTTCTCCGACTTCGTGCAAGCGGGCAATCACACCGGTTCGTTCATGAGGCACAGCCAACTCCAGAAACTCGCGAACGGGCCGCAATTGGCTTCCTAATTGGGCCAGCAAAGATGGAATACCTTCGCGGTCGATCGCGGAAATCGCGACACCTTCCGGATGCCGCTCAAGAAAACGCATCAGCACATTCCGATTCCCATTCAGTTGGTCGACTTTATTGAAAACCATCAGGGTTGGCTTTCCGTCGGCGCCAATTTCCTTCAACACCGCATCAACAGCCTGAATCTGTTCTTCCGCTTCCGGATGACTCACATCAACGACATGGAGGAGCAAATCCGTTTGAGCTACTTCTTCCAAAGTCGCTTTGAATGCCTCGACCAGGCCATGCGGCAGCTTCCGAATGAAGCCGACTGTATCCGTCAACAGCACATTTTGATTCGTTGGCAGCCGCAAACGACGAGTGGTGGGATCGAGAGTGGCGAACAGTTTGTCCTCTGCAAGCACGTGCGTCCCCGTCAGCGTATTCAGCAGAGTGGACTTGCCAGCGTTGGTATAGCCCACGATGGAAGCCAGGGCCCAGTGATTACGCTGGCGCGCATTGCGTTGGGTCGAACGTTGTCGGCGCACGAGCTCCAGATCTCTCCCAAGCCGCGCGATGCGGTCCTGCACGCGGCGACGATCGGTCTCCAACTGCGTTTCACCTTCGCCGCCACGCATGCCAATGCCGCCGGATTGCCGGGATAAGTGGCCCCAAAACCGGGTCAGGCGAGGCAACAGATGCTGAAGCTGGGCTAATTCGATCTGGAGCTTGCCTTCCCGAGTGCGCGCGCGCTGCGCGAAGATATCAAGAATGAGGGAGGTCCGATCGAGGACCTTGCAGTTGAAAATTTTCTCGAGATTCCGGCTTTGAGCGGGAGAGAGTTCATCGTCAAAAATGACCGTGTCCACATCCGCCTGCCGGCAATGCAGCGCAAATTCATCCGCCTTGCCTTTGCCGATAAAAGTTGCGGCGCAAGGCGCGGCCATTTTTTGCGAACCTTCGCCCACCACCAAACCTCCGGCGGAGGCCGCCAGCTCGGAAAGTTCAGTCATGGAATCCGGCCCGCCTCTTGCGCTTTTGAGTTCTACTCCTATAAGAAAGACTCTTTCAGTCTTTCGGTTCCGAGTCTCAATTAATGCTTTCAATCCTGTCTTATATCGACTTGCTCACTTTAGCATAGCATCTTTTGCGCCGGAGAAAAGGTCGTTTTTCCTGGTCTCCTGGTTCCGCACGGATTACTCCAACTGCAATGTCGCCAAATAATCCTCAAGCTGCTTTCGCTGCGTTTCTTCTTCCCCTCGTAATTTCCCCAACTGCTCGCGCAAACCCTCGATTTGTGTTTCCTGCGAATCCAGTTTTTTGACGTAACGAGAATAGATTTCGGAATTTTGGGCGAGCGTCTTCATATTCTCTCGAATGCGTGTTTGTTCCTCATTGATTTCGTTGAGTTGTTGAGTGAGCGACGCGCTGCGACGTTGCAACTCGCTAATGGCGTTTCGCCACTGGACCACTTTTTCCAGTGCCGTTTTAACCTGCGGGCTGATCACCCGGTTCCGCGAGTAAACCAGGAGAGTATTGATATCAGCACTCACGATCCCCACGCTTTCGCTTGTCAGTTGTTCTTCATTGATGGTCATTTTGTCACTCTTCCCGGGCTCGACCGTCGTTTGAAAGCGATAAACCAATGGTGTCCGTTCCACCGGCTTAGGCGGCTCGATGAGTTTCCAACCCGAGCGGAAGGGATGCTCGATAACGACGGCTCTCTTTTCGGCGGCCTTGCTCTTAATGTTGTAAACTTTCGTCTGGCGCAGCCGTTGGCTGACTGCCAGAACGCCTTTGCGAATTCGGATCGAGGTCAGCTCACTGGTTCCGCCTTGCTGTAACGGTTCAACCTCGACTTTCATATCGAGCGCATAGGAGACCAGCCTTTCCTCCTTCGGCTGCAAATCTTCGATCCGCGCATCGCCCGCATAGACCCCGCCGTCAAACACAGTAATGGGACCCTGCATCAGGTGCAGTCCTGTTGTGTTCTTGATCCGTAACCCATTCAACGGATATTTGCGCTGCACACTTTCATTATAAATGGATAACTTCTCGGCTTCCACGGAACCATTTACAATAGGCAACATAGCCGACTTTTGGCGTGGCACTGTCACGGGCTGGTCGATCGCATATTGAAACAGTTCACCAACCGCAGCAGCCCTAGCCATCGCTCCTACGCCGCTGTCACCTAATGCCATGCTATTTTGCGCGAACGCTTCCATCGCAGGTGCAGGTAAAGCCGCAGGTGCGCCTGCGGCGCGTTTGAGCGGTACCATGTTCATTTCGCTCCGTCTTGACGCGACCTTCGGTTCGGCTTGGTCCTTCTGGCGGGCGAGGGAGGTTTCCCCTTCCGTAGCTGCGCCTTCATAAACCGGTGGCCGCAAGGAGGCATAAATTTCCGGCACCACCGTCGGCCGTGGCGCGTACAAGGACTGATAAAGGTCCATGATGAAACTCATCGGCCGGCCGGAAATTAAAGTCAGCCCCACTGCCTTCCAATCTTCGTCAGTAGTGTTTTCGACAATGGCCCATCCTTGCAGAAATGGCGGCTTTTGCTCAGTTAATTCCAACCTATAACTTGTTTTCCAGATGGGGGCTTCCAAAATATAGCCAACTCCAACACGGCGTTTTCCCTGGCCTGTAAAATTCAATACCAATGGTTTGCGTTGGGTGTCATGACTGCCTGCGACTGCCTTGAGCGCATTTCGGAACTCGCGATCGAGTGTGGCATCGAGAATTTTGATTTGCTGTGCCTGTTCGAGCGGGACAGTCCGTAACCCTTGCTCGGTCAACAAATTCAACACCTGCACATGAACGACCTCATCTTTCACTTTTTGTTGCTGGCTTTCTACGCCAACAATAATGCCGCGAGTTTCCTTAATTCCCGCAATCTCTGCCTCCGCCCCACGCATCCGATTAAGAAGCTCAGCCAAAGGGGGGTTGTCCGTAAGGTCGATGGCAAAAGATTTCAGCGTGCGTTCGATCGGATCACGCGAACCGAAAACGACAGGCGCTATTTTTCCGCCACCAAAATCCTGAAGCACTAGCGACTTGAGCAGGTCATTGATTTGCTCGGTCCGGAAGGATAATGACACCGAGGAGTCACCGTTGACCTCGCCTTCCCGCTGAAAAAAGCCCACTCCACTGGTGAAAAGAACCACTCGCTTCAGGGGCAGCTCATCTGCAGCCGTAAGACGGCCAAAAAAAGTGAGGTCACACGCGGCGACTGCCAGCAGGATTAAAATTGAGCGTGCTTTCATATATATCTTTAGATTCAGCGTTGTCACCTTTAAGAGACAATGCGACCACCCGTAGCAGTCCGCAAGCTGGAAGCTTTCTGGGTTGGGCGAGAGCTTAATCTTTCGACGCCGGAATTATCGTTGATAAATCGGCAGCAGTTGATAGGGCGGAGTAAGCGAAAGCACGGCCAACGCAGACGTATAGACTCTCCCGAACATCGCCTCGCTGCCAGCTCCGGCGACATTCATTCCACTTCGCACTTCCGGCGGCCATGAACCGTCGGATAACTGGCCGTTCAACAGCGCGTCAACGAGTGAGGGAAAGAATTGCTCCCAATAGCGGCCGCCGAGTTGCATCATTGCCTGACTCGAGTAATAGGCGCCATAGAAAAAGCGGTCGCTGGGTGAAGCCAAATGCCCAAAGCCTTTGTAAGGATGCGCCAGCAACCAATTCCCGGCCGCGAGCGCTATAGCAGTTTCATGCTGTCCGGTTAAAGATAAACACAGAATTCCGGCGCCTACCATGCCCCGCGAGTGTTTCGCGGGAGCAAATACTTTTGCTTCCAAACCTGCGCTGTCGTAACTGAAAGCACCGCTGCCCGCGTTCCACAACCGCCGCACGTACGCTATCGCTTCGTCCACATCAGCCTGTGGCACATCGAATTCCGCGTTTTTGGCCGAACGCAAGAACATGAGATGCCAGGAAGTCACCGAAAGATCCGAATCAACGCCCGACCCCCACCTGTTAACATGGATGTACCGCCATCCGCCCTGATCGATGGGGGGCTTGGGACGGATGTGGTGCAATTGGCGGGAGAACACGATAGCACGTTCGATCGCTTGTTTTACCGACTTCGCGCGCTGACCGTTCACCTGGCCATAGATTTCGCCGAGCATGAGCGAGGAAATAGCATGGTTGTAAATCGCATTGTGCGAGGGCTGCTTGTCTTCATGCACGGGACCAGGAGTCAGCAATGTAAACAGACCATTCGACTTTTGACAGGAAAGTACAAAATCAATCGCGCGGTTAAGCCGCTCGCCGTAAGGACCATGTCCCGGTTGGTGACCCCGGGACAAAAAGGCCATTATCGCCAGACTGGTTATCCCCGGCTGGCCAGAGGGCAAGGTATCAAATGACCCGTCGCCAGACTGTTGAGTGGCGATCCAGGTCAGCCCGAGATCAACCGACTTCTCTACCTGCTGCCATCTGGACGGTGTTAGAGCAGACATCAAGGAACGGGATTCTGCCACCTTTGAAACCTGATTGGTTAGCTTCCCAATTTCGGCAGCACCGATACAATTCGTGCAATGGATCACCAATATTCCGACGCACAGATTCAGTAAGGAACCGGAGTGGCTTGATCCTGGGCAAAGCATCCAACCGATTCTTAATCGGTACCGCCGCGATAATCAATTACCTTCACGGATTCGAGCGTCACCAATCCGCCCTTCATCATTCCATCCAGTAATGGAAGGAAGCTGCTCCTCAGAATCCACAATCTCGATCACTATCGGCAAATCCATCGAGAGCCGCAGGATTTTGGCCGTGTGCACGATGCTGGTTTTTCCAAAGCCCATAGGGCCTCGCAGCACCGTGGCTCCTGCGAGTTGCATCTCGCGAGCCTTCAGGACAATGGCTTCGTAAAGAGGCTGATGCTTCCAACGGTCACTTTCACCAATAAATATTCGCAACAAAGTTGCGTCATGGGGCGGTTGCATAATTAGGGATTTCGATTCGACCTCGGGGCTTTCCAGTTCACCTGGATGGTGCGTTGATGATAACGGCAAGCAGATGGCCGAGCCAAACAGCCACCAAACAGGAAAAGACCGATGCGATTACATTAGCTCCCGCATACAGCCATTCGCCCTCTTCGGCCAAACTCAACGTTTGAAGGCTGAACGATGAAAACGTCGTATAACCGCCACAAATACCCAACATAAAAAACTCGCGAAACGACGTCGGAACCAGCCAGCGGCCTTCGGGGCCGGTTACCGACGCGAATAACCCAATGATAAACGAGCCGGTCACATTTACCAGCAGGGTGCCCCAGGGAAAAGTCTGCCCAATCGTGCTGGCAATAAAACCCGAAAACCACCACCTTGCCAGGCTCCCCAACCCGCCGCCGAGAAAAATCCACAACGCGTTCAACATGTCTGTGGTGGCTTCCCGAAGCTCACTTCATTTCTTGGAAGCTTTCAGGTGCGATTCAAAAAAAGTAAGAAGTGCCTTGTCAGCTTTCTCCGCATCAGGACCTTTAAAACCGTGGCCTGCGCCTTCCATCGTAATCAGCTCGACTTCGACACCGCAGGAAGAGAGCCGGTCGCGCATCCAAAGCGCCTGCTCGTAGGCAACATATTTGTCCTCCGTGCCATGAAGCAGGAGCGTGGGTGCGGCCGCGGGCGTGACCCAATTCAGCGGACTGGATTGAATGTGGCGGAGACGAGCCTGATCCAGGTTCCCGCCCAGCCAGAGTGGCAGGACTTCATGAGCATCAACACTTTTGCCATAAGACTTAGTGAAATCCGACGGGCCATAGACATTTACCACGCAAGCGACGCTGCTGGAAAAACCAGGGCTCTGGTCGCCCTCAAACTCAGGCACCCCCGCAGTCACGCCGAGAAATTGCGCCAGATGTCCACCTGCCGAGCCGCCGGTTACGCCAATTCTTTTTGGATCCACATTATATTTGCTCGAATTTGCGCGAAGCCAACGCACGGCCGCTTTGCTGTCATGAACCGCTGCAGGAAACTGATATTTCGGCGCAAGTCGATAAGTAATAGTAACAGCGACGAAACCGTGTTGAGCCAAAGAAACGCACAGCTTGTCATATCCGTCACGCGTGCCAGCGCGGAAGCCTCCGCCATGGATGCAGAGCACCGCAGGGAAAGAACCATTGCCGGTTTTTGGCCGGGCGAGGTTGAGCTGAAGATGTTGTTCCTCCGGGTTTGCATATTCGATGTTCCGCTCGAACAGCACATCTTCGGGCACCGCGATCTCGGCAGCATGGGCGGCTAGGGACCCCACCCATGCTGCAAGCAGTAATATATGAGGTTTGCGCATGATGGGTGATGGTGATGCAACTCGGGCAACCTCGGCAAGAAAGTTTAAACCGGCTTGCAAATTCGTTCGGGGCGGGCAGAGTGCGTTTCAACTATGCCTCTATTAAAGTTAACTAGAATCAATAAGGGCGGGGAGCTTGTAATCAACAGCGAACATATCCTCCTCATTGAAGTGGAATCCCGGAGCACGACCCTTCATATGACCCACAACCTGCTCTTTTCAGTTGACGAGTCACCCACCGAAATCAGCGAAAAAGTCGAAAGTATGGAAACTGCACGGATCACCAACGCACTTCAACAAAGTGGGTTGGCAGCCAAACAAACATCCTAATCGCTCAGCATCTTTTTTGGAAAGGTTGGTTGCCGCTGGCTGGTGTTCCCGTTGACTCACGGATAAAAGACACCGAAGGGGTCTGAGTAAGCAGGTCATTTCAGACTCATGTTCGGTTTGTTTGTTGTTAATATAATTTTGATATTCCAGGGCAAGCTAAAACGAGCAG